>Ga0255346_1002120_pt1 | contig 25989 bp, 19 predicted proteins | sample wastewater_treat_FD_194410 | JGI IMG/M metagenome (GOLD analysis project Ga0255346, IMG submission 194410) | Wastewater microbial communities from Lulu Island WWTP, Vancouver, Canada - plant22 | ecosystem: Engineered > WWTP > Wastewater > Unclassified | place: Canada: Vancouver, British Columbia...
TGAACCTTGTGTAATATCTTAGTGTCCTTTGTGGTTAAAAAATTAACCTAAACAATTAAAAACAAATATTTTCATGTTACAATCTAAAATTATATTGCCCATAATAAGAGTTATAGAACCAATTTTTTAAATAAAATTGATAATATTATTTTTAACGCCCAATTTACATTGATAAATTTAGTTAAATATGAATATTTTACATAATATCCTTTAATAATATCATTCCATTCAAGACAAATTGTCTTTAATTAATATGAAATTATGTCAATAATCAGACATTATCTAATGTGGTATATATTTTGACAAAGTAAAACAAAAAAATATAAACTATGGGAAAAATAATAGGAATAGATTTAGGGACCACTAATTCATGTGTGGCAGTGGTCGAGGGTAATGAACCCATCGTAATAGCTAATAGCGAAGGTCGTAGAACAACTCCTTCGATGGTGGCTTTTACAGACAATAATGAGATAAAAGTAGGTGATCCAGCTAAAAGACAAGCAATAATAAATCCTACGCGTACAATATATAGCATTAAACGTTTCATGGGAAGAACATTTGATGAAGTACAGCAAGAGATTAATAGAGTTTCTTATAAAGTAGTCAGAGGACCTAATAATACTCCTAGAGTCAAAATTGATGATAGAGAATATTCTCCTCAAGAAATCTCTGCTATGATACTTCAGAAAATGAAAAAAACTGCTGAAGATTATTTGGGTACAGAAGTTACTGAGGCTGTCATAACAGTACCAGCATATTTTAATGATTCTCAGAGGCAGGCTACTAAAGAAGCTGGAGAAATAGCAGGACTAAATGTCAGGCGAATTATCAATGAACCTACTGCAGCAGCTCTAGCTTATGGTCTAGATAAGAAACATAGAGAAATGAAAGTAGCTGTATATGATCTCGGTGGTGGTACTTTTGATATTAGTATTCTAGAGCTAGGTGAAGGTGTTTTCATGGTTAAATCTACCAATGGTAATACTAAACTAGGGGGAGATGATTTTGATGAAAGACTGATGAACTGGTTGGCAGAAGAATTTATGAAAGAAGAAGGTGTAGACCTCAGAAAAGATCCTTTAGCACTGCAAAGATTAAAAGAAGCTGCTGAACGTGCTAAAATAGAATTGTCTTCTAGTATGATGACAGAGATTAATCTCCCATATATTACTACTGTAGATAATGTGCCAAAGCATTTAGTAAAACAATTAACAAGAGCAAAATTCGAATCTCTCATTGAGGATTTAGTGAAATCTACTATAGAGCCATGTAGAAAAGCTTTAGAAGATGCTAATCTGAAAGCTTCTGAAATTGATGAAGTTATTTTAGTGGGTGGTTCTACTCGTATACCAATGGTACAGAAAATAGTTGAAGATTTCTTTGGTAGAACTCCTTCTAAAGGTGTGAACCCTGACGAAGTAGTTGCTATCGGTGCTGCTATCCAAGGTGCAGTGCTTACTGGTGAAGTAAAAGACGTATTACTATTAGACGTAACTCCTCTTTCTTTAGGTATAGAAACATTAGGTGGTGTTTTCACAAAATTAATCGAAGCTAATACTACTATACCTACTAAAAAAACTGAGGTTTTCACTACAGCTGCTGATAATCAAACTTCAGTAGAGATTCATGTTTTACAAGGTGAACGTCAATTAGCTAAAGATAATAAAACAATTGGGAAATTCCATTTAGACGGCATTCCTCCTGCACCACGTGGTGTACCACAAATAGAAGTTACTTTTGATATAGATGCTAATGGCATACTTAATGTGTCTGCTAAAGATAAAGCTACTGGCAAAACTCAATCTATTAGAATAGAAGCTAGTACTGGCTTAACAGATCAAGAAATTGAACGTATGAAAGAAGAAGCTCAACGCCATGCTGATGAAGATAGAAAACTCAAAGAAAAAATCGATAAAGTTAATCAAGCTGACAATCTGATTTATAGTACTGAAAAACAACTTAAAGACTTTGGTAACAAAATACCACCAGAAAATCGTGCAGAAATAGAAAGTGCTCTCAATGCTCTAAAAGACGCTCATAAATCTCAAGACGTTACTGCTATAGATAGTGCTATGGCTCGTCTAAATGATGCTTGGCAAAAAGCTAGCACTTATATGTATGAATCTAGTGACGAGGAAAATGAAGATAAAACTTCTTCGAAATCTCAAAAACAATCAAATGAAAATGATTTCACTGATGTAGATTACGAAGAAGTAAATTAATGTATATTCCATAAAATTAAAAAAGGAGTTAAATTTTAATTTAACTCCTTTTTTTATGAATTTACATTTGTAATTATACATTAAATCTAATATGCAATATATCTCCATCCTTGACTATATAATTTTTACCTTCTAATCTGATTTTACCTGCATTACGGCAAGCTTGTTCAGATTTATAATTAATCAAATCTTCATAAGAGATGACTTCTGCTTTTATAAAACCTCGTGCCAAATCACTATGTATTTCCTCAGCAGCCTCCACAGCAGTAGCTCCATTTTTTATGCTCCACGCTCTATTTTCTTTACCACCGATAGTGAAAAACGTTATCAAATCTAAAAGTTTATAAATCCCTCTAGATAATTTATTTATTGCTGGCTCATCTAATCCGTATTCAGCTAAAAATTCTTTCCTTTCATCTTCAATATCTATAGTCATAATATCTTCCTCAATTTTAGCCGCTACTATTAAAGTATTTTCATTAATAGATTTTAGGAAATTCTCTGTATATTTATTACCATTAACACCCTTTTCATCGACATTTAAAACATAAAATACTGGTTTAGCAGTCAAAATAGCAAGTTCTTTTATCAATAGTTTATCTATATCATTAAGCTCTATATCTCTGATATTAACAAAATTTTCTAAAGCATCTTTGAATTTCAATAAACTATTCAATGCATCAGCAGCAGTTTTATCACCAGATTTTACTAATTTCTCTACTTTTTGTAGTTTACGATCTACTTGTTCTAAGTCCTTAACTTGCAATTCTAAATCTAAAATTTCTTTATCTCTCACAGGATCTATACTGCCCTCGATGTGTGAAAGTGATTCATCCTCGAAGCATCTAAGTACATAGACAAGAGCATCCATATTTCTAATATCATTAAGAAAAGTATTACCTATACCTTCGCCCTGGCTGGCACCTTTCACCAGTCCAGGAATATCAATAATTTCTATTGTTGCATAAATTTTTTTGTCAGCAGGTATTAATTTATGTATCTCGTCTAATCGTGGATCTATAACATTAGCAATGCCAATGTTAGATTTTGTATTAGAAAAAGCATATGCAGAGGTCTCTATATTACTGCTAGTAAGGCAATTAAATAATGTAGTTTTTCCACTGTTAGCGATACCAACCAAGCCAGTTTTTAATCCCATAATTTTAAAATAATTAATATTTTTCAAAATTATTAATTATTTTGCAAATAATCATAAGAGACTTGTTCGTATTTGTATTCTTGGTATGATTTTATTTAAAAAATCAAAATTATTATCGATTTTTACTTTATCTGCAAACAAGATGCCTTCTATTTCTATTTCGCTATTTTCATTATCTATTATATAATTGCCCACTATATCAGTATTTTTTATCAGATAAATATATTCTGCTAATTCTTGCAGTCCTTTCAGCATATAATTAATATCACTTGTGTATTTAACTTCACCTATGATAATTTTAACAATTTTGTTGTCTTTTTTATCAATTTTTTCTATGAAAATATCTGGCCTGCCTCTCCATAAGTCATCACTAATGTTGTAACCAATTTCTTTTGCAATTTTTTGCGAAAAATCCCTACTTTTTACCATCCTTTTTAAGTATTCATTATCAGAATTTATCACTTCATCCTGAGAAATCCTAAATGAAATTTTGTCTGAGCCAGTACTATCATGATATATTTTGTATAAATAATTGTCATCTTGCCAAGAGGCAATAATGTTATTTTTATCATCTATTAACTGCATATTTGCTTGTGTGGTATTTTCTTTTATTAGCTTGATGACCCAGTATAGCTCAAATAAAGTTTCTATGTCAGCTATTTCTATGAAAGTTTTACTAAATAGTTCTCTGATCATTGTATCATTTCTTTCATTTAATAGCCTTTTGAGTTTTATCAATAATTTAGCCGCTGTGCTATAGAGCTCGTTTCTATCTTTTGATACATCCATTAGCATTCTATCAGTTATTATGGTATTTTCAGTATTTATTTTTTTTAAATAAATATTTTTTTCATATGTGTGTTTTATTATATTATTTATTTTCTGACCATCTTTATACCATTCATAGCCCACAAATCTCTGCATATTACAATCTACAATAATATCATAAACTGTTTTGATAAATGTTTTTAGTACAATATTTTTCTTTGTATTATACCATTTATCTTTTTCGTTGCATACGTATAGTAGAGGTTCGTATTGATTGATGCGTTTTTTCAATGTATTATCCCAGAGTATATTTCCTTTTATCTCGCATATGCAATCTATAGTAGAAGTGATAGTAGATGTTTTTAGCATTCTAATTAATTCTGGTAATCTGAGAATAAATTGTCTCACATCTTCAGATAGTAAAAAATGAATTTTTATGAGATCATCTAAATTATTAATATTCAGATTTAGTTTATTAATAAATGGTTTAATAGATAATTTACCTGATTTTAGATAAATTAATAAGTCCTCCATCACTTCATTTAGTAATTCATCTTTATTAGTTTTCATTTGAGAATAATTAATTTAAATATTAAAATAATCGTTAACGAAATTTATCATCATTTCTTGTCTTTGTGAGAGATTTTTAATGTGTGAATTGTTAAGGTCTTGCAAAAAATTATTTAGATTATCTGTAGAAAGACCTTCGAATTGTGGTAAAGCATACATTATGATGGCTGAAGTGTAGTCGCCTTCTATGCTCACATATCTCGCTATGTCTTCTATGATAGCGGGTCCGATAATTCTATATTTATTGATGATATTCCACAATTCAGTTAATCCATCAGCTATATTTATTTCGTTGAAAACCTTATCTTCTATTTTCCAAATTTTCAGATATTTATTTATCAAATCTTTATTAATATTACTCGGTACCTTGATAGGTACGAAAGCAAATCTTCGCATAAATGCATAACTCATTTCATACAGAGATGTTTTGTCGAAAGTATTCATTGTACCGATAATTCTCCAATCTGTGGGTATAATGTATTCATTATCAGCAGGTTGAGAGTTGTCATTGAATATTTCAGGCTTAATAATTATATTTTTGCCATTTTCTGCTTTGAAATGCAAAGTAATAGTATCGCCAGTGAGAGCAGAAAATATAGAACCGAATGCTTTATCTATATCAGCTCTATTTATTTCATCTATTATCAGCCATTTATTTGTTTGTTGTTTAGTTTCTCTATCCTTGAATAATTGTAAAAAAAGTCCTGGATCGAAATATAAATGCCCGTCAGTATCAGGTTTATAGCCTCCAATGGTATCATATGTAGACCAGTCTGAGGTAGCTGTAGCCATCATATATTCTATATTGTAATTGTCGCAAATAATTTTTGCTAACTTAGATTTACCAGTACCAGGAGGTCCTACTAATATTATATGTTTGCCGCATCTGAGAGCAGTTGTTATTTGATCTTTTAATATTTCATCTTGCTCAAATATCAAATCTTCTATTTGTAAATCTATATCAAAATTTACCATTAAATTATTTTCTTCTGTTTCATTATCTACATCTATACTATTAAATATCTGTACTGTCTTTTCATCTATTTGTGAGGTATCAGGTGTATTTGCGTTAATTTCTTTGAATCTTTCAAATACATCTATGAATTTTTGTTTTAATTTTTTGAAATCAAAATCTTCTGAAGAGTTTACAAAATCTAAATCATCACGCAAATCATTATTTATTTTTTTCAATTCATCACCTATACATAATCCATATATTATTTGATTGATATTTTCCTTTCCATCATATCCGATTTGTAATAATAATTGTGCAGCTTTTCTATGACTATCCTTGCCATCTGGATACAAAACTATCTTACATTTAGTTCGTCCATATTTATACGGTCCATAAAAATCAGAGATAAAACTTTTTTCTTTAAATTTATAACTTTTAAAAATATCTAAAGCTTTTATACGATCATATAGATTGCTTAGCTCTATATTTGTTTTATCTGTATAATTTTCATAAAAAAATGGTAATAAAATATTGAAAATTTTCCATTGTCCTAATTTATTATCATCAAACATTTGAATTGCTTCTAGCTTCATATTTTCTATGAAATGCTCATCTATTTTTTCATTATTAAGTAGTTTCTTTATTATTTTTAATATAATATAATTAATATAATTTACCTTTTTCTTTTTTTGGTATCTATTATTTAGCTCTTCTAGATACTCTCGGTCTAAGGAATTAACATAATTAATTAGTTGATCTTCATTTTTATTATAAAAATGAATTTTTTCGGCAAGTTCATAAATATATCTCACAGATACTTTTGTAGATAAAATGTCATAATTGCACAGGCAATATATGAAATCCTGTATGTCTAGCATATCAGGATCATTCAAATAATTTTTTTCCTTGAAATAATTTAATAATAATTGGCATAATTGATTGTAATTGAAGTATTTAGCAGATATATCTTGTTGAGTTTCTCTAAGTCCAAAACTCTTTAAAAAATTTCTATAAATTTCATCTTTGTAGAGTGGGTAGAGATGGCAATCATAGCTGGCGAGCAGATAACCAAATAGAGGAGTGCCGAGTTTCAAATTTTTATCAACATCTTTAGTGTTTTTTATAAATCTGTCTATTCTTTGTTTTAGATCAATATTATTATCAAATAAAAAATTAAGTAATTCAGTAATAGTACTAGGATTTTCTTTGCTAAATTTTATGAGATCGTCCAAGCTAGCCCAATGTACTAGTGTGCCATGCTGTGGATTTTTGTCTCTTAAGTATTTTACAATTTCCACTACATTATCAGAGCTTATTTTTTTGTTTTTCAAATAATCATTAGTCTCTGATAATAAATCTCGTTTATATTTTTCATTATAATTTTCTGTCTTTTTAAATTTCAAATATTCCTCGATAGCTATATCTATATAGTTATCTTTAAATAAACTTGTTTGCAATTCTTTAATAGTCATAATTATAAAATTAATAAAAGCAAATATAAATAAAATTGTTTAGACACGTTGCTACGTACTTCTACTTATAAATATCAACGAAAAATATTAATTTTGTATGTGAAATAATTTATTTATGACTATGTTTCAAAATAAACATCTTATATGTTTAAAAGATTATGATTATTCTAAACCAGGTTTATATTTTATCACATTAGTTTCATATTAATCTTGAATGTATATTAGGAGAAATAAAAATGGTGAAATGGTATTGAATGAATTTAATATAATTATTCAAAATGGGAGACAATAGAGGGCATGTACATCCTAGTTTAAAAAAGCATTAGCAGTAATAATGTAAGGGAGTGGAAAAGCTAGTTATGGGCAGATAGCACGATTATTTTATACAGATAACTGGAAAGTATATAAATAAATAATACCAGAAGATAAATTAGTACAAAGTAAAAAATATACATATAATATAGAACAAAACAACTCAAACGTAAGACATTATTTAGCTAGAATGACCAGAAAAAAAAAGTGGTATCTAAAATCAATTGAAATGATAGACATCTCATTAAAAATTGCATATTGGGTTAAATGAAGGTAACTTATATGAACAATTTCAAAATATTTTTTATCTATCTTTTATTGAACACTCTAGAAAAATCAAATGATAATAATACTACAAAAAATCATTGTCTTAATTTTTCTTCTAAAGTTTTAGCTAAATTTTTATAAATTGTCTCATTTTGATTTGAAAAATATTCTAATAAAAGAAATAGTGTTCGTTTTTGAGGGAATAATGTTAAAACTAAATTAACAAAAATTATTTAGTTTATGAATTTTTTATATTACAAAAAATGATTTTGTAATAGCAAAACCGACATTTAATGAGATTTTTTCTTTCTGAATGCTTAAATAAAAATTGCCATATAAATTTTGTTTTTCAAAATTTTCATATTTTACTAAAATAATGCTATCTAAATTATGAAAAGCCATGGTACTATAATTTTTAATATATTCATATCCACCTGAAACAAAAAAAGTATTAAACATATTCAGGCTGAAAGCAATATCGTGAGTGATTGTGGGTTTTAAATATGGATTTCCAACTCTTATCAAATATGGGTTTATATAGATATATTCCTGAGAAATGGAGCTATATGTCACTCTATTTATATATTTGTTGTAATTTAATGATAAACTTAAATTATCTTTTATATCATAATTAAATGAAAAATTAGGGAAAAAATAAAAATCTTTATACGTTGTTTTCTTAGAACTATCTTCCGTTAATTGCCATTTATTGTTTTCTACTCGAGCACCTATTGCAAAAGATGTTTTCTTAAAAGATTTTTTTAATTTCACATAAGCAGCACCATAAGTCTCATCAAGTTTTGTTTTATAATTGAAAAGATTGATTAAGTCAGTAGTATTAGCATCTGTTGTAAATGTACTATTGTTATTATTGATAACATTAGAATATTTTATACCTGCAATAACATTCATATTAATTTTATGAAAGTTATGTGCATAATTAGATTGTATAGAAAAAATCTTATAATCGCTCTTACTTTTATTGAAATATGTACTATTATTACCATTAAATGTTTGATAATTATTCATCGTCATATTACTATTACTTAAAGCATAATCTGTAATAATTTTAAAATCATTCACTGTGTCATTAATCAATGAATAATTCAAATTAAAATCATTAAAATCACCTTTGTATTTATCGTTAATATCATTTTTTGTAAAATATTCATTCTGATTACTTGTAATATTTGTAAACATCTTGCTATTGCCATGCCTATCATTGAAACTACCAGTCCATTGAAAGCCAAGTGAATTTTTCTTGCCAATTACTTGATCAAATGCATAATAAAAATTGTGGCTATTATAATTATTTGTATCTTTTGAATTAAAATTACTTTCATAAATATTTTGTAATGTATTTATGCCTTCCTCAGATTTTTCTGTATTTTTAATTTTACTTTTACCAAAGGAATAGGTAAAAAATTGTGAATTTGTTTTTCCATTTTTTATTAATGACACTTGTGCTTTATTTCTCCAGAATTCAGCATAATCAGCAACATCATATAATCTGAATCCAAGGTATAATTTTTTATTTTTTTATCTTGTTTTTGATAGTTACTATAAAGTTGCAATTGACTACAACTATTATGTATGCATTCTTGCTCTAATAACTCTCTGATTATCAATAAAAATATTTACAAAAACATTCTAGCATTGTAATACTTTTTATTTAAAAAATTAAAATAATGTAACAATATGTTATTGACATAAATTTATTAAATTTTAATTGATAAAAGAAAGTAAAAATTATTTTTTAATAACCAAATTCACCACCAATATTAATCTCATTATTAATAATTTATTTTCAAAATTATTAATAATTTTGAAAATAAATTGTAGATAATTGTTATTATGCAGAATGAAGACAATTTTTTTATAGAGCTAGTGAAGCGCAGATATAGTGTGAGATCATATAGTGATAGGCCAGTAGAAGATGAAAAGATAATAAAGTGTTTGCAGGCAGTCCATTTAGCACCATCTGCCTGTAACGCTCAGCCGTGGAAATTTATTGTTGTTAATAATAAGAATCTCAAAAACCAAATAGCTGATGCCACATCTAAAAATATTTTACCGATGAATCATTTTACCAAACAAGCACCCATTCATGTAGTTGTAATAATGGAAAAGCCAAATATCTCATCAGCTATAGGCTCTGTATTAAAAGATAAACCATACAATTTGATAGATATAGGCATAGCTACAGCTCATTTCTGCTTACAAGCCACAGAATTGGGACTAGGTACTTGTATTGTCGGTTGGTTTAATGAAAAAAAAGTACGTTCATTGCTCAATATTCCTGCATCGAGCAGACCAGTTTTGATTATTACTTTAGGTTATCCTAAAAATGATGTGATTCCAGAAAAAAAAAGAAAACCTTTCGAAAACATTTACAATTATAATCATTATTAGGACTTGATGGATTTTTATTTTTAATAATTATAATCTTTTATGTAAATTTGTAGATGCATTTATAAAGTATTAAATAAAAAATTTTTAAACTAAATGAATAAATCTGAAATAGGTTCACTTATAGCCAAAGGTGCTTTTGCTAATGAAAGATCTATATGTGAAAAATTTATATCTTGGAAAAATGATAACGAGGTCAAAATTTGGTTACAGTTGATGGGGTATATATAATATTTAAGAAAATAAAGGAAATTAATGCAATTCAAAATTAAACCATGTCAATTATTTGAGTTAGGAGTGTAATCTATGGATATTAATAAAGTATATTTAGGTGATTGTATCGAAATAATGAGTGATTTGCCAGATAAATCAGTAGATTTATTCTTTGCAGACCCTCCTTTTAATATAGGAATAAAATATGATGTTCATAATGATAACATGCCTTATGATGAATACTATACATGGTCCGAAAGATGGATAAAAGAGGCTCATAGAGTACTAAAAAATAATGGATCTATTTACATTGCTATTGGTGATGAATTCGCTGCAGAGGTAAATTTAATTCTAAAAAAAACAGGATTTCATTTTAGAAATTGGATTATCTGGTATTATACTTTTGGTCAAAATCAACGAAAAAAATTTAATCGTGCACATACACATATTTTATATTTTACTAAAGATAAAGATATATTTACTTTTAATGATAAAGATATTAGAATACCATCTGCCAGACAAACTATTTATAAAGATAAACGGGCAAATCCATTAGGTAAAATCCCAGATGATGTTTGGCAATTTTCAAGAGTTTGTGGCACTTTTAATGAAAGAATTGGCAAACACCCTTGCCAAATGCCAGAGGATATTTTAGAATTAATTATTAGAGCTAGCTCTAATGAAGGAGATATCGTTTTAGATCCATTTGGCGGCACAGGTACCACTGCGGTAGTGGCTAAAAGATTGAATAGAAATTATATAACTATTGAGATATCAGAAGAATATTATGGTATAATTAATAAAAGATTAGACGGTAAAATCCATGAAATAAAAAATAATAAAATAGCAAATCAAGGTATGCAAGGAAGTATCTTTGATATTATTTAAACTAGAACATAGATAATTTTATCATAAAAAATTATGCCTTCTCTAAAAAATTGGATATCTGCTTTTAGGCTAAGAACGCTTTTTTTAGCCACATCAACAGTGATACTAGGAAGCAGTCTAGCATGGCATGATGGAATGTTTTCTATTGTAACTTTTTTACTAGCATTGATTTTGGCTATATCTTTACAGATTTTATCTAACATGGCAAATGATCTGGGAGATTATAAGAAAGGAACAGATATTACTGGAAATCGTAAAGGACCTACTCGTGCACTTCAGAGTGGATATATTTCTATAAAGCAAATGAAAAAAGCCGTTATATTTAATACAATCTGGATAGCAATTATCGGATCAATGTTGGTTTTTTACTCTGCAGAATTCATTGGTTGGAAGTCTATAATTATTATGCTCATAATTGGTCTTTTTTGCATTTTAGCTGCAATTTTTTATACTTTAGGCAAGCATTCTTATGGATATAAAGGATGGGGCGATTTTTTTGCTTTTTTATTTTTTGGACCTGTTCCTGTTATTGGTACTTATTTTTTACATGTGCATTCTATCGATTTTCATCCTGTATTGCCAGCAATTGGAGTAGGATTGATTAGTACAATGATTTTGAATATTAATAATATGCGAGATATTGACAATGATCTCGCTTCTGGTAAAATTACAATTGCTGGTAGGCTTGGATTGAAAAATGCCAAAATTTATCATTTAATTCTTATGGGCTTGATGTGTTTTTGTTTCATTGGTTATAGCATTATGTATGCACCTCAGCCTTGGTACAGATTTTTATATGTATTAGTATTTTTATTTCCTTTCACAATGTTTTTTGAAATTTATCATAAAAGTGGTAAAGACTTGGATCCTTATTTGAAATATACTTCATTATTTAGTCTGTTATTAGTAATAGCATTTGCATTGTGTATCAATTAATTATTTTTTATTTTTATAATAATTATTTACTCATTTTTAGTAATTTCTGATATTTAATAGTTCTATTTGATTTGATATCATTAATTTACATTTGTAAACTAATGATATTATTTAGAAAAATAAGTTTATTGTGTTAACAAACTATTTTAAAAGAATAATAATTTATACATTGGCTATTTGAGAATTTGCTATTATTCAAATTTAGCAATATACCTATATCCATTATAATAATTATACTTACACTATCGCACTTATTTTTATTATTTTCCTAATTTATAATAATACTTCCATCAGTTAAGATTTCAAAAACATTATCTAATATTCCAGAATTTTTTTTGTATTTATTTTATATTCATAAATTTTATCTAATCACTATAATAATTTTGGGCTTTATGCGTCTACAAATAATAGAATAGTACCCTTTATTAGGTAAAGAATAAGTAATATTATTGTGATATTTCATATTTAAAACTGCAGTAAATGTATAATTCATTATAAATTTTTACAATTTTATAGGACATAAAACTACATGATTTTCAATTTAGCTTCAGAAAAACAATAATAAAAGTTACTTTTAGAACATTATTAAATATACTTTCTACATAGTTTCAAAACTTATAACTTCATATTATACAAGACATTTAATACTATGCATAGAATATAAAAATCTTAATTGATATTTGTAGCAATATTTAATTATGAAAAAAATAGAATAGGGGAGTTTTTTTTAAAAAAATTAACAATTGTAAATTATTCATTACAATTTAATAAAAGAATCTATTTACATAAATCAATTAATAAGTAATTTACAAAAGTAAATAGATTTACAAAAATAAATTACGACATTTTTTATAAATTTTTATAAAAAAACATAAAAAATAGATTATAATCAGATTATTATATATTTATAATATTATATATCAATAAAATAACACATATAAATTAAACTAATACATTAAGTATTTCTCTATTTATTTCAACTAAAATTAATTAGAAAATAAATATTTATAAATTATTGAATATTAATTAATTAAACATAAATATTTAAAGCATTACTTTAAAATATACAATTGTTAATTTACAAATATACAAATGTAAATAGATTGTGTTTTTATAATTTAAAAAAATAATTTAATTTTGTAAACAAAAAAATTATGTTAGATAGAATTTTAAAAATAATGGATTATAATAAATTCACGCCATCAGAATTTGCTGATGCATTAGAAATAGATAGATCTCGTTTATCGCATATTCTAAATGGACGTAATAACCCCTCATTAGAAATTGTTATGAAAATACTTGAAAAGTTTCCTGAAATTAGCTCTGATTGGCTATTATTCGGATCTGGTAATATGCTAAAAAATAAAGAAACTTCTAATAAAAATTTAAACTTAATAAATGAAAAAAGTAAACCTTCAACGGCAGAATTAGATTTAAATATACCAGATACTTATAATGATGTTAAAAATTTAAATAAGCAAATTGAAGAAGAAAAAGACATTAAAGAAACTATAAAAGAAACTATTAATGAGACATTAACAGATAATTCAAAAAAAGATGAAAATCTTAATTTAGTATCTCAAAATATCACTTCTGATCAGTCATTACACGTTATTAATGATAGCATTAAAGAAATTATAAGCATAGTATGGTTCTTTTCTGATGGTACTTTTAAAAGTTTCACATCAGAAAAATAATAAGCAATTAAAAAAAGAAATAAAAGGTATAAAAAGAATTAAATATTAAAAAATTTCTTTTTTAGTAAACATCAGATCAATTTCTCTTTTAGCACTTTCCTCATCTTTGCTACCATGAATAGCATTAGCTCTTATGCTAGTACCATATTGATATCTGAGAGTACCAGGTTTAGATTTAGATGGATCTGTAGATCCCATCAAATTTCTAAAATCTTCTATTGCATTTTCTTTTTCTATTACCATAGCGACTATAGGTCCTGATGTCATAAAATCGATCAGATCATTATAGAAATCTTGATCTTTATGTTCTTGATAAAAAGTTGCTGCTAAAGTTTTGTTCATTTTCATCATTTTTAAAGCTCTTAGTTTGAAACCATTAGCACAAATGGTGTGAAGGATAGCTCCAGTATGACCATTTTGTACTGCTATGGGTTTAATAATTGCAAGAGTACGTTGTTCTGCCATAATAATTTATTTTTTAAATTTGCAAAATTTTGCATGCTAAATTATAATATTTTTTTAATATGAATGATATATCAAATTTTTTTCAATTGAAATCTATTTTTATGAGTCAGCAAAGTTACAAAATTATTGTAACAACTCATAAAAATCCTGACGGTGATGCTTTAGGTTCATCTATAGCTATTAGCAGATTTCTTAGAAAATTGGGGCATAATGTATCACTTGTAATTCCTGATGCAATACCTTCATTTTACAAGTGGATGCCTGATATAGAACAAGCAATTATTTTTGATGATGATAATGCTTTATGTTTTAGTTTATTTACAGATGCAGATTATCTCATCGCTACCGACCTCAATTCACTTAGTCGCAATATGAAAATGTCTGTATCCACTAATAACATAAAAGCTTTTCGCATATGTATAGATCATCATTTAGATCCACCACAGAATGAATGGAATATTTTGATTTCTGATAACAAAGTTTCTTCTACTTCAGAGATTATTTATGATTTATTGACATATATGGATCCTAGTTTGATAGACAAACAAATAGCAGAATGCATCTATACTGGTATTTATACAGATACTAATAAATTTTTTCATTGCTGTAATTGTTCACATCCTTATGAGATAATAGCTGAATTAATCAAAAAAGGTATTAATGTTCATGAAATTAATGATTTGATTTACAATTCGTATACTTATGACAGGTTTAGATTATTAGGCTATAGCATTTATGAAAAATTAAAATTTATAGAAAATAAAGGAGTAGCCTACATTAAACTCACACAAAAAGAACTTCAAGAGTTTAATTATCATCCTGGATATACCGAAGGAATAGTTTCTATGCCGCTTAGCATAGAAAATGTAAACGTTTCTGCTTTAATATCTGAGAGAAAAGATCGCATTAAAATAAGTTTACGCAGTAAAGCGGCCTATGACGTGAGATATTTAGCTCAGCGATATTTTAATGGTGGCGGACATAAAAATGCCTCAGGAGCCGATTTTTATGGGTCATTAGATGAAGCAGAAAAAATCTTCCTACAAGCTGTAGAAGAATATCTGTGATTTTTAGAACAAAATAATTATAACATAATTATTTCTGGTGTCGGAAAATAAAAATTATTATCTTCGTTAAAATCAATTTGTTGTGATGAGATAATTTCAATTCTTTTAAGGGCAGTCTTGCAATATTTATCAGAAATATCAATTCCAATAAATCTACGTTTCAATTTCCAAGCTACAAAAGATGTAGTTCCCGCACCATTAAAAGGATCTAAAACTATATCACCTTTATAAGAAAATAATTTTAAAACACGTTTTGGCAATTCCTCGGGAAACATAGCTGGATGATCAAAGTCTTTCATTTTAGTTTCTGGGGGGAATGTCCATTTGGCATATACCCATTCTTTGAATTCTTCTTCTGTAATATCTATATTATCTTTATCACCAATTTTTTTATGTGTATCTTTATCAAAAACCTCTATAAATTCCCATGTATATTTCAGATAAGGCATTGATGGTGATTTCCAGCTACCCCATGCAGTATATTTAGCATTATAATTATTTTTTTCCCATAAAATTTCTGTTTTCCATAGAAAACCTAAATTCAACAATTGATTAGAAATAATATGATGTGTGGGTATATAATCAGAAAATAATGGTTGCACATTAACTATTATACGACCACCAGGCTTGAGAACCCTGTAACACTCAGCCCAAATATCTGATAATCTTTTGAAATACTCATCCCACTTCATTGTATCTTGAGTTTGGTCATCATTATAGCTATGTCCAAAATTATATGGTGGCGATGTTAAAACAATATCTACCGATTCAGATGGTATCTGCGCTAAAACCTCATAAGCATCACCTACAATTATTTTATTTAAAAATTTTTTTATTTCTTCTTTTTCTTCCACTTTTATTGAATGCTTAATTTCTTTTGTACCATTTCTTATTTTTTCTTTTAAACTTTTATCTTGTATTTTTTCTTCTTTCATAATATTTTCCCCTCTTGTTTTAATTTCTTTTCGATACTAGACCAATCTCTCAATAAATGTGCTTTAACAAAATTAAATAAATCTTGTACTACGTTATAATCTATCAAATGATTCTCATCGGAGCGTCTTTTAGACTTTCTCAATACATATATTTGATCTATCCTAGAATAAGCTGGATCTACTTCATAACTAACATCATATGTTTCTGTAACAACAAGAAATAAGCAATATGGATTACCATTTTTTATCTTATCAGCAGTCGCTATTGAACCCTCTAACATCGTTTTATCTATATATGTTTTGCACTCAATAGATACTATAGGTACATTTATTGTCTTTTGTTCATTTTCTGCTTTTATAATTATTTGTCTGTATATTGAAAAATCTTGATCTTTAACATTAATTTTCATATTTGGCGTTTCCATAAAATTTAATATATCTTTGGGGGCAAAATATAGATTACTGTATGCCCTTATGCCGCCAATTGAAATCTCTTTGTATTTTTTATCATTAGTATTTTTTTCATTCATGATATATTTTATTAAATCACGAAACAAGTAATATAAAAATTCTTCTAATACAGATGAATGAAACTTAGACTGAGCTGTATAATCTATGTCTTTTATTGCAATTTTATAATTATTTAGCCATTTTACTCGTTTTTCTATTATATCATTTGTATATCCAATCAATTCTTCATTACTTTTATACCATTCTTTATATTGTGTTATTATTGTATTTAATCTATATTCGTTTTCAAAATCAGAAACTTTAGAATTTTTTATTTTTCTAAGAATATTAGATCCATGAACATGGGCTTTGCTTATATTTTTATTAAACCAATTTTTTATTTCATTCATTTTCGTAAATATTTTTCAAAGTTAATATTTTTAATTAAATTAATTATATAAATTTTTAATGATAAAAAAATATATCGCTAGCATCCTTGCTCCCGCCACGAATAATAGTCAGCACTACTGATTTTCAGATTTCATGGCAAAAGGGACGTTGCCAATACTTTCGGTCTCTAATGTATCGGGAGCATCCTTGCTCCTACTGATTCCCAGATGATTATCTTAATATGTTATGATTTATCATAAAATGGGAGAAAATCAATAGCTTAGAAAATAAACACGGGTAGCTGAATTATTATAAAAGAAATTATATAGCATATTTATTTTATTTTACCCTAAATACTACATTTCATAGCCACCAAATCAAAAATTCTCCTTTTCTCCCAGTCTCCTTGTCTTCTGCTCTCCCCAGTCACTAAACAGGATCTACATCTATATCTACTAAAACACTTCGCCACACTTTATTTCTTTTTAAAGTATAGAAAACAACTTCATTAATCTGTTGTTTTCTGATTTTTAGAGAGCTATCACGTGGTATTTTAATTAAAATCTGACGATAATAATAATCTCTAATTTTTGATATTACAGGCTCCACAGGACCTTTCACATATTCTGCATCCAAAATATCCTTTATTTTAGTTGCTAAAGCTTCAGAGGCGACTTTTACAATATCTAAATTTTTGTGTCGTAGTTGTATTTGTATCATTCTATAATAAGGAGGATATTTGAATTGCCATCTATCTTTTAATTCATTTTCAGCAAAATCATCATAATTATTATTAACCAAATAGGGTAGGATAGGGTTATTGAGAGAAAAAGTCTGAATAAACACTCTACCTTGAACATCTCTACGTCCAGCTCTACCAGCTACCTGCATTAGCAATTGTATAGCATGTTCAAATACGCGAAAATTAGGATATACTAACAAATTATCAGCATTCAATACTCCCACAAGTTGAATATTAGAAAAATCTAATCCTTTTGATATCATTTGTGTACCTACAAGTATTTGTGTTTCATGTAATTCAAATCTTTGAATGATTTCTTTGAAAGCATGCTTTCGTCTGGTGCTATCCAAGTCTAATCTATCAATTTTGTAATTTGGAAAATATTTTTGTAGCTCTGTTTCTACTCTTTCAGTTCCGAAACCTTTGAATATCAATCTATTAGATTTACATTTTGGACAATAAGTAGGCACTTCAATTGTGTAACCACAATAGTGACATTTTAATAGATTTTCATTTTTGTGGTAGGTGAGATTGACATCACAATGTGGACAAGGGAAAATATAGCCACAATTTTTGCATTCCATCCACGATGAGTAGCCACGACGATTTTGAAATAAAAGTACTTGTCTACCAGCTTTCACCTCATCATCTATAGCTTTTAAAAGAGTATTACTGAAATGTCCTCTCACTTTGCCCTGCTGCATTAGAGACTTCATATCTACAATTTCTATCAAAGGCGGTATGATACCAGAATATCTTTCTTTAATTTTAACAAATCCAATTTTGCCTATTTTAGCATTATACCAACTTTCTAAACTTGGTGTAGCACTACCTAAAATTAGATTAGCATTGTGATTATCAGCTAAAACGAAACTCATATCTCTGGCATGATATCTAGGATTTAGATCTTGCTGCTTGTACGATGGGTCGTGCTCTTCATCTACAACTATCAACCCTAAATTTTTAAATGGTAAAAATAATGCAGAGCGTGGACCTACTATTATGCAGGAGGCATCATCTTGTTCCCATAAATCTACTAATTTATTCCATATTTCTACACGTTCATGTAGGTTAAATCTACTATGATATACTAAAATTTTTTCACCGAAATATTTTTGTAATCTATTAACTAAATATGTTGTTAGGCTTATTTCAGGTAAAAGATACAATACTTGCTTGCCAGCATCTAAATACTCTTGAATGAGAGTAGAATATATTTCTGTTTTTCCACTGCCAGGTACTCCATACAAAAGTACATGCTTATTTTTACTTATGTATTCTTTTATTTCCTTATAAGCAGATTTTTGTATATCTGACAATGTAATTTTTTCAATTTCATTAAAATGAGGTATTTTATTTTCTATCCTTGATACAGTTTCTATAGTTTCGATAATATATCCTTTTTTTATTAGAGATTGTATGGCAGAGATAGTAAACTTATTAGATAGTTCAGATTTAAGTATCTTTGTTTGTCCTTGTGAGCGTTTTTGATGTAAAAATAGGATGATATCTATTTGTTTAGGAGCTTTTTTTTCTAATTTATTAATTATTTCATTAAAATCTTCTGAATTAATAAAATCCTCACTCAAGCTAATAAATTTAACATTTTTGGGGATAAATTTCTCTTCACATTCTTCACTAGGGTAGATAATACTTCTGTCAATACAGGATTTTATAAATTTTTGAATATTTTTTTTACCTAATAACTTTTGTATATCATCATTTGTAATGAATTCTCTACTAAGCAAAGTTTCATAAATCAAATTTTCATCTTCTGTTTTAATATTATTTAAATCAATGTCTGGATGTAGCTGATATTTAGTTTCTGATTGTATTTTTAGACCACTAGGTAGAGCATTATTCAGCACATCCCCTATATTTGCTAGATAATAATCTGCTACCCATTTATATAATTCCCATTGTTGCTTATTTATGATAGGTTTATCATCTAATATTTCTAAAATATATTTTATTTCGTCTATGTCATTGGTAAATTCATCTAAATTATCAATTTTTTCATCTTCTCGAATATCTACTACCACACCAGCATACAATTTTTTAGCTCCGAATGGTACTATTACTCTGATACCCCATTGAACTTCATTTTGTAGATCTGATGGCACTTTATAAAGGAACGTTTTGTCTAATGGCAGAGGTAAAGCTACATCTACAAGCATTTTTTTATTTATTTAATTACAAATATAGCAAAAATAAATTTATTGCCTATAAATATTATTTTTCAGCAATGATTAATAAATTATAAAATCTAAAAAATTTAATAAAATTAATGGTGCTACAATGTTTATTGTGGGTAAAGTTAAAGATGTTTCATTCATGCGAATGAAGAATAGAGCAATTTGATTTTTATAAATTTTGATTTGAATAGTGCAATGAATTGAAAAAATCTATTTAACATAAAAGATTACAAAATATAAATAAATAGAGCATATCAATTATTACGAGAAATTAAATATAAAATACGTTTAAAAACATATATTATAATAATTTGCAAAAATCTATTTAACATAATATAAATTATCGGACAATTAAATATAAAATTTTTATAATATTTTTAAGTTTGCATTATTGGTTCATTTAAAATATATAATTTTATTTGAAAGCGATTAAAATAGTTCAAAGTTATTTAATATTTTTTCTAAATGGTTTTCTATATTTGTAAAAATTTTCTCAAAATTTTTATCATATTAATATTAAAATTATCAAATATAAAAAATATATTTTTCAAACAATTACCTAATAAATATTTTAGTATAATTAAAAAATGTTATTCTATAAATTAAATTACAAAAAATTTAATTAGAATTAATATTTTTAATATTATAATTCTTCAACATTCGTTGAGCTATTTTTATCTAATTTTCTATTATATTTATAAAAAATTATGTTAAATTATTTCTATTTAACATAATAAAAAAAATTACCAGGAAAACCTGGTAATTTTTTTCAAAATAAAATTTTAATTAGTAAACTTAGTCCAGCAAATGAATTGAGAGTCCGCTACGAAGTTTAGGTTCAAACCAAGTAGTTTTTGGAGGCATTATGTTGCCACTATCAGCTATATCCATGAGTTGTTTCATAGACACTGGATATAAAGCAAAAGCAACAGTCATTTCTCCACTATCCACACGACGTTTCAGCTCACCTAAACCTCTGATGCCACCTACAAAATCAATCCTTTTATCTGTTCTCAGATCTTTAATGCCTAATAAATTATTTAAAACTAAATCTGATAAAATAGTTACATCTAGTACCCCAATAGGATCATTGTCATTGTAGGTGCCTTTCTTTGCTGTTAATGAATACCAATTACCCCCCAAATACATTGAAAAATTATGAAGTTTATTAGGCTTATATTCTTCTGTACCTTTATTTTCAATATCAAAAAATTCAGATAATTTTTGTAAAAATTCATCTTTGCTTAGACCATTTAAATCTTTTACGACTCTATTATAATCAATAATTGTCAATTGATTATCTGGGAAAGCTACAGCCATGAAATAGTTAAATTCTTCATCTCCAGTATAATTAGGATGTTGTTCACGTTTTTCTTTACCTACTAAAGCTGCTGCTGCAGTACGATGATGACCATCAGCTACATATAGAGCAGGCATTTCAGCAAATAATTTTTGAATTTTTTCATTAATTTCCTTTTCGTTTATTACCCAGAAATGATGTCCTACGCCATCATTAGCAGTGAAATCATAAATTGGTTCATGCTCTTTAGCATAAGAAAGAATCAAGTTATCTAATTCAGGAAGTGATTTATAAGCAAAAAAAACTGGTTCTACATTAGCATTAGTTACTCTCACATGTTTCATTCTATCTTCTTCTTTGTCCTTACGAGTGAGTTCATGTTTTTTGATAACATTATTAAAATAGTCATCTATGCTAGCACAGCCAACGATTCCATATTGAGTTTTTCCCCACATAGTTTGAGCATAAATATAGAAATATGCCTCATTATCAGGTATTAACCATTTATTTTCAATAAATTTTAGAAAATTTTCTTTAGCTTTTTCATAAACGCGTGGATCGTGTTCATCAGTACCTACAGGTAAATCTATTTCTGATCTAGTAATATGAAGCAAAGAATATGGATTACCTTCAGCTTCTTTTCTTGCTTCTTGTGTGTTAATAACATCATACGGTTTAGCTGCCACTTTATCAGCTATATTTTTAGGTGGTCGTAATGCTTTAAAAGGTCTAAAAATTGCCATAATTTAATTTATTTTAAAAAATTTATAAACAATAAATATACAAATTAACAAAAAATATTAATCAACATTAAGTTTCGTTAATAAAAGTATTTTTTAAAGAAAGTCTCTCTCCTACTCTATTTAATAGCAGATAGAGAATTAAATTAGTTCGTTACCGCTATTATTTTCTTCGAAATCATCATCATCTTCTCCCTCTTCGGAAGAGCTTCTTTCACCTCTTTTATTACGTTGTAGAGAAGAGATAAGAGCACCTAACATTTTAGAGATTTCTATAAGTAGATTTTTAGCTTCTTCGTGTTGCTCATCAGTAATTAAACCTTCTTTTTGAGCAATAGTAATAAGTACGATGCTTTTTCTGATAGAGCTACGACCCATTTTTAGATAATAGATAAACTGATTTTTAGTACGTCCAGAGCCTTCGGCAATATTAACCGTTATCTCTTGTGCTGCCTCTATCATATCATTCCTAATCACAGAAGCATAATCTGGGAATGATTTGGTAGCATTATAAACCCAAGACACGAAATCTAAAGTCTTGTGATAAATGCGTAGATCTTCGAATCTGAAGAAGTTCATTGGTCTATTTTCTTCCATAGTTGTATATTTTTGGTGTTGTAATTTTTTTTCTATTTATTTACTTGAAAAGTAGTATCTCCATTATTAAAGAAAGCAATAATTTGTTTAACAGCAGCTAAACCAGCATTATTATTAGCTTCTTTAGTTTGAGCACCTAATTTTTTGGGAGTAGCATAATAACGTCCAGGATATTTTTCATTTAAGATGTCTTTGCAATTTGGAGCAACATCAGTTACATACTTAAAATCTGGTCTTTCTGCGAACATTTTTAATAAACCATCTTCATCAATAAGTTCTTTTCTAGCAGTATTTACTAAAACAGCATTTTTAGGCATTAATGATAATAGATTATAATTAATTGATTTTATAGTATTATCATTAGCAGGTATGTGCAATGAAATAAATTGACAAGATTTATATAATTCTTCGATAGAATTAGCTTTAGTTACGTTTAATTGTTTATATTCATCTTCGTTTGCAGAGCGTCTATGTCCATATAATTTCATATTAAAACCTTGTACTAGTTGAGCTAAAGCTTTTGCAGTATAACCAAAACCATGTAATCCTAAAGTTTTACCTTTTAACTCGATTCCAGTAGAACCATCAAAAAAATTGCGAGCAGCATATAGCATAAGAGCAAGTGCTAATTCTGCAACCGCATTAGAATTTTGCCCCGGAGTATTCATAACTACAATTTTACGCTCTGTACAGGCAGCTAGATCTATATTATCATAACCTGCACCAGCTCTAACAACGATTTTGAGATTAGGAGCATGTGAGATCAAATCTTTATCTACAATATCACTACGTACTATTAAAGCTTCAGCATCTTTCACACCTTCATAAGCTTGTTCTTTAGTTGTATAATTTTCTACAAATTTTATATCAAATTTTTCTGCTTTTGCAATGTCACTCATTTTATTAACGGCATCACTTGCAAAAGGTTTTTCTGTTAAAACTACTATTTTATTCATAATACTCATTTTTTTAATATTATTTCAAATTTGTTTTTTCGAACTCTTCCATAGCTTGAACTAAAACTTTAACACTATCTATGGGTAAAGCATTATACATAGAAGCTCTGAAACCTCCAACACTTCTATGACCTTTGATACCTACGATACCATATTTTTTAGAATGTTCTAAGAAAGCTGCTTCTAAATCTTTGTATGGATCCTGCATTACAAAAGTAATATTCATTAATGAACGATCTTCTTTGTTTGGAACAGTAGGAACAAACATTTTGCTATTGTCTAAATAATCATTGAGAACTTTAGCTTTATCTTCATTGATTTTTTTCATATTCTCTAAACCACCGATTTCTGTTTTCAGCCAACGCATCACTTCTCTAACAACAAAAATAGCATATACTGGAGGAGTATTATAGAGACTGTTTTCTTCGGTATGAGTTTTATAATTGAGCATAGTAGGTATTATGCGGTCTGTAACTTGTTTACTATTTAGAAAATCATCTTTTATGATTGCTATAGTTACTCCTGCTGGACCTACATTTTTTTGTGCACCACCATAGATTAAAGAGTATTTAGATACATCTACTGGTCTGCTATAGAAGTCTGATGACATATCAGCTACTAGAGGTACTGGTGAACTAAAATCAGTTTTTATTTCTGTACCATAAATTGTATTATTAGTAGTAATGTGGAAATAATCTACATCTGTAGGTATAGTAAAATTCTTAGGAATATAAGTAAAGTTTTTATCAGACGATGAAGCTACTATCTGAACTTCACCAAATAATTTAGCCTCTTTGGCAGCTTTTTTTGCCCAGCTACCAGTTTCTAAATAAGCTGCTTTAGTTTTGAGGAAATTCATTGGTAGCATAGCAAATTGAGTAGACGCACCTCCACCAACGAAAATGATGTGGTAACCTTCTGGAATATTCATTAACTCTTTCATCAATTCTACAGCTTCATTAATAATAGCATCAAATTCTTTTGATCGATGTGAAATCTCAAGTATAGACATCCCTATACCATCTAAATCTAGAGCAGCTTTTGATACTTTCTCTAATACTGATACTGGTAATACTGCGGGACCTGCGTTAAAAATATGCTTTCTCATAATACAAAAATTTTTATGTTTTTTGCAAAGATAAATCTTTTTTTTATAAATAAAAAATAAAAATTCGTCATTTAAAAAAATTTTTTTGAAATATAAAAACTTAATAAGTTTGCAAAAAAAAAATGTCTTTAATAAGAATAAGTAAAGAATTTCATTTCGAGATGGCACACGTATTAGATAAATATGATGGCTTGTGTGCTTACGTACATGGACATTCTTATACTTTAATTATTACTATTTTGGGCACTCCAAATAATGATATTATGTCTCCTAAAAATGGCATGGTAATGGATTTTGGCGTATTAAAAGATATTGTAAATAAACATATTATAAATAGGTTCGATCATTCATTAGTAGTTAATCAAAAAGCTAATTGGATAGAACAAGTGCAGGATATAGATAGCTTTTCTAGAATTATTAAATTACCTTTTCAGCCAACAAGTGAAAATTTATTATTACATTTTATTGATATTATTGATAAACAATTACCTGATAATATAAAATTGGTACACGCATTATTAAGAGAGACTGATAGCTCATATGCGGAATGGTTTTATGAAGATAATAATTAAAAATTATCACTAATTTTAAAAAAAATACTAATTTATTAATATCTATATTATAAAGCAGTGAAAAAATTTATTAAAAATTTTTTTTATTTATTAAAGAAAACTAGGATAAAAGTTTACGAATGGATTTTTAAAATCAATCCAAGAGTACTAAACATTACTTACATTTTAATTTCATTTTTTTCATTTTTTGGTGGTTTATTAGCCATATTTTTTGTAGGTAATTTATATACACCTACAGTAGCACAAAATCTAATCCCTTATATAAATTTCATATGTTGGAATATAAGTATTCTTTACTTTATACAAATAATATTATTAATATTACCAGGTGGTAGGAAATTTTCATTAATAAATTTGTTAATAAAAATTATATTTATCCTTACATTAAACTATTTTGTCTACTTTATTCCTGATTTTATCTCAAATTATTTGCATGAATTAAGTTATATTTATTACTATAAATTGTTTTTAATATTTGTAGTATTTTTGAGAACAATAAGCCATTGGATAGAGAATATATATCGTATCACAAAACAGCACCCAGCAAAAATTTTTATTCTTAGTTTTATTTTTATAATAATAATAGGTTCATTTCTATTATTAT
>Ga0255346_1002121_pt1 | contig 25979 bp, 22 predicted proteins | sample wastewater_treat_FD_194410 | JGI IMG/M metagenome (GOLD analysis project Ga0255346, IMG submission 194410) | Wastewater microbial communities from Lulu Island WWTP, Vancouver, Canada - plant22 | ecosystem: Engineered > WWTP > Wastewater > Unclassified | place: Canada: Vancouver, British Columbia...
GCAAGGGCGTGTTGCGAATGAACTCGAGGTAGCCCTGCGCAAACCAGCGGATGGGGCCGACCTGGCTCAGGCGCATGACGGCGATGAGCAGCCCCATCAGAAAGGACAGGACGATCGACACCGCCGAAAGCTGGATGGTGACCCTGATGCCGTCGACGATCCACTGGGAGTACTGTCCCGTGAGGACGACGGACCAGTCGAACTGGTACTGGAACATCCTGTTGCCGCCGCTGCTTTCTTCCCTGCTTCCCGCCTTGAAGGCGGCAGGGTCGCGAAAAACGAGCCGTCCGCACCCTCCCGCCGGGCGGGTGCGGACGGCTGACTACGTATCGACTGAGAATGCCGAGGCGCAAACCGCCCGGATGTCATTCCCGCGGAAGCGGGAATCGATCTCGGATGGATGCCGGATCAGGTCCGGCATGACGCGCCCGGCAAGACGATCGCTTCGGATGTGGACGCTCTCGATGCGGCTACTTCCGGTCCGCCGTGATCTTGAACTTGCCGCGCTCCATGGGCTGGTCGCTCTTGGGGTTGAACCACTTGTCCCAGATCTTCTTCGCCTGGCCGTTCTTCTCCATCTCGAGGAGCGTGTCGTTGACGAACTTCAGCATCTTGGGGCTGTCCTTGCGCAGCCCGATCCCGTAAGGCTCGTCGGAGATCCGCAGGTCGGCGATCTCGAACTGGTCCTTGTTGGGGGCCTTGCCGAGGATGCCGGCGAGGATGGTCTCGTCCGTCGTCACGGCCACGACCTTGCCCTGCTGCAGGGCCAGGAAGGCCTGGGGGTAGTCGTCGAAGGAAAGGATCGTCGCCCTGGGCAGGGCCTTCGCGGCGTTCTGCTCCGAGGTGGAGCCCTTGGCCGTGCCGATCTTCTTGCCGTCGAGGTCGGCGAGGCTCTTCACGGTTCCCTTCTTCACCAGGAACTTCTGTCCCGTCAGAAGATAGGTGTAGCTGAAATCGACCTGCTTGGCCCGCTCGGCCGTCCAGGTCAGCGTCGCGATGACCAGGTCGACATTGCCCGCCTGGAGCTGCGGGATGCGCGCCGCCGAGGTGACGCCCTTGAGCTCGAGCTTCACGCCCATCTTCTTGGCGATGTAGGCCCCGAAGTCGCAGTCGTATCCGACGATCTCGCGCGTCTTGGGGTCAATGTAGCCGAACCCCGGGGTCGCGTCCTTCACGCCGACCACGAGGACGCCCTTCTTCTTGACGATGTCGTAGGTGTCTTCGGCCAGCGCGATTCCCGCCAGGCCGGCCACGAAGGCAACGGTCAATGCAAGCGCCAGAATCTTTTTCATGTCCTTCCTCCTTTTTTATGGTTTTCTTCCGGAACCGGATCGTTCGCCTAGTGCATGGGTGAAAGAATCTCTTTCAGGAACTGCTGCGCCCGCTCGTGCTTCGGATTCTTGAAGAACTCCTCGGGGTGGGCCTCTTCGAGGATCTGTCCGTAATCCATGAAGACCACCCGGTTGGAGACCTCCCGGGCGAATCCCATCTCGTGGGTCACGACGACGAGCGTCATCCCCGTGTTGGCCAGGCCCAGCATGACCTGCAGCACCTCGCCGATCATCTCGGGGTCGAGGGCCGACGTGGGCTCGTCGAAGAGCATGACCTTGGGCTTCATCGCGAGCGCCCGGGCGATGGCCACGCGCTGCTGCTGACCCCCGGAGAGCTGCGCGGGGTATGCGTCGCGCTTTTCCGTCAGCCCAACCCGCTCGAGAAGCGACATGGCCAGCTCTTCGGCATCCTTTCGGTTCATCCCCCGGACCTTCATGGGGGCGAGCGTGATGTTCTTGAGAGTGGTCAGGTGAGGGTAGAGGTTGAACTGCTGGAACACGAAGCCGATCTCGGCGCGCAGCTTTGTGATGTCGGTCTTCCTGTCGCTCAGGTCCATCCCGTCGACGATGAGCTGTCCCTTCTGGATGGGCTCGAGGCTGTTGATGCAGCGGATGAGCGTCGACTTCCCCGAGCCCGAGGGTCCGCAGACGACGACCACCTCTCCCTGCTTGACGTGGAAGTTGATGCCGTTGAGCACGTGGAGGTCCTTGAACCACTTGTGGACCTCGATGAATCGGATCATCCTGAAAACTCCCGGTGCGGGAGGGTCCGGGACAGGCCCGGGCCCTGCATTAAAACGAACGGTCTCTTTTATTATCTTGAATCTGAAAAATCAAGGACAATTTGGCGTCGCGCGGCCTCAAAAGGGGCAAAAGTGTCCGTATTGTAACGAATTTTACAAATGGGCCCTTGTGGATAGCCGAGGGAAATGCTTGACAAGAGCGGGGGATTTATTCTAAGCATTTTCATCGGTCCGGGGCGGCCCTTTTCTTCGTGGGCGGATCCCCGGGTGCGGTCGCCTGAAGAGGATGCGGCCGGCATCCTTTCGAATATTCCAGCCACTATTATGGATAAGGAGGGTTTTTGGATGAAGAAAAGAGCGTTTCTCGTCGTATCCGTCGTGCTGGCGCTGAGCCTCGTCCTCGCGGGGACGTCGATCGCCCAGCAGAAGAAGTTCTTCGTCATTTCAACCGGCGGCACGGGCGGCACCTACTATCCCCTGGGCGGCATCCTGGCCCAGGCGCTGACGGAGAAGGTGCCCGAGGTCGTCACGACGGCCCAGGCAGGCCAGGCCTCGGTGGCCAACTGCAACCTGATCCGCGACAAGCAGATCGAGTCGGCCTTTGTCCAGAGCAACGTGGCCTTCAATGCCTACAAGGGCCTCGAACAGTTCAAGGACAAGCCGGCCACGAACCTCCGCTTCATCGCATCCCTCTATCCCGAGACGATCCAGATCGTGGCCCGTGCCGATTCGGGCATCAAGACCGTGAAGGACATCAAGGGCAAGCGGCTGGTCCCCGGTGACCGCGGCAGCGGAACCGAGGTCGATGCGCTGAACGTGCTCGGCGCATACGGCTATACCTACAAGGATTTTGCAGGGGTCGACTGGCTCTCCTTCTCCGGCGCCGCCCAGCGGCTCCAGGACAAGCAGGCCGATGTGACCTTCACGACGGCAGGCTGGCCCACGGCGGCCATTCAGGAACTGGCGATCGCCACCAAGATCACCGTCGTTCCCATCGAAGAGGCCAAGATCAAGGACCTCACCAAGAAGTATCCCTTCTACAGCAAAATCATCATCCCCAAGGGGACCTACAAGGACCAGGAGAAAGACGTGGCGACGATCACCACGATGGCCCAGTGGGTCGTGGGAGCCGAGGTTTCCGAGGACGTGGTCTACAAGCTGACCAAGGCCCTCTGGGAGACCGGCGCGGCGAAGATGGCCAACGCCCACGCGCAGGGCAAGAACGTGCAGATCAAGACGGCCCTGGCCGGCATGGCCATTCCGCTCCACCCGGGCGCGGAGAAGTACTATAAGGAAGCGGGCCTGATCAAGGCGGAGCCCGCCAAGAAGGCGGCGCCCAAGAAGAAGTAGCATCGCCCTGTTTCCTCCAAGGAGGCAAACCGGGCACTCCCTCGGGGGTGCCCGGTTTTTATATGAAAAGACCGAAATGGATTCCGGTGATCTTGGCCCTGGCCCTCGCGGCTGCCGGGTGGATCCCCTTTCACGCCCTGGAGGTGACGAGGGCAGGCGGGGCGGGTCCGGCCGTGTTCCTGAAGAGGGTGGCCCCCGGCGACACCTTTTCCCTTTCCTTCGTCCACTCCGTGGAGAAATCGCCCGTCACCGACTATTTCCGCATTGACGGCGACTGCCGGATTATTCTATATCAAACGGAATTTAGCTCGCTAAACACGGGGCTCCCTGCCGTTGTCTCGGAAGGGGAGATCTTCGAGCGGACCGACAGGGGGTTCCGGCTTTCCGGATTAAGTCGGGTTCTTCCTGAGATCCAACTCCAGGTGAGCAAGGCATACGGCGGCACCCTCGCGATGGCGGGCGAGGAGGTGTTTCTCCCGGCGCTGGCGGGAGACGGGCCCCTGCTCATCTCGGTCCGACGGGTGTTCGCCTGGGAACTGCTTTCCCGGGTCCTGCGGGCGTAGAACGGAACCAGACCAGGAAGGACAACGTGGAAGACGAGAAAAAAGAAATCATCTCCTCTCCCGAGCTCAGGGATGACGCGGAAAAGATCGCCAAGTACGACCCGGAGATGCGGTTCCGCAGACTCGTCGGGATCACGGCGAAGCTGATCTTCGCCATGACGATCATCCTGTCGATCTTCCACATCTACACGGCAGGGTTCGGCGTGCTCCAGGAATGGCGCCATCGGTCCTTCCACCTGGCCTTCGTGCTGCCCCTGGTCTACTTCGTCTACGCCATGAAGAAGGAGGTCCACCTCAAGGGGACCAAGCACCTCGTCTACGACGTTCTCTATGCCGCCGTGGCGGCCATGCTCAACACGGCCGTATTCCGGGAGATCCTGGCGCTGTCCTTCGGCGCCTCGGCTTCCCTTGCCGTCGTCACCTTCGCCCTCGTCCTGTACTTCAAGCAGCGGGACAACCTTCCTCAGCGGCTGGCCGTCTTCGTGGACTTCCCCATTTACACCGCCATGATCGGGTTCGTCGCCTGGGGGATGTGGCTCGGGACCACCCACCTCAACATGCGCTCCTGGTTCGAGGACCTGAACCCCTCCCTCATTTTCTGGGGGATCTTCCTGCTCGGGATCTTCGCGTCCATCCTGGCCCTCTTCGTCTTCAACTGGATCCGGACCCTGCTGGTCATTGTGAAGGACCGGGGCGCCGCCGATTACCGGCAGGACAACGTGCCCTACTTCGATGTCTTCTTCGCGCTCATGTCCTGCATGATCTCCGTCTTTGTCTTTCTCGAGTTCAACAACATCGGCATCCGGGCCGGCAGCCCCGACTTCGCCGAGTTGCTCGTCGGGAGCTTCTCGTTCCTGCTGATCCTGGAAGGGGCGCGGCGCAGCATCGGCGCGCCGCTTCCGATCATCGCCATGCTGATCCTGGTCAACTGCTACATGGGGCCCTACTTCCTCGACATCCCGGGTCTGGAGATCTTCGCGCACCGGGGCTACCCGATCTCGCGGATCGTCGACTACATGTTCCTCGGCACCGAGGGCATCTACGGCATCCCGCTGGGCGTCGTGGCCACCTTCGTCTTCCACTTCGTGCTCTTCGGTCTCTTCATCGCCCGGACGGGTCTCGCGCAGCTCTTCATGGACATCGCCATGGCCCTGGCCGGCTGGTCATCGGGCGGTCCCGCCAAGGTGGCCGTCATCGCCAGCGGCTTCATGGGCTCCATCAGCGGCTCCTCCGTGGCCAACGCCGTCACCGTCGGCTCCTTCACGATCCCCCTCATGAAGAGGGTGGGATACAGGCCGGTCTTCGCCGCGGGCGTCGAGGCGGCGGCCGGGACGGGCGGACAGATCATGCCCCCCGTCATGGGGGCGGCGGCCTTCATCATGGCCGAGTTCCTGGGGATCGCCTACGTGAAGATCGCCCTGTGCGCCGTCCTGCCGGCGCTGGTCCACTTCTACGCGGTCGGCTGGATGGTCCACCTGGAGGCCAAGAAAACGGGCCTTCACGGACTGCCCAAGGAGATGCTGCCGAACCTGTGGCTCGTGCTCAAGGAGCGCTGGCTCCTGGTGGGCCCCCTGGTCATCATCGTCTACCTGCTCATCTCCGGCTCAAGCCCCTTCCTGGCCGCCTTCTGGGGGATTACGTACGCCACGGCCACGGGGCAGGTCCACGACCGGACCCGGCCGTTCCTGTTGCCTCTCTTCCTCAGCGTGCCGCCGGTGCTCGGGGGAATGAATCCTTTTCTGTCCGGGATGGAAACCACGATCGGCTGGTTCGGCGCAGCCGCCATCGGGCTCTACTACTTCTGGCGCACCTCGGAGCTGCTCTCGACGGGCATCGCCGCCGGCGTCTGCGCGGTCCTCACGGCCCTGCTCTACATCGGGGTCGAGCCGTCGCTTTGCTCCTTCTGGGCGAACATGATCATTGTCGCCGTCGGCGTCTTCTACAAGGAGAGCAAGATGCGCGTCCCGCAGATTCTCTCGAGCCTCGAGGAAGGGACGAAGAACGCCATCGCCATCGGCGCGGCCTGCGCCTGCGTGGGCTTCATCGTCGGGGCGACGACGCTGACCGGCATCGGCCTCAAGTTCGCCACGGCCGTCATATCCGTCGCCAAGGGGATCGCCACGGTCATCACCCCGGCTTTCTTCGGGCTGGCGACGGTGGGCGACTTGACCCTCTTCTTCACCCTCGTGAACACGGCCATCGCCTGCTTTATCCTCGGCATGGGCATCCCCACGACGGCCCAGTACATCGTGGCGGCCATGATCGCGGCGCCGGCCCTGCTGCAGTGGGGCGTCCATCCCCTGCTCTCCCACATGTTCGTCTTCTTCTACGCGATCCTCGCCGACGTGACGCCGCCCGTGGCCCTTGCGGCCTACGCGGCAGCCGGGATCGCCGGGAGCGATCCCTTCAAGACGGGCTTCCGGGCCTTCAGTCTCGCCCTGGCGGAGGTCTGCGTGCCCTTCGCCTTCATCTTCGCGCCGGCGGTGCTGCTCATGCCATGGCTTGTCGACCCGTCGGCTCCCTTCGACTGGTTCTGGTTTGCCCAGTGCGCCGCGACCCTGTTTATGGGTGTCACCGCCCTGGGCGCCACCGTGGTCGGCTTCATCGGAGGCGGGCGGCTGAACTACTTCGAGAGGTTCCTCATGGGGCTTTCGGCGCTCTTTCTCATCATTCCGGGAACGACGACGGACATCATGGGAATGGTGATCCTGGCGGCCCTCATTGTGAAACAGACCCTGAAATACAGGAAGATCAAGAAAAGAAACGCCGGACAGGCCCCGTCCTGAGAAGGGTCCGGGGGACGAAACCCTCATTTGAAGATTTTGTCGAAAAACGCCCGCTTCTCCTTGGGGTAGGAGATGGTGCCCTCGTGGTCGACGACGAGGCGCCCCTCGAGGTGGTCGATCTCGTGCTGGACGATGCGGGCGAGAAAGCCCGTGTAGCGCCTGTTGATCTTGTTGCCCTTCAGATCGACGGCCTTCACCTTGATCTCCGTCGCGCGGGTGACCTCTACGCTGATGTCGGGGCATGAGAGGCAGCCCTCGTTCATCACCTCCGGCTCGCCGCGCATCTGGGTGATGCGGGCGTTGACGAGGACCTCCCAGCTGTCCTTGCCGCTGACGCCCTTCTTGTCGAAGTCCTTCACCTTGAAGGCGATGATGCGTTTGCTCAGCCCGATCTGCGGGGCCGCGAGTCCCAGGGCGTCATCGCGCTTCAGGAAGGCCTCGACGAGGGTCTGGATGTCCTTTTTCGCCGCGGCATCGAAGGGGACGGGCAGGTCGGCGGCCTTCTTCCTCAGAAGTTTCGCCTCCTCGTCGGTCAACGTCTCGTCGCGCCAGAGCTGCCAGGTCGTGTGCTTGGTCATATGCGGCCTCTTTCCTCGAAAACGGGCGTGCTGCGTCTTGTCCTCGCCATCCCGCGCTCCCGGCCTCCGCGGGGCCGCGGACGCAGGGCATGGGGCGCAAGGCAAACGGCTGACGCGGGGAATTGAATTTGTCGATGCTATAACACCACGGGGCATGAAATTCAACTGTTGCGGCCCCTGCCTTTTCCTCCTTCAGGCCTCGGCCCCGCCTTTCCGGTTGATAAAACGGAGGATGTCTGCTAACGTCGCCTGGCCGCAAGGAAAAGGCCTGTCAGGCACACCCGGAGAGAATCCCGTGATCGACACCATCATCGGGCGCTTGGCGCGAAAGCAGTTCGCCCGGGCCGTGAATTTCCGGGGGGGAGCCCCCCCCGCGCTCCCGCCGGCCCGAGCGGGAAACCCCTGCCTCCTCTATATCCATGTTCCGTTCTGCGAGCAGCTCTGCCCTTACTGCTCCTTCAACCGCGTGATCTTCGACAGGGCCCTGTGCCGGGAGTACTTCGGGGCCCTCCGGAAGGAACTTTCCCTGTACAGGGATCGCGGGTTCGCCTTCGAGGGGCTCTACGCGGGCGGCGGCACGCCGACGGTCATGATCGACGAACTGGCGGCAACGCTCGGGCACGCGAAGAGCCTCTATCCCATCCGGGAGATTTCCGTCGAGACGAATCCCAACCATCTGACGGACGGGCATCTCGAGGTCCTGAAGAAGGCCGGCGTGAACCGTCTCTCCGTGGGCATCCAGAGCTTCGACGACACGCTGCTCAAGGCCATGGACCGCTACGAGAAGTACGGCAGCGGCGCCTCCATCGCCGCAAGGCTCAAGGAGATCGGGGGCATGTTCGACACGCTCAATGCCGACATGATTTTCAACTTCGCGGGGCAGAGCGCGGAGAGCCTGAAGGCCGACATCGACCGGCTCCTGGAGACCGGGGTCGACCAGGTGACCTATTATCCCCTGATGGTCTCGTCGAAGACGCGGGAGCTGGTGCAGCGGACCCTGGGGCCCGTCCCGGAAGATCGCGAGAGGGATTTCTACCGGGTCATCACCGAGAGGCTCGTGCCGCCCTACCGCTTTTCCTCGGCGTGGTGCTTCTCCCGCAAGGAGGCGATGATCGACGAGTACGTCGTCGACTACGACGACTACGCCGGCCTCGGGAGCGGCTCCATCGGCTACCTCAACGGGACCTGCTACGCCAACACCTTCGACATCCGGGGCTACATCGACAGGGTCAACCGCGGGGAGATCCCGCTCGCGGCCTCGAAGGTGTTCAGCCCGGGCGACCAGGTTCGATACGACTTCCTCATGAAGCTCTTCGGGCTCTTTCTCGACATCCCCTCGATGCGGAAGAAGCACGGCAGGCCATTCGACCGGCACTTCAGCCGGCTCCTGATCCCGTTCCGCATCGTGGACGCCGTCCGGTACGATTACCGCAAGGACTGGCTCTACCTGACCCCCCGGGGGCGTTACTACTGGGTCGTGATGATGCGGGAATTCTTCACGGCCGTGAACAACTTCCGCGACTACTGCCGGCAGTGAGGCGGTTCGCCTTCATACCCCATTACCCTCTGTCTTAAGGGTGCCTTGCATCCGAGCATTTTTGAACAGCCCGTAGAAAAAGACTTTCCAGAGCGGGGCGAAGAGCTATAATGGATTCGTCATTCCTCAACCAAACATGGACGCTGGAGTGAGGCCGCCCATGGACGACAAGCAGAAAGCCCGGTTGAAGAGCCTCCCGAAGATCGACGAGGTTCTTGCCGTTCTCGAGAAGCGCGGGACCCTTGCAAGAGCGCCGCGGGAAAAAGTCCTCGAGGCGATCCGGCAGGTCGTCGACGAAATCCGCTCCGCGGTCCTCGCCGGCGCCTGGGCCGAGGACCGGACCCTCACGAGCGAATCCGCCGCCGAAGCCGTCACGGCCCGGATCAAGCGGCTCCGCGAATACAGCCTGCGGCGCGTGATCAACGCGACGGGGATCATCCTCCACACGAATCTCGGCCGGGCGCCCCTGTGCAGGGAGGCCCTGGAGCGCATCGTCGAGGTGAGCCGGGGCTACTCCAACCTGGAGTTCGACCTGGCCGCAGGCAGGCGCGGGCTCCGCTATGACCACGTTCGGGAGATCCTCTGCGAGCTGACGGGGGCCGAGGACGCCCTGGTCGTAAACAACAACGCCGCCGCAGTCCTGCTCGTCCTGAGCAGCCTTGCCCGGGGCAGGGAGGCCGTCGTCTCGCGGGGCGAGCTGATCGAGATCGGCGGCGAGTTCCGCATCCCCGAGGTGATGGAGCGAAGCGGCGCCATCCTGCGCGAAGTGGGGGCCACCAACCGCACCCACCTGTCCGACTACGAGAGGGCCATCGGCGAGAACACGGCCCTCATCATGAAGGTCCACACGAGCAACTTCCGGATCGTGGGGTTCACCGAGGAGGTGCCCGTTCCCGATCTCGTGGCGCTCGGAAGCCGCCGCGGGATTCCCGTGATGAACGACCTGGGGAGCGGCTGCTTTCTGCGGCTCGAGAGATACGGCCTGCAGCGCGAGCCCACCGTGGCGGAGGCGGTGAAGGAAGGCGCCGACGTGATCACTTTCAGCGGCGACAAGCTGCTCGGCGGCCCCCAGGCGGGGGTCATCGTCGGCAGAAAGGACCTGCTGGAGGCGATCAAGCGCAACCCCCTGAACCGTGCGCTGCGGATCGACAAGCTGACCCTTGCGGCCCTCGAGGCCACGGCGAGACTCTACCTCAACGAGCAGGACGCCGTCGCCGGCCTTCGCTCGCTCACGGCGCTCACGGAGCCCGTCGAGGCCGCCGCGCGGCGCGCCGGGCGGCTGATGCGGATGCTCAAGCGGGAGAATTTCCCCGGCGTGACCCTCGCGCTGAGGAAAGGCGCCTCCCTGTCGGGCGGAGGGTCTCTGCCGACGCAGCAGATCCCCACGGTCCTCGTGGCCCTGCGCTCGGAGGGGCTCTCGGCCGCCCGCATCGACGAGAAGCTCCGGGCCCTTCCGGTGCCCGTCGTGGTGCGGATCGCCGGGGACGAGATTCTCTTCGACCCCCGGACGCTGTCGGCGGAGGAGCTTTCCGATGTCCGCAGCGCCCTGAGAGCGGTCCTGGCTTCGAGTGGGGACGGATGACGACACGGGAGGGGACGAAGGCGGAGTTCATCGTGGCCCCCGGGGAGCAGGGCCTCCGGCTGGACATCTTCCTTTCGCAGAAGGACGCGGGCCTCTCGCGCTCGCAGGCCCGGCGCCTCATCGACGGCGGGGAAGCGCTCGTCGACGGCAGGCCCGCGAGGGCGTCCCACCGTCTCAGGCCCGGCGAGCGGGTTTCCCTGCACCGGCCTCCGCCAGTGCCCGCCGGGATCGTCGCCGAGGAGATCCCCCTCGACATCCGCTACGAGGACGATGCGGTACTGGTCGTCGACAAGCCCGCCGGCATGGTTGTCCACCCCGCGGCGGGGAATTCACGCGGCACACTGGTCAATGCGCTTCAATTCCACTGCGGCCGCCTCTCGTCCGTCGGCGGGCTGATGCGCCCGGGGATCGTCCACCGTCTCGACAAGGGGACCTCGGGCCTCATGGTCATCGCCAAGACCGACGAGGCGCACAGGCACCTCTCGGAGCAGTTCAAGAAACGCCGGGTCTCCAAGCACTACACCGTCCTGGTGCACGGGGATCTCCGGGAGGACGAAGGCGTCATCGACGCCCCCGTGGGGCGCCATCCCGTGGAGCGCAAAAAGATGTCCACGGCGAGCCGCCGGGGCAAGGCGGCGCTCACGCGCTGGAGGGTCCTGGAGCGCTATGGCGACTGCACGCTGCTGGAGGCGCAGATCGAGACGGGGCGGACACACCAGATCCGCGTCCACCTCGGCGCCATGGGACACCCCGTTGTGGGGGATGCCGTCTACGGGGGATCGAAACGCGCCGCGGACAGGCCCGCGCTGCCGGCGGCCCTCAAGAGGCTCGCCCGCCAGGCCCTGCACGCCGGCCGGCTGTCATTCCTGCACCCCCTGACGGGGAGGGTGATGAGCTTCGAATCGCCCCTGCCCGCGGACATGGCGGAGGTCATTGATTTTTTGAAGGGCTGGCAAAAGGCGTAAGGCGAAGGGCTAAAGGCGGGAGAGAAAAAGATGGAAGATGTCCTCTCGCAATAAGCCTTGTGCCACCAGCCTTGCGCCCTGAAGGATGATGCTGAAGCTGATCCGAAAAGACCCGATCACGGTCCTGCAAAGCGAAGAACTTTTGCAGATTCCCGGCATTTTGCACGGGTTTTGCACACGTGTCGGGGGTGTGAGCGGCGGCCCCTATGCCTCCCTCAACGTCAGCCCCCGGGAAGGGGACCCGCCGGATCGAGTCCGCGAGAACTGGCAGCGGATTGCCGCTGCCTTCGGAATTCCCAGCGAGCAGTTCTTTGTCGTCAACCAGGTTCACGGCGAACGGTTTCTGGTCATCGAGGACGCGGTCTCCTGCCACGGCCTGGAAGACAGGCGGTACGACGCGATCGTGACGGACCGGCCGGGTGTGGCCATCGGCATCAAGACGGCCGACTGCGCCCCGGTGCTCCTGTCGGACAGGCGGAACAAGGCCATCGCCGCCGTCCATGCCGGGTGGCGGGGGACGGCCCTGGGGATCGCCGGAAAGGCCGTCCGTGTGATGGCGGAGAAATTCGGCACCCGACCGGAGGATCTCTCGGCCGCCGTCGGCCCCTCCGTCGGCCCCTGCTGCTACGAGGTAGACGGACCTGTCTTCCAGGCCATGTCGGAGCGGGGAGACACGGACAGGGTGCTGCGGCCGGGCTTAAGGGAAGGGCGCTGGATGTTCGACCTGCCCCTGGCCAACCGGATTCAGCTCGAGCAAGAGGGGGTTGACCCGGAGCGGATTTCCGCCTCCGGGTTCTGCACCCGCTGCAGGCCGGAACTATTCTTTTCGCACCGCCGCGACGGGGCGAAAACGGGACGGCACCTGAATTTCATCCTGCTTTCGCGGGGGAAATAGCTCTTGACAAGGGGGAAAGGCTTGATGTACATAGCGGCCATCTCAAAGAGGCTTTTGCGAGCCCTTGCCTTGAGTAACCCGACTGTTCGATGCACTACCCGTTGAATTAATCCCGAGACACGAAGAGTAACTTACCCACATTCATGCGAGCCGATACACGAGGAAGGGTCATCCCTGCTCCTGCCGCCCTGCGGCGGCCGGGGAGTGAACCCGGCGCGCGACAACACCGAGGAAGACCATTATGAATATCGTCGAGATCAAGAGGAAGCCCATCAATGAACTGACGGTCCTGGCCAAGGAACTCAACGTGCCCGGCGCAAGCGGCATGCGCCGCCAGGACCTCATCTTCGCTATCTTACAGACCCAGGCCGAGAAAAACGGGGCCATCCACGGCGAAGGCGTCCTGGAGACCCTGCCCGACGGGTTCGGCTTCCTGCGCGCCGTGGATTACAACTACCTGCCGGGGCCGGACGACATCTATGTCTCCCCCTCGCAGATCCGCCGCTTCAACCTGCGTACGGGCGACACCGTGTCCGGCGAGGTCAGGCCGCCCAAGGAAGGGGAGAAGTACTTCGCCCTCCTGAAGGTCGACACCGTCAACTTCGAGGGGACCGAGCAGGCCCGGGACAAGATCCTCTTCGACAACCTCACCCCGCTGTACCCCGACCAGAAGCTCAAGCTCGAAAGCGACCCGGAAAACTTCTCCACGCGGGTCATGGACATCTTCGTCCCCATCGGCAAGGGGCAGCGCGCCCTGGTCGTCTCCCCGCCGCGGGCCGGCAAGACCGTCCTTCTTAAAGATATCGCCCACAGCATCGCCGCCAACCACCCCGAGGTCACCCTCATGGTGCTGCTCATCGACGAGCGCCCCGAGGAAGTGACGGACATGGAGCGAAGCGTCAAGGGCGAGGTCATCTCCTCGACCTTCGACGAGCCGGCGACCCGCCACGTGCAGGTGGCCGAGATGGTCATCGAGAAGGCCAAGCGCCTCGTGGAGCACCGCAAGGACGTGGTCATCCTGCTCGACAGCATCACGCGGCTTGCGCGGGCCTACAACACCGTCGTCCCGCCGAGCGGCAAGGTCCTTTCGGGCGGCGTCGACTCCAACGCCCTGCACAAGCCGAAGCGCTTCTTCGGCGCGGCGCGCAACATCGAGCACGGCGGCAGCCTCACCATCATCGCCACGGCCCTCATCGACACGGGCAGCCGCATGGACGAGGTCATCTTCGAAGAGTTCAAGGGCACGGGCAACATGGAGATCATCCTGGACCGCCGGATCGCCGACCGGAGAGTCTTCCCGGCCTTCGACCTGATCCGGTCGGGCACGCGCAAGGAAGAGCTCCTCACCCCGAAGGAAATTCTCAACCGTGTCTGGATCCTGCGCCGCCTGCTGCAGGAGATGAACCCCGTGGACGCCATCGAGTTCATCATCGACAAGATGCGCAAGACGCAGACCAACGAGGAATTCTTCGCGTCGATGAATCAGTAGGGCGGGCATCGGGTATCTGGCACCGAAATTTTTGCTTGAAATTCTTCGAATTTTGACTATACTCTCCACCTTCACACGCCGGTCCGGTCGGAAATCGGGCCACGGCAAGGAGGATAGGAAGGCATTATGAAGGAAGGCATCCACCCCGACTACAAAGAGACGACCATTGCCTGTGTCTGCGGCAATGTCATCAAGACCCGCTCGACCCGGAAGGACATCAAGGTCGAAATCTGCTCCAAGTGCCATCCCTTCATGACGGGCAAGCAGAAGATCATCGACACGGCCGGCCGCGTCGACCGGTTCAAGAAAAAGTACGCCGCCCAGGAGGCCGCGAAAGACGCGGCTAAAGAAGCCGCCAGGGGCGGGAAGGCGGAGTAGGAACCCTTGCGCCGCCCCGCTGCCGATGTGCAGCGGGGCGGCCCTGTCTTCCGGGCCCGTATCGAAGCGTCATGACCGCAACGCCCCATCCGCTGGTTCCCCCTCTCCCGAGGCGCCGCTTCCTTTAGGTGCTCACAGCGCGCTTGTCCGCGTCATGGCCGCCTGCGGGGCCGCGCACCCTTCCTCCTCCACTATCACGGAAGGTCACGAAACGGCATGTTTCAGCGTATCAAGGATATCGAAAACCGTTATGGGGAACTGGAGCGGCTCCTCAGCGATCCCGCCGTGATCGCCAACCGCGCCGAGTACCAGAAGCTCTCCAAGGAGCACGCGGACCTGACGCCGCTCATCGAGACCTTCCGCGACTACGAGAAGACGGGCCGGCAACTTGACGAGGCCCAGCAGATGCTGCGGGAAGGCGACGAGGAGCTCCGGGAGCTGGCCAAGGAAGAAATCCCCACGCTCAAGACGAAGGTGGAGGAGCTCGAGAAGCGCCTCACGATCCTGCTGCTTCCCAAGGATCCGAATGACGAGAAGAACGTCATCCTGGAGATACGGGCCGGCACGGGCGGAGACGAGGCGGGGCTCTTTGCCGCCGACCTCTTCCGCATGTACGCCCGCTTTGCGGAGATGTCGGGCTGGCGCGTGGAGGCGCTCAGCTCGAGCGCGGCCTCCGGCATGGGGGGCTTCAAGGAAGTCATTGCCCTGGTCGAGGGCCGCGGCGCCTACAGCCGCCTCAAGTACGAGAGCGGCGTCCACCGGGTCCAGCGCGTCCCCGTCACCGAGGCCCAGGGCCGGATCCATACCTCGGCCGTCACGGTGGCCGTCCTGCCCGAGGCCGAGGAGGTGGAGGTGCAGATCGACCCCAACGACATCCGCGTGGACGTGTTCCGATCGGGCGGCCACGGGGGCCAGAGCGTCAACACGACGGACTCGGCCGTGCGGGTGACCCACATCCCCACGGGCCTCGTCGTGAGCTGCCAGGACGAAAAGTCCCAGCTCAAGAACAAGGCCAAGGCCCTGAAGGTCCTGCGGGCGAGGCTGCTGGACAAGATGCAGGCCGAAAGCGACGCGCAGATGTCCGAGGCGCGGCGCAAACAGGTGGGCTCGGGCGACCGCAGCGAGCGGATCCGCACCTACAACTTTCCCCAGGGACGCGTGACGGACCATCGCATCGGGCTCACGCTCTACAATCTCCAGGCGATCCTCGACGGGGATCTCCAGCCGGTGATCGACGCCCTCGCGACCCACTACCAGACGGAGGAACTGAAGAAAACGGCAGCCTGAAAATCCCCCTCCATCCCCCTTTACGAAAGGGGGAGACTTACTCCCTCCTTTGCAAAAGGAGGGTTGGGGAGGATTTTACAACGGTCTCATCCATCGATAATCCATCCTGCAGCCTGGACGGAGCGAAAGGATCAGGGATGTCAGGGGAAGGCAAGCGCTCCATCTCCCGGATTCTCTCCCGTCTGACCGAAGTCTTCGAGAGGGCGGGCATCGAGACCCCGCGCCTCGACGCCGAGGTCCTGCTCGGCTTCTGCCTGGGCAAGGACCGCGCCGAGCTGTACCGGGACCTCGACCTCGAGCTCGAAAACGACCGGATCCTCCGCATTCTCGAACTGGCCGGCCGGCGCAAGCGGCGCGAGCCCATGGCCTACATCCGGGGCTTTCGCGAGTTCTGGTCCCTCGAGTTCGCCGTGACCCCTGCCGTTCTCGTCCCCCGCCCCGAAACGGAGTGCCTCGTCGAGGAAGTGCTTGCGCTCCGGGATGCATACCGGGGAGAAAAGGCGCGTATCCTGGACATCGGCGCCGGCTCGGGGGCCGTCGGCATCGCCGTGGCCTCGGAATGGCCCGATTGCGACATGACGGCGACGGAATTCTCGGCGGCGGCCATCGAGGTGGCGCGCGCAAACGCAATACGGCTTCTCGGTACAGACCGGTCCATCACGTTCGTTCAGGGAGATCTCTACGGGGGGGCCGAGGGCGTCTTCGACATCGTCTGCTCGAACCCGCCATACGTGAGCGAGGCCGAGTACGAGACGCTAGCGCGCGAGGTGACGCTCTACGAACCGCGGGAAGCCCTCGTGGCGGGGCCCCTGGGCACCGAGGTCCACCGGCGCATTGCCGAGGGGGTGCGGGAGAAGCTCAAGCCCGGGGGCCGGCTTCTCATGGAAATGGGGGCGGAACAGCGGGCAGCCCTCACGGAGATCCTGGAACGGACAGGCCTGTTCGGGGAGATCCGCTTCCGGGCCGATCTGGCGGGTCTCGACCGGGTGGCGATCGCGAGAAAAATCTCATAACCCTTCTAAAATTCTGCAACCAGAACCTGCCGGCCAACTCGCCGAAAAGTATTGACAATGGTATAATAAATGTATAATAAATATACCATGGATTTCGAATTCGATTCGGAAAAAAGCAGAGGCAACAAAAAGAAACACGGGATCGATTTCCTTGAAGCACAGGCGCTTTGGGATGATCCCGACTTTATCGCGATTCCGACCACGGCAAGCGACGAGCCCCGATTCGTGATTATTGGAAAAGTTGCCGGTAAGTATTGGTCTGCGATCATCACGTATCGGGGAGAGAAGTTAAGAATCATCTCGGTACGACGGTCCAGAAAGAAGGAGATCGACATCTATGAAGGTGAAAGCTAAAGACTTGGACAAGAAGTTCGATGCCGGTGAGGATATTACACAATACCTCGATTTGTCGAAGGCAAGAAGACCCAGGCAGGAGCAGAAACGGGTCAATGTGGATTTTCCGCTCTGGATGATTCACCAATTGGACAAAGAGGCAAAACGGCTTGGTGTGCCCCGTCAATCAATTATCAAGGTGTGGGTAGCCGAGCGGCTGAAAAAAGCCTCCGGGGAGTAATTCCGTACTCTGACTTTGAACAGGTTATCACCTCTCAGGTCAAGGAATGAATAGCCTGCGTTTTCTGGGAGAAATATTTTGGACAAGTTCATCATCGAAGGTGGCAAGAGACTCGAAGGGCGAGTGAGGATCAGCGGCTCGAAGAACGCCGCGCTGCCCGTGCTCGTCTCCTCCTTGCTTGCCGACGGCTGGAGCACCTATCGCAACATCCCCGACCTGGCCGACATCCGCACGATCAAGAGACTCCTGGCCAACCACGGGGCGCAGATGGAAGGGCAGGGCGAGACCCTGCGCATCAACGGCGGCAACATCTCCAACTGCGAGGCTCCCTACGATCTCGTGCGGACCATGCGGGCCTCCGTCCTCGTGCTGGGGCCGCTCGTGGCCCGGACGGGGAAGGCCAGGGTGTCCCTTCCCGGCGGCTGCGCGATCGGGGCGCGGCCCATCAACCTCCACCTCAAGGCCCTCGAGGCCATGGGGGCCGAAATCGACCTGAGGGAAGGCTACGTGGAGGCGAAGGCCAAGCGGCTGAAAGGGGCCCGGATCTACTTCGACATCTCCACCGTCGGGGGGACCGAGAACATCCTGATGGCCGCGGCCCTGGCGAAGGGGACCACGCGCCTGGAGAACGCCGCCAAGGAGCCCGAGGTGGTGAACCTCGCCGACACGCTCGAGGCGATGGGGGCGAAGATAAAAGGCGCCGGCACCGATGTCATCACCATCGAGGGCGTCGAGAGTCTCCGGCCCTGCGAGGTCAGCGTCATTCCCGACCGGATCGAGGCGGGGACCTTCCTGATTGCCGCGGCCATCACGGGCGGCGACGTTGTCCTGGAGGGCTGCGACACGAACCACCTGGATGCCCTCATCCTGAAGGTGAGGGAAACGGGGATCACCGTCGAGCCGGTCGACGGCGGACTCCGGGTCCGGGGCGCTCCGGAAATCCGAAGCGTCGACGTGAAGACCCTTCCGTACCCGGGTTTCCCGACGGACCTGCAGGCCCAGATCATGGCTCTCCTGGCCGTCGCACGGGGTTCGAGCGTCGTCACCGAGACGATCTTCGAGAACCGCTTCATGCACGTGGCGGAGCTTCGGCGCCTGGGGGCGAATATCGCCGTCGACGGCCACAACGCCGTCGTCAAGGGCGTGAAGAGACTCAAGGGGGCCCCCGTCATGGCGACGGATCTCAGGGCATCGGCATCGCTCGTCGTGGCGGGCCTCGTGGCGGAAGGCAAGACGACCCTCTCCCGCGTCTACCACATCGACCGGGGCTACCAGGCCATCGAGAAGAAGCTCACCGCGCTCGGCGCGGTTATCAAAAGGGTAAAGGGATAAAAGCCATCTCCTTTTCCCCCTTTCATAAAGGGGGACGCAGGGGGATTTGAAATTTCCTCATTTAGAGGGTTGCAGTGCAAAGGGCCTGGGGATGAAAATCATAAATACATCGGGCAAGGGGTTCGAAAAGGAATTCAAGCGGATCGTCAACCGGGGTAAGTCCTTCGACCCGGCCTTCGAAAAGAAGGTCTCCGCCATCCTGCAGGACGTGGAAAAGAGGGGCGACAGGGCCCTTTTCGAGTACACGAAACGCTTCGACGGCGTGGCGCTCACGGCGAATACCATCGAGGTCTCTCCCCTCGAGATCCGGGAGACCCTCTGCAATGTCACGGATCAGGAATCGGCCGTTCTGAAGCTCGCGGCCAGGCGTATTGAACAATATCACAAGCGACAGCGCATCGCCTCCTGGTCCTACCGGGAAGGCGGCGCCGAACTGGGCCAGAAGATCGTTCCTCTCTCGCGCGTGGGAATCTACGCGCCCGGCGGGCTCGCATCCTATCCCTCGACGGTGCTCATGGCGGCCATCCCGGCCCGGATCGCCGGGGTGAAGGAGATCGTCATGACGACCCCCGTCGGCAGGGGAGGGCTCAACCCCGTCGTCGTGGCTGCGGCCCGGATCGCAGGCGTCGACCGGATCTTCAAGGTGGGCGGCGCCCAGGCCGTGGCGGCCATGGCCTACGGGACGCAGTCCATTCCTGCCGTCGACAAGATCGTGGGTCCCGGTAACGCCTGGGTCGCCACGGCCAAGAAGCTCGTCTTCGGGCGCACGGGGATCGACATGATCGCCGGGCCCAGCGAGATCCTCGTCATCGCCGACGGATCGGCCGACCCCGTCGTCGCGGCGGCGGACCTGCTATCCCAGGCCGAGCATGACGAGCTGGCGAGCTCCATCCTGCTGACTCCCGACGAGGAATTGGCCGCGCAAGTATCCGACGAGGTCAGGGCACAGCTCAAGGGGCTCTCCCGGGGCTCCATCGCCGTGAAGGCGATCCGCGACTACGGGCTCATCGTCGTGACTCAGGACCTGGTGGAGGCGGTCGAGGTGGCCAACCGCTTTGCCCCGGAGCACCTGGAGCTTCTCGTGAAGAATCCCAAGGGGCTGCTCCCGGGCATCCGGAACGCCGGCGCCGTCTTCCTCGGCCACTGCACGCCCGAGGCCCTGGGGGATTACCTCGCGGGCCCCAACCACATCCTGCCGACGGGGGGGACGGCGCGGTTCTCCTCGCCGCTCGGGGTCTACGATTTCGTCAAGCGGATCAGCGTGCTGAATTTCGACGGGAAAGCGCTCGCAAAGTACGGCAAACCCGCCGCCGAATTTGCCGCGATGGAGGGGCTGGATGCCCACGGGAAGTCCATCCTCGCGAGGCTAAGGCCAAAAAAATCTTGACAAATTTTGATCCGAGTTATTAAACTCTGCTTCCTTCATAACCCGAATCCGGCGATAAGCCCATGTCATCGCGGTGAGCCGAAGCCCCGAGCGCAGCGTGGGGGGCAGCGTGACGATCTCGCCGTTCATAAGAGATTGCCGCGCACCCTGCGGGTGCTCGCAATGACCCTTGAACTGGAGCGACCGGCTTCTTAACGCTGGATCCGGGTATAATAGACCAGACGAGCGGGCGTAATTCAGAGGCAGAATGTCAGCTTCCCAAGCTGAACGTCGTGGGTTCGATTCCCATCGCCCGCTCCAGAACAAGCAATGGGTTAACGCTGCAAGGCTTAACCCATTTTTTTCGTGAAGCGACACACGGTTGACTTTCCCGCCTTGTTTTTCCCGCGAACAGCGACAAGACTGCGCCGGAGAAGGCCCGATAACCGCGGGATTCCCGCGCGTCACCGGGGAAAGCGCCTTTCTTCCGATGCGATTCGCGGTAATTCCTTGTTACGCAATGCTTTTCTCTTGCCGGGATGCCTGCATTTTACTATAACAATGTCGCGCAACGCGGCGTCGCCGGAAAACGATCTGTCGATGGGAGGCTCGTAACAGAGAAGCGTCTCAAAAGGGCAAGGCAGGATGAGCAGACTTGAGGACCTGCGGCCGAATGCCGCCGTGCGGGGCATCCTTCCGGATTGCCTGGTTACCGTTGTTGGTGTTCAGTGGTTCGGATCGGAAGCCGTCGAGCTGACGTACAAGGATCCGGCCGGGCGCGTTGCCAATGTTCTCCTCTATCGCCACGATGAGCCTCGCCTGGAAATTGTCGAACAGGGCCGGCCCTGGAGTTTCGACGGCGACGGCGGGCTCTTCCGTCTCGTATCGGAAGCTCACCGCATCCGGCTTGCCCATCTGTTCGACCCCGTCCTGGCCGTCCATACCTCGCTTGTCGAACCCCTTCCGCACCAGATAACCGCCGTCTACGAGTCCATGCTGCCTCGACAGCCGCTGCGCTTCCTGCTTGCCGATGACCCGGGCGCCGGCAAGACGATCATGGCGGGCCTCTTCATGAAGGAACTGATCGCCCGCGGCGACCTGCAGCGCTGCCTTGTCGTATGTCCTGGAAGCCTTGCGGAGCAGTGGCAGGACGAGCTTTTCCAGCGCTTCCAGCTTCCCTTCGACATTCTGACAAACGACAAGCTTGAGGCTGCCCGAACCGGCAATTGGTTTCTGGAAAGCAACCTCGTCATCGCCCGCCTCGACAAGCTCTCCCGCAACGAAGACGTGCAACAGAAGCTCATGGCCCCGGATTGCCGCTGGGACCTGATCGTCTGCGACGAGGCGCACAAGCTGTCGGCCTCCTTCTTCGGCGGCGAGGTCAAGTTCACGAAACGCTACCGGCTCGGCCAGTTGCTGTCGACGCTGACGCGCCATTTCCTGCTGATGACCGCAACGCCCCACAACGGGAAAGAGGAAGACTTCCAGCTCTTCATGGCTCTCCTGGACGGCGATCGCTTCGAGGGCCGGTTCCGCGACGGCGTGCACACCGCGGACGTTTCCGACCTGATGCGCCGGATGGTCAAAGAGCGGCTGCTCAAATTCGACGGAACGCCGCTTTTCCCCGAACGAATTGCCTATACCGTGCCTTACAGGCTCTCCGACGCCGAAGCCCGCCTCTACAAGCAAGTCACCGATTACGTTCGGGAGGAGTTCAACCGGGCCGAGAAGCTTGCAAATGAAAAGCGCGCCGGTACCGTGGGGTTCGCCCTCACCATCCTGCAACGCCGCCTCGCGTCCTCGCCGGAGGCCATTTATCAGTCGCTGCGCCGTCGCCGGGAGCGACTGGAGAAACGGCTCCGAGAGCTCGAGCTTCTCCAGCGCGGCGCCGCCGTTATGGGCGCTGCGAATGAAACGCCGGTACTGGACCCCGACGATGTAGAAGATCTTGAAGACGCGCCGGAAAACGAGGTCGCAGCCACCGAGGAGGAGATCCTTGACCAGGCTACGGCTGCCCGCACCATTGAAGAGCTGAAGGCGGAGATAGAAACCCTCCGGCAGATCGAGGATCTTGCGTTGTCGGTAAGGCGAAGCGGGGAAGACCGGAAATGGCGGGAGCTTGCCAACCTGCTCTCCGAAATCTTCACACCCGCGGCCATTGTAAACCGCGTTGCGGAAGAAACGGCGCAATACGATGCGAAAAGCCGGCCAAAGCCGGTCCCGTCCGTCCGGCAGAAACTGGTGGTCTTTTCCGAGCACCGCGACACGATCAATTACCTGGAGCAGAGGGTGACCACGCTCCTCGGCCGGCGGGAAGCCATCGTCGTTATTCACGGCGGGATGGGCCGAGAGGAGAGAATGAAGGCACAGGAGGCCTTCAAACACGATCCGGAAGTACAGGTGCTGATTGCCACCGACGCTGCGGGCGAAGGAGTCAATCTCCAGCGGGCCCACCTGATGGTCAATTACGACCTGCCGTGGAACCCCAACAGGCTGGAGCAGCGGTTCGGGCGAATCCATCGCATCGGCCAGACCGAGGTATGCCACCTCTGGAATCTTGTCGCGGAGGAAACCCGGGAGGGCGACGTATACCGAACCCTGCTGGACAAGCTCGAGGAGGCACGACAGGCCCTCGGCGGTCAGGTGTTCGACGTCCTCGGGAAGCTGCAGTTCGAAGGAAAGCCACTGCGTGACCTCCTCATAGAGGCAATCCGCTACGGCGACCTGCCGGAAGTGCGCGCCCGATTGACAAGGGTCATCACCGACGCCGTCGACAAATCACGGATGGAAGACCTCCTGGAAGAGCGCGCCCTCGCCCACGAGACCATGGACGTGAGCCGTGTCCGGCGGGTCCGGGAGGACATGGAGCGGGCCGAAGCGCGGAGGCTGCAGCCGCATTACATCGAATCCTTCTTCCTGGAGGCCTTCCAGAACCTCGGCGGGACCGTTCGTCAACGCGAGACACGGCGATACGAAATCACCCACGTGCCGGCGCCCGTTCGCAATCGTGACCGCCTCATCGGGATCGGCGAGCCGGTGTTGTCGCGCTACGAACGTGCCGTATTCGAAAAATCGCTGATTTCACCCCAGGGCCAGACGTTGGCTGCTTTCATATGCCCGGGGCACCCGCTTCTCGATGCTACCCTCGATCTGACCCTGGAGCGTCATCGTGACCTGTTGCGACGCGGTACCGTACTTATCGATGAACGCGACACGGGGGAGGCGCCAAGGGTGCTCTGCTACCTGGAGCATACCGTTCAGGACGCGAGTCTGACCCGTTCCGGGGAGCGCCGGGCCGTCTCACGCCGAATGCTATACATCGAAATGGATTCGGCAGGCCAAGCCCGGCACCTCCATTACGCGCCCTACCTCGATTATCGGCCCCTGCGGAAAGACGAACCGGACGTGAAGGCCATACTGGAGCGTCCGGAATGCGCATGGATCGCGCGCGAACTGGAACAGAAGGCCCAGGGGTACGCCATTACCCATGTCGTTCCGGAGCACCTGCAGGAGGTTCGCAGCCGCCGCCTCGAATGGATCGAGAAGACCCGCGCGGCGGTCAAGGATCGGCTGACCAAGGAAATCACCTATTGGGATCACCGGGCCGAGGAGCTGAAACTCCAGGAGCAGGCTGGTAAACCCAACGCCCGCCTGAACTCGAAGGAGGCCCGCCGGCGGGCCGACGAGCTCCAGGCGCGCCTGCAGAAGCGCATGGAGCAACTGGAGCAGGAAGGGCAGATTTCAGCTTTGCCCCCAGTGGTTATGGGGGCGCTGGTAGTCGTTCCGGTGGGGCTGATCCTCAAAATGACGGGACAAAGCCAACCACCTGTCGGGCAAGCCATCGACACGACGGTTTCGGCTGCGGCTGCCCGCAGCGCCGTAATGGAGATAGAGCGCCGCCTGGGCTTCGAGCCTGTTGACCGGGAAACAGAGAAGCTCGGGTACGATATCGAGAGCCGGGATCCACAAACGGGGAAGCTGCGGTTCATCGAAGTGAAAGGCAGGATTTCCGGCGCAGCCACGATCACCGTAACCCGCAACGAAATCCTCTATTCCCTGAACAAGCCAGAGGACTTTATCCTGGCCATTGTCGAGTTCACGGCAGGCAACGCCCATCGCATTCACTACGTGAGGCGTCCATTCCAACGCGAGCCGGATTTCGGCGTCACGAGCGTGAACTACGATTTCGGCGAATTGCTGGCAAGGGCGGGGGTGCCAAGATGACAACCCCTGAACAGTTTCAGGTGCTTCTGGCAAGTCCGGAAGGGAATCGCATCGAATTCAAAACTGCGGCTACCAGTTACCAATTCGAGGAGCTCGTGAACTACTGTGTCGCCTTGGCAAACGAAGGCGGCGGAACCATGGTGCTGGGTGTCACGGACAGGCGGCCGCGTGAGGTCGTCGGAACACAGGCTTTTCTTGAGCCAGGTCGTACTGAGGCAGGTCTTTACGAGCAATTGCACCGCCGAATCCCAATTGAAGAGTACATGCACGAAGGCAAGAGAGTATTGCTTGTCCATGTTCCAGGGCGACTTCCGGGAACAGCCTGGCAATACAAAGGCGCTTTCTTGATGCGGGCAGGGGATTCTTTGGTCCCGATGACCGACGAACAGCTACGCCGCATACATGATGAATACGGACCGGATTTTTCTGCCGAGCTCTGCACGCCGGCACGGCTGGAAGACCTTGATCCGGATGCCATAGAGACCCTGCGACGCCTATGGCAACGGAAAGCGACCGACCAGAACATTGCTTCACGTTCCGTGGAACAACTCCTTGCGGATGCGGAATTGGTCGTGTGCGGGCAATTGACGTACGCTGCGCTTATTCTGCTCGGTAAGCGGGAAGCCCTCGGACGATACCTCGGACAGGCAGAAGTCGTATTCGAATATCGGTCCAGCGACGCGCCTGGGCCCGCCGCCGAACGACGGGAGTTCCGACAGGGCTTCCTCCCCGTACTGGATGAAATCTGGCGACTCATCAACCTGCGCAATGATCTCCAGCATTTCCAGCAGGGGTTGTTTGTCTGGGACGTCCCGACCTTCAACGAGCGCGCGGTTCGGGAAGCAATTCTGAATGCTGTGAGCCATCGCGACTACCGAAGCAGCGGCTCCGTATTTGTCCGTCAATATCCCCGTCGCATTGAAGTTGTCAGCCCCGGGGGGTTCCCTCCCGGCATCACCCCGGAGAATATACTCTGGCAGCAGAATCCCAGGAACCGCCGCATTGCAGAGGTCCTCAGCAAATGCGGGCTTGTAGAGCGGGCCGGACAGGGAGTGGACCTTATCTTCCGGGAGTGCATCAGGCAGAGCAAACGGCTTCCGGATTTTTCCCGTACGGATGCGCACTCCGTATGGCTTACACTCTACGGCGAAATCCTGGATCCGGAGTTCCTGCGCTTTCTGGAAGAAATCGGCAGGGAACGACTGGCGACATTCAGCACGGATGATTTCCTCGTGGTCGATTTTGTTCATCGGGGCCGTCCTGTGCCCGATATCCTGAAATCACGGGTTGAGCATCTTCTGGAACAGGAAATCATTGAACGCCATGGACGTGGCCGGGCAACACGCCTGCTTCTCTCCCGACGATTCTACCGCCATCTCGGCAAGGCCGGCGTCTACACGCGAAAACGCGGACTTGACCGGGATACCAACAAGGCCCTGCTCCAAAAGCACATCGAGGAAAACCAGGCGGTCGGCGCCAAGATGGAGGAGCTTCGCCAGGTGCTTCCTGCGCTTTCGCGCAATCAAATTCAGGTATTGCTGCGAGAGATGAAAAAACAAGGGCTTGTTCACGTCCATGGGGCTACTCGAGCAGGTCATTGGTATCCCGGGCCTGAACGGCCGGATTGCAACCATGGGGAATAGTGATCGCTATCAGGTTGCAATCGGGGGCGGCTGTTAAGTAAATTCCTTTTTCACATCAACGGGTTGAAATTGCAGGTATTGCAACCTGCAAGCGAATGATTGCAATTCCGGCACAAAGCTGCCTACAAAACCGACGGGAGATTTCCTGAATGGCTGTAATCCGGAAAAAACTCATCGAGGTCGCCCTGCCGCTGGAGGCGATTAACAAGGCGTCGGCGCGGGAGAAGTCCATCCGGCACGGGCATCCGAGCACGCTTCATTTGTGGTGGGCGAGACGGCCGCTGGCTGCCGCGCGGGCGGTTATCTTCGCCCAGATGGTGGACGATCCGTCGAGCTGGCCGGA
>Ga0255346_1002123_pt1 | contig 25961 bp, 15 predicted proteins | sample wastewater_treat_FD_194410 | JGI IMG/M metagenome (GOLD analysis project Ga0255346, IMG submission 194410) | Wastewater microbial communities from Lulu Island WWTP, Vancouver, Canada - plant22 | ecosystem: Engineered > WWTP > Wastewater > Unclassified | place: Canada: Vancouver, British Columbia...
GATTCACTATTGTTTGCTTATATTCCTGGGTGTATTTGGTGTTCTTTGAAGACATTTTTTATTCCTCCTTTTTCTGTCTTCTATTATATCATACTTGTCCACTTTTTTATTATATATCCACGGCAAGCTGAAAGGCAATAAGGATCAGTCGGAAAAGGAGTAGTTATGTTCAAGAAAAAGGAAAAGATACTCACTGCAAAGCAGAAAGACGAAGCACGTATCAAGGAAGAAAAGAAGAAAAAGTCCAAGCAGAAGTCTGTCAAAGTCAAGAAGCCGAAGGTAAAAAAGACTGTTCAGCAGACGATTCCTTACTTGCAGTATCGTGACAACTATATCCTTGAAGTAGAGCCTGACAAGTATTCCAAGACCTACAAGTTTGAGGACATGAATTACACGATTGCAAGCGTGGAAGAACAGGCAAGGATATTCACAGGATATTGTGATGTTCTCAATTCCTTTGATTCAAGCATAGATATCCAGATAACCATGCACAATAACAAGGTAAACAGGAAAGAGTTTACCGAACGTGTGCTTTTAAAGCACAAGACCGACAATGAAGAAGATTTTAACAGGTATATTGATGTATACAATGATATGCTCGAAGAAAAGATGGAACATGGACAGTCTGACACTATCAGAAACAAGTACATAACCATTTCTCTGAAAGCTCCCGACTTTGAGACTGCCGAACAGAAGTTCACAACGGTGGATATGGAGCTGAACAAGACCTTTAAGAATATAGGCACTGATATAAAGGCACTGAATGCAAATGACCGAACTCGTATCCTTGCTGATGTTTTCAGAGGTGTTGATATTGAGATACCTGAACTTGACAAAAAGGCTCTCAAGCGCAGATCTGACAAGGCTTTCTGCTCTCCTGACTATTTTGAATTCAAGCCGAAGTATTTCATGTACAACGACAAGTATGCAAGAGTATGCTTCATAAAGGACTTTCCGTCCAGTATGCAGGATAATCTGCTTACCGATCTTGCAGATACCAACCTTAATATTATGACAACAGTTAATATCGCTCCTGTTGATCCATACAAGGCACTCAGACTTGTAAACAGGCAGATAACTTCCATGAACATGGAGAAGATACAGGCTGAGCGTAAAGCTGTAAAGGGTGGTTATTCCCCTGACAGTATCAACTACAACCTGAAACACTCCATTGAACAGGCACAGGATCTTCTTGAAAGTATGCAGTCAAAAAATCAGAAGATTTACGATGTAAATATTATCGTTATGATAATTTCCGACAGCTATGAACAGCTTGAAACTGATACCGATACAATAAATTCTGTTGTAAGAAAGCATATATGCAATCTCGGTACACTATTCGTGCAGCAAGAAAAAGGCTTACAGTCTGTTCTTCCTCTTGGATACTGCCCTATCAAGATACGCAGAACAATGACTACAGAAAGTACAGCGGTACTGCTCCCATTCTCGGTAAAGGAACTGCTTGACCATAAGGGAATGTACTACGGTCAGAATCAGCTCTCCAACAATCTTGTAATGCTGAACCGTCTGAACCTCATCAATGCTAATGCCTTCTTGTTGGGTGTATCGGGTGCAGGAAAGTCATTTGCCGCAAAGCGTGAAATGACAAATGTTTTCTTATCTACCAATGATGATATCATTATCATAGATCCCGAAAGAGAGTATACATCGCTTGTACACGCTCTTAAAGGTCAGATAGTAAACGTATCAGCAGGAAGTGATACTCATATCAATCCGATGGATATGTCAGCTGACTATTCTGACGGTGACAGCCCTCTGAGAATGAAAACAGACTTTATGCTGTCATTCTTTTCAAGTCTGATGGGACGAGAGGAACTATCTTCCAAGGACAAAGGTATCATAGACAGAAGTCTCACGATCACTTATGCAAACTATCTGAATACCTTTGATGAAAAGGATCTTCCCACACTTACAGATTTTTACACTATCCTCAAGTCACAGCCGGAACCGGAAGCGGAAAAACTTGCACTGTCATTTGAAATATACATCAAGGGCAATCTCAATGTGTTTGCCCATAAGACTAATGTCAGCCTTGACAACAGAGTGATATGCTTTGATATCCTCGACCTCGGCAAACAGCTCAAAACTCTCGGTATGCTCATAGTGCTTGACTATGTTTGGAACAGACTTACAGAGAACAGAGCAAAGGGCAGAAATACATGGATATACATGGATGAGATCTATCTCCTGTTCTCCAATGAATACTCTGCAAACTTCCTCTTTGAACTCTACAAACGTGCAAGAAAATACGGAGGAATACCAACCGGCATAACGCAGAATGTAGAGGATCTGCTCAAATCTGACACAGCTCGTTCCATGCTTGCAAATGCCGACTTTGTTCTTATGCTCAAACAGGCAGCAAGTGACAGAGCAGAGCTGAAAGAGATACTCAATATCTCCGATGAGCTTATGGAATATGTTACAGGTTCACCAAAGGGAAGTGGTCTTATCTCCTACGGCGGAAGTATAATACCATTCAAGGATGAATTCCCGAAAAATGAACTTTATCAGCTGATGTCCTCCAAACTTGATGAGGTTGTAGCAGTTGAAAAAAACTCCGATGATACACCGGTAGCCTGACGGCAGGAAAAGTTATGAGTGATAAAAAGAAGAAATTAAAATTTGAAAAGCTCCATATCAATAAAGAGGAGCTTGATGATGAATCTGCGGTATTATCCGTAAAAAATACTCTTGATACCGCAGAAGCGATAAAGACCTCTGCTAAGGCTTCGGCAAAAGCGGCGGCAACTACTGTAAAAACAGTAAAGAAAGCACCTTCAGCAATAAAAACAGGTGCAGCAAGAAGCGCACGAACTGCAAGAGCTATTACTACATCAATACGAACCCAGGGTGTCATAAAGACTACTGCCCATGCTGCATCTGTTGTAGTCAAAAAAACCGCAAAGGGTTCTGTAAAAACAGCAGTAAGCATAGGAAAGGGAGCAGTCAAAGGCTCGGCAAATGCAGCAGCGGAAGCTGCCCTTTCCTCTACAATAGACAAAAACAAAGTCACGGAAACAGGTATAGAATCTGTAAAGTATACATTCCAGAATTTCCGCAGAGCTGAAAACACCGTCAAGACTGTAAAGAATACAGGTGTAGCGGCAAGAAAAACAGGCAGAGCCGTAAAGAAAACAGCACAGCTCATACACAAGGCTGTCCACAGCAAGACATTTCTTCTTGTAGGTGGAGCTATGGCGGCAATACTTATTATGTCAACACTGGTCACATCATTTGTAGCAATGATAGGCGGTGTGTTGGGCGGCACTTTCGGATGGATATTCGATGATACCGACAATGAGAAAAAAGTCCTTGAGAAGTACATCAAAACTGTACAGGACGAGGTATCGGACGCACAAAAGGATATTGATGATGTTTATTATAATTTTGACTGTGACAAGGTGACTTATGGTTCACATTGGGAGATCAGCGAATTCCGCACCAAATACTTTGATTATCAGCAGATAGATATAAAGGATCAGGATAAATATGTGGAAGTTATTGCCATAGCCGCTGTAAAGTGGCATTTTGAAACTATCACAAAAGATGATTTTGACACTTCGGATATGAAGATCAAGAAAAAGGAACTAAGACAAGCGGTAGACTTCTTCTACAAGTTTGAACATGGGACTAAACAGGACTATTGCCCACATTATGACTGCTGTCAATATGGAAAGACCATGACAGGCGGTAATGTACATGGCACGATCAACTACAGCGAGGTATGGTACTGCGATCACAGCTATCACGGCTGCAAAGAAATCACCGAATGGGTCAACTATGATTACGGCAAAGGCGATTGGGACTGGGATACGATTTGGACTGGATCGAGAACATTCTGTGATAATCCATATCACAATTATCTAACAGGTGAAGTAAAGAATTATTCTGTAAACGAAGTTATGAATAATCTGCATTTTAATCAGGAGCAAAAGGATATGTACGAAATGTATCATACTGCGATCCTTGAATGGCTCAAATAAGGAGGAATACGAATGCTAAACGGTCTTAAAGATATGTTCAAGCCCGATGATGACAGAGATAACAAGCCCCCTAAAATGCCCAACAAGACATTTATAACGATAATTCTCGGTATTATCGGACTGATTGGTCTGCATTTCGGATATTCCTTTATAAGCGGAAGTGATTCCGAAAAACAGCAAATGACGGAATATATTCAGAAATACTTTCATATAAGCCCGATTGACGTGGGAATATGTGCGGTACTTCTGGTGATATATATAATACTCAAAATAAAACATAAAAATGATGATTAAGGAGAAAAATTATGAGAAAGCCAAAGAAACCTATTTCAGAAAAAACACTTGAAGAACTTTTAACCGAAAAGAACACCTTACAAGATAATATAAGCAGACTTACGGATGAAATAAACGAAAAGCGCCGAGCAAAAGCAGAGGAACAGAAGAAACTGGCAGAACAGGAAAGTATGATAAAGGCAAAGCAGTTTGAAATCCTTGCAAATACAATAGCCGATAAGACCGGACTGAATACAGATGCATTCCTATCCGCTCTTGACAGCGGCAATGTCCTTGTAGAACATGGAGCAGTCCCCGATAAGGACACGGAGGATAAAGACGATGAAATACAGACTGAATTATGATAAATGCTTTACGGTAAGTTCAGCTTCTGACATTAAGCCACAGATCAACGGTCATAAAATAATGGATATAGCGATATTTTTTGAATATCGTGTATATGACAAGGAAACCGGAGACGAAATATACTTCACTGTTGAAAAAATTCCGGAAGACAACTCTGATATGGAGCAGTATATTGACGGATATTCTCTAAATGAATTTTTCAGATGCGAATATGACAGGAACAGCTCTACGGGATATACCATGAAACCAACAGATATAAATATAAAATCAAAATACCGTGTAGAGTATGTAGTGACCGATTGTTATTGTTATGGGTATGAATTGGACTGCGAACAGCTTTCATACGAACAGTTCTGTAGTATTCTCCTGACATATCCTGATGCCTTCGATTATTCAAATAATAAGCCATGTCAGAGCGGAGCTTTCGGGTGGAGAGAGGTCAATGAATAAAATGCCTATGGAAACTACCTATTATATTGTTGTAGATTGGGTGATATTCTCTAAAGGAACTTTTGAGGAAATGCAGAAGAAGATCAAACAGGATAGTGCCTATTATGACATTCTTGAAAGAAATCATGGTTCTAAGGCGGATATAATGCCATCAGACCTTTATGACAAATGCATGAGTGCAGGGCTGTATTCTAAATAGAGTAAAGGAGGAAATGATATGTCAATTCTGATTGTAGCCGAAAAGCCGGCTGTTGCAAGGGCAATAAATGTTGTTGTCGGTGCGAATAACCGTAAAGATGGTTATTATGAGGGCAACGGATATATAGTTACATGGTGTGAGGGACACCTTGCAGGACTTAAAGCCCCTGATGATTATTGTGAGGAATGGAGCAATACGAAAAGGAGCTTTGAACAGCTGCCGATGATTCCAGATAATTATGAACTGAAAGTAAGTGAGGGCAAAAGCAAACAGTTTAATGTCATAAAAAAGCTGATGCGTTCCGATGAGGTAGAAAGCATTATATGCGGAACGGATGCCGACCGTGAGGGTGAGTGTATATTCAGATATGTATATACTCTTGCAGGGTGCAGAAAGCCTGTTATGCGGCTTTGGGTATCATCACTGGAAGAATATGCAATAAGTGAAGCAATGAAGTGTATGAAGCCGTCAAGCGACTATGATCTGCTGTTTGAAGCAGGATATTCAAGGGCAAAGGCAGATTGGCTCATAGGTATGAATGCTTCAAGACTGTTTTCTTGTAGGTACAGAAGCCCCCTGAATATCGGCAGAGTAAAAACACCTACCCTTGCAATGATCGTAAAGCGTGATTATGAGATAAAAAACTTCGTCAAACAGAAGTATTTTACAGTAGAACTTGACTGTGGTAAATTTACAGCTTCCTCCGAAAGAATAGATGATGAAGCTCAGGCTGACAGGATCAGCTGGGAATGCTGCGGCAAGACAGCAACAGTTACTGATGTAAAGCGTGAGATAAAGACAGTAAATCCTCCAAAACTCTTTGACCTGACAACTTTACAGCGTGAAGCAAACAAAAAGTTCGGATATACCGCACAGCAGACACTTGACTATACACAGTCTCTTTATGAGGGCAAGATAGTTACCTACCCCCGAACAGATTCACAGTTTGTTACCGAATCTGAGAGAAACACAATAGAAAATGTACTGCATACTTTCCCCATGATGTACGGCATTGAAACTGCTGAAAATATTGACCGTGTAATAAATGATGCAAAAGTTAGCGGTCATCACGCTATCATACCAACAGAACGAATAGGCTCGGAAGATTTCAACATTGATTCTCTGCCGCAGGGTGAAAGGAATATACTTACTCTTATTTGCGTAAGACTTGCAATGGCGGTATCAGATCCGCACAAATATGAAGCTGTTACTGTTCAAGTGAACTGTGAAGATAATATGTTTACAGTCAAAGGAAAGACCATTACGGAAAACGGTTGGAAAGAACATGAAAGGCTTATTAAGAATACCGACAAGGAAGAAACAGAAAACGAAAAGGCACTTCCCGAAATATCACAGGGCGATATATATGAAGAAGTATCAGCAAACAAGGCTGAACACTGGACTTCACCGCCAAAGCCCTATACAGAAGATACTCTCCTTTCTGCTATGGAACACGCAGGACAGGAATTCTATGACGATGATACGGAAAAGAAAGGTATCGGCACTCCTGCAACAAGAGCAAAGACGATAGAGGAGCTTATCATAAACACCTATATCGTCCGTGATAAGAAGTATCTTCATGCTACACAAAAGGGTATCGACCTGATCGAGGTCGTTCCTGAAGAAGTCAAATCCGCAAAGCTCACAGCAGAGTGGGAAATGCGTTTTACCCATATACAAAGTGGAGATGATACAGCAAACAGCTTTATGAGTGATATCACAGATTATGTAGAAAAGCTGTGTTCAAACTATTCAACCGTTGATGATAGCAAGAGCATAACCGCCCATACTGTTGTAGGTAAATGCCCTCGCTGCGGAAAGAATGTTTTGGAAGGCAAGCTGAATTTCTATTGTGAATCAGGTAAAGACGGCTGCGGCTTCTCTATCTGGAAAGAAATGAAAGTTCCTGCAACAAAAGTTTCGGCTAAACAGGCACAGGAACTGCTTGAAAAAGGTCAGTCAAGATTCAAGGCTGTCAGCAAGACAGGAAAGGAATATACTGCGAACTTCAAACTTGAAGATACGGGTAAATATGTAAATCTTGTCTTGATAGAGGATAAGCCTGTTGGCAAATGCCCTAAATGCGGTGCAGAGGTCAAAAAAGGACAGTTCGGGTGGTACTGCACCAAAAAATGCGGAATGAACCTCGCAAAGGTTTACGGCAAGGTTCTGACAGACAATCAGCTTGCAAATCTTTTATGTGGCAAGGAAGTGACCTTTACTGTAAACGAAAAGAAAACAACTGTTTTACCCGATGTCGAGGAGAACAACTATCAGGGTAAGACCTATTATCAGTGGAAAGTGAAGCGAAATGAACGATGAAAAGAAAATAAATCCTCAGAACTGCCCTTATAACGGGCAGACTGAGGATGAATGTCAATGTGATGAGTGCGATTTCTTTCTGGAGTGTTTCCCTGAGTATGATTATAGGGATGGTGAAAAATGATACATGAGATAAAGACAGAGCCGATATACTTTGAAGCCGTTATATCGGGTAAAAAGACCTTTGAGGTAAGAAAAGATGATAGAAACTATCAGGAAAACGATGTACTGATACTCAAAGAATATGATAATAACTCTTATACAGGCAGAGAATACGTTGTTCTTGTTACATATGTTCAGCGTGATGAGTACTGCAAGGACGGTTACTGTATTATGAGCATTGAACGTGATAATTACAGAAATACTCTAAGAGTGATAAAGGAACTTGGATATAACACAGCAGTATTTGAAGATGAAAGATTCTACAAAATACTGTTTTATAAAAACACATCCGAAAAACAGGTCATTTATATTGCACTATGTAATAAAAGCAATGATCAGTATTACGGTGTGGATTTTGGACGAATAGAAAAAGATCTCATATATGATGATGATCCTGATACAGGTGATGTATATCTTAAAGATTTCACTATCAGTTGGGGATGCTTTATCGGCATATCTGATTATACAACAGAAAGTATAAGCAAAGCCATATATATCTGTGATGAGGAGATAGAAGAATGGGGACAGAATGAGTATGAGTTTATAGTTTATTTTGATAACACTGACGAAATAATAAAAATGTTTGGTGAAAAAAACGAAGTCAAAAGAATAGAATAGGAGTAAAAAATGCACGGACAAACAATTGATGTTGACAGGGAGACGAATACAGTACTTTTCAGCGATGTTATAACTCCCTGCCCTGATAAACCCGAAAATCTCCTTGTGGGGTTTTAATAGATCAATCTTTTATATAAGGAAAGGAAATTGGAAAAATGAAAAATCGTATCTTATCAACCGTATCCGCAATCGCTCTCAGCTGTTCAGCAGCAGCTGCTGTTGTTCCTGTTTCTGCAAGTGCAGAAATGAAGAATGCCGATGTAACTGTCGTAAAGGAGGATCACACAATCGGCGATGGAATAGAAACGTCATATCAGATCTACAATGATGGTACAGTAAGAGTTATCAGCAAGTCGATAGTGGATGTAGAACTTACAAAAGACAATATTTCTGATTTTTCAGGACACATTTACTACGATAAGAGCCTGTACTCTATGGAAATGCTTGACGGACTTGACTGCTATGCTTCGTACAAGCCGTTTGCTGATAATTCAACAAAGAGTTATCCACTTGTTTTCGACGAACATAAACTCAGTGATACATTCGCTACAACTACAGATATTCTTGTCAGAAATTACGATGGTTATCCCGATAAGCTGTCCAAAGGAGATATACTGCTTGACCTAAAGTTCTCTCTTGTGGGTGAACTGGATAATGAGGGAACATACATTGATGTAAATTCATGCGGTTTTCATGTAAACTCTGAAATGGTTACGATTTTACCTGATTCAACAGATGATTCTCTGCTTTGGTATGACGTTAACCGTGACAATGGTTTCATCTACGAATGCAGCATAAAAAAGAGTGGTGTCATTGATTATGTTATATACAATGCAGATCCTATGAGCGAGCCTGACCATGAAGGCAGCTTATATAACATCACTAATGATTTTGGTTTCAGAGTCCCTGACGGCTATACAGTATCATATGACTTTGCTTCAACTGTTCAGGGAATCGGAATAGAAAAGACAAGTGAAAGCGAAGGATACAGTTCATACTACATTGGCAAGAATGCTGTTAAGCCTGATCCGGAAGTAGGAGCAACAGAACCTAAAGCTGAAAAAGGTGCTTTCTTCTGGGCAAGACTGACACCGAAGGATCGTACAGAGTTTAATGACATAGACTTTGCAGGACTTACTCCGATAAGCGGTGAAATGCTTAAACATATAGATTCATACAGTCATATTCTTTCAGGTGATGCAAACTGTGACGGCAGTGTTGACCTGTCAGATGCAGTAATGATAATGCAGTCAATCGCTAATCCGTCAAAGTATCAGCTCAGCGAACAGGGAAACCTTAATGCAGACTGCACAAGTAAGATATCACTCAATAAAAGCGGTGACGGTGTTACCAACATGGATGCTCTTACCATTCAGCAGTATGCACTGGAGCTGATCGACAGCTTACCATATGTCAAGTGATAACATATATTCGTAAATTGTCACGGTGACAAAAAACAATACTATACTCAGCCTATGATCCCATTCGGGGTTATAAATACACTACCAAATTCATAAAGGAGCGATTTCTATGAAACTCACAAGAACACTTTCCGTCCTCACAGCCGCTGTGGTCATGCTTTCGCAGGCTTCTGCTGTCGGTGCTTATGCCTACGGATATAAGCCCACAGTGACATCACAGGAGGATTCCGCACAGTTTGCCGTACTCATGTGGACGGAGAACGAAGACGGTACTCTGACCATAAACGGCTGTGTCCCCTTTACATCTCTTTTTGTAGGTGACTATCCCACAACTAATGTGCTGTCTGTTTTTGTGTACAAGGGTGTTCTTCCTATCCCATCGGAGATAAACGGCAAGGCGGTCACGGCTGTTAAGGGTGTGAATATCACAAAAGGGCTTGATATACGTTATGTAAAGGTCTATGAGGAGTTGGAGGATATTTCCGACAAGGCATTTGCGGATGATGTTTACATAGTCACCACCGACAAGGAATACAAAGCCGTTACTCACCGATAAATAAAACCATCGAACGGAGTGCAGGGCGAAGCAGTTTCGCCCTGTTTTTCCGAAAAGGAGAGAAAAAATGAAGCAAGAGCCTGATGCAATGCTCGAAAACTTTGAGCTTAACAAAGAAAAGAATACGATCATAAAATATACAGGTAATGAAGAACATATAGCCGTTCCCGAAGGCATAACAAGTATAATGGATGGTGTTTTCAAGAAGCAGAAGAAACTTGAAAGCATAGCACTTCCAAGCACCTTGAGAACTATCGGAAACTATGCTTTTGCAGACTGCGACCGCCTTAAGGCTGTCACGTTCAGTGACGGACTTATCAGCATTGGTGATTATGCCTTCTGCAACTGTAAAAGTATTGAGAATATATCTCTCTGCTACACAGTTGTGAAACTTGGCAACAATATCTTTAAAAACTGTAAAAAGCTGAAAGTTATAGAGCTTTCCTTTGATTTAGAGCAGATCGGTGACTATGCCTTCAATAACTGCGGCAATCTCAGCTCGATAGAATTCAAGGAGAATATGAAGATCATCGGAAATAATGCTTTTTCAGGGTGCAAAAGGCTTGCAGCATTATCATTTTCAAACTGTCCCGACAAGATCGGCAAGGGCGCATTTGTTTCTTGTAAGAAACTGCAAATAGCAGAAATACCTGTGGGTGAGGTGCGTATCGAAAAGAACGCATTTCCCTGTCCCATAGCTATAAAGAGGAGGTAGTAAATTGAACAGCTACGAACTGGCACAGCAGAATTTCAGCCACATCACAGACGAACTTATGCAAAGCAGAGAAAACTATATCAGATTCCTTGAATTTGACAGCCGAATGTATTCTCACAGCTTTTCCGATTCTGTACTTGTATACAGGCAGAACCCCAATGCTTCAAGAGTAGCGGAACTTCGTGACTGGAACGCAGTCGGAAGATATGTCAGGAAAGGTGAACACAGTATTGTCTCCTTTGCAGACAGCGGAAGCAAGTGCAAATACCTTTTTGATGTGTCTCAGACACAAGGAAAATCAGAGCCTTCACAGTGGCGCATTGATGCGGATATAGCAGAGCGTATCAAGGAAAAACTTGATAAAGCCTTTTCTCTCGATACAGCAAACCTTGATGAGACAATAGCAAAAATAACTGCTGACAGCATTAAAAACAGCTATCAGATGGGATATTTCCCCAAGTTCTATCATGAACTGCCGACAGAGCAAAAGCGTGAATTCAACCGTTCTCTGCTTTCAGCTTCAAGGTTTGTTACTGCCACAAGATGTATGCAGAACGGAGAGGCAGAACTTGACAGAACACTTGACCTTAATGCTTTATCATTTCTGAAAAACAGGGATGATTTTATCCTCTATGCTTCAATAGTACATAATACCGCACAGAATACTCTGAAACTTGTAGAAGACAAGGTTCTTGAAGCTGTAAAGGACAGGGCAAGAGAAGAAGAACTGGTAAGCAGTCTCGACTTTGGCATTGGAGACACCTTTGAGATAAACAGCACTATCTATGCAGTAGAAAATATTAATGCTCATACATCGGTAGTTACACTCAGGGATATTACCGCTGATGAGGACAGCACACTGGATATGTCTGTTTCAGAACTTAACTCCTTTGTGGGTCAGGAACAGAAAGAAGAACATGAGATAGATACTGCAATTGACAACATTATAGGTGCTGAGGAAGATATCCCCATTATTGCCAATGAGCTTGTGACTGTATCTGAGGACATACCTGTACTTGATGATGAAGGAATAATAAATGCTGTTCTTGCAAGTGATGATCTGCGATATGAGCGAAAATCTGATATAACAGATTTCTTTGGTTACACCTCGGATATGGAGGAGAGAACAGAATACATATCATCTATCTACCGTGACAATGGGGAGATAGAGATAAACGGCACTGTATACGGTATAGAAAAGACCGATACAGGACTGAATATCTATGAGGGAACGTCTGACACCAAAACACGACAGTCAGGAATGAGTTTTGAAGCAGTATCAGCAAGGCTTGATGAAATGCTTGTCACACAGGATATCAGCTTTGATGAGCCTGAAACAACTTTTGAGGATATAGATTTCACAGAGCTGTCTGTCCCCGACAGGAGAATACAGTGCGAAACTCCCGAAGAAGCCGAACAGCTATTTAATGCTCTCAGGGCTGACGGATATACATGGATAGACGGTGAAGAACTTGAAAGAACAGATTGGAACTACGGCGAGGAGAATACATATTATTCTCTGAATGAGGAAGGAAAAACCGTAGAAGCCGGAAATATATCCTCCCTAACTCCCGAACAGATAAGAGAGTACAACATCGAAAAATTCAGTGATATCTCATCAAAATTCATTGTAGGTACTGATATAGCACAGGTCGATGAGCATAAATATGATCTTGCGTATACTCCCCGTCCCGACAGGATAAATGTATTTGACCTGAATTCAGAAAGCCGTGAGCCTATTGCATTCATTACTCCCAACAGATATGTTTCATATCAGGAAGTAGTCCCTGACAGCGTAAAACGCAGTATTACAGACTATGCTCAGAAAATGCCTCCTATGTTTGTTTTCCCTGAGATACGCAAGCCCTTACAAGGCGAGCCAATGGTCACTATACCGTTCTCTGAGATAGGCTACTTCCCGAAGAATGTTTCAATGCCGTTCTCACAGGCAAATGAAGTTTTCGATGCAGCAGAAACGCATTATATCGACAGCAGGAACAATACAATCACTGCCGATGATTACATGGGATATGCCAAGACCGATTTTGTTATAGAGGGTAAGATAAACGGCGAGGACTTCACCTACAGAGGAAGATTTGACATTGGTGACGGTCAGGAAACACTGTCAAATCATATCCGTGAGGAATATGAATATACACTTCAAATGTATCGTGAGAATCCTACCGATGATCCTGCAACCCTTGCAAACAGAGAAAAGGTCATAAATGAGTATGAACGGATAACATCATATCTGAAAAGTTATGAAGTTTACAGCCCCGATCCTATGGAACAGGCAATGAATGCCATTAATGACTTCTGTGTCAGCGAATACAGCAGTGAAGCAGACTTCTCCGATATGAGCAATGTCAACATCGCTTATACAACGATAGTTGAGATCGATAACAAGCCCCTTGCAGATGAGCTTGAATTACAGGTATCTGTTGACCTTGAAAACTATGCAATAAATTCCTATGTTGACGGCGATCTTATTCATTCTGAAACGTATGACAGCATTGAAGCTATGCTCCCTGCGCTGAATAACCTTGATTTCAATGAACTGACATCAACAATAGACTATGAAGAAGAAATACAGTCTATGCTTGCAGATAAACAGGAAGAAAGAGCGATTGATATAAATGAAGCACTTGCCGATCCTGTAGGAAGTCCCGAAGAAAAAGCAGAGCTTCAGCGTGAGATCGACAGCTTAACAGGAGCAGAACAGAACTTTATCCCTACAAGGCTGTTTACAGTAGAGCAAAATGACACTGTACAGTATTTCACAACAGACAAGACAGCAGATGAACTTCTGACGATTGCCGCAAACAGTGATAGTCCATTTATTGAGCTTGGCAGAGAGGGCAGTCCTGTCTCTGAAAGTGAATATGCAGAGCTTGAACAGGCTGATACATTCGGGTTCTCGGTAGATATAGACCTGAATGAGCGTACTGCAAGTATTTATTCAGTCAATTTCGGCATGGGCGGTGTATCTGAACTTAACAGGGATGAGAGCAACAGTCGTATAAGACACGTATCCATTTCCGACTATATACAGAAACAGGATATTCCCGATAAAACTGCATACACAGGTCTTGGAGCTGAAAGAATAGACGTAAGTGCTGAATATGCAGCTTCTATGTGGGAAAACGGTTTTGAGGTATATGTTGACGGTGAAGCTGTTGAACCCCACACACCTGACAGCAGTATGGAGCTTTTCAGACAAGACAGAGCATTTTCAGCACAGTTTGGTGATGTGAAGAAACAGCAGATGATAGACTTCATATCCAATGAGATAGAAGAACTGGATATGACGATGCCCGAAGATAAGTATGTCTATGTCCGTGATTTCATTGATGAGGAAGAAGATGATCCCTTTGACTGGGGAGATGGTCAGAATGTGTACCTTAATATAACAAGGGCACTTATTGAGCGTAAATTCGACTTCATAGACGATTACCTGACTTCCGTCAAGAACGATTATGACAGTATAAGAGCTGAAAGAGCGCAGGATGCACTTGTTGAGTATGCGAATTACTCCCCTCCTTTCAAGGAATATAACACTGTCATAGATGTTCCTGAATATGGTTTATCAATAGACCTGAAAAACATAGATGAACTGTACCTTAAAAATGATTACTCAAATTATGAGGGCGGAATAGACTCTGACGGTCATGAGCGCAAGGACAATTTCTCAAGACAGACCGAAAGCCTTACAATAACACTTGATCCATATGGTACAGCAATTGTTGAGGGATACGACAGCAGATCCGAATATGGTTCAACTCATATGGAATATGACCTTTCCGATGAGGTAGATGTAAGTGAACTGAGAGACAAAGTATCAAACTTTATTGAAAGCTCCGATGAGCTGAGTATCACATCTAAAAAAGAAGAAGTATCTACGGATATACAGATACATGAACAGCGTGAGCTTACCAACAGGGAAAAGCGTTTTCTTGAAAAAGACCTTGCTCCCGATCTTGTAGATCAGTGCCTTGCCTATGATGAGGTAGAGGATCTGAGCTACGTTCTGTTTGATAATGACCTCAGACCACAGCACAGCACGGGAACGTTCGGCAACGGTTTAAGCGGAGAATTTGCTGTAGAACTCAGGGAACGTATGAGAAACGGTGAAGATATATCCGCAGAGCTTGGAAAAGCTATTCTCGGAAAAGTCACCAACAGCAGATTCCATCCCACAGAAAGCCGCTGGGTAACAGAAGATGTGAAGCTACGGCATGACCTTGATACCGTAACAGTTATATATGGTGATCTGCAACACGATGTTCCATATTCTTCTGTAGGTGCAGAAGTTATCAAGAGGGCAAGAGAGGAATATCTTGACATTGAAGTTTATCGTGCCACAGAGGACGGCATACTTCCCGATACAAGATTTACAAAGCTCGATGATGAAAAGCGTATGTTCTACAATCTTCATCAGTACGTCCCACAGCCTGAAACATCTCCGTGGGGTGAGATAGACCGTATACATGAGATAAACAACGGTATTTTTGATGTAAGTACACCGTCACACGGAGGTATCATGATTAAAAATGATATTGCCGCAAAGATACTTACAAAGGAAGCACTGGATACAGCTTTCAAGGAGGACGGTTACACCTGTTTTGAGGAAGACTGTGCTGCTGCCGTTGCATTTCGTGAGCTGATAGACAAGGATATGTTCAGGAATATTGATGATTATTTCAGAACAAACTATGATACGCCCTGGGAAAAGAAACGTGAGAGCTTTAACGATTCCATAGACCGTACCCTAAGATCCTATTATCCCGATTACTGGACAAAAAGAGCGGAAACGATAATAGGTGCAGTTTCCGAAGAAAAACAGGCAGAGCTTTCGGGACAGATGATGTTCGGTCAGGAAAAGACATATTCACCTATCACAAAGGAAATGTATCATCCTGATACAGCCGATATGAAGTGGCTGAAAATCAAGGGTGAAGATGTTCCTGCACTGAGAATGGATATTGATGTATCCGATGAACTGTTTGAGAGACTGGCTGAAAACGGTCTTGTAAAGGACAAATATAGTCTTGACAGAGTAATGGTCGATGTGGTGGGTGATAACTGGAAAGCAATTTGCATCCCCGATTCCTACGGCAACGTGGCAAACAATATCCCTGCTGATACGGTGCTGACTTTTGAAGAAATGCAGACCTACAACGAGGTCACAAGTGAGGTCATTGATCGTTCACGAAACAGCAGAGATATCGAACAGGACAACGGACAAATGGTAATGGGCTTTGAGCCTGTACCGCAGAACATTGAGGATTCTTTTGATACCCTTGAAGTACACGCAGTATCAGAAACCATGTATGAAGGTGTATGGGCATTCCTCGATGATAACAATTCCGTATATATCGGAAAACCTCAGAATATCCTGAACGGAACATACGATAATTCGGACAACTCTCTTGTGAAGCTCTCCGACAATGAGAAGATATATGATTTCCTTACTGTCGGTGAAAACGGTTTTGAACAGTCACAGCAGCAAATGCTTGATCTCAGACGAATGAGTATAGAGGACTACAGAGAGATAACTCACTTACAGGAGACTGTTCTTTCATCCTATGAGCAGAAATATGACCTTAAATTCGCTATGGAGCGATTCAAGGCTGTTTCTGATGAGACGGTCATGGTGCATCATGACAAGGGCAAGGCTCAGAATTACCGCACAAATGCCCTTGATATGGCAACAGGCGGTCAGGTAGGACGTTTCCTTGCCAATGTCAAGGCAATAGAAACTCTGCGTACTCTGGAAAAAGAGAATAGATATGCTACACAGGAAGAACAGGCTGTACTTGCCAAATACAGCGGATGGGGCGGACTGTCACAGGCATTTAATTCCAGAAATGCCGCTTGGGGCGGTCGCTACAATCAGCTGAAAGAGCTTCTCACCGACAGTGAATACCGTGAAGCAAGGGCAAGCATAACCTCCGCATTCTATACTCCCGAATCAGTGAAGAATGCCGTATATCAGGGATTGGCACAGCTCGGATTTTCGGGCGGTGAGGTCTTGGAACCGTCCTGCGGTATAGGCGGATTCATAGGAGCTATGCCTGAATCAATGGCTGACCACAGCAAGATCCACGGTGTAGAGCTTGACAGTATTTCGGGACGGATAGCTAAAAAGCTGTATCCTGAATCAGATATTCAGGTTAAGGGCTTTGAAAAGACAACCTTTGCCGATAACAGCTTTGATGTAGTTGTAGGCAATATCCCCTTTGGCGATTTTTCTGTCAATGATAAGGACTACAACAAGCATAATTTCTCAATTCATGACTATTTTGCGGCAAAGACCATAGACAAGGTAAAGCCCAATGGTGTAGTCGCAATAGTAACTTCAAAATTCACAATGGACAAACAGGACGAACGCTTAAGAAAGTACCTTGCTGAAAGGGCAACTCTCCTTGGTGCAGTCCGTCTGCCGGCAGGAACTTTTTCAGGAGCTGATAACGTGACAACAGATATATTATTCTTACAGAAAAAGGAAAGACCGTCTGTTGACGATCCTTCTTGGGTGCATATGTCACAGACAGCTGACGGTATCCCCTGCAACAAGTATTTTACAGAACATCCTGAAATGATTCTCGGCAAAATGGAATTTGACAAGCGTATGCAGGGCAAATACGGTGAGGACAGCAAAATAACCGTATGCTCACCTCTTTATGATGATGATCCGATACGTTTTGAAAATGACCTGAACAGAGCCGTAGAAAATATTAAAGGCACTATTGACACTCAAAGAACAGTCAGCACTCCTGCTGCAAGGACAGCTGACATACTCCCTGCCGATCCTGATGTGCGTAACTTTACTCACACGATGGTAAACGGTCAGCTCTATTTCCGCAAAAACGATGAGATGATACGTGTATCAGAAACGGGAAAACGTTTAGAGCGTATGATAGGGCTTCATGAGATAAGAGAAGCTGTATTCAATGTGATAAACGCACAGATAGAGGACTGTTCCGACAAGGAGCTTAAAGCCCTTCAGGATAAGCTCAACTCTGTATATGACAGATTTGTAAAGAAAAATGGCAATGTAAACGATAAGGCAAACAGGAATGTATTCGGCTCTGATGATGATTACAACACACTCTGCGCTCTTGAAGTTGCCGACAAAAACACTGGCGAATTAGTAAAAGCTGATATATTCTCAAAGCGCACTATCCTTGCTGTACAGGAGATAACTCATGTAGAGACTGCGGAAGAAGCACTGCATATGTCTATCGAGCAGAAAGGCAAGGTCGATATCGGCTACATGGCAGAGCTTTGCGATAAGAAAGAGGAAGATATCATATCCGAACTCGGTGACAGCATTTATAAAGATCCTGCAAAAACTGATGGAAGCATACCTTTTTCGGGATATGTAGAGAAAAGCGAATACCTTTCGGGCAATGTGCGTGAAAGGCTTGACCTTGCAAGAATATATGCAAAGTCCGATCCCGATTATGAGCGCAATGTAAAGGCACTCGAAGAAGCTATTCCTCCGACTATCGAAGCTCCTGACATTACTGCTTCTATTGGTGTTTCATGGGTAGACGTAGAGGACTACAGCAAATTCTTCAAGGAAGAAATGAACGGCAACATGAACTATCATACCATGCGCCGTGATCTTTCGGGCGAATATCATGTAGAACACGCAAGGAACGGTGATTTCGATTCCAGAATGAAATACGGTACAGAGCGTATGAACAGCTATCAGATATTTGAAAATCTGCTCAATCATCGTGACATAACCGTAAAGGACTACAATGAGGACAAAAAAGCAATACCGAATCTGAAAGAGACGGAAAAGGCAAGGCAAAAGGCAGAGGAAATGAAAAGAGCGTTCTCCGCATGGCTGTTCAAGGACTTTGACCGCAGACAGAAATATGTGGAGCGTTACAACAGGCTGTTCAATTCTATTGTCGGTCGTACATATGACGGCTCCCGTCAGACTTTCCCGAATATGAATCCGAATATAAAGCTCAGAGCGCATCAGCTCGATGCTGTTATGCGTGGCAAGCTCGGCGGCAATACGCTCCTTGCACACTGCGTTGGTGCAGGAAAGAGTTTTGAGATGGATACCATAGTTATGGAGAAAAAGCGTTTAGGACTAATCAGCAAGGCTTGTGTTGTCGTTCCGAAACACCTGACAATGCAGACGGCGCTTGAATGGCAGAGACTCTACCCTACGGCAAAGCTCCTTGTGGCTACTCCGAAAGACTTTGAAAAGAACAAGAGACAGGAATTTCTTGCAAAGTGCGTTACAGGCGAATATGATGCAGTTATCATGAGCTATGAGCAGTTCGGCAAGATAGGAATGTCGCTTGAATATCAGGAGAACTTCATACAAAAGCAGATCGATCAGCTTGAAAATGCCTTAGAAGATGCCCGTGACAAGGGCAATAGTATCAGTGTCAGTGACATTGAGCGGCAGAAGAAAAGGCTGAAAACCAGACTTGAAAAGCTGAATGAGAAACCGAGAGACGAATCACTTACATTTGAACAGATGGGATTTGACTATCTGGTGGTCGATGAAGCCCACAATTACAAGAATTGTCTTGTAATATCAAAAATGTCAAATGTATCGGGTGTACAGACCACAGGTGCGGCAAAATCGGAAGATATGCTCATGAAAGGTCAGTACATGACAGAAAGATACGGTGACAGCACTCAATTATGGGCAACCGGCACACCAATATCGAATTCAATGGTGGAACTGTACTCAATGACACGTTATCTGCGCCCCGATCTTCTGCAAAAGGCAGGACTTCAAAACTTTGATGACTGGGCAGGAAACTTCGGTAATGTGGTGACACAGCTTGAAATGAAGCCTGCCGGGGATGGTTTCAGAATGAAAAAACGTTTTGCGGAATTTGTAAATCTCCCCGAACTCATGCAGATGTACAAGGAATTTGCCGATATCCGCATGGGAGATACTGTCAGCATACCGAATATCCCGACTATGAAGGGCGGTAAGGTTCAGATCGTAAAATCTCCCATAGACGAACTTCAAAAGGAATATATGAAAGTCCTTGCCCAGAGAAGTGAAAGGATACACAGCGGCGGCGTGGATTCAAAGGAAGATAATATGCTGAAAGTCACTCATGAAGCAAGACTTCTTGGACTTGACGGCAGAACTATCAACCCGGACTGGAAACCCGATCCTGACTGCAAGGTCATGAAGCTGTGTGATAATCTTGAAAACATCTATAAGGAAACAGACAAGGACAAGGGTGTACAGATCGTATTCTGCGATATAGCTATTCACGATACAAACGGCAGGTTCTCGGTTTATAAAGCAATAAAGGACGAACTTGAAAGCCGTGGTATCCCCCGTGATGAGGTATGCTTTGCAGGAGATGCAAAAAATGATGCGGAGCGAACAAAGATGTTTGAACAGCTCAGAAAGGGCGAAAAGCGTGTAATCATCGCTTCAACATCTAAGCTCGGCACAGGTGCTAATATTCAGGACAGGATAGCAGCTATACACCATCTGGACATACCGTGGAAGCCTTCGGATCTTGAACAGCAAAATGGACGAGGACTGCGACAGGGAAATATGTACAAGGAAGTCGGCATATATCAGTATGTGACCGAAAACACTTTTGATGCATATATGCTCGGTATCATAACAGCAAAGGCTAAGTTCATCTCACAGGTAATGACTTCAAAGAATGTTAGCCGTACTTGCAAGGACGTTGATGAGATGGTGCTGAACTATGCAGAAATGCAGGCTATTGCAAGCGGAAATCCTCTGCTTGCAAAGAAAGTACAGCTTGAGTATGATGTAGCAACACTCAGGATGCTAAACAACGAACATACAAAGAAGCTGTTTGCGCTTGACGATATGGTGAAGCGTACTCTCCCGAACAGTATAGCAAAGAAAACTGAACTTCTTGCAAAAGCACAGGATGATCTTAACAGGTATAAGGGCAATAAGCCTGAAAACTCTGAGGACTTTAGCATAAAGCTGAACGGAACAGAATTTACTGAACGCAAGGAGGCGGCACAGGAGCTTGAAAAGCTGATAAACAGGTGCATTGCAAACAGCAGTTCTCTTTCTGTAGGTGAATATTCAGGCTTCAAGCTGTCGATAGAGAAGAATCCGAACTATGGAACTATGGGCTATATTGACGGTGATGTGCCATGCTATCTTAAAATGCAGGGTGAACTCACATATGAATGCCCGTTAAAGATAAATAACGGTACAGGAAACATCACAAGAATAGAGAATCTCCCTGAGAATACCATTGCAAAACGTACTGCTGATATAGCTGAGAGCTTACAGACCGACAAGAATAATCTTGAATCGGCTAAGGCAGAGCTTGACAAGCCGTTCTCACAGGCAGATGAGTTAAAGGCGAAAGAACAGGAACTTGCAGAGGTCAATGCTGAACTTGGAACAGATAAGAGCGATGATGTCATTTCTGTAGGTGGTGAATCCGATGATAAGTCTGAGGAACAGAACGTCGGAGATGATGAAGAAATTGACAAGGCTGATAAGCGTGATGATACAATGGCTATCAAGGGCTATGACATATCACACTTACAGAAAAAGACACAGTCACAGGATACTCCTTCTCGGAACGCTCCCGAACCGCCAAAGGCGAAGAAGCACGATCCTAAACTTTAAAATCAATTGTCACGGTGACAATTTGTTGCCGTGACAAAATCCAAAGAAAGGAATGATATAATGCCAAAGCAGAATTTTACACCGGAACAGAGAGCAGAATACCGTCAGAAACAAGCGGCAGAAATAAAGGCAATGTCTGAGGATATTGAACGTGGAATAAAAGAAGTTTTTGAATCTGACAGGTACAAGGACTATCTGAAATTTATGTCCAAATTCACTAACTACTCCCTTAACAATACCATACTCATTGCCATGCAGAAGCCCGATGCTTCTCTGGTTGCCGCATTCGGCAAATGGAAAGATATGGGCAGGACTGTCAACAAAGGCGCAAAGGGCATAGGTATATTCGCACCTGTAAAAGTGAACAGCAATGCACATATTGAAACAGAAGTCCCTGTTACCGATAAATTCGGAAACAAAGTCTATAATGATGATGGTACAGAAAAAACAGAGACTGTTTCAGAGCCTATAAAGGAACTTCACTTCAAAAAGGTGTATGTATTCGATGTATCACAGACCACAGGCAAGGAGATACCCACTCTTATTGATGAATTAGAGGGCGATATTGACGATGCTCGTATGAATGCTATCATGAAGGGTGTGCGAAACGCCGCAGGAGTCCCTGTTGAGTTTGAAAAGATAACATCTGGTGCAAAGGGCTATTACAGCTTTGATGAAAAGCGTATAGCGATAAATGAGGGTATGTCCGATTTTCAGACACTTAAAACAGCCTTTCATGAGACAGCTCACAGGCTGCTTCACGACCCCGACAGTGAACTCGATACAAAGGAACTTGGAAAGAATGAACGTGAAGTTCAGGCTGAGAGTGTAGCGTATATTGTTGCTTCAAGGTATGGTATAGATACCTCGGAATACACTTTCCCCTATGTGGCTTCATGGTCGGCAGACAAGGAGCTTAAGGAGCTTAAAAATCACCTAACAGAGATACAGAAGACCGCAAAGAAGATATGTGACAGTATAGACAACGAACTGTTGAAGCTGAAGAAACGTGACCTTTCCCTTGATGAACTTGAAAAGGATACCGAACTTAACAATGTTCAGAAAGCAGAGCTGATGATCGACAAATTGACTGATACGGGTGTCAGCATAGATCAGGAAGTGGTAAGTGACATACTTACAAAGGCTGCGGACAGCAAAGAGTTCAAGATGATAGCAAAGGAGATAAACAGAGCTGCCGCTAATGAAAAGAAGCGCAGAGAACTTAACAGCAAAGTAAACGGCAAACTCACCGATGACAAGGCAGAAATCACAGAAGCCTTTGAAAACGGTGAGGAAGTATACTCTATCGATAACAATTCCGAACAGCTCATTTCAAGTAAAGCGGAAATAGAAAACACGGAGGGGCTATTTGCTGTTACTCCCGTTCCTGCTGCGTATGAGCCTGTTCCAAAGCCCTCCGCTCCTGTCGGTGAAAAGAAAACATTCCCTGTCCCGACTAAGGTCATTGACAAACTGACCGCAGAGCTTGAAGCAGCAGAGATTGCATATACAAGCAGCAAGGGACAGAAGTACGGAACAATAACTATTTCGGCATCGGATATTGAACGTTACAAGGAATGCACAGCAAAGGTCAAGGCAGAACTGAACGGCGAAGAACGTACTGCTGAAAAGCGTGAAAAATACGGCTTCGGTGATAAGGAACAGCACACTATCTCCGATCCTGTCACACACAGGTTCAATGCTCATGCCGCAAAGCTGATCGCTGATGAGCTGACAGCACTCGGAGTGCATTTCAGCGGCACAAACGGTGATAAGGTGACTACTATCACCATTTCAAAGGTCGATGAACAGTATTTCAGACAGGCAGTAGAAAATGCAAAGGCAAAATCTCAGAAAAAAGAGATAAACTATGAATACGCAAAAGTACCGCTTGTAATGGAAAGCTACGCTCAGGCAAAGGAAAACAACAGGTTACAGCCCTTCTACAATTCCCTGAACGCTCTCAAAGCCTGTGACAAGTATATTTCCGAAAACATGGAAAAGGCTTTTATGGAGCGTAAAACCTCCGACTTCTGTACCGAACTTGAACAGCGTTTCGGAGCTGACAAGGCTATGTATGTTATTGGTAAGGCTCTCACCGACAAAGGCGCAGTCCCGAAGCAGTTTGAGGAAAGCCTGAAAAAATATGAGTTTAATGTGCGGACTTTCAAGCCATTGGCAGACTTACAGCCTGTTATGCTCAAAAGCCTGTACAATGACCTGATGGAGCGTAACAAGGTCATAGAGAAAGCTCCTGAACCTTTCAAGCTGAACAGTTATTTTAACAACAAGCACTTGATCCCACTTGAAAGAAAAACTCTCGACACCGACAGCCGGGGCTTGCCTGTGACAAAGACAGAAAGAAGCTCCAGAAATGAGACATTTGTCAGAGGTCACGGTTGGCTAAATAACGATGAGCGTGACAGGGTACACAAGGAGTATGGACAGGCGGACTTCCATACTCTTGTAGAGAAGATAAATGTCAGCTATATTGACGATAACGGCAGACTTGGACAAATGGATATAACTCCCGATGAATATGCGGCTTTCTCGGACCGAACCTATTCGGAAGAAAACAAGGAACGTTATGAAGCGGCAAAGGCAAAGTATGAAGAAATGCTTTCGGGCGCAGAGCGCAGGAACAAGCCAACAGAGTATTATGCTGTTTCACAGGTCACGGAGAACCGCTATCAGATCATGACCATCGGTGCAGACGGCACAACGGAGAATGTTACGAACAAGCTCTCAAAGGCTGATGTTATAAAGGCTATGAACGAGCTTTACAGACAGCACAGCAGCAATGCTGATGTACACATCGTTTCTCCCGAAGATCTGTCACAGCGTTCTGTCGATATATACAGAACGCAGTCAGCGGTGGAGCGTGATCCCGACAGGCTCTACAAGGTATATCCTACTCCGCTTAAAAACGCAAAGGACGGGCAGTCCCACTTTGTACAGCAGTACAAGCGTGACGGAGACAGGTACACTCCTGTATCTGTTCCTCTTGTGGGTACATTTGAGCAGTGTCAGGAATTTGCAAAAAAGGCACAGGCGGCAGCAGTCAAGCCTACATACAAGATATATCAGCTTACAGACGGCGAAGATAATCACGGCTATCGCTTTGCAGGGACGGAAGAACTCGCAAAATTCGGTATGAAGATAGAGTTTGACCGCTATGCAAAGGTATATGAAGGACAGCTTGACGATGTTCGGAAAACTGATCTCCCTGCAACATTGAACGGTATCTACGAAAAGTTCAATCTGGATCATCCTGCTGACTTCCGTGGACATTCTCTCAGTGTGAGTGATATTGTTGTACTGGACACTAAGCCGTATTTTGTGGACAAGATAGGCTTTAAGGCTCTCTCCAATTTCACATCGGAACAGCGCATCGAAACGATGCAGAAACGTTATATGGAAAGCTACGAAAAGAGAGTAGCTGATGCTAAAACTCCCGATGAGCTTGAAAGGATCGCACAGGAGGGACAGCGTTTAGGCTTTGATGTGTCATTCAAGCCAAACGAAAAGCTCCGTACCGATATCGAACATACAACAATAGAAACAACGCAGACAAAGAAGAACAGGAGAGGTGCTATATGAGCGTGAACTATGTCTACAACAGCGTACTTACCTTAGAGGAGAAGATACTTCTCCAGTCATTGGAGGAAACAGACACAACACTTGCCCTGCGTGAGCTTGAACATCTGATGATGTTTGTTTCCACCGACACGGAAGGATATGAGGTCATCGCTTCGCTGAACGAGAAGCTGAGAAAGGAACATATCAACATCGCCGAAGAACTGAAAGAGCTTGAAGATGAAGATATGGAGCTGTATGATGTTACCTGACTTTTTTATGAAAAAGCATTGACAAACAACGAAAAATAGCATATAATAGATTATGATAGCAGGAGCTGTCAACGTGGTCTGACACGACTTCAATCCGAACGTGTGCCGACGAATGAGCGGCGGTGTTGGCAGGCAACGGAAAAACCTGTGCCCATGTTGTTTTGAGAGCAACGGTTGTTGGCGGACAACGGAAAAATCAGACACTAAAGGGAGAATCTGATGCTGCGGCGAGGATTCTCCCTTTTAAATCCGTTCGTGAAAATGCACAAAGAAATTATATAAAATTCTCTGTATTTTTCAAAAATTCTATTGACAAAATGCCCTCTCAGGGTGTATAATAATAATGACAACAGAAGTTGTCAACGTGGTCTGACACGACGTCAATCCGAAC
>Ga0255346_1002134_pt1 | contig 25889 bp, 19 predicted proteins | sample wastewater_treat_FD_194410 | JGI IMG/M metagenome (GOLD analysis project Ga0255346, IMG submission 194410) | Wastewater microbial communities from Lulu Island WWTP, Vancouver, Canada - plant22 | ecosystem: Engineered > WWTP > Wastewater > Unclassified | place: Canada: Vancouver, British Columbia...
GCCGGAACCAACGGAAAAGGATCTGTAACAGCAATGGTAGCATCTGTGCTTCAGCAATCTGGTTACCGAACTGGGATGTACATCTCCCCTTATCTGGAAGACTATCGCGAAAGGATCATGATAAACGGCAAGAAGATCCCAAAAGCGAAGGTATCCGACTTGGTAGAAAAGATCAAGGCGGCTGCAGAAGAGCTGGTCGAAGAGGGATTCGATCATCCTACTGAGTTCGAGATAAACACGGCTATGGGCCTAATGTATTTTGCCGAAGAAAACTGCGACTACGTATCTTTTGAGGTAGGACTAGGAGGACGATTTGACGCCACCAATGTGGTTACACCCGTAGTTTCAGTCATAACTACAATAGGCTATGACCACATGGAGCAGCTTGGCAGTACTTTGTCCCAGATAAGTTTTGAAAAGGCAGGGATAATAAAACCGGGAGTTCCTGTTGTGACCGGCGTATGTGAGGAAGAACCTCTGGCTGTCATCAAGAAACGGGCAAGCGACTTGGGCTCTCCGCTCACAATTGTGGGAAAGGTTCCTTTTGCAGATGTAACATGGGAAGAAATCCCGTGTGAAAAACGATCGTCTGATGGAGTGCCTATTCCCAAAGGGGCAACGATAAATGTGGAGGGACCCGGGTATTCATTTGAGAATGTTCATGTGCCCCTTCTAGGAAAACACCAGGAGCTCAACGCAGCGCTAGCGATAGCCGCTCTAAAGCAATCAAGAGTAAAGCCTCTCCGCCTGAGTGTTCTGGACGACCAAAAAGTAGGCAGTGCACAAACAGTCGGAGGCGAGAACCTCGAGATGCTTCCCATTGCCCTTGACGATCAGGGCGTAGGAACGGGCATTGAAAGGACAGTCTGGCCCGGCCGTCTGGAGATTATGCACAATGAGCCTCTTGTTATCCTCGACGGCGCCCATAATCCTCAGGGTGCCCAGGTGCTGTCCGAGTTCCTCGGGGAGCTCCGAGAAAGAAGGATCATATGTGTCTATGGGATTTTGGGCGACAAAAGTTACAAAGAGGCAACTTCTTCCATAGTACCTTTGTGTGACGAAGTCATAGTGACTAAGCCTCAGACTCCAAGGGCTCTAGACCCCTTAGTCCTTGCGGATGAAGTGAGAAGGTACACAGAAAAAGTATGGATAGAAGAAAACCTTGATAGAGCCTTGGAACTTGCACTAGATAGAGCTTCGTCTAATGATGTAGTTATGTGCTGTGGTTCTTTGTATCTTGTCGGCCCGGCGAGGACGTTTTTACGCCGCAAGTTCAATATTCCAGCGTATGGAGGAAACTAGCGGCTTCTCGTCGTACTAATTACACCAAAGGAACAACAAGGAAACTCGGAAACTTGCATATAGCTTGCGTGGACTCTTCTAGGGTCTTCGGTGGAGTTTTGAGGTCTTGGGTATTTTGTACCCTAGCGAGGTGTAGATGCCAGTGAGAAGGACCCGAAAGAAAAAGCAGAAGGTTACCTCCGGTGTCGTTTCAATTCTGGTTTTGGCTGTTCTTATGGTAGGTTTGGGATACGCTACTGGAAAATACCTGCTATCTCCGCTGTTTCAAAAGGGCATGTCCAAGAGTCCTGCTGAAGACGGTGGTGCTCCTACGTCGGAACCGGAAGCACCGCCTGTGGAAGAGCCTACTTCCGGCGGTTCAGACATCACCGTCAAGGTCACCTTGGGACCTTTGTCTCTACACGTTGCCCAACTCGGCGCCTATTCAACCAAGGACATTGCTCAACGTGCCGCAGACATGGCAATCCACGAAGGCGTTCCTGCGGCGGTAATTACCCCTGACCCTTTGTATAGAGTGCTTTGCTGCGCCACCGTTTCTAAGGAATCCCTGTCTAAGTTTTCAGAGCAGGCTACGCCCAAACTTTCAGCGCTATTGGGTAAGGAAGGGAAACTTTATCTGACTACTTTTGAGGTAGAAAAAAGTACCTTTGAAATAACTGGTGACAAAAGCACTGTCGAATCAATGAAACAGGCCTTCGAGTCATTGGGAAATTCAATGTCGTCCCTCCTGGACTTCTGGAGCGCTTACTATCTCGGCACCAAGACGCCAGTCAGTTTGGATACAGTTGGAGAAGATGTTGCGGCAGTCAAGGAATCTCTTGAAAAACTTACCCCTGACTCGAGCATGAAGACGGCCTATGATGCCGCTCTAGCCGTTGCAACTGAAATGCAGACCGCGGTCAAAGAAGCTGCTAACGTGCAGTCAAATAGCGGAACCAGCCCTACGGGCGCAGTGACGGTGTTCATAAAACTCATAGACCGATATGCCCAGGCGCTAAAGGGCCTCTAGCGTTCGGCGGGAGGTGCATCTTTGGCTGGCTAGAGTCGGCCATTGGTACAATGTTTACCCTATGTCTTGTTCTGCAGTAGTATTGATGATAAGATTTTATGATGTTACGAGAAGCTTCTAGTGGAGGTGATGTTATTGGCTAATATAAAGTCTAGCGTTAAGGATATAGAGCGTTCGGAAAGACGCAGGCAGCGTAACAAAGCCGTTAAGTCTAAGGTCCGAACCTATATACGTAAGTTCAATGAGACTGCCGTTTCAGGAAATGAAGAGGAAAAACTCCAAGCTTTTAGAGAGGTTCAGTCAGAAATAGACAGGGCAGTTTCAAAGGGAGTCCTTAAGCCAAACACTGGCGCTCGCTACAAGTCCAGATTGGCTGCAAAACTTTAGAACCTGAGTACGGGCCTTGTGAAACATTGAATATCAAGGCCCTAACTTTTTGTCTTCGTAGTACTAGGCCAACAGACCCCTTTCTTCCCCAAGCAGGTCTCACCTATGGCAATCTTCTGCTTCCTTCTATCGCTCTACCGCTTCATCAGCTCAACCAAAACATAGTCCATGGCAGAAGTAGGGTCAGTCTTGCCTGACTTGATTGCCTCGTCAACCTCACAAAGAAGACAGATAGCTCTTTCAATCTCGGGAAATGTCCAGTTTGCAGATTGGGCAAGCGCTTTTTTCCCCGCGTACGGGTGTACTCCCAATTCTCGGCCTAAAGAGTCTGGAGAACTTCCCTTCAGGCCTGCTTCTTTGGCTCTGTACATGAGTCCAAAATGAGAACCCAGCACTGCGATGATGAAAATAGTATTTACGCCTCTGGCGAATAATTCCTGGACTTCCGAAAAAGCACCTTTTGCATTTCTAGCGGCAACGGCATCGACTAGCGCAAACGTATTCATTTCCGGGTCCGGAGACACGCATTCGAGCACGTGCCAATCAGTAATGGAACGGGCCTGGAGTCTCTCTTTGTTCTTTGTTACGTAGTCTTTTCCTGCGCTAGGTGTTTCCGAGACATAAAGCTCCAGCTTCTCTACTTCTTTTTCCAACCGCTCTATACTCCGACCTACGATGAGGATTAGACTATCCAGGGCATCTCTGGAAATTGTGAAACCGTCTTCTTTGAGCTTGTTCCGAACCCAAGAAGCGGCCTCTGCGAACGATGGCTGAGACGCTTGAATCACCTTTCCGCCTGCCTTCTTCAAGAATTGGTTGAACTGTCTAGAAGCTGGGTTCTCCTTTGTAATCGATGATAGAAGCAGGCTGTTTCCAGGGGCGATTACTTCAATCCATGCGTCCGATGTTTGGATCAACAGTTCTTTGGCTCCGCGTACTACCCAGAGTCTGGGACCGAAAAAAGACGGCTGGCTCAAGAAGTCGCGCAGGTCGGCCCAAGTAGTGTCGTCCCCGGAGAGGTATTCGGTTCCATCAAGAAATCGCCCGGCCAAAAGGGCGATGATCTTTTCATGCCAATATGCCTCTTCGCCGTAGACTAGATACAAACCGGCTATTTGACCGGACCTTATCTCTCTTTCTGCTTCAACCGCTAACGTGCGTATTCACTCCTAGTTCTGCGCGTTCCATCGCGCTTCATGGAGTCGCGCCGAAGTTACTTGTTACTGCGCTCTCACAAGTTTTGTCGCGATTATTTCGGGTAGCTTGGTTCGTACCGTGACCTGTAAATGAACCTTCGTTCCAGAACCTCCCCGTCTTTCTTCTTCACAAGATGGGTTTCAACCAAAAGCCCTGGATTCATGCCTTCAGCCGGATAGGTCTCTAATGTGGCGGGCTCCAGCTCGTAAGTGCAATCCTGGGGCTTGCCAAATACTTTTACAGTGACTTTCCCATCTTCCACCCACGCCCCAAACACAATGGGACCGTCCGTGTTGTTCTTCACTTTTAGGTCAAGGTAATCCCAGGCAACCGCTGCATCTGTTCCAGGTTCGGCATATTCCACAGGGATACCGTGTGCATGCACTTCGGGAAAACTAAGCCCGCTCTTGGCAGCTGCATTGAACAGAGTCGTTGTTACTTGGCATATGCCTCCGCCTATATCAGGGACAAGATGGTTCCCGACTACTACGTCTGCATATCTGTAGCCTCTGGCTTCTGATCTTTCTCCTGCAGTCTCGTTGAAACTGTACGTCTCGCCAGGCATGAGCACCTGACCATGCACAGCCTTAGCTGCGAGCGCGAGGTTTACATTCCTATCGGTTTCATCCAGGTGATACTTTGTCTCGTGATATGCAATGAGGGTCAACGGTTCTAGATCAGAACTCTCAAGCGGCTCAATCTCTTCAAACGAAACATCCACCACATTTCCCTGTAACAGTTTGAGTGCGTCCATGACGTTTTCAGAAGTGACTAATTGGCCCTTTTCTTCAGGAAGCGTGACTAGATCGTGGTCTGAGAACCCGTATCGCTTTGGAGCTGCGTCTTTACAAAGGTTCTCGGCTATCTTTGCCACTGTCTCGTTTAGATTGGGCGCCTCAAGAGGCGGTAAGATTGCAAGCAACACTTTGTCTCCTTTCCTGTACAAAAAGTCGGGAGTAAGGGTTGACCGCGCCTCTACAAGTTTTGAGATCTTGTCTGCCAGGGCGCTTGTGTCAGAAGTCACTCTCAATTCGTCGAGAGGCACTTCGTAAGACACTTCGCCCGCTCGGAATACCAAGGGGCTCTTACCAATCTCCTCGAGCCTCTTTTCGACCGCAGAAAGGGCCTCCTCTTTTGAGACACCCCCTATCGGAGTGCCAAATACCCAGACGTTGCGTGCTATGACATATTCTTTCGAGCAAGAGGTGAGTAGTAACAATGACAAAACCAGCATGAAACTTGCAGCAACTAAGGCTTTAAGTCTTCCCCTTGAATTCCTCATACACTACCACTCCAGTATCTCATTATCATGCCTGCTACGAACTAGCCCTAACCTGACTTAGTTTTCTAACGCTTAAGCCCCGCCAGATGATCTTGCGAGTACCATTCTATCAGAACCGAGAGGGTTCCTTCCAACGCGGTCCTATTAGAACCGACGTACGGAGCAAGAATTAGTTCCTATACGCGTTCTGCCTCGTCCTCGGTAATGAAGCATTAGAACCGACCCCCTGCTTACGCGGAGGGTTATGGCGCCGTGGTGGTCGGTGCACATTACGTTGAAGCCGTTGTCTTCTGCAGATTGGATGACGTGGGGTGATGGGTGGCCGTATGAATTGGGACCGACGGATATGATTGCTATGCCTTTTTGGGCGTTGGAAGAGAGTCTTTGGTAGAAGCCGTCTACAAGGGATTCGGGGCTGCCGTGGTGTGGTACTTTGACTACGAGAATTGGGGGATGGATAGGATCTGGTATCTGGCGCATACGTTCTAATGCTCTTAGGACGGCCCCACAAGGGGCGTCTCCCCAGAATTCAAACTTGACAGGAAATCCTTCAAACTCGAGTGTGAATACAAGTGAATCTTCGTTACTGAAAGTGCCGATACAGTCTGACGGTTTTGGATAAATGACAGTCACTGTGACATCTTTGATCTTGTAGATATCTTCGGCTTTTGCCTCAAGAATGTGGGGACTTTTGCAACCTTGTACGAAGTCCGATACTTTGCTTTTGCTTCCTGGGCAGGTAATTACGTGCTTCACCTCCAACGTTTTGCACAAGATAGGAAACCCTCCCGCATGGTCCGAATCTAGATGCGACAATATGCACAAGTCGACTTCTTTAATTCCTTGGGTTTTGAGATAAGGGACCAGGATTTTCTGAGCAGAGGACTCGGTGCCTGTGTCAACTGCAATCACGACGTCCTTGAACCGAATAATCGCAGCGTCCCCTTGCCCTACGCTCAAAAACACGACCTCGGGCCGGAGGGGGTAGTATTGTATGAAAGTAGATGCGAAAAACACTAACGACAGGATTAGGAGTATGGCCTTCTTGCAAAGACTCCTGGACCTCTTTTCCCAAGGGAACTCGTCGGCGGTCAGATTGCCTGGAGTTGGGCCTGATCTGTCGGACCTTTTTTCTGAAACAGCTAGTCCCTTTTCGCAGGACCTATCCATCAACAGAAAAAGAACCCCGTAATATGATGCAGTCTGCAGTGGCCCCAGCGCGGGGAAAGAATACGCTGAAAAAGGCAGCATGGCAACCGCTTGGCTTGCATAGCGCATGCCTCGGACAACCAGGAAAGGAATCCAGCCGAACAGCCTGCCCAAGAACAAGGGGGCGCATAGGACCAGCAACGAGGACACCAACACCGATACAGTGAAAATGCTCCATATCCCTCCGAGGAAAAAGCCGACCACAGACACATCTCCGAAGTTAGATGAAAGAATGGGAAACAAAAGCGCAGCCATGAGCGCAGAACGTACCAAGCCGTCTCTTACTATACCAAACCCGAAGCGCGACGAAAGGACCTTGCCGTACTCGTTGACGACCCATCCTGCCAGCATCCCTGCAAAACTCAATTGAAATGACACGTCCAAAAGAGGATACGGGACGCAGAACCCAATCAGCAGTCCGCATATGCCAAACGCGTTGAGTGGCTCATATTTCCGTCTCATCCAAAATGCTCCGTGCTTCAATACCACACACATGAGCGCTCTCAGCGGCCCAACTGAAAATCCGGAAAGGCCTGCCCAGAGATATGCTGCCAGGACTGCCGTCACTTTTGCCAAGTTAGTGTTTTTCGTTGCCTTTTTCATGAGGGACTCTACGGCCAAAGCTGCCCAAGATACATGGAAACCTGCGATGGAAATGAACCTAGAGAGCCCCGAAAAACGAAGATTGGCCGAATCCGCACTCGAAAGATCGCGTTTGTCCCCAATAAGGAGGGCCTTTAGCATTCCTCTTTCTTCTCCGACGAAGCAATTCTCAATCCTTCTATTTATGTGACCAGAAAGCCACGTGAAAGGGCTAAAGCCTCGCCTGTGGGGCAGGGAATCATCGAGAACCAGATGTTCCTCGTTACGCGTACCTTTCACTTCGAGGAATACCGCTTTGCCCATGAGATATCGCCTGTAGTCAAACTCACCGGGATTACCAGCTCCTTGGGGCGTAGATACTTTGCCTGTGACTGCAACATAGTCGCCGCAATGCACCTCGGTTGAAGACAGATCGTCTCGATTTCTGTATAGGGAAACCCTGGCTTTTGGTCCCGCCCCATAACCTGAGATCTGTGTACCGGAAACGTAGCGGATCTTGCCAAAAAAATCTAGCCTATCTCCGCTAGCCTGAGGAACGCTAGTCACCTCGACTAAGACCGCGTCATGCCAACCTGCCAGCGTCTCTGCCAGGGCTATTTCCCTGTCCCATGCACAGGCCCTTAGCGATCCCGAAATAGAGCCGAGGAGAAACAGAAGGAGAGCCAAAACTGGTTTTCGCCCAACAGAAAAGGCGGTTGTGAAGATTTGCCCAAGGCGGGCAAGACGCGCACTGAGAAAGACGCCGGCAACTAACCAGATGCAGGATAAAGTAATGAAAAGCACACTTGATAGAGTCAGATAAACAGGAAACGTAGCGCCCAACAAGAAGCCGACGCTTGGCCACAAGAGAGGCCTAGCCTGGCTTCTTATGATCCCTATGACGCCTGATGGAGGTTGGAAACCATATTTCGGGCTATTCTCACGATCCCCATCCCGCCCGGAACCGGAATGATCAAAAGGCGGCACCATGATTAGAACTTCGATGGTGCCGCCTGGAATTCCTTCCTGTTATTACCGGTTCAACAAATCTGAATCACGCGTTGTTGCAGGCTTTTTGCCCAAAACACTCACTCGCTTCTCAAAGCCTCCACAGGCTCTAGGCTTCCCGCTCGCATGGCAGGGTAGACTCCAAATACGAACCCTACCAACACCGAGAAGGAAAATGCTATGACTATGGAAACTGGCGATACCGCGGTCTTAGGGCCCAACTTAGCTACAAGCTGAGACCCTCCTATGCCAAGGAAAACGCCTATTAGACCTCCCAAAGAACACAGTAGGGCCGATTCAACAAGAAACTGAAGGAGTATGTGGGACCGCTTGGCGCCCAATGCCTTACGTAATCCGATCTCCCTAGTCCTTTCGGTGACAGCCACTAGCATGATGTTCATAACTCCAATTCCACCTACAAGTAGCGAAACACCCGCTATAGCGCCTAGCATTAGAGTCATAGTTCTTGTAGACTTCTGAAGTTCCTCGAGCATAGACTGTTGGCTCCAAATATAGACCGAACCCTCTCCGTATTTGGCCTCGAAAATCCTCTGAACAGTCAATTCTACCGCAGGCACAGAGTCCTGGTCTTTTGCCTTGATGTAGACAGTATCCAGTTTGTTTGTACCGCGCCTTTTCTCTGCAACTGTAAGTGGCACCAACATCATTCTGTCTACACCTTCACCAAGGTTTTCACCTTTTTCCTCTAGCACGCCAATTATCTCAAAAGGCTCCCTATCAAAGTAGAGGTACTTACCTACTGGATCTCTGCCTGCAAACAACTCCTGCATTACCTGCCACCCAATGACAACCACAGGCCGAGCAATCTCGTCTTCAACTGCGGTGAAAGACCGTCCTGAGTAAAGCTCGTGGCTCCTTATCTCCGGGAAGATCTCAGTAACGCCCATGATTTCTCCCCATCGCTCCTTGCCTTCATATGTTACCTGTGGCCACCAACCGACGGATGGCATTACCATATCAATACCCGGGACTCTTTCCTTGAGCCCGGACAGGTCTTCGACTGTAAGCCTGGCGTCCCACCGTTGGACATACAGTTTCAGAATATTGGTGCCTATGCTCTCGAAGTTCGCAACAACTTCTCGGCGAGCACCTTCGCCTACCGATACAAGGGCAATTACTGATGCGACTCCTATGATTACCCCAAGCATCGTAAGAGCGGACCTCATCTTGTTGGCGGTGAGCCCACGCAACGACATACTAAAAAGGTCAGAAAGTTTCACTTCATTCCCTCCCTATAGCCAAATCTACGTCTCCGCAAAACTTGCCCCGAATCCAATGTTAATAAGGGTAGTACGGCTGGCTATTTCCTTCTTCCGGGTTCGTCTTGCTCATGGCTACCACCACTTCCTGCCCTTCGGAAAGTCCGCTCAGTATTTCCGCGTACATGTAGTTCATAGCGCCTATTTCCACTTCTACGGGTTTGCGCTGATCGCCCTCTTTAATATCTACCATCCACTTGTCATCCTCTTTGTAAACAGCTTCCACTGGGCAAAGAAGGACGTTCTCCTTCTTCGCAATATACACCTCGGCAGACGCCCACATGCCTGGTCTCAAAAAGCCCGGGTTCGTGACGGCTACAACAACGTTAAATGAAGATATCCCTTCTCCAACGCTGCCTGATACCCCGACCTTTGAGACTGTCCCTTCCACTTGCTGTCTGCCTTCGGGTCCCCAGAACTCGAGCATCGCACTTTGGCCCTCAGCTAGTTTAGTGATGTCCATTTCATCTACGTTGAGAAGCAAGTTCATCTCCGTAAAGTTAGATACTTTTGCTACAACGGTGCCCTTAGCAATGTCTTGTCCCTTTTTCACGTTCTTTGTCATTACAACACCATCTATAGGGCTAACGATATTTACATTCCCAAGCTGGCTTCTTAATTCGTCGAGTTCCAAAACTGCCTGCTTGTATTCAAGCTGCTTTTCCATTGCCTTAAGTAGAGCGTCCCCTGCCTCTAGTTCCAAAATGGAATCGCCCTCTTTTACGTATACACCCTCCTTAACGAAAACCTGCTTAACTCTGCCAGTAAAAGGAGTATTCACAGTCTCTTCCGCACCGTATCCAGTGATTTCGATCTTCTCTTGAACATCCATATTAGGCGTGGTTATTGTGATCTGCCCTGTATCTCCTACCTTTAGAAGACCAGGATTCTTCATTTCCACTTCTACTTCATAGTAATAGGCCGCTTCGCCTGCTATTGGAGTAGGATCAGCCTTGGTGACCACACCTGATATGAAGCCGTCGAAACGATCACAGGAAAAGGTCGCAGTCTGACCGACTGCTACGTTGTCAAAGAGGGACTTGGGCAGCAAGAATCTGGATTTCAGCGTAGAATTGTCCACGATCTTGCAGACAGGGGAAGGCACAATAGCCCCGGCTTGCGCTGTAAAACCTTCAATCCGGCCTGAAAGCGGGGCCTTGAGAATGAGCGCTGCCTCCGGATCCACAGTGGCAACCTCATCAGGAGTAACTCCAAAGGCCTTTGCCAATTCCAAGCGAAGGAGGTCCAAAGTTATCTCTTTTCGCCGTATATCAATCTCAATTGAGCCGGCGTCTACAAATGCAAGTGGCTGGCCTGCCACTACCTCGTCGCCAACATCAAAGTAAATATCCTTGACTATTCCTGCAGCTCCTGATATAGCATCTTCTTCCTCCATAGCCTCAAGAGTGCCCCATCCCCAAACAGTAACTTCAATATCTCCTCTGGTAACCGGCTTTACAACCATCACCAGTTTACCGCTTGAGTCACCTCCTAAGACTGCTTTGATCCCCCAGTAGCCTAGCCCTGCAACAGCGACTACCACTGCGGCTATGATGAACCATTTTTTCCACTTAGCCCAGAACCCTTGCATAAAGCTGTCCCCTCTCCCATATCGCTCATGAATAAAGACACGTTATCCAATACTATGACGCCCGCCCCGCTAACTTGTTCCCGGTTGACGCGCACTAATCAAGTCACCAGCAAACCTCTAACCTTCATTGTATTCCAAACAAGCAGGTAATAGAAAGGACAATATCTGGATACACTTTCCTTTTATGCCTAAAAACAAAGGGAAACACCTGAAATATTGTAACAGGCGTTTCCCTTCAAACTCATTAACTTACGTCACTGTCTATCTCTGCTTGCTATCCCAAAGCCTCCCCGCCGAAACGGGTGCGGGTGCTGCTTAGAACTTGGTTTTAGTAATCAAAATCGTTCATAGGCGGATAAGCAGGTTGCTTCTCGGGCTCGGGTTTTTCGGCTACAATCGCTTCGGTAGTAAGGATCATGGATGCGATTGAAGCAGCGTTCTCAAGGGCGCAACGAGACACCTTGAGCGGGTCTACGATACCGTGCTCAGCCACATCAACAAACTCTTCGGTTACCGCGTCGAAGCCCCAACCTATTTTACCGCTGCTCTTTACCTTTTCTACAACTACTGAGCCTTCCAGGCCAGCGTTTTCTGCGATCTGCCGGAGGGGCTCTTCAAGAGCTCTTTTTACGATATTGGCGCCGACCTTTTCGTCGCCCTCAAGATCCAACTCATCCACAACATTCATGACATTAATGAACGTTACGCCGCCTCCGGGTACCATTCCCTCTTCAACTGCAGCCCTGGTAGCTGCTAAAGCGTCCTCGAAACGGTGCTTCTTCTCTTTGAGCTCAGTCTCAGAAGCAGCTCCGACTTTGACTACTGCTACGCCTCCTGCGAGTTTCGCTAGTCTCTCTTGGAGTTTTTCTCTGTCGTAATCAGATTCTGTCTCTTCGAGTTGCCTCTTGATTTGCTTGATGCGGGCCTCGATTGCCTCTCGGCTACCCTTACCTTCGATGATTGTGGTTTTGTCCTTGTTAACACGGACCCTTGAAGCCTGCCCGAGCATATCAAGTTCTACGCTCTCGAGCCTGATCCCGAGATCCTCGGATATGAACTGCCCGCCAGTTAGGGCAGCGATATCGCCGAGCATTTCCTTTCTCCTGTCACCAAAGCCAGGAGCCTTGACGGCGCAAACGGAAAGAGTACCGCGGATCTTGTTTACGACTAGAGTCGCTAAGGCTTCACCTTCAAGATCCTCGCAGATAATGAGCAGAGGTCTTCCAACCCGTGCGATTTTCTCAAGAAGCGGGAGTATATCTGCAACGGCAGAGATTTTCTGCTCATAGATTAGGATGTACGGATTCTCAAGTTCTGCTTCCATTGTTTCAGTGTTGGTTACAAAGTAACCGGAGACGTATCCGCGGTCGAACTCCATTCCTTCTACCACTTCTACGGTTGTTGCAGTGCCTTTGGACTCTTCTACGGTGATGACTCCGTCTTTGCCCACTTTGTCCATAGCATCCGCAATAATCTCGCCTACTTCGAGGTCATTTCCGGAAATGGAAGCTATGTGTGCGATATCCTGCTTGCCTTCAACAGGTGTGGACAGTTTCTTCATTTCCTCCACAACCCTTTCGACAGCCCTGTCGATCCCTCTTTTAATGAAAACAGGGTTTGCTCCCGCAGTTACGTTCTTAAGCCCTTCCTTCACAATAGCCTGGGCAAGAACTGTGGCTGTGGTGGTTCCGTCACCGGCTACGTCATTTGTCTTGGACGCAACTTCTTTGCACAGCTGAGCTCCCATATTCTGAAAAGGATCTTCCAACTCGATTTCTTTAGCCACTGTTACCCCGTCTTTTGTAATGACAGGTGAACCAAAACCTCTCTCAAGAACTACGTTGCGACCTCTGGGACCCAACGTGATTTTCACTGCATTTGTGACCGCATCCACGCCTTCCATAAGGGCGTTGCGGGCTTCAACATCATATTTGATAATCTTTGCAGGCACTTGCGTTCCCTCCCCAATTGTTTAGTGTAAAACTAACAAAACTGCATACGTATCTAAAAAGTTACTACACTTACTCCTTGTTTCTAATTGCCAGTACGTCGCTCTCACGGACGATCAAATACTCTTCTCCCTCGATCTTGACTTCTGTGCCACTGTACTTCGAGTAGATTACGTGGTCACCGACTTTGACTTCAGGCGTAAGGCGAGTCCCGTTATCGAGAATCTTTCCGGGACCTACGGCAACGACTTCACCTTCTTGCGGCTTATCTTTTGCAGTATCAGGCAGAACAATTCCACCCTTTGTCTTTTCTTCAGCCTCAACTGGCTTCAGTACTATACGGTCAGAAAGCGGTTTGAGAATCAAGTTAGACCCCCCTTAAATGTTAAGTTGTTGGTGGTTGTTAGCACTCAAGGCTAGTGAGTGCTAACCGAAGACTATTATAAGAATAGGTCAAAGTAATTGTCAACATCATTTCGGAAGATTTTTTCTACAATCACGGAACTAACCGTGTGCAGACAAAGAGTATAGATAAAACGCAGCGGGCGCAAGCGGCTGCTCAGGAAACTCACTTTGCCGTTATAAGCGGTTCGATTTTGGAGTATGTAGCCTCCCCTATTCCGGAGACCTTTTTTATGTCTTCTTTTCGTGCAAAAGGCCCCTGTTTGGTCCTAAAATCAACAATTGCCTGCGCCTTTGCCGGCCCAATGCCGGGAAGGTTCTGTAGTTCCTTGGCTCCTGCAGTGTTTATATTGATCGGAAACACAGACTTGTTCGGAGTAGAGGCGCCACCTCCTGCCGCAGGGCTTGATGCTTCGCGTGAGGCCCCGGAGTCTGGTCCTGGCAGAAACTCGCCCTTTTTGGGAACATAGATCTTCTCCTGATCGTAAAGCACGCCAGCTAAATTGAGTACGTCAACGTCAGCGTCATGGAGAGGCTCGGCAAGTTCCAACACCTCGTACACCCTCTGTCCTTCGACCAGCCTGTACACACCCGGAGACTTTACGGCTCCCGTCACATGGACAAAAATCTGGTTTTTGCCTGTCTGAACAGCATCTTCAGGACTCGTGACCCCGGACCCGTCTTTTCCGTAAGCCCCGCCCTCTTCGCTAGTGCCCTGCGCTTTTCCAGATTGTTCCTCTCCTTTTGGTGTATCAGCCCCCGATAAGAGAACCAGGTCGTCCTTAGACGACGCAAATGCTCCCTGCCACCACAGGCTCAAAGCCCCTATAAGGAGGAGCAAGGACACCACCAAAACAATTCGGTCTGAACGCATCCCCATGGGTGAAGTATACTAGATATCCCAGCTTCTGTCAACTAATCTGAATGGCTATTGGGCTGCGCCAGACCGGCTGCAAAACCACATACCTCCGCTATATCTTTTACCCCTTGGTCACTATGTTCACAAGTTTGTCTTTGACTACGACAACCTTGCTTACTTTGCTCCTCGCCTCAGGACCAGGACCGAGCATGTTCACTACGCGTTCAGCAGATAGGGCTTTTTCAATCACGTCTTCATCGGAAGAACCAGCGGAAATAACCATCCTATCGCGGACCTTGCCGTTTACCTGGATGACAATTGTAACTACCTCGTCCTTTATGAGTCCTGGATCGAACTCGGGCCACCCAGCTTCTTCGACAAGCCCAGGCTTACCAAGCCTCTCCCAGAGTTCGTGAGCAATGTGAGGAGCAAACGGGTTCAAGAGCTTGACCAGGATCTCCCTTGCTTCTGCAAGCGCTCTTTCATCTTGTTCTTTCTGGTCTAGCCTCAAATACTTGCCAAGGTAATTGGAGAACTCCATGAGTTGCGAAACCGCGGTGTTTAGAGCCATCCGGTCAAGATCATCAGTAACTTTCTTTATGCTCCTATGCGCAATTCTAAGCAAACCTTCGGTAGATACACCTGCAGCGGTTTCTGCCTCTTCATTTTCCCCAGCATTTCCCTTGTCCCCATGCAGACCTCCGCCGACTACCTGCTTATACACCCTCCTCAAAAAGCGTTGGGAGCCTTCTACACCGCGATCAGACCACTCCAAATCTCTCTCAGGCGGAGCGGCAAACATCATAAACACCCTAGCGACGTCTGCGCCGTACCGGGACACTATATAATCTGCGGTAACCACGTTGCCTTTCGACTTGGACATCTTAGATCCGCCAAGCACTACCATGCCTTGGGTCAAGAGGTTTTCAAAGGGCTCTTCCACAGATACTAGCCCCTCGTCGTAAAGCACCTTGGTTATGAATCTAGCATAAAGAAGGTGCATAACTGCGTGCTCTACCCCGCCTATGTACAGATCGACAGGTGCCCAATAGTCCACAGCCTCCTTGGAGAACGGGACCTCCGTTTCGTGAGGGCTTGTGAATCTGTAGTAGTACCACGAAGAACACACAAAAGTGTCTATGGTATCTGTTTCGCGTCTTGCAGGGCCTCCACAGATCGGGCACACAGTGTTCACAAAAGACTCCTGCCTTGCCAAAGGAGAAGGCCCTTCAGGAAGCACTTCGAGCCCTAAGGGCAGATGCACCGGAAGATCATCTTCTGGAACAGGTACTTCACCACATGTCGGGCAGTATATTATGGGAATAGGTGCTCCCCAATACCTTTGCCTAGAGATAAGCCAGTCCCTCATCTTGTAGGTAACTTTGCCCCGACCAACTCCTTTTTCCTCAATATATCTGACAACCTCTTTCTTGCCATCTTCGCTGAAGAGACCTGTGAAAGGCCCAGAATCAACCATCGTCCCAGTACCTGTATATGCTTCTTTCATGTCACTGACTCTTAAGGTCATGCCATCGTTCTGAATCACTACCTTGATTGGGAGCCCGTATTTTTTGGCAAAAGCAAAGTCTCTTTCATCGTGCCCTGGGACACCCATCACCGCACCTGTGGCATATTCGTAGATGACGTAATTGCCTACCAGTATCGGTATTTTCTCACCTGATACCGGGTTTGTGGCGTATGCTCCGGTGAATACTCCTTCTTTTTCTGCAGTCTCTGCGGTGCGATCAATCTCAGACAGCCTGGTTACCTTTTCCGCAAAATCCCTGACCTGGGATTCGTACTGAGTACCGCGGGAAATCTCCTGGACCATCGGATGTTCGGGGGCCAGCACTATGTAAGTCACACCGTAGATAGTATCTTGTCTTGTTGTAAAAACCGGGATCTTTTCGCCTTCTGGCCCCAAAAAGTCGATTTCGGCACCCTCGCTCCTTCCGATCCAGTTCCTCTGCATGGTTTTTACGTGCTCGGGCCAGCCTTCTAGTCTGTCAATATCATTTAGGAGCCTCTCTGCATAGTCTGTGATCTTGAAAAACCACTGGTCCATGCGACGCTTTTCAACCAAAGAATCACAACGCCAGCATCTTCCCTGTTCTACCTGTTCGTTGGCCAATACAGTATGGCAGTGAGGGCACCAATTGGCGGGAGCGGTTTTCTTGTAGGCTAGTCCCCGCTTGTACAGCCGGAGGAACAGCCACTGCGTCCATTTGTAGTACTCGGGGAACGCAGTGCATATCTCTCTCGACCAATCGTAGCTAAATCCCAGTTTCTTAATCTGCTCCCTCATCTGGGCTATGTTGCTCCAGGTCCACTGATCGGGCGGGGTACCCCTTTTTATTGCGGCATTCTCTGCAGGCATGCCAAAAGCGTCCCACCCTGTAGGATGAAGGACATTGTAGCCCTTGGCTCTTTTGTACCTACACACTGTGTCACCAATTGTGTAGTTCCTCAAGTGACCGACGTGCAGGTCGCCTGAAGGATACATGAACATCTCAAGCCCGTAAAACTTGGGTTTGCACGAGCCCTCTTTTGCCATATAAGTCTCATTATCTCGCCAGAACTCCTGCCACTTCGATTCTACCTCTTGAGCATCGTAAAACTCGTTGCCCGATGGTTCCGTTCCGTGTACATATTCTTTTTCTGCCAATCAAACTACCTCCGTTTCATGAGCCCTAGATCCTAGATAAGCGAAAACCGAAAAACTCAAGTACATAAAGCAAGCCCTCATCCTAGGGACGAGGGCTCAATGTTCGGCGCTTCCGTGGTACCACCCTGGTTCAGCTAAATACCCAGTCCATAAGGGCTAGACATTCAACTGCACTCTTGGCGTTTAACGCGCGCTATACGTGTGCTACTAGTAGTTCTACCGCGAAAACCATCATTCTTCATCTTTCGCAGCACATGCTCAGAGACGAGTTCGGAGTCTCACAAGGTACCGGGGTCGCACCGTTCCCGGTTCTCTTTGACCGCGAATACTCCTACTGCTTCTCTTCATCGCAGATGACCATTCTTGTTATGGATTTGTTCGCATTATATGGCATACAGGAACACAAGTCAATGCATCTTCCGTTCTCGCTCTTGCGCCTAGCCAGCAGCATCCACTGCATAAAGAGCCTCGGACAGAACCCGGCACACCTTCCTTACTCGTCCTAATAGGAAGGCTTGTCCAAGACATAGAGCATGTATACCACTTCTGCCCTTGTTATCTTGTTCTTGGAGCTCGAAAAACTCTGCGATCTGACTGCCTTTTCGTAAAGCATCTTTTCTGCGATGTTCTGCCACTTGAAATTAGGATCACCAATAACCCGGCTCACTATGGTTTCAACGTCGCTATACGTCATTAGCTCGTTAGGTCTTAAGTATCCGTCGGGATAACCTTTGATATATCCCATCCTGTAGGCATAGCCAGCAGGGCCAGCATAGTCTTTGAACTGGGCGTAGTCCTTAAAGACCGCTGCGGTGGATGCGTAAGAGGCAGATGGCCATCCGTACGCCCGCCCAAGCAACGCCAGGAAATCAAGCCTGGATATGTAGTTATCCGGCTTGAAGGTACCGTCAGGATAACCCGATACTACGTATCTTCGGTGCATGGCGTTTATCTCATCACGAGCCCAGTGGCTTCTAGCATCTGTAAGCACCGTGGCGCCATAGTCCACAAATACTCCGTAAATATTGCCGACACCTGACAGTGTCCCAGGCTCAATAGCGGCTGAGATCGTCCCGCTAGTAATCTTTGAGGGGAGGTAAGACCACTTTCCATTTACATACCTGTAAATACCGCCTTTAACCATATCTCCGAAGTAGGGAAACTCTATGGTTATGGATTTTGAAGTATCCATGGTATAGGTTGGGTTACTGAGGCTAACTACGTAAATGTCAGATGCGCGGACGTATGCGCTGGTGTAATAGTAGATCGGAGTTTCGTTCTCGATTGCAAGATAGGCAGGTGCATAAAGAACCCCTGCCGGTATGGTTACAGTGATGCCTCCTTCTACGGTGACACTTCCGCCGCTTACCGGTATCAGATCAGAAGCCGTATGGTTCACAGCATCCTTTTGGGCTGCGTCCCTATATGCTTCGTTGTACGCACTTTCATAGCCCAAGAGGTATCCTTGGGTAAAAGCGTCCCTGTATTCTTTGGAATCCAAACTCAGACCAAAGTCCCTGGATATTTGAGTAGTAGTTGGCAGGTCCCTTTTGTAGTTGACTCTAACACCTAGGACATAGTCCCTTTCGCCAAAAGTACGACCTACAGCTTCTCCAACTTCCTTTCCATCATCGAATCCTTTTGAAATACTGATCTTCTTTGGGTCGAGGAGGGCCTTCTCGTATTCTTCAAGATATCCTTCCTCAAACGCCTTTTTGAACTCTTCGAGGAATGCTTTCCTGTAGTCAACGCCCATCATACTCAGTTCAAAAGTGCCTGAAATAGACGAATCGCTAGGCAAAGCTCTTCTCCAATCACTTTTGACGCCACTATTGACGTCCCTATCAGCGTAAACTCCGCCAAGAAGTTTCCCTAGCTCCTCAGCGTAGTTTACAGTAACTTCAATTCCTTCTACGGCATCAAGGTAGCCATCCTTAAAGCCTTGCTCGTAGAGCTCCCAGCCCTTTTCTTTGTCTACCGGTTTGTAGCTGAATTTTGAATCCGAAGTATGCAACCAGTAGGCATAAGAAGCGCTATATGCCCCGCCGTAGCGACCATAAAACTCTATGCCGGCAGAATAGCCTGCGACATAGTCGTCATCTTCTGCTGCATAGGCCATACCCGAAAACGTCAGAAGGACCAGGACAGATACTAAAACAATCGCTATACGAGATTTCATGGTCTCTTCCCCCTATCTCTTCTTCAATACAAGTATTTTGCCCGGCCTAAGGACGTCCCCAGACGAAATACCGTTATTTGCCATTATTTCGCTATTGTATCTCAGCGTTCCGTAGAACTTCCTCGAAATAGAGGAGATCGTATCCCCTGGCTCGACTTTGTAGAAGAAATAATCAGAAGCCTCCTGCCCTGCCTCTGACGATGCGGCAGTGCTCTGAGCGTAAAGGACCGCAAGTTTGTCGAAAACCAAGACTCCAAAGTCGTCGCAGTTGAGCGGGACCTCGTAGTAAAGATGGGTAATGTTAAGAGGATATAGATTTCTATCGGCCGGTAATGAAAGAGATATATTGGACCACCCAAGCCAGGACACACCGCTTGTACTGCTTATATGCATTACGTCTCCGCTTTGGGTCATGACCCTTACGCCAATGTTACCGGGGCAGTATGAAAAAGAATACGCCCAAAGAGTAAGCCGATCAGGCGGATAACCGATCTTGATGTTTTGTTTGGATATATCGACATACGCCCGGTTTTCATCTTTAACCGCCACTATGCTGTATTCAAGCCTCAATCCATACCTCCCGGATTTGCTGATGGAAGTAGGCATTGCATTGCCTGCAACATAGTAGTGGGACGGGATGAAATCGTAGTTCCTTGATTCGAAATCGTGAAGCAGTTCTCCTTCGGGCTCCTGAGGTTCTCCTGCCGAAACCTCCTCGAACCCGGTGAAACTCTTGATTGGGTTTACGTCTCCCTTGCTCTCAACAATGGGAATAGGAATTACATTTGGATTTGTGTCGGCCAATCCCTCTAGGCTGTAGACTCTGAGACTCATTGACCCTCCTACTTCTAGATCGTCTACTCTGTCTATTGTAACGCTGTCTACCTTTACTCTTCTGGGGCTAGATTCAACAGCCTGGATGACCGCCAAGACGTCAGTATACCTCCCATTGAAAGGCATAAGGACTCTCATACTCGAGACTTCAATATCTGAAACAGTCTCTACGCTAGGCTTGTCGAATCTCATATCCGATATTTCCAGATTGTCCTGAGCCGTGATGTCGTTTAGAAGGTAAACTATCTGCGGCTGATCAAGCACAGGGAAGTACTTTTCAAGCAATTCCTTTCTTTCGTCTTCCAGCTTCTGCCTTGTGTTTCTAATGTCGGATTCTGTAGCCAAAAGGGTGTTGATTCGAGCAACTCTGTCGTCCAGTTCCCTCTTCTGAGCTTCCAACTCATCTATTCGCAGACTCTGCGGGGTCATGACAAAAGTTATTCCAATGAATAGTACCACCGCTATACCCAAGCCGACCAAGAGCATTTTCTCATTGTCCGTCAAAGGTCTCAGTCTAACTAGCGGTTTCGCTTCTGCCTGCGTTTTACTGCGTGCTTCCATATGAGCTCACCTCTTTCAGAATGAGGTTCAGGTCGAATCTGTAGTATGACTCATCAGCAGAAATGCTGGATATGAAACTGTCTTCAATGATAGGGAGATCTTCAAGCCCTTTGGCAAATCTGGCTACTGCTTCCCTGTCGAGGGAGTATCCTCCGATTCGAATTCCGGTTTTGTCCACGCTCAAGTTGTTGATGAAAAGGTCCTCCGGAATCCTTGAACCTATGTCCATGAATAAGTCTCTGCGGACGATATCTTCAGCGGCAATACTCGTCTCCAGCGCCTTAATGTTATCTATCTCTCTTCTGAATGTTGAAATGTCTTGCTGGATAGCCTCGAGTTCTTCAACTTTTGCAGTGATGGTTGGGTCATCTATGAAATCCATCTGCTTTTGGACTTCCTTCTGAAGCAGTGAGACCTTCAACTGATTGGCAGCTACCACGATCACCATACCGACCACTACTAGTGCTAACACGCCGTATAAAACAGTAACACCGCTCAACCGAAATCGTTTTTTCTCCAGAAACGGCTCGAAAAAGTTAAGATCCTTCATTTTCTCACCTCTTCCAGCCTGATAAGACCGCCAATTGCATTGGCATATAGGTTGATGTCTTCATTGCACTTCACATTCTCCATACTGCGCAGTATGTAGGACTCCCTTTCGAAGACCTCTTTGAAGAATTTATCTATTCCGCGTATTTCTGACCCTATTCCGTATATAAGGATATAGTCGAGTTGGGTTGAGTTTTCCCTGGTCTGATAATATCTAAAGACGAATCCTATCCTTTCAAGTATCTCCAGCAAGCCTTCCCTTGTGACCCTAGTGAAATCTGTGTCCTGTGAATCCGGGTCCAAAGGAGCCGATATGTCTTTCAGAGCAAACAGCCGGTTTCTTATCTCTTGTGGATCTACACCTGGGAACTTTTCTTGGAGGTAGACTACTACCGAACCAATGCCTTTTTCAATGTATCTTGAGACTTTCAAGACCCCGTCTTCAACTATAGTCAGATTCGTATGCTTTTGCCCTAGATTTACGGCAGCAACGTAGTCCCCCTTCCTTACATTCTCGTTTACTGTTCCGCCATTTACTATAAGTTTTGCTATGGCGTTGCCCTCATAGTCAAGCGCAGAAGGCTTAAGATCCAGGCGTGACAAAAGAGTGAGGTGGGAACGCACCACGTTATTGGGGACCCCTATGAGAAGGACGGCGGTCTTCTCCAATCCTGCCTCAATCACTGTACCGAGTTCAAGGAATTTAACGACATAATCTTCTGGGTTTATGGGGATAAACTCATGCACCTGGTAACCTATAATCGCTTCTAATTCCTGATGGGAAACTCTGGGCAACACGGCTTCTCGCATGAAGATCGAGGTCGAATTGATCACGGTGTTAGTTTCGACCTGACCTATGTCGTTATCGGACAAAAACTCTGAAAGTATACGTGAGAATTCGTCTAGGTCGAGGATCTGCCCATCGTCATATACCCCGTCGGGTAGGTCCAGCCTGAGACAATCGGCAACTACGACGCCTTTCTTGTTATGCTTTCCTAAGACAGCAGAGACGTCACCCGAACTTAAGTCAAGGCTAAGAACATTCTTAGCGCCAAACAGCATTAGACTAAAACCCCCTTTCTGCAGCCAATAGTCCAATGTACCAGCCAACTAGCATATCGCCTAGAAAAACAGTTGCAAAAAAACCAAACACTATGAATGCGGCAAAAGGTATAGGGTCCTTTAAGGTTTTGGTTCTAGTTCCCAGCAAAACCAAAGATACGCACGCAGCTATCACAAAAGACAGAAATACGACAAGAAGTATCTTCTTGACTCCTAACACAAATCCCAGAGACGAAATGAGAGTGACGTCTCCTTGACCCATGCCCCCCTTTGAAACTACCGTGATCAAAAGAAACAAGCCGCCCGCAACAATTAGCCCAAGAACACTGTCCCAAATCTCTGGTGGTTCATTGTACAGGAAATACGCCAAAACTTTATGGATGACTGACAATATGAATATGGTTATGACCAAAACATCGGGGACTATCTGCTGGGTGATGTCAGTCCCGGCGATGGCGATCAGCATTGAGGATATAAGGGCGAGAAAGAAAAAATCCAAAGTAGGTCCATATGATAGATATAAGAACAGGTAAACGACAGCATTTAGAGCTTCCACCAGGGGATATTGTACACTTATACTCTCACCGCAGTACCTGCATTTTCCGCCCAATATGACGTATGACAATACGGGAATATTGTCATACCACTTAAGCGGATGATTGCATGTTGTACAGTGAGAACCTGGCAATACTATACTCTCCCCTCTAGGGACCCTGTATATCAAAACATTAACAAAAGAACCTATTATCAAGCCGAATAAAGTGACGAATAAAGTCATCTGTCGCTCCTATTCAGGTGTCACAGTCAGGGTGTATGTCATCTTCTTCAGCGGATCGGCCAAGGCCTTTCCTGTCAGCTTGTAGACTCCCGGTTCGTCCACATTGTATGTGCCTGACCACTCTACCGAAACGTATTTCTGATAGCCCCCTACCATATCTGCAAGCACCATATCAGGCAGCTCAAAGGGGGTCCCTACGGTTATTTCATTGCTCATATCTATCAGTTGGTCAATATCACCAAGAACAATAGGTGCGGAGAACTTATCCTTCAGGTAATCTTGGATGAGGTCAATGTTCTCGTCAGTAGGTGTTCCTTTGTAGACGATTATTTCCGATACGTCTACGTCCGCGGCGCCTATATCAAAACTGTTGTTGGGCCACTTAACCGCTTCTTTTACAATACTCCAATCATCGGGTGCTTCATCGGAGTACCCCTCAACACTAACGGCTGTTGTTAGACTTTTCAGGAATGTAGAACTCTCTTGGCTTCTATTGCGAACAGCAGCAAACACGTAGATATTCTCGTTCAGGGTTCCCTGACTGCCTATGGTCAATTTTGTGCTGCCTGTAAACCTGACATACTGCCCAATAAACTCGGTACCCATCTCCGTTTTCAAAAGAGATGGGCGGCTCGAGCCCGTTGCAAGGCTAGCAATCTGATCCGGAACAGATTTCCCGATGACACTTGAAAGATCGTACCATTTCACAAGATCTGTGGAATGTGGGACTACCTCTGGTGTAGCACCTGTCGGATCTACCTGATTCGCATCTAAGTGGAGCACAAGATTATCTGTTACAGGCAGTCCCGATACAAAGACCGGGCTGGTGACCATACGCACCCCTATTCTCCCGGACTTCGCTCCTGGGGTAGCTGAGAATACAATGTTCCTACCCCTGTATTTCTCAATATTGGGTAATGTAGCCTGCTTTGTACCAAAGTCATACACCGTCTCGTTTCGCACCAAAGTGTAGTCTCTAGGAAATACAGGATAATAGTATGAATAGTACAAGATATCATCGCCATAGGGAAAGTCATCGCTTTGAGGCAAGGGCATGTTGTATTCATCGCTAGAAACGTACCATTCCACCACCGTCAGCAAATGATCCCACTTAAACGCGTCTTTATTTTTGAAAGTACCGGTTACTGAGAAACTACTATTCCCATATCCGTAAGCAACATCAACTTTGCTACTTGTCAGCTGCTGCTGAAGCTGGATTTTTACCCAGTCAAGAGTAATTGGTTCTATCACCTCAGGCTTGATATTAGAAACCAAAGTGTAGAAGGGTTTGTTCTCATAAGTCTCCTTCACTTCATAGTAAGTGACTGGAATGCCTTCCGTAACTAGACCGCTGAGTATTCTCTTAGTTTTCGGTGTAAGCCCTTCGCCCCCATTTCTGATGGCTTCTTTGACCTCGTCTATCTTCTTTTCCATCTGTCCTTGCGCAAGAAACACCTCTTGGGATATTTCTTGTGTCTTCGTAAGGTAACTAAGATGGTTACTCATAAATGCGAAAAACCCAACAGCCACTACGCCCAATATGCCAACAGACACGATCACTTCGACTAGGGTCATACCTTTTCTCTTAGTCATATGCACGCACCTGCTATTCCATTATTTGAGGGCCTGTGACTATCCAAAAGTCTGCCATTATATCGGTTGCAATACTCTTGAACACCTCTTCAAGGTCAAAATCGGGATCATCGTATCTGTAGATATGCTTGGGATCGGTCCCCATAGCATTACCAATAGAGTTGATATGTGTCCCTAGATCTGAGGCATAACCGATAAGGTAGCTCTTGATCCCAGCTCCGCTTTCAAACTGCCTTATGAGTGCCCCGGCCGCAGCAACGTGTGGGCTGTTATAGATAATACTACTGCCATTTCCCGTTATACAGTAGTTGATGCCTGGATCTTGATAAAGTGTTTCATAAAAAACAGTCTTGATATTGCCGGGTTCCAAATAGTACTGGCCACTTGAAGAGAACTCCCATCGTGTAAAAATCCAACCGTGCTTTTCCCATGTGCCCTTGCTGACCTGGTACGTAGTCTCCCCATCTACCAGTACTATCATGTAGTGGTGCACTCTGGTCTTCTCATCTATGCTCATCTTGGTCCTGAAATCGTTATGCATATGGTAAGCCCGTCTTAAAGCGTCACCCGTGTTCGTTCCGCCATGTGCATGAAGAGCTTTGGCAGTATTGATGAGTTCGTCCTCTTCACTCTTGTTGTAGACCTCGTATATTTTGTAGTCTCCACCTGTTGCGCTGTATGAGACAGGTTCTGGGTAATTTGCGGTGGTAGAAAAGGGGATCAGCGAAACGAAAATATTCTCCTCCTTAGACAATATCTGAATAATGCCGGAATCCGGATTATCCGCATCTCCGGCCAAAGCTTTTCGAAGATATCGTATGCGCGACCCATCTTGTTCTTGATTAGTGCTCCCCTCTCCGTTCGGCTTCTGATTCATGCTTCCAGATACGTCTACCACAATGGTGATGTATGCTATTTCATTCTTGCCCTGGCCTGATGTTTGCCCGTCGCCCCTAAAAGCTAGCGCAATTGAAGGAGACGCAACTGTACCTTTGTCTGCAACCTGAACAGAATTAACCGCTTCAACAGTGGACTCAAACATGGTTTTTTCTGAAGTTATGTTGCCGAGGCTGTCAGTTCTATACGCGGTAACTATATACTTCATAACACTATCAGAATCTGCGTTTTCGTCTTTGTAAAACCGCAGGTCAAAGACTATATTTTCAACTGGTTCGACTATTGTCTCCTCTACCCACTCTTCGGAGTCACCATTGTACTTCGCCACAATTATGCTCTTTTTGTCGGAAGAGACCATGAAGTAGTTCCAGCCCGGATCCATGACTGACGTGCTTGCCACAAAAGTTTTCGGTACAGCAAAAACGGCCTTAGAATACCTGACTACCTGGTTTACTTGTTCCGTCGCCCGCTTTATAGCAGACTGGAGTTTGTATTCATCTACCGTAACCTTCTCGGCTTTGGTTCCAAGGATTACCATGTTTGCGCTTGCAAGGACTATTACGCTCACAAAGCCAAGCACAATCACCAGTTCAACCAAGGTTACACCTTTCCTCAAACCGCTATTTCCTCTCATTTCCCTCCCCTTCTTCCTTACTTGCCAACTCTCTCCCTGATTACCTGGTTCGTGTTAGCAGTGTTTATCCTCATGGTCGA
>Ga0255346_1002140_pt1 | contig 25801 bp, 22 predicted proteins | sample wastewater_treat_FD_194410 | JGI IMG/M metagenome (GOLD analysis project Ga0255346, IMG submission 194410) | Wastewater microbial communities from Lulu Island WWTP, Vancouver, Canada - plant22 | ecosystem: Engineered > WWTP > Wastewater > Unclassified | place: Canada: Vancouver, British Columbia...
ACAAAACCCTGAACTGGCACTTGAGTTGGATCAATTGGCAAAGCAGCAGGGAGTGACTGTTTTGGGTACTGGGGTCAATCCGGGTTATGTACTGGATTTATTGGTGATCGCTTTATCCGGTGGATGCCATTCGGTGGATCGTATAGAGGCTTCGCGAGTAAATGACCTGAGCCCTTATGGCCCAACCGTAATGGAGACACAGGGTGTTGGCACCACCCCCGAGGTTTTTCGACAAGGTGTCGCTGATGGAACTATTGTAGGCCATGTGGGTTTTCCGGAATCGATTCGCATGATCAGTGAAGCTCTTGGATTGGGTGTGGACCGCATAGAAGAGCACCGAGAACCAATTGTGAGCAAAGTATTTCGCGAGACACCTCACGTGAAAGTTGAGCCGGGTATGGTGGCAGGCTGTTCACACACTGGGATTGGATATCGCGGCGATAAAGAAGTTATTCGCCTAATCCACCCACAACAAATCCATCCTCAGCTGGAAGACCATGATACCGGCGATTACATTCATATTTTTGGTGTACCTGAGATTGATATGGCTATTAAACCAGAGATCGCCGGCGGCATTGCCACGATGGGAATAGCAGTAAACATGATCCCCCATGTGGTAGCCGCATCACCAGGGTTGAAGCGCATGATTGACCTGCCAATTCCAGCTGCATTAATGGGTGAAAGTGCTTACCATCGTCGGGTTTAAGCTTAATTCTCAAGGAGAAAAATAAGATGGCAAAGATCGCTGCGGGCACATGGGTTGAAATTGAAAAAATTATTTTAACGCCTGAAGAACGTGCCCCCACATTACCAGAAGATACTCAAAAAGTGCCTTATGTGCTTTACGTATCTGGTTTCTTAATCGCTGATGCAGACCTTGGTGCGCCAGCGCGCATCCGAACATTGATCGGTCGTGAACTGGAAGGGACACTGAAAACAGTTAATCCCAGTTATTCCCACAGCTTTGGGAAAGTAGTTCCAGAGTTGCTCTCAATTGGTTTGGAGGAGGACTTATGACTCAATTAGATACTTCCTACCAGGCGGTGATGAGTCGAAAAAATGAGATCATGAAAGCCTCCCTGGGGATTGACTATGATGATTACATCCTGAGCCCGATTGCATTTGATTATGATCGCATGATGGATGAGACAGGTTACTCCCATGCTGATATTGAACGCATTCAACACGAAACCAAAGTCGGCAACACGCCAATATTTGAACTTCACAATCTGACCGATGCTGTTCGTCGCATTTCACCATCGGGCAAGGGTGCCCGGATTTTGATTAAAGATGAGGCTGCCAACGCATCGGGGAGTTTCAAGGCTCGACGTGCATCTATCAGTGCCTACGAGGCCCAATTGAAGGGTTATCAGGGCATGATCGCTGCCACAAGTGGTAACTACGGCGCAGCGGTTGCCTCGCAGGCTGCTCAACGCGGCCTGAAGGCGATCATTGTTCAGGAAGTGTTTGACAGCCGTGGGGTTGGCCAGCCCGAGATCATTGAAAAGGGTCGTAAATGTGAGGCTTACGGTGCGGAAGTGCTTAAACTTTCGGTTGGGCCGGAGTTGTTCTATCTTTTACTGCGCACTTTGGAAGAAACCGGATATTTTAATGCCAGCCTGTATACACCCTTTGGGATTCGCGGTGTAGAGACACTTGGGTTGGAAATCGCTCAGCAGGTGCGAGCTGAGTTTGGTAAGGATCCGGATGCCGTGGTTGTCACGCATGCAGGCGGTGGAAACCTCACCGGAACAGCACGCGGCCTTTTGGCTGCGGGATGTAATGCAACGCGCATTGTGGCTTGTTCGGTGGATTTAAGCGGTTTGCACATGGCTTCTGATCATGATTTTAACCGCAAATCTTTCACCACAGGTCATACAGGTTTTGGTGTTCCTTTCGCCACCTGGCCGGATAGGGTTGATGTTCCCCGCAATGCAGCACGATCATTGCGGTACATGGATGAATATCAACTGGTTACCCAGGGTGAGGTTTTTTACGTGACAGAACTGCTCAGTAAGATTGAAGGCTTGGAACGCGGCCCGGCTGGCAATACCAGCCTGACAGCAGCGATCACCCTGGCCCGGCAAATGGATGAAGACCAAGTAGTGGTCGTTCAGGAAACCGAATATACTGGAGCGGGTAAACATCAAAATAGCCAACTTAGTTTTGCCAGAGAAATGGGCATAGAAGTCAGACGCGGTGACCCTGAAGAAAGCATACCGGGTAAATCCATAATTATTCCTGAACGCCTGGAACAAGTTCGGGGTAAATCGCAAGATATGGAACGCTTGCGTATCTCGTATTTGAAAAACGCAGCCAAACAACTTCCTACTGATCAATGGTGTGATCTTGATATTAATTTTTTGGCTGCAGATTTAAAGGTAAGTGCGGATTGGGTCCGTGAAAGCATAACGGAATTAACCGCGTAAATCACAGGAGTAATTCTTTAAATAGCCAGCGAAAATTTGGCTGGTTGATTGAAAATATTATATGAAGGGAGAATTATAAATGAGTGATGTTCGAATTGCCCGGTTTGAAGAACGCCGGGAAAAGTACCGGCAGATGTCGGATGAAGAATTAAAAGCCCACTTTTGGGACCTGTGCAATCAGATTGTAGCACCAATCTCAGAACTGGCTCGAACGCATACATCCCCGTCGATTGAACGGGCTGTGTTGCTGCGGATGGGCATAGACAGCCTGAGCGCGCACGGCGTTGTGGATAGGGTGCTTCAAGCGGGGTTGCTTGGTAAAGGAGCCGGACATGTCTTACTGCGCCTTGCTGAAAAGAAGGGCTGTGATATCAGGGACGCTGCAGCAGCCATACTGGAGGATAAAGAGGTTCTCAATGGTCTTTTTGAGGAGGTGTCACAATGAGCACTTACCAACCACTTGATCCAAATAAAAAGATGGACATCGAAGCCATCCTTGAAGGCTTAGAGGATTACCGTCCACTTCGTAAGGGCTGGGTTTGGCGAAAGGTTATGGAAGAAGGTGTTGATATGGGACCTTTCCACTTTCGCAATATGTCAGAACCTTTGAAAAATAGTATTGGCCTGCCCGCAGCGAAGTATTTCGACGATATTGACCCACAACCCGAATGTGTGGTGACCACAGAAATTGCTTCTGGCCGCTTTGAAGATGATTTGCGACGGATGCGGATGGCAGCCTGGCACGGAGCCGACCATTTGATGGTGATCCGGACTACTGGTCAGAGCCATATTGATGGATTGATGGAGGGCACTCCAGAAGGCGTTGGTGGCGTGCCGATTACACGCAAGCAATTGCGAGCCAGCCGTAAAGCCTGCGACCTGATTGAAGATGAGGTTGGTCGGCCGATTAACTTCCATAGTTATGTCTCGGGTGTTGCCGGGCCAGAAGTAGCCGTGTTGTTTGCAGAAGAAGGTGTTAACGGAGCCTATCAAGATCCTCAATACAACGTGCTTTATCGCAACATCAATATGTATCGCTCTTTTGTGGATGCTGCTGAAGCCAAGCATGTTATGACCGCAGGCCAGATTTTCCAGATTGATGGCGCCCATAATGCCAATGCCACAGCGAAAGCCGGCTGGTTGGTGATGCCTGAATTGTTGGTACAGCATGGCATTAACTGCGCTTATTCGCTTGCTTCTGGCATGCCTAAAGAACTTATTGGACTTTCAACGGTGCCACCCAATTCACCACCCGCGCCAAAATTATGGTATGACCTGCCTTATGCGGTGGCTTTGCGCGATTTCTTTTCTGATTTTAAGATGCGCGCCCAGCAAAATACACGCTATATTGAATCGGATATTGAAGAAGCAATTCGTACCCACACTATCGACACTTTAATTTCAATGCTAACCAGCGCTGATATTCAAAGCACGATTACCCCCGATGAAGGGCGCAATGTGCCCTGGCATTACAACAATATCCGTGGTGTCCAGACGGTTAAACAGACCTGGTCTGCTCTGGATGGTATTAAAGAACTGCTTAGCCTCAAGATGGACGGTCCGCTGGGCGAAATGGCACGCGATATTAAAGAGCGCGCGGTGGGCTTTCTTGAGGAAATCCTCGAAGTTGGTGGTTACTTCGCGGCTGTTGAGCAAGGCTTCTTTGTGGATTCAGCGCAATACCCTGAACGCAGCGGGGATGGAATTGCTCGTGATGGCCAGGGTGGCGTGGCTGCTGATTCAATAGTACCGCGCGATCCTGATTACTTAGCACCGGTTTGCGCACATTTCGGGAACAATAACCTGCCTGAAGGGCTGGACAAACCCTGTGATTTGATCAATGGTTGTACCCTTTGCCATCCAGAAAAAATTGTTTATATCGATGAACTTGATGCCGAAGATTCAGCGGACAAAAGGTTGCAGAAAACCTATCCCTATCGAAAAGGCAACCTGATCCGACCCGAAGTAGAGTGGGCAGGAGATGGCACGGTGCTCGTTCAGATGATGGTTCCAGAACCCGAAGACTACGCGCGTGAAGCGGGTTTGGAAATTGCACGCAAAATGGGATTGGATGACCCCCAGGTGATCAACTTGATGGTTCTGCACCCCGCTGAAGGCTGCTATCTGGAAGTTAAAGGGCAGGTGACATTTGATGTTGAGCGAGACACTTTGAAGATCCCAGAGAAAGTTGAATTATTGCCCGAAGAGGAACTTCGAGACGCCGTAAAGAAACTTGGTTTGAAAGTAGTGGCTGGAACGGTTGGCGAAGATGAACACAGCGTTGGCCTGCGTGAAATATTAGATATCAAACATGGCGGAATCGAGAAATATGGCGTCAAATACCATTATTTGGGAACTTCGGTGCCCATCAGCAAGTTGATTGATGCAGCGGTTGAGACCGGTGCTCATGCGATTTTGATTTCGACGATTATCAGCCATGGTGATATTCACCGCATCCAAATGAAGCGATTGGCTGAACTTTGTGAGGAAAAGGGCATTCGTGAAAGGGTAATTCTCATTGCAGGCGGCACGCAGGTAACACCTGACATGGCTGCAGAAACCGGATTGGATGCCACCTTTGGCCGCGGCACCAAGGGAATTGATGTTGTTGATGCAATGGTCAAAACCCTCAAACAACGTGGTGTTTTATAGAGGATCTGTGAGCACAGACATCCTGACAATTGAAATCGGTTCCACAATCACCAAAGCAAATGCCTTCGAACTGCTGGAAGAAGGTGTCTTTAAACACTTGGCACAGGGGTTTTCGACCACAACGGTAACTGAAGGCGATGTTGGCCTGGGTGTTGCTCGGGCAATGACAGATGTGGAGGTTGCCCTTGGTCGACCTTTGAACAACACTGAAATTCATGTTAATAGTTCAGCCGCAGGTGGATTGCGTATGACCGTCCACGGCCTGACACAAAGTATGACAGCCAGGGCAGCACATGAGGCTGCCCTGGGAGCAGGCGCGATCGTTAAATTGGTGACGGTAGGTGCTTTAGATGCTTACGACCTGGATGCTATCCGGGATATTCGTCCAAATATTATCCTGTTGGCAGGGGGGGTGGATTATGGTGAAAAGAAAACGGTTATAAAAAACGCTGAAAGCCTGGCATCGTTGGGGTTAAACATCCCTGTTATTTACGCGGGAAATGCTGTAATACGTAAACCAATTCAAGATATTTTTGAATCTGCCGGCATTGAAACCATGCTGGCAGATAATGTTTTCCCAGATGTGGATGTATTAAACATTCAGCCCGTGCGTTATCTTATTCAAAAGGTGTTCAACCGCCATATTGTCCATGGACCGGGCATGAGTCGTTTAGGAGAGTTGACAAAGCACCCCATTTTGCCAACACCCGGCGCAGTTTTGCAAGCGGCTGAACTATTTGCTGATGCGCTTGGTGATTGTTTGGTGTTTGATGTAGGTGGCGCTACAACAGATGTGCACAGTGTTACCGAGGGAAGCCTTGAATGGGCTGACCGCTTGACCCAGCCTGAACCGCGTGCAAAACGAACGGTGGAAGGCGATCTGGGCGTATTTGTAAATGCCGGAAACATCCTTTCGATGTCTGAAGACATCACTGAAAACCTGCGCATAGAAAACTTGAGAGCCTTACCAAAAACCGAGCAGGAAATGGCTTTTACACGCTGGTTGTGCACCCGAGCGGTTGAAACCGCTATTCGCCGCCATGCAGGCGTGGTTTTGGATGTATACACCCCAACAGGAAAGCGTCAGGTTGTTCAGGGAAAGGATTTATCGGCCGTGAAATGGGTGATTGGAACTGGCGGTGCACTCACACGCATCCCGGGAGGAATTGACATTTTGCGGTCAATTTGCAACGGATCGGGAAAATACTTGCTCCCGAGCCGAGATGCAACCGTGCTGATTGACCGCGATTACCTTTTTTCGGCGTACGGTACCCTTGCCGGCATTTATCCTCAGGCGATCATGAATACGTTTCGCGCCTGGGTTGAGGAACAAATATGAGCATTATGAAAGGAATCTGGAATGAACTTATACGCCCCACGACTGGAAATTTACCCCGACCGCATTGCTGAAAACATCAGATTTATCCTGGGGTTGTGTCATGATCATGGCATTCAAGTAGCCTGTGTTTCCAAAGTTTTGCGGGCTCATCCAGCAATTTTGGAAGCATTTATTGAAAATGGTGCGGACATGCTGGCTGATTCTCGCACTGAGAACTTACGCTTTATTAAAGAACAATATCCTGAGCTTCCTCGCCTGCTTTTACGACTTCCAGCCTTAAGTGAAGTTGAGGATACTGTTCGTTATGCGGATTATTCACTAAATTCATCTTTGCGGACTCTGGAAGCACTATCTCAAGCTGCTGAAAGTATGAAGGTAACCCATCGGGTTATTATCATGTTGGATGTGGGCGACCTGCGCGAGGGCGTTTGGCCTGACCGAATTATCCCGTTGGTCAAAAAAGCTGCGCAACTCTCTCATATTGAAATTACCGGATTAGGTGCCAACCTTGCCTGTTATGGTGGTGTGATCCCCACCCGTGAGAATATGTATACTTTAATTGACAGTCGCGATGCTTGCCGTCGAGCCACAGGCCTTCCATTGAACTTGCTGTCTGGCGGTAATAGCGCCAACCTACCTTTATTGCTGGAAGACGGTATCCCACCTGAAATTAATCACTTGCGTATCGGCGAGGCAATTATTTTAGGGCGAAATGTGCTCGATCGCTCTCCTTTTCCAAAAACACGGCAGGATGGCTTGCGGGTTGTGGCTGAAATAATTGAGCTTGAGAGCAAACCTTCAATCCCCATTGGTTTGCGAGGGCAAGATGCTTTTGGAAACCAGGTGGAGTTTGTGGATCGTGGCGTGCGCAAACGGGCTATTTTGAATATCGGTCGCCAGGATGTAGATATTGAAGGCTTGATGCCAGAAGATGAAGGGATTATTGTTTTGGGCGGGAGCAGTGACCACCTCGTGTTAGATGTCAGCGATGCGCATCAATCGCTTCAGTTGGGTGATGAAGTTGCTTTTATGCCGTCTTACAGCGCTGTTCTGGCTGCCTCGACCTCGAATTATGTGGAAAAAGTTGTTATCAAAGGGACGTAATTGAGGCTTCGATGTTATACCAAACGCATGCCCGTATTCATATGGATAATATCCGCTTTAATATTAACGGCATCCGAAAAGCCATTGGAACGGATCGAAAACTGTTAATTTCTGTAAAAGCCAATGCCTATGGACACGGCGTAGTGGAAATTTCACGCCTGGCAGAAGAAATGGGGGTAGATTGGCTGGGTTTGGCGACGGTTCCTGGAGGCATGCTTTTGCGTAAATCTGGGATTAAATTGCCAATTTTGAAGTTTTCACCGGCTTTTGAAGAAGAAATGCAGGCTGCGATTCAAAACGACCTGACATTAACGGTTTGCGAGCTTGGCAATATAACTGCTTTGCAAAAAGCTTGTGAGGTTGAAGAAAAGCAATTGAATGTGCATCTTAAGATCGATACCGGAATGGGACGAATAGGTGCTTCCACCTCAGAAGCAGGAAAAATTGCCTTATATATCGAAGAGAAATGCCCAAACCTGATTTTGGAAGGGATTTATACACACTTACCTGTTGGCGATGACCCTGATCTGGAATATACCGAGGTGCAAATTCAACGCTTTAAAGCAGTTGTTGCTGACATCCATCAGATTATTGGACGAAAAGTAAGCCTTGTTCATTGTGCCAATTCTGGCGGTGTGTTAGGGCACCCCACCAGCTGGTTGGACCTGGTGCGTCCTGGAATTATGGTGTACGGGCATTATCCCGATGCACTGACGCCGAGAACGATTCCAATTAAACCGGGTATGAGTTTATACACCCGCGTCATGTTTGTTAAAAAGGTTAATGCTGGAACCAGCATCGGGTATGGTCGAAGCTGGTTTGCCCCCGAAGATACCTGGATTGGGACGATTCCTGTAGGTTACGCCGATGGATTTAATCGGCTTTTTTCCAACCGTGGGAGGGTATTGATCAATGGGCGCTCTTACCCCGTGGTGGGACGGGTCTGTATGGACCAGACCATGGTCAACCTGGGGCCTGTGACAGATGTGAAGATTGGGGATGACGTTGTTTTGATGGGCAGAAGTGGCAGTGAGGAAATTACCTGTGAAGAATGGGCAGAAAAGCTGAATACGATCACATACGAGGTCACGAGCCGAATAGCGCCGCGAGTTTCACGTGTATATCAGTGGTAGTCAACCAGGTAAATTATAGGTAGAGAAAATAATCAGCGGGGGGTTGATGGCTGAAATACTAAATCAGGAATTTTCCCAGGGCGTGTGCTATAAAACCTGCTAAAGGTGGAACGATAAAAGTAATTGCATAACGGAGGAGAGCGATTTTAGGATCAACAAGAGCCATCTCAATTGGCAAACGAGGGATTGACCACAGCGACCAGGCTGTAATGAAACTGACAATAGCGCCCACACCTGCCCCCGCTTTATAAAGACCGGCGACAATTGGGAAAACGACATAGGGTGAGCCGGGAACAATCCCTCCGGTGATACAACCGATAAAAATCGCTTTGGCTCCGGCGGCATCACCAAGCCAGGCAGCGATTAACTCTTGTGGGATCAGAACCTGCATGAAACCGGCAATTAAAAAACTGGCAATGAGGAGGATCAGGTTGTTCCAAACATAGACGCCAGCCAATTTTATGCCTGCAAGGGCGAGGTTTTTCCCCTGAAAGAGGGCGTAAATTAATAAACCAACCGCAATCGCGGAAAGAATAAATGCTGCTGGATTCATGGGCGACCTCCTTCTGGAATAATTAATTCGATTTTCTTTCATCATGATTGGCTTTATTTGCTGGAGGGTTCTGTAAATTAATTATAAACCGGTTAATTATATTTGCTAGGCGTTTATGCTTCTGTGATTGGAGGGTCAGTTTTATTTTGAATACCCTTTTTACTTGAAACAATTTGCAAATCCCTGTATACTGTAATTTAAGCCAATTTATTCTAAACAACATTTCCAAAAAACTTTTTAATGGTAAGCGAATTAAAATGAAAGGAGTCGCTATGATGATCAATTCTCGCACATTAAAATCCTTGTTGAACCTGTTTTTTGCCTTTGTATTGCTGATCACCCTTTCTGCTACCGTTAAACCTGTTTCAGCAGGAACAATTACCGTGACAAATACCAACAACACTGGGCCGGGGTCCTTACGGCAGGCATTATTAGATGCCAATTCAGGCGATACGATTGAATTTGACTCATCGCTTTCAGGGCACACCATCACCGTTGAAGGTGACCCATTATTTGTTCAAAATAATGTGACGATTGATGGAACGGCACTGGCACAAAAGATCAAAATCAGTGGTGATGACAAAACTCGGGTGTTTGGGGTCTTTGAAGGTGTTTCGGTGACGATGAAAAACATCGAGATTATTAATGGCTATATCGGCGGTTTTTTACACAAAGATGGTGCGGGCATTTACCTCCAAAAGAATGCAAACGCCTACCTGTATGACTGTAACTTTAATTTTAACCGTGCCAAAGGTAATGGGGGAGCGATCGCCGTCGGTGAAAACGGAAGGGTAGAGGCTTATGATTGCATCTTTTATAAAAATAAAGCGCAGGACGAAGATTACAGTTCTGGTGGAGCCATCTACAACCTGGGGTATTTAGAGGTAAATGATAGCTATTTTACAGCTAACCATGCAGTGCATGGTGGTGCGATCAAGAATTCCGACGCTGCAACACTTATAAGCTCAAATAATTCATACTATCAGAACTCAGCCGACCAAGAAGGCGGAGTCATCTATAACCTGGGTGATTTAAATGTTGATAGAGATACATTTTGGTACAACTCTGCCTTATATGGTGGTGGAATTAATAATGAATATATATTAACCGTCGAATTAAGCCAATTTCTTCACAATTCTGGAGGCATACAGGGTGGTGCGATCAAGAATGTTGGACAGGTAGAAATTTCCGACAGTACATTTAACAATAACGATGCCCATTTTGGTGGTGCGATCCTGAATTGGAATAGCATGGAAATAAATACGAGCACTTTTTATGGTAACTCTGCTTTTTATGGTGGTGCGATGAGGAATTGGGGAGAATATGGCTTCTTGCTTATCAAAAACAGCACCATATCCGGAAATCAAGCAGAACAGGGCGGAGGTATACAAAACCTTGCTGGCGGCAACTTTGCCAGTTATTACAATACAATTGCGTTTAATAAAGCCACAGATAAAGGCGCTGGTGTACTTAATGGGGTTGACAGCACACTGGTCTATTCCAGCACATTGATTGCCAGGTCAATTGGTGACGATTGTGTTAATTCAGGCGAAATTTATTATCAATCCCATAACTTTGTTGGCGATGGAAGCTGCGATGCAGAATTTTCGGGTAACCCCAAGATCGGACCCCTGGCGAGCAATAACGGGCCAACACAGACCCATGCGCTTTTGCCGGGTTCACCGGCGATTGATGCAGCTTACAATATTAATTGCCCGGCTACAGACCAGCGCGGTATTGCACGGCCTTATGGGGCGGGTTGCGATATTGGCGCTTTTGAATTTAATCCAATCTACCCTTATTTTGACTGGTTGAAAAATTTTATACCCGTTTTTTCTCGATAGGAGTTTTGCAAGGCAGGTAATAATATTTATTTAATTGAAAGAGAAATGGAAAATGCAACGCTCAGTTTTGAGTGGTTGTACAGTCATTGAGCGCATTATTCAATGTGCCGGGTATTAATTCCATAGCTCAAGTGCGCTCGGTTTCTATTTCAAATCCAGGAATTTTTGCCTTGCGTTCCAGCCATTTTAATAATGCATCAATGAGAAACACCATCGCCAGGTAGATTATCGCAATAGCCAAATAACTTCCAATCGGGTTATAGGTCGTGGTGACTGCCCGCTTTCCCCTTGCCATAAGGTCCTGAACTGCAATCAGAAACACCACCGCGGTTGTTTTAAGCAAAGAAATTGGCTCGTTTGACCAGGAAGGGATAACCAGCCGCAAAGCTTGCGGAAGAATAATAAACCAAATCGTCTGCCAGCGAGTCAGCCCGATAGCTCTGCCTGCGGTCATTTGAGATTTCCCGATAGATTGAATGGCACCCCGCAGGTACTCTGCCTGGTAGGCGGCACTGTTGAGACCCAGCGCCAGATAAGCGGATGTTTTTTGATTGAGGGTTAACCCCAGAGAGGGTAATCCGTAATAGATCAAAAAGAGTTGAACGAGAAGAGGGGTGCCTCTGAAAAGTTCGATATACCCGATAGCGATGGTTTGTAAAAATTTTGGGCCGTACATTCGCATCAAAGCCAGGATTAAGCCCAGGAGAAAACCCAATGTCAACCCGACACCGGTCAGCTCAAGGGTGACAACGGCACCTTTCAGAAGTTCTGGGAGAAATCTTATAAGGATATTAAGGGTATCGCCCATTTATGAATCGCTTTCCATTTCACCGTAAAGTTCGCTGATTTTCCACAGGAAGGCGCGGGTACGTTCATATTTCGGTCGATTGAACATTTCATCGGGAGTGCCTTCTTCAACGATACTGCCGTTTTCAAGGAAAATAATGCGGTTGGCAACCTCGCGCGCAAACCCCATTTCGTGGGTTACCACCAGCATGGTCATCCCTTCTTTTGCCAGCTTTCGCATGACTTCGAGGACTTCACCGATTAATTCGGGGTCGAGCGCAGACGTTGGTTCATCGAATAGCATGATACGGGGGTCCATGGCCAGGGCGCGAGCGATGGCAACCCGTTGTTGTTGTCCACCGGAAAGCTGTCCGGGGTAATGATGTGCTCTATCTGCCAGACCTACGCGTTCCAGCTCTTGCATTGCTTTTGCTTCTGCAAGATCGTTTGGGAGTTTTTTAACTTTTGTGAGCCCAATTTTTATGTTGTTTAAGGCGGTCAGGTGATTGAAGAGCAGGAAATTTTGAAAAACCATACCGATATGCTGGCGAACCTCGTCCTCATTGTGTCCGCGAGCGGTAATCTCATCGCCATCCAGCCAGATTTTCCCTGCGTTCGCTTTGGTCAGTAAATTAATGCAGCGCAACAGGGTGCTTTTACCCGTTCCGCTGGGACCAATAATCACCACCGTATCCCCTTCATTAACCGTCAAGTGGATATCATGGAAAACGGTGTTGTTTCCATATGCTTTGGTAAGCCCCTGTACAACCAGTATCGGTTCAGACATAAACTCCTCTACAATTATGGATTGGCGGGAATCTCCAGCCGCTTTTCCAAACGGCTGAGGAGGTGATTGGTGATAAACACCAGTAAGAAATAAATAATCCCCGCAGTGATGAAAGCCAAAAAAGGTGCTTGAGTGCTGGCACTGATCAACTGGGCGCGGCGTAAAATCTCTGGAACGCCCAGGGCATAAACCAGCGATGAATCTTTTATGACAATGGCCGCCTCATTTGACCATGGGGGGATTGCCAGGCGAAAAGCCTGAGGGATGATGATGTTTTTAATCGCGTCAATTTTTCGCATACCAATGGCTCGAGCAGCCATCATCTGACCGCCACTGACAGAAAGCAAGGCACCTCGGATGATTTCCATCTGATAAGCGCTGCTCACAATACCAAGCGAAAGCGAGCCAGCCCAAAATGGCGAAAGGTTGATACTGCCCGAAACCATGAAGTAAAGAATAAAAAGTAAAACAATGGGGGGTATGCCGCGCATGACCGTGCTATAAACAGACATAATCTGCTTAAAAACCTTTCCGCCATACACATATAATAATGAGAAAAATAAACCTAAAAAGAGACCGAAGGGCAGGGCTACAAGTGTAACGCCGACCGTGTACGCTGTCCCAGATGCAATGTATTGGATAAATCTACTGAAGTTCACAGATTATGCTTTCAAAGCCCAGGTTGATGTCGACATTTAATAATGAACAAAAGTTAACCTGGGAGAAAAAAGGCGAAATTTTTGCGGAAAATTCTCCCAGGTTATCAAATTTTGTTTATTCGTAAAAATATTTCAACGCCAGCTTGTCGATAAAACCTTCGGCTTTCAAATCGGCAATGATGCGGTTTATATCTGCCTGCAACTTGCTATCTCCTTTTGGCAGGACAATGTTAATAGGGCCTGTGTAAAGCTCTTCCCTAAAAATAATTTTGAGATCAGCATGCTGGTTGACAATGGCCTGAGCGGGAACATCATCAGCCATTAATACTTCGATCCTGCCAGCCAAAAGATCGAGGGCAGCTTGATCCACCCGTTCGTAACGCGAGAGATTGCTTTCACTCATCAGCCCACCGTCGATCAACTCATCCGTGATCCATTCATCTTGCATTGTGCCAGATTGAACACCGAGCTTGAAATTGGCGGCATCTTCAGCTTGATCGAATTTTCCGCTAAAATCCTTTTTAACGATGAATGCATCTTCAGAGCTGTGATAGGGATCGGAAAAATCCACCAGTTGGGCACGCTCTTCTGAATAATTGAAGCAGGAAATTGATGCGTTGATTTTGCCTTCCTGAACAGCCTGGATCAAACTGTCAAAGGGCATATCCTGCCATTCGATTTTCACATCCATTCGTTTTGCTATCTCTTCCATTAATTCGATGTCAAAACCTGCAAACTTACCCGCCTCATCAACATATTCGTAGGGAGGATAATCTGCGGAAGTCCCGACGACAAGATTATCTGACTTCTTCTGACATCCTGTAAGCACTAATACCAATAATATGATAATTAATAATGCGACACGCTTTTTCATACTTCCTCCTTTTTTGTAAATGAAACCATTTTTCCGATTTTTAAATTATAACACAGCTTTAAAAGCGAATTATTTAGGTGTTAATATATTTATTTTTATACAACAAATTGAAATTTCAAAAAAGGCTATTTAAAAATTAATCGATTGTTTTTTGGATAATAAATTGTGTGAGAAATAAAACTGAATTAGGAAGAGATTTTGCCGATATTTGTTTAAAATGGGCGATTGGATTTAGGATAGACCCTTATAATGCTAAACACTTTTCTTAAATTTTGTAGATGCCAGGATTAAACCCAGCAAAATGGAAAGGTAAGCAGCAACGATCACACGGAGGTAAGGCGGCAATAAAAAGGTGATGGTATGGGCGGGTATCCAAAAGAGGGGGATGGTTTTACCGACCACAAAAGTGATAAATACTTTCCAATCTATGGCTTTGACAAGTCCTTCAAAGCTGAACCGGTTTTTTGCAACCTTCATTTCTATATACATGTCACTAATTCTATGGGCGCCCATAAAAACAATGCCAAAAGTAAGATTCATGATAGTACTGGTAAGAAAGGCAGCCAGAAATTTTAAAAAAACCGCATTGGCCATGTTAAATGGCGCCAACATCGTTTCTACGCCAGCAGAATAAAATGAAAACATGAAGGTGATCAATATACCGACAACACCCCAGACAAAAACTTTAAAAAGAAATCCGACAGGTTTTGTCCAGGTGCGTTTGGCCAATCGGATGGCCAATAATTCTCCCATTGTTGCCAGAGTCGCAAACTTGATAAAACCCATCAAATAGGGGTGAGCATTCGTTTGTTGAATAAAAACCTGGCGCGTTTGAGGGATGATCAGAAAAGCGGTGATGAGTAATAAAACAAATAGCCACAAAATATCGCCAATTTGGGTGCGTTTCATTAATGATCTACCTTTCGTGGGGTTAATCTTTATAAATCTGGATTGGATTGCGTTTTCACAGGTCAGTTTTTAATCGTTAATGGTTTTGTACTGAACATGTTTACCTTTTTATGGATGTTTATTATAATCGCGATAAATAGTTTTTCATTTCAGTTATTGTTCGTTTGTCCTTTATTTTGATGTTTGATTTTTAAGAAAAGTTATTTCATGTTAAAATTGACATATTAAATTAATCACAGAACCGGGGTGTATATGCTTGCTCGCGTGTATTCATGTGCGGTAATCGGGTTGGATGGCGTTGTTGTAGAGGTTGAAGTTGATACAGGCGGTGGTCTGCCGAAAATGGTCATCGTCGGTTTGCCGGATACAGCAGTTCAGGAAAGTCGGGAGCGCGTGCAATCGGCGGTGAAAAATGCAGGCTTTTATTACCCGCGCCGCCGAATTACCGTTAACCTGGCGCCAGCATCGGTGCGAAAAGAAGGACCCGTTTACGATCTGCCGATTGCGATTGGCGTTTTAATTGCGACCAATCAGTTAGATCCAGCTGCGCTGGAAAACACTTTAATTATCGGTGAGCTTTCACTTGATGGAGGCGTGAGGCATGTGAAAGGGGTGCTGCCAATGGCTGCTCTTGCCCGACAGGCTGGTTATCGTACCGTGATTGTTCCCGAAGTGGATGCACCAGAAGCAGCGTTGATCCCCGATATTACCGTTATTCCCGCCCCAACGCTAAATGCGCTTTATGATCATTTAACCGGCACAACACCGATTTCACCTGCCGAACCACCGGAGCACAATCCGGAAGAAACGCTTGTAGAGACGGACTTCAGTGAAATCAAAGGGCAAGAGCATGTCAAACGGGCGCTGGAAGTGGCAGCCGCTGGAGGGCACAACTTATTAATGATAGGGCCTCCCGGTTCGGGTAAGACGTTAATGGCAAGGGCATTACCATCAATCCTTCCAAAAATGACGATCGATGAGGAATTGGATGTCACCCGTATCTACAGCGTGGCAGACCTGTTGCCTTCAGATGTACCATTAATTCGGGCAAGGCCATTTCGTTCTCCACATCACACCATCAGCCATGCTGGTTTAGTAGGCGGAGGTAACTGGCCGCATCCGGGTGAGATCAGCCTGGCGCATCGTGGTGTGCTCTTTTTGGATGAGCTTCCCGAGTTCAGTTCGAAAGTGCTGGAAGTCCTGCGTCAACCTTTGGAAGACAAAGTAGTTACGATCAGCCGTGCGCAGGGTTCATTGACCTTTCCAGCGAATTTTCAACTGGCTGCAGCGATGAATCCCTGTCCATGCGGTTATTTTGGAGATCCAACCCGTCCTTGTACCTGTTCGTCGACCACGGTAACGCGTTACCAAAAGCGTATCTCCGGTCCGCTGATGGATCGCATTGATATTCACATGCAGGTACCACGGGTGGAATATGCAAAGCTGCGTGATATGAAACCCGGGGAGAGTTCAGCTGAAGTACGTGCTCGCGTTGAGGCGGCGCGTGTATGTCAGCGGGAGCGATTCTCTGGAATGTCCATTGCCAGCAATGCTGATATGTACCCTGCCCAGATTCGTAAGTTTTGTGTGCTTGACGATACCTGTCAGGCGTTGATGAAAACTGCCATGCGCCAGTTACAGCTGACCGCGCGAGCATATCACCGGGTTCTGAAGCTCAGCCGTACAATAGCGGATTTGGCTGGATCGGAGGCGATCACCCAGGTCCATCTTGCAGAAGCCTTACAATATCGATCCAAGGTAGATTTGATGTGACCGTGTCACAGCGAATGGATAAAGATTGGTTGGCTCTTTTCTGAAGTGGGAGAAAATCTATAAAATGAACCCATTGATCACCATTTAATGGAGGTAAATATGAAAAAACCTTCAAAAATTTTCTTTTTTGCATTATTTTGTTTGAGTATTTTGATAGGCTTCGGGTTGTCATTTCAAATTGTATTTGCCGATTCTCACACTCAGAACATTCCACCAGGTTTCTCACTGATTTTATCTGATGAAGGAACAGAACTTTATCAGAAAGACTATCCGGGTGGAAACCCAGATTTTGTTCAGGTGGTGAATCTTAGTAAAGGAGCAACCATTGTATTATTGCATGGGGAGATTGTCGATCCTGACGTCGGTAATGGCCGTTTTGAAGGATATAATCCATTAATCTCATCTCAGAATTTAGGAGATATCTGGCACGATTTTTCAATGTCTTACCCCAATGCGTTTTGCCTTACCAATGCTCAATTTTTCAACCATCTCGCAAACCCAACGACTCTGGCGTTTCCTTTAAAGAAAGATGGAGTGCACATCAGTGGTGGTCATGGGGATGATAATTATTCGGGAAAACAATTGATTTTCGAAATCTGGGATGATCGAGTAGATATTAAACCTCTGACAAATGAAAATTTGTATGGGTCATCGGCCCCCAACATTCTCGGTGGGTTAACTGAAGACGCCGATAAACAGGCTCAGGAATCAGGAGGAAGAACGTTTGTAGGAATAAGCGATAGGAATAATGATGGTAAGTATGAAATTGTATTGATTTTCAATACTAGAACTGCCAAGCAATTCGAGGCGGTACATGTATTAAGGGAGTTTGGTGCAGAAAAAATTATCATGTTTGATGGTGGCGGTTCAACACAGCTGATCTGTCAAGGTCAGGGCTTATTAATCAGTTCTTCCAGGGAAATTCCTCAATCTCTTGGTGTTGTCAGCAAGGAAAAACCGGCTTTATCGGCAACAGTTATCAAGCAACCGAACTGGCCGATTTTAATTGAAGGTGAGAATTTATATGTAGAAGTTGAAATTCAAAATACTGGTAAAAATTTATGGACTTCTGGCGATTATTACCTGGAAAATAAAAAGAATCCCTGGGTCACAAACAGACGTTTTCCATTATTGAAGGACGTACAACCTGGTGAAAATGTCGTTTTTACCTGGACAACAGAAAAGTTTTCAAAATGGGGAATATTTACAACAGAATGGACCATGTCGAAAGATGGAGAATTATTTACTGAACCCGTCAAGTTTAGCGTTATTGTTATACCAAAAAAATTAGAAGAGAAAAAGCTCGAGTTGGAAGAGAAGGTTAAAGAATGGAGCGAGGAACAGATTGAAAATATCGAAAAACGGGTTGGAGAATGGATACAAGATCAAATCAGCTCATCCGTTAACAAAATTTGCTTCTCAGCAACATTCTTTTTGCCATTTACAGTCATGCTTGTTGTGAGCAAGAAGAGCAAAAAACGTAAAGAGCCAGAAGATTTATCGTTGTAAAAAGCCTTAGAAATGCCATAAATCAAATCTCAGGTACGCTGAAACTAAGATATCATGGTGCACTTATCTGCCATGAAGTTGGCCTTCTCTTATGTGGCGCTGCCAAACCAGGCAAATGCGATTTTGATGTTGATATAGGTTTTACAGATGCGGATAAAACAGGGTCTGATTCGAAATAAGTCAAAATACGATCTTGACAGCTGCCAAAAAGTATTCTTTAATTGGAGAATAAGAAACAAGTTTTGCAAGATTTTTTCTGAATTTCAATGCTATTAGGGTTTTTGTGGATTAGTCTTCTGGAGGTATGCAGTGGAATTCCAATTTAATGATGGTGCACGTGAAATGGTCTGTGGTGGTTTGGCCGGGGTGTTGCTTTTCTTTTTTGCAATATTTTTATTTGTTAAAGTATCGCGCGACAAGAAAAAAGCCCGGGCAAGCATAAATTGGCCTTCTGTTGAGGGGCAAATCATAGGAAACAGGATAAAACGAGCAGTTCAAAGCGACGGAGACGGAACCTCTATTAGTTACAACCCCGAAGTTTATTATGAATATCAGGTTGATGGTACACCCTTTTCCGGTCAACGGATCGCATTTGGCAGTGAACCCAGTTTTGGCTCTAAAAAGAAAGCTGAGCAGTTCCTGGCTGCGTACCCCGTTGAATCTTCAGTCACGGTATTTTACAATCCGGAAGACCCAACTGAAGCGGTGCTCTCACAGACTGTGAGCAAAATGATCGGAAGCATCATCGCAGGGATTTTATTAATTGTGACGGGTTTATTTTTGCTATTCCATGCAGTAAAAGGATTGATTGGTACTTTTCTTCATTAAATTCATGGGAACAATTGTTTTCGATACGGATGTTTTTAAGGATCCATCGGGAATTGAAAAAAATTCCTGGGAATCATTAAACAATATGATAACTTTTTTTTCGTTGATCATTTGAATGGGTGATTTGGCTTTAAAACCAACTTCTCATTTTCCACACACAACTAACGATTTGGAATAAACCTTGGATGTTCAGGTATTGTTGTGATTTGTTTCCTCAAGTGGGATAAAGCCAATGGGTTTTTAGGGAAAACTTAAATCTATCAACAAAATGTAGCCGATCACATTTGCTTCTTCCGTTCGATATTCAACCAGCATACATTCTCGGTTCAGGTCATCAAAAACCCGGTTGGGTATAGAAATCAGAGTGACCACAGCCCCTTCTGGGATGCGACCGGTGGCTGGATAAGCTTCATAGCAGGATTGTCGGGCGAAAAGGTTCCGCAGCACAGTTCCTGTGATCACAGCTGTAGGTGTTTGTGTGTAATATGGGGTTTCGGTAGCGGTGGGTCCCGGAGTGGGAGTTTCAGTAGGTGTTTGGGTAATTGTGCTGGTTGGAGTAATGCTGGCTGTGATGGTAGGTGATGGGGTGCGTGCCAGCTGTTGAGCCCGTACAGCACCGGCAATCCTTCGCCCGCCAAACCAGAGTGCCAGCAGGAGGATGATCCCGAGAATTATGCTTCCAGCACCCAGAGTGATGGGATACCAACGCAATTTACGGTTGAGCGCTAATACATTTGGATCCTGAGGGTAGCGTTTGCGAACCGCTTTGCTGATCAAAAACGCAGAGCGCGGGAAGAAACGACTTTCTTCGTTCAAGGATTCTTGTGCTTTTTCAAGGCTGCCTTCTAAGGTATTAACCTCAGCCAGGGCATCTTGAATTTCCGTGTCTAAAAGGCGGCGCATCGTATTTTCTGGTTGTAAAACTTGTAGGATCGCAAGATCCTGTTTGGCATCATGATAAGACTCGTTGACAATTTTTAACGCACTGGCAGTTTCAGCTTGACGTATCTTCCGTTGAATGTCTTCTACTAAAGAACTTGTAACGACAGGGAGAATTGTTTCCAGACGATTGTTGAGCCGAGTTATCTGAGGGATTTCACCATATTTAATGGTTAAGCGATCAAGTTTTTGACAGGTCTCAGCCAGTTTTTCGGGAAGAACGCCACTGCTCAGGTTAAGCACATCCCCAATTTGATAGAGAGTGGAAAGATCGGAGCGAATTTCTGAAGCTTTATCGACATATTCGGGTAAAACAACCGCGCTAGCCGCAGCCTGAACTTTCGAAAGCGCACCTTGAAGATCACCCTGACCCAATAATGCAATTCCTTCCTGGTAAACCTCATGAGCTTGAATTTGGTTTTCCAAGTCCTGACGGAGATCTTCGCCTTCTCGCCAACGGCTGATCCCCGCTTCTTTCAGGCTTGCAAAAGCTTCATCCAGATAGTTCAGTGCGGTCTGATATCGGAACACGCGGGCAGCAGATTGGGCTTTGCCAAAAGCTTTACCAGCATCCGGTGGCAATGCGACTGAGGGAATATTGCCGGAGCGCAAAAACTCTTCGGCTTCATCACGATGTTCTTGTGCCCGCAACCAGGATGGTTCAAGTGCCAAGACTTTTTCATACAAAGGAATTGCTATTTGATAATTACCAGCATAGAAAGCTTCTTCCGCTGAATCCATCATGGCTTCAGCTTCGGCGTTATGGCTGGCTGGTAGAAAATCGCTGAGGGGGTCGTAAGAATCGTCTTCATGTAGCTGCGGAGAGATGTGCGGAGTGCCTGTTTCTGCTGCGGACGCTTTTTGTTGAGCTGATTCAGACACTTCGGTTGTTGCCAGAGCCTGGGCATCAGCCAACCGCCGGGATCGCTTACGCCGAACTTCCCGTAATAAGCGGTTAGCATGCTCTAAATCGGTTTTATCAACAGGCTCTGTTATCCGCTCAGTTGCCAAAGCCTCAAGAAAGGCACTGAGGGAATTTTCTACCTCCATTAATGCCTGATCTGAGGGTTGATCCTGTTGAAGGATGTCCTTTGCTTTGATGATGAGATCAACGAGCATGGGGTTCCTTTCTAACCAACTCCGGCCTTTGATTGGCGTGCCTGGTAAAGTGCTTGCAGACCGTTTTCCAATTCCAGAGCTGTTTTAAATTCGCCTTGCAGGGCAACGCTAAGAAAATTTAATTCATCCTCTGTCAATCGTTCATGGTCATCGTAGGTCCATACCGGTTCATACTTGTCGGGAGCGTTTTGAATATCTTCGGGTTTATTAGGGCCAACATTCACAGAACCAGAAGCCTGGCGTCCGGTCAACATATGATGAAGGGCTCGGGCACTAAATTGCAGCAGGTCGAATTTGATCATGTCTTTCTGATCGCTGGAAGAAATCTGGCGGCCAATATTCCAGTCCAGGACGAAGACCTGCTGGCGGGGTTCATTCCAATAATAATGTAAAGCCTTGTGATCCAGATATACAATATCCCTCTCATGAGCAGCCTGGATAATCTGACAGATTTGAGAAGCAATCTGTAAAGCCTGGCTAACGGGAAAGGTTCGCCGAAATTCACCGCGTGTATACCCGGCATCGCACCGCAAAAAAAGATTGTCTTCCCATCGCCGGGACAGGATGATAAACGCCAGCCAGGCATCAGCAACCCGGGCGTCAATCTCTGACAAGAACACCTCGACCTCTTCTGGTTTCATAAGATCCATTGACCCATGTAGCTGGCGGGCTGATGCTTTTGATTCAAGCGTTGCGGTAATGGGGGCAATTTCGCTCGGCCATGCGCCGGAATCCACCCGAAGAAAGCCCAGGGCTAACATTGGCGTTACACCCGGCACATGGCGCATGCGGTCAAGAATGCGGACTTCGTGCTTGAACAGGGGCAGGGCGTACTGCTGTTGATCCGGACGCATGATTTTGATGGCGGGATAATCAGCATACTCGCCAGCAAAGGTATGATCTTTAAGTAAAAAAACCCGCGATGAAGAGCCAACTGCTTCAGGAACGGCATAATCGCGTAAGCCGGCTGAAAGCCAGGTATCCAGCGGTTCCGCTATATTGATCGGTTCATCTGGTCCAAAAATCTTGGTTTCCACGACTTGTTAATCCTAATAGTTTTATTGTTTAATGCAAACGTTGATTTTACCAGCAGATTAAAAATTAGTAATCTTCTGTAATTTGAAAATACCAAATTTAGAGACTTGAAGCGAAGATTTTGTCGGTTATTTGATTATTATTTTTTTAAAAATATCAGAACCGAAGTTTGCCTTTATTCGGATAATAATTTTCCTTTGCGGTTGATTGGTGAACGCTTTCTAATAGAGTGTACCTTTAGAAAAGGTCTTTGATTATTGTTTTCTCTTATTCTGCTCATCCAAAAGAGAGGCTTTTTCTATTGCATTCAGGATGGTGCTTCGATATTCCTGGTTATTAATCTGACTGGCAATACTCTTTACTGCGTTCCACCGCTTGTTCAGCGTGTGGAGGGCTAGTTCACTGAAAGAGGGGAGCGTGATAATGCTTGCATCCCGGAAATACTCACGCAAAAGGTGCCAGGAGAAGCTGATATCTTCGCCGAAAATTTCAAATATTTGCGCAGTGGCAACAATTGCACTCTGAATGTCGCCATCCCGCAGGGCTTTTTCAACCATTTTCTGGCCATATTGAAGCACCTCATTATTACTCCAAGGGGCGCCAATTTCTTTTAGGTTCTGCTGGTAACCCTTGATCTCTTTTAATCCAGAAACTGATGGGGGATTGTTGAGCACCACTCGCATCAGTGATTGGTTTTCCATTACCCGCATGGTGATTACCTCATGTTGGTAGGAGATGCGCCTGGCCAGCGATGAGACCAGGGAAGCATTGAGGGATTTATCCGTAAATTCATCCCAGCTCAATTCTTCAAAAAGAAATGGTGCTGCGGTTTGTAAAAATATCCCGAGGGTTTCAACGATTTGTTGATAGTCTTGCCAACGAGGGTGTGTGGATTGCTCCTGGTGATCAATAAAGATGGCATTTCCCCAATCGATAACACCGACTGATGAGGCCTCATTATCCCAGTAGATGTGCTCCAGCTTAACATCATTCCACAATACGCCGGATTTGTGAGCTCGCGAGAATAAGTCAAACAGCGCATCTAAAACCGTTATGATCACCCGTTGAGGAAATGGTTCCCCGGTTTTTAGGGCTTCAGCGAGCATGGTGCTTAATGCTTCACCGGTGGCAATTTCGCTAATAATAAAGTAATTAGCGGTTCCTTTGGTAAACTCTGGCGCCTGATCCAATAAACGGGGTGGATGTGCTTTTCCATCGGGAAGTCCGTTCAGCAAGCTAAGAGCCTGAGCTTCCTGGGCAATTTGACGAGCCTGGCGCTGAATGGTACCACCGGTAGCGACCTTGTTTGGTTTTTTCAACACACCGACAAATTCGGGCTTATCGAGACGTGCTGCAGAGTAAACCTCGCCGGCATCACCACTGCCGATTGGTGCATCTCCAACCTGCCATATATGAGCAATCCCCTGAACCGTACCTGCCAAATTAGCTCCATAAATTTAAAGTAATTAGAGCTTTTATTTTACCTGTGATGCCTGCAAATCAGAAGGACGCTTGAAAAACGGCGAATTTATGGCTGAGAAGGCTTGCAGAAATATGTTTTAAAATCTGAAATAAAGGGTTAATTCGATAAAGGACGCCGTTACCTTTTGGATGGGTATTATTAATATATAGAAATTTGAATATTTAATGGATGCATGATCAATTGATGATATGATAGAATGTGGTTTTTTAAAACGACCAGGTTGTTTATAAATTGAACAAATTGATGAAGGGTTTAAATAAAAGGTAAATTTTATGATTGAAGCTGTGATTTTTGATCTTGATGATTTGATGATCGATAGCGAAATATTTCATTTTGAAGCATTGAAAGTTTTAATGAAAAAATATGGAAAAACGACACCGGAAGAATGGTTTGAACCCTTAATCGGGCTGGATAATTACGAGAGTGCAGAATTTGTAATCAAAACTGCACAATTACCCATAACTGTTGAAACATATCTAAAAGAGACATTGCAGAATTTATTAGATTTATTACCCCAATTTGTAAAACCAAATCCTGGCTTATTGGAATTAATCGAAGCTTTAGAGCAAGCTGGTTATCGGTTAGGGGTTGCATCGAATAGCTTTAAAGTATACGTGAAACTTGCCCTGGAAACATTGGGCGTTCATAATTCTTTTCAGTGTGTTGTAACGGCAGATGACGTTAAACAGGGGAAACCAGCGCCAGATATTTATTTGCGCGCTGCTGAATGTTTGGATGTTGCACCCGAAAATTGTTTAGCGCTTGAAGATTCTCCGGTGGGAATGATTTCAGCATTGGCGGCGGGTATGTCGTGCGTGGTAATTCCTAACGCGTATCTTAAAGAAGCAAATTTTTCCGAAGCAACACATGTTTTTCCCTCTTTGGAGGCGGTACATAAAGCCCTGCCTGCAATATTGAATGATAGAAAAGCCTAAATCACAAGAAGTGCGCTTTTATTATGAAATTTGACAGATGAGGGGTTAGTTTTTAATAATTTATAAAAATTTTGAGGTGAGCAATGTTTAAAAACCCGCTCGCAAATATTTTTATTCCTTATGGTATGCCCCAAAAACAGGCTCTTGAAAAAACTACGCATTTAGCGATCGCTGCACATCCGGATGATGTGGAAATGATGGCAATTGAAGGGATTGTACATTGTTTTGATCACCCTGAAGATTCATTTACTGCCGTGGTGATGACCGATGGAGGTGGTTCACCCCGTTCGGGGAAATATGCCGATTTCACTGATGAAGATATGATCAGGGAGCGTCTGGAGGAACAAAAGAAGGCTGCCACAATCGGGAAATATGGCGCTCTGGTCTCGTTGATGTTTTCCAGCGGCGAAATAAAAAACCGTTCCAAACAGGAATCTACAGATGATTTAGTGGCTTTATTTCAACAAGCTAAACCGAAGATTGTCTATACACATAATTTGGCCGATAAGCACCCCACGCATGTTGCAGTTGCTTTGCGTGTTATCGAAGCCATTCGCCAGATTGAGCCGGAAGCAAGGCCAGAGCGCTTGCTGGGTTGCGAACTTTGGCGAAGCCTGGACTGGTTGCCAGATTCAGAGAAGGTTGCGCTGGATTGCTCAACACAGATTGATTTGCAGGAGGCATTGATAAGTGTTTTTGATTCTCAAATTAGTGGGGGCAAACGCTACGATTTGGCTGCTATGGGACGCAGAGTAGCCAACGCTACCTACTATCATTCGCATAAGGTTGATGAAGCCTCACATTTAACCTTTGCAATGGACTTGACCCCTTTGATTGTGAACCCTCATTTGGATATTGTCAGGTTCGTAAACGAGAAGATTGAAAAGTTTCAAAAAGAAGTCGTTGATCTTTTAAAAGAATGGAACTGAAGATACAAATTGATTAATCAGTAGAATCGTATTTTTATCATCAATTTATTTTCTTGGTTTGTGGGGTTATGCAAAATACTGTAAGGCCTTACGTAGCCGTGTTTCAGCATCTGCCGCATGGTCTTCTTTTGTAAGGGATTGCAAAGCGGTTTGTGCTTCCACAACAGAATAGCCGAGCGAGA
>Ga0255346_1002146_pt1 | contig 25761 bp, 31 predicted proteins | sample wastewater_treat_FD_194410 | JGI IMG/M metagenome (GOLD analysis project Ga0255346, IMG submission 194410) | Wastewater microbial communities from Lulu Island WWTP, Vancouver, Canada - plant22 | ecosystem: Engineered > WWTP > Wastewater > Unclassified | place: Canada: Vancouver, British Columbia...
TGGGTGCTGCACGAGCCCTTCGTCACGTGTCAATCACCGTGCCACTGTCGCCCGCCGGAGGGCGTAGGCGGGTACAGCGGCGAGCAACGCATGGGAACGTGCTGCGGCCCGTGTGAGGACAGCAGCGGACCATCCAGCAGCGGACCATCTCACAGCGGACCATCACACAGCGGACCATCACAATCGAATGGATCGGTTGTCGAACCCTGTCTCGGCACGGGGTGTGGTTGGATTTCCGTCAGCGATGGCCAATGGCCGCCTACGTTTCATTGGGAAGTACTGCTTGACGGATGTGAGGGTGGATGCCATTGCGCCGAACCTCCCATAAGTCCGAGATACGAGGGAGAGCTGACTGGCTATATATGTGTCCGATAATGACAAATGACAAGTGTGAGCATCGCGACGGCCGCAGCTGCGCAATAGCTTGCAGGATTGCAGGTCTCGATCGCATCCAGGTTGTCACTGACCAAGCGTGTAACGTCTGTCGCGAAACGACTCCGCCACAGGCCGTCAACAAAGTGACTAACGATCTTGCCGCGTATGCCCTGTTGCGTTTGGGACGCAAGGCCGAGGCAATGCGCATTTATAACCTCACCGCACCCAAAGTCGATCATGACAGGCTGCGAACCATCTCAGCAGGAACAGGCGTCGGCTCGCAAATCTGGCGACTGCTGAGCGAGATCGGCGTCCACCACGATCCCGACTGCGATTGTCTGAGTTGGGCTGAGCGGCTGAATGAGTGGGGAGTCGCTGGTTGCCGCTTGGCCCGCGCAGAAATCATCGAGCACTTGCAGGACGCAAGGAAGCAATACGGTTGGGTACGCTCGATCCAAGCTGCCGCTCGCGCTGCCGCCCAAGCCGCCCGCGACCTGGCTACCGGCCAGCGCCCGTGGTTAAACCCAATGGACCCCTACGGCAGCTTGGTGGATGAAGCAATCCGTCGCGCCGAATTACCGATCACCGACCACCGATCACCGATGACAGCCACCCATGACCTGCCACCACTGCCGCAAGAGGCGTAACCGGAGGAAGCGCCCGATGACCGCCAACGCGACGATTACGGATCCGACTCAGACCTTTGAGCGGGTCTACTGCCTGAACCTGGACCGCCGCCCCGATCGCTGGCGGCGATTCGCGGAGGGGCTCCCAGCGGATTGGCCTTTCCCGCAACCGGTCCGCGTCCGGGCGATCGACGGCAAGCTCGTCAAGCATCCCGACTACTGGACCGCCGGCGGCGGGGCCTGGGGTTGTTACTTGTCTCACCTGCGGCTGATCGAGACCTGTCTCAACGAAGGTGTCCGATCCGTCTTGCTGTTGGAAGACGACGCCCTGTTTCCGCCCGATTTCACCGCCCGCGTGACCGACTGGCTGCGCCACGTGCCTGCCGGCTGGCAGATGCTCTACCTGGGCGGGCAACATTTGTTCGCCAAGGCCCACCCACCGAAGCAACTCGCGCCGCAGTTGTGGCAGCCGTACAACGTGAACCGGACCCACGCCTGGGCGCTGCAGGGTGGCATGCTGCAGATCGTCTATCAGCATCTCATGCGCCGCGACTGGTACCGGGCCAACCACATCGACCACCATCTCGGCCGGCTGCATCAACAGCGCAAGCACCGGATCTACTGCCCGCCGGAATGGCTGGTCGGCCAGGCGACCGGCAAAAGCAACATCAGCGGCCGAGATCCTCCCGATCGGTTCTGGCCGGCGGCGGTCGAGATCGCCGCAGAGCACCGCGCGACCCTGCCGCCGCCGTCCTTCGTCGCGATCGTCGGCCTGCACTCGTCTGGCAGTTCCGCCCTGTGCCAAGCCCTCTGGCACCTCGGCCTGTGGTTCGGTGACCATCGGGACCTGCAGGGCTACTGGGGCAAGGATTCGCCGGCCAAGGGCGGCGAGCACCGCGAGTTGGCCCAGATCATGGACACGGCCATGCCGCTGCCGGTCGTACAACCGCGGAAGAAACGGCAGTGGTTGTGGCGGAAGCTGAAGAAGTTCATCGCCGCCCGTCAGGCCGAAGCCGCAACTGTTGGCGAACGGGGCGGCGTAAGCCCCCCGGTGCCCGCCGCCAAGTATCCGCAACTCTGTCAGGCGGGCCGCCAGTTGCGTAACCTTTGCGGCCGAGGACTGCGGCTGATCGTGTGCGACCGCCCCGTTGACGAGTCCATCGCCAGCCTGGTCCGTCGCACCAAGGCCACGGGCGATCACGCCGAACAGATCGCCGCCCACCAACGCTGGCTCGCTGCCGGCCGCGATGCTCTCGCCGCCGAGATCCCGGATCAGGTCTGCCGCGTTGCCTACGACCAGCTGCTTGGAGATCCCGCCGGCCAGTTGAGCCGCATCGCCGACTGGCTGGACCTGCAGCCGACCGCCGACCAGCTGGCGGCGGCCGTCGCCGCCATCGACCCAGCGAAACGACACATTACGTCCCCTTCGTCACATGACTCCCATCATTCCCATAACTCCCAACAATTCGCCCTGGCCGCCGCATGACCACCGATCACCGATCACCGATTACCGATCACCGATTGCCCACCCTATGGCTGTACTGGGAAGGGCCGCGTCCGCCGCTGGTCGATCTGTGCATCCGGTCGATCCAGCGGCACAACCCATCGGCCCGGCTCATCGGCCCGCCCGACGTAGCCGCCATGCCGGAAAGCGGCGAAGTCCGATCCATCACACGCCGGCTCAGTCCCGCTTTTCGGAGCAACCTGCTCCGCGTCTGGCTCATCTTGAAGTTCGGCGGCGTCTGGGTGGACGCGGACACGATCTGTACCGCGCCGATCGAGTTGGTCGCACTGGCTGCCGACTACGATCTCGTCGCCGTGAACAATCCCGGTTTCGCGGCGCGGGAGACGCCCATCGGCGGCCGGGCGGGCAGTCCGGTGTTCGCGGAGACTTACAAGCGATATGCCGAGGTGATGCGCCGATACCACAAGCACACCGCGTTGCAACGCCTGCTACGGGCACACGTCGCTTTCCCCAACGATCCGGGATTGCGCCAGTGGATTGCCAACCCCGATGTCGGCGCCACGTCGGTCACCTTGCCCGACAAGCCGTACTATCCGTTTCTGTACCGCCAGATCTCCACGATGATGACCTGCCGCGGCCGTGGCCTGGACCCAGCCGCCGCCGTGCTGTGGCCGATCAACCATCACGTCTACCGTCGCTTCTCCCACTGGCCAGAGCAGCGGCTGATGGTCTGCCGCAACTTCTTGGGCGAGTGTCTCCGCTACGCTTTTCGGGAGATGGTGCCGATCCCATGAAACGGTGCATAGCCACGCTGGACGTTGGCGGCGGATCGTTGCACCCGGCCAGCCGGGCATCCCTCGAAGCCGCCGCGAGCCGCTGGGACGCCGACCTGGTGATCTTCACCGAGCCGCTCGCGAAGTGTCACATCTGGTGGCAAAAGACCTTCGCCATCGACCACCTGCTGCAATACGACCACGTCCTCCAGATCGACGCCGACGTGTTGATCGCCGAAGACTGTCCGAGCCCGTTCCCTGAGTGCGATCCGGCCCGGCTGGGCGTCTGCCGAGACCTGCAGCATCCCAACCAGTACCGGCTTGCCGGTTGGCTGTCGAACCAAACCCGCCGCTGGTCCAGATACCTCGGCCTGCGCCAACCCGGCGGCCGCCAGTGCGTCAACGCCGGCCTGCTGCTCTACGGCCCCCGGCAACTGCTCCCCTGGTTCCGTCTCTGGCGAGCCATCGGCCGGACGCACGATTTCCCCGCCTGGGGCCTCGGCGACCAGTCCGTCCTTTGCGTCCTGTGCGTCAACTTCCAATTCCACCAACTCCTACCCGACCGCTTGAACCAGACCCACGCCAACACCCACTGGCGTCCCGACCTCCCCAGCCGCATGGCCCGTTCCATCTATCACTTCTGCGGCCGTAGGAACAGGTCCGCGAGAATCGAATTGACTGCTTGGCGAAGCGCGAATCGCATGTAGCGGATCGAGGCAAAGCTGGCCCTCTTCGTGAGCGCGTCGTTGCGGCTTTCCCCCGGGAGCGGCCGTCGCCAGGCCCGCAGATCCGGCCAGGTGTGCAGCCGCCCACTCAGCACGTCGCGCACGATCGCCACGGGACTGGCGTCGGCTTGCTCGGCTTCGTACACCAGCTGCAGATCCCGCGTCGCTAAGACTGCCTCGCGCAGTTCCACTTACTCCTCCCAATCGTCCGTGTCTCGGCAGGTGCAGTCTTCGATCACGTTTCCGCATCCACGACAGATCCGATCCGTGCGGTCCAGCGGCGCCGGCAATCGCGGAGCATCGTACAAACTAACGCCGACTTGCCGTTCCGCCGCTTCGGCATGGGTTCGCCGGTTTCGGCAAAGTAGACGTGAGCGGCGAGATCGGCGAAACACACGTCGCAGCGGATGTTACCAGCCTCATCGAAGATCGGTTGGTCAAGGCGGCAGAAGCGGAAACCGCCGCCCAAACCCGGCACGTCTTTGTGGCCCTCGATGACTCGTTTCAACCGCTGAGCAGTCACATCCTGAGCGATCCCCTTTTCCATTTCGACCAAGATGAAACGACGATTGCCGCCATCCGCTTTGTTCATCTCCAAGACGGCGTGTCCGGTGGTTCCGCTGCCGGCGAAGGAATCCAGGACGATTGATTCCGGGTCGGTTGTCATGCTCAGGATCACCCTTGCCAGTTGGAGAGGCTTGGGAGTGTCAAATGCTTTCTCGCCGCCAAAAATGGCCTTTAGCTCGGCGCTCGCGTTTCGCGTGCTTCCAGCGAATTGATATGGCCACCACGTCTGGTTGACAACTCCTTCTTTCACTTCTGACAGGAACTTCTTTTCCATCGGAAAATCCGAATCGCCGTCCTTCCCCCACCAGATCCGATTCTGCGCGGCCAATTCACGCATCTTTGCCGGAGGTCTCCGCCAACTGCTGCCCTTCGGAGGAAAAACCTCTCTGCCCGCAAGGTTTGCAATAGCATAGTAGTCTCGGTCCCTGTGCTCGGCGCGGGTCAGCGGCGTTCCTAACCAAGGTCCCCGAGGATCGCCATCTTGGTTCGTATACGTACCGAGTTGCTTTTCGCTGCGTGCGAGAAGGTTGGGGACGAATTCATCCGATCGACCGTACGCGAGAATATGGTTGTGGGTTTCGGCAACACCGCTACTGTTGTTTCCTGGCGTGTCTTTCGACTGCCAAACGAAATTGGCGATGAAGTTCCGTGGGCCAAAGACCTCGTTCATCACCAGCCGCAAATGGGCGACCTCCACGTCATCAATGCTTACGAAAATCGCGCCATCCTGTCGAAGGAACTCCTTCAGGAGCGACAGTCGCGGGTACATCATGCACAACCATTTGTCGTGGCGCGACAGGTCCTCGGCCTCGGCCCCTACGACCTTGCCTAGCCAGTTCCGCATCTCCGGACTGTTGACCGCGTCGTTGTAGACCCAGTTCTCGTTTCCCGTGTTGTACGGCGGGTCGATGCAGATGCACTTCACGCGACCCGCGTAGTACGGCAGCAGGGCCTTCAGGGCTACCAGGTTGTCGCCCTGGACCAGGAGATTTCCAGTACCAGCGTCACCTACGGACAATGACGGGTCGCACTTCAACAAGTGGAACGGCACCTCGCGGTGATGGTTGACGACGGCTTTTTTTCCAATCCAATCCAGCGTTGGCATCTCGAATGTCTTTCCACCGCGCAGGCGCCCCATCCCGCGGTCAACGAACGTTCCACGTAGCGCCGACAACGACGAGAGGCGGGGTGCGCATATTCGATACTCCAATAAACGTAACGACCGAAACGGTTTGCGGCAACCACGGGGGCTGGCCCGCCGCTTGCCCTGGACGCGCCTCCAAGGGCCGCGATAGGCGGCGGGCCTCGTATCAGATCTTGGCACGATGGTCAGATGTGCTTTCGCCTGCCATTGGCCAGCTCCTTGGGACTCTTCGCGACGGCCGGGACCTTGGCCACCGCCTCGGCTACCTCCGGCACAATCTTGGCGCCGATCGCGGTAGCCCGTCGGATAGTGCGCTCGCTTTTGCCGGTCTTGGCTGCCGCGTCGGAGGCAAAAGATTCGACGTGCGTAACGGGTTTCGGCGGCGGCGAACTAACGGCCACCGTGTCCGTTAGTTTCGTCCAGCCCTTTTGCTCAGCGTATTTGTCCAGCTGACGCTGTGCTGCACTCTGCGTCTTGTGACTCGTGAGATAGGGAGACTTGATTCTGTGGTGTCCGCCAGCGGCACTTTTGAATCCGGCCATCCAGCCGGACGTCCCCAGGCCCTTGAACACGTAAATCTCAACTCCGTCGTCGCGCAGCCAGTGTGCGGCTGGCGACTCTGGTTGCGGTTTGCGGCCACCTCTCACGCCACGCCGCGCCTCGGGGTGCAGCAGTTCGTAGGCGGTTTGCCGTCGCCGTCGTCATGCCCTTGGCCCTCCCAACGGCCGCCGCGGCCTCCTGCCGCGGCAGCCGGCTCCAGTCAGCGGCCCGCTCCCTCAGACCGCTTGCCAAACACGATTTGTTTCGCCCAGGCGTGTCCCTCCGGCGACGCGCGGAACAGAGCCCCACGCTCGACCCGTCGCCGCAGACACACCGCCGGCGATCGTACTCCGACATCACGCCGCTGCTGCGCGTCCCAACGCGGCATTTGGTGGGCCAGATCGTAGGCCGCGGCCAGGAAACGGATCTTGTGCTCCGGCTCGTTGTCGAGCAGATCCGCTTCGACGGCCGCATAAAAGCACGGCTGCAGCGCCCCCACCACGATTGCCGGCTTGCCGGCCGCGTCGCGGAAGTGCCGCGTCTGCAACTGCCGCCAGGCCACGTGGTCGCGCAGGCAGTCGTCGCGCTCGCCGCGCTCGGCCGCGCTCGGCAGTCGGCTGGCCGCTCCGGATCCGGAAACGGAGACGGACGTCACGGATACGGGTGTAGAGGATCTTTCTTCTACGGATCCGGACGTCGTGCCGAGCGCCGCCGAACAAGCCGAGCGCGGCCGAGCGCCGGACCCGACGAGGGCCTCCCAGGCCTCCTCCGGATCGACCTCGCGCCGGGCCTGCTCCCGGTGTGTCTGGGCGACCTCACTGATTTCCACGAGCAGCGCCAGTCGTAACCGATACTCGCCGTCGGCCTCTGTCACGAGGCCGGAATTGCGCAGTCGTCTCAGTGATTCGCAAACCGTGGACGCACTTTTCCTAACCCTTTTTGCGATCTGCCGTTGCGTCCGCACCGCCAGCCGCATTTCTCCCGACTCTCGCCGGCCATCCTGGATCAGCCACCGCACGATCGCCGTCACCCCGTCCGGCAAGGCAGCCGAGTCGAGCGCCGCCAGATACGCCTCGTCCGATTGCTCGACCTGCCCGATCGGCAGCTCTCGCTGAGACCTGTTCGGCTTGTTCGGCAGCGCTCGGCTCTGTTCGGTCACGTTCGGCTCCGTTCGGCGGCGCTCGGCAGCGCTCGGCTGCGGCTGAATCAATAGTTATCCGGCAAACACGGACACGGAAAAACGCCCGTCTCTCCGGGCTGTCACGACTGTTTCACGGACTCGCGCCGGTTGCGTCTCTGGCAGCGTCACGTCTGCTGTTGGTCCAGAGCAAACCTTGGCCGGATCTTCACTCGCCTTTCGCGTCCGCTGGCAAGCTGCAAGCAGCACACCCCGCCGTCCTCCAGGCATCGGTATCTTCATGGGTTCTCTTTCCATTCGACGATCTCGAATTCGTCCAGCCTCAATCCCAATTGTTTGCCATCGTCCGCCAACACGGAAACGGCACCAAACTTGTTCACGGTGCAATCCATCTCTCCTGGGCCGGCCGCTGTCTTGTGACCGACCGGCCAGTCGCCCGTAATCCGTCTATTCAGTCGCACACGGCACGGCACGTGTGGCGGAATTTGCGACGGGTCCGCGCGCTGCAGCACAGCCGCGCGATAGTAGGCCGCTGCCTTCGTCTGCCGTGCCAGTTCCTTCGCCACGCACTCGATGCACATTCCGAAACGACGGATCACGCCCTTGAGATCCTCCCCGCCACACGGACACGGAGAGAGGCCGGATACGAGATTTCTAACCGGCTGTGGGCCGGCAAGGTTTCGACGTTTAGGAACGTGTTTTCCTCCGTTCACATCCTCGACCAAACAGTTATCAGCCACGCGACTTCCTCCCCGGCACGAAGCCGGATAACTACGGATGCAGCCGAGCGAGTACGCCGGCTGATCCTTGGGCGTTATGCGGACACGGAACACGGACACGGTCGTACTTCCCACGGCCATCGGCCGGCCTTGCCGGCTTCTCGACCCCGGCGGCGTCTGCGCCGTCGCGGATCGGCTTGGCCTTCCACAGCACGGCTTCAAGGAACGGATTTCGCGGCGACTCGCCGCGGGCCGCCTCGATCGAGGCGAACAACTCTTCCGAGATTTGCACGTGTAGACTTTTCATTTTTTTACTCGTGTTTGTAGCGCCGCCGCCTGACGTCGCGTCTCTCACTAATCGGCACCCAGTGCCGGCCTCTGTCTTCCGTCGCGGGCGTGATTATCTGATCCTCCCCTGTCGAGGATTTACCACCCACGTCCGTCGCCTCAGCAAGCCGCGCCGCCATCGCATCGCGGCGTGCCTGGGCGCAATGGTCGCAACGTCTTCCGTCGCCGAGGTGGTCATGGTCTGGAAATGACGCTCCGCAGTCGATGCATGTCGTGTCGTCCATTGGATCCTCACTCGGCAGAGGCATAGATCGCGTCGATCGCTACCGGTGACCGATCACCTCTTCACCACACCCTCCCCACCTGCCCCACCGCCGCGCAAATCGCGGCCAGCGATCCGCCCCGGCCCGGCGTCTCGTCTGTGCTCAGCAGCACTGCCGCCAGTTCCGGATCGCAGGCCCGCCCTGCGCGCAACGCGCCCAACGCCGCCCGCCGCTGGCACTCCTCCTGAGTCTCCCCCGGCAGCCGCCGGCCCACGTCGGCCGTCTCAGGCCGCCTTGCTTCGCGATGCATCACTTTCGCCATCGCCATTCTGCCTCCGCTTCGAAACCTCCTCCCGATCCACGGTCACCCCGTCCGGCGCCGCGACCCCCAGCCGCACAGCCCCGCCCTTTATCGTCAGGACCGTCACCGTCACGCCCTTCCCGATCACGATCGTCTCACCCTTTTTCCTTGACAACACCAGCATCGCTTTCCACCTCCGTGTTAAGTTCCCGTGGCACGGCCTACTCTGTTGGCCGTTCCCCTCCTATCTCAGCGCGTCTTGGACCGCGCCCACATCCGTCACCAGCTTGACCAGGCTGCGACTCAGCGACAGCCCCGTCTCACTCTTCGCCCATGCCTGCAGCTTCGTCAGCTGCGACCTGGTGCAGTGAATCGCCCAAGGGTCAGACAGCATGGCTGTGATACTTCCGGCATTAACCAAAGCCCGCTTTGCCGTCTGCGGTCCCCAGCCGGGGCACCCAGGCACGTTGTCGCCGGCCTCCCCCACCAACGCTTGATAATCCACCCAGCACGCCGGCCGCAGTCCCAGTGTCGCCTCCGCAATCTCCAGCTCGCGAGCCGTCTGCCACTCGGGAGCCACCACATCAGTGCCGTGCGTCCCGAAGGACCGCAGGACCGATACCCGGCCCTCGACGAGGCACTGCCAGAGATCCTTGTCCGGCGACGCAATGATCGCCTTGGCTCCGGAGTCCACCGCCACGGCCGCAAGCGTGGCCAGACAATCGTCTGCCTCGTAGCCGTCCTGATACACTGCCTGCCCCACATCGGCGACGGCCGCCGGCGACTCGGCCAGCAGCCGCTGCAGCGTCTCGTCTTTCGGCTTGCGATTCGCCTTGTACGCCGGCCACAAATCGTGCCGAAACGATCGACGATCGAAACACACCACCACGCACGAAGCGCGGGTGTACTGAGTCAGTATCCGCACTCGCCGGCGGACGTGCTCCAAGACGTCCACGCCGCGGAAGGCGTGATACAGTGCGTGTACCCAGTTCGTGCCGTCGATCCCAAGCCAAATCACGCGAACAACTCCAACTGCTGCGTCCGATCAAACAGCCCTTTCTGTTTCGATCGTCCGCTGGGAACCACAGCGGCCCGCTTACCAAAGTGACGCTCCAACTCGGCCAGATTCCGCACCACAGCCTGACCCCACGGCCCGGATACGATCAGCGCAGGCACGCCGTCTAATCGGAGCCGCCGGTCGATTGCCAGCTCCCATTTGCGACGGCTGATTTCGCGCTCGACCGCGATCAAAGAATCGTGCTCGCACACGGCTAAACCCCCACTACTTGGCCACCCAAATCAAGCAAACCGCTCAAACCGCTCAATCCCCTCCCAAAAACACTCCGGTTGCGGCAGCGTCGTCACCGCCTCGTAGATCAGCCCGCTCGGCTCCCGGTAGCTGGTCGAGTTCAGCGTCGCGGTGTGCCCCAACACAAACTGCCCGCTCCCCGGCCGGTGCCGCTCCAATCGCTCGTTGCACGTCAGCCTGCCAACCTGCCAAGGCTTCGCGTGCCGGATCCCCACCGACTCCGCCGCCCGCTTGAACCGCGCGTTCCGGTCCCGAGCCGGCCGCGACCGCTCCGGATCGGCAGCCGCCGCGTCTGTCAACTCCGGCCACACCAGGCCCGCACCCTCCGGGAACAACAGCCCCTGCCGGCCACGCCACCGCTGCAGCTGACGCACCGTCACCACGGCCAGCGGCACCGTCTGCCGCTTGCCCGTCTTCCGCGCAGTAAACTCCACACAGGGCCGATCCGCCGTGAGCGACAGCGATTCCCACCGCAGGCCAAACAAGTCCACCGTCCGCAGGCCCACGTTCAAGCTCGCCACGAACGCCACCTGCAGATCCACCTGCCCCGCCAACGCCTGCCAAATCGACGCGATCGCCCGATCGTCGTACAGCTCCTTCGCCGCCCGCTCGTCCGGAGCCTCCCGCCCCCACGTCGGCTCCGGTACCCGCTCGATCGCCCGCACGGCCTTGGCCCGGGCAAAGATCGTCCGCAGATGCGCCCACGTGCTCCGCACCGTGGTCACCGCCAGCTTGCGCCGCATCGCTACCAGCGTCGCCGTCACGTGCTGGTCCGTAATCCACGCCAGCGGCCTCCCCCGCCAGGGCTCGCCAGCCGGCCAGTCCCCAGGCCGCGGCGAGAACCGCTCCCAGCGATTCAGCGCCTGCCGATCCTTCGCGGCCGACGCCGCCGCCAGCGTCGCGTCTGACACGCGCCGCCGCCGCACGGCCGCCAAGCCGTACACGTCGTGCTCGTACAGCCCTCGCAGCGTATAACGCTCGGAAAACCATTGCCGCTCGCCCTCCGGAATCTCGACCGCCTCCGTCTCGCCCGCTACCTCCGCCGCCCAGTCGTAGTGGCCCTCGGCGAACGGGGTGGCGTCAGCCCCCCGGTCCTCCCCACCCCCCGGCAGACCGCGCACAGGACTATTACTCCTGTGCGCAAACTCGTCTCCGCCCTCGTCCGGCGGCACCCACAACGCCAACTGTCTGGCGAACGGGGCGGCGTTAGCCCCCCGGTGATCCTCTGCTCGTGCCGCATCCATGCCCACAAGCCTCCTCCCTACCCATACATCGCGTCACCCCAGAAAAAGCCCGATCGGCGCGCAGTCTCGCTCCCGCATACGCCGATCGGACTCGTTGCCCTGCACCCGCCAAGAGCGACGGGATCACACAGACACCAGCCGGCCCCGCCCTCCTTGGCTGAAGCCGGCTTCCCTGACAGATGATGACGCCCAAAGGCGTGCCGCTCCGCAGCCGCCAGAAAGGCGCCGTCGACCTATCGGTCAACCGGGACGCCTATTGTTATCATCTGATAAGCGTTGTCAAGACGACTTTCTAGAAAAGTTTGGATTTCCCTTTTTGCCGCGTTTGAATTGTGCAACATCGTCGACGTGGATCACGTACGTCTTGCCATCTGGGCTTCGGTCGGCGGGCAGCTTTCCAGCGCGGATGTAGTTGGCTACCTGTATGCGGCTTAGCCCCAATTTCTTCGCCGCCTCGCTCACACTCACCAGATTCCCCGACGCGACCGTGCTCATGTCCTTCATGGTATTGCCCCGGCAATCATTGTCAAGCACAATAGATCGTCGCCCACGTCTCGCTCAACAGCGGCTGGGGACGGCACCAGCGCACCGGACCCCACGTCCACGTCCCCAGCCGCATCTTCTTCTCGGCTCTCAAGCTAGATTTGCCACGGTCCCACACCTCGGACAGCAGTACCGTGTCCCCGAGTACGCGATCGCGTAGATCAGCCCCGGCACAATCGCCAGGCACATCAACACCAACAGCACGATCCGGCTGCCCTTAGCCTGCTCGGCTGCCGCCCCTCGATACCCGCAGTTAGGATTTGCACACACCATCTGCTTCGCGCTGACCTTCCATCCTCGCGGCATCAAGCTGTCCATCGTCGTCCCTTTCTGCTTTTGATCCGTGGGGGGGGGGCCTGTTTTTCTGCGCCCCCCGCCGCCCGTAGACCCTGGGTACATCAGGCGTGTAAAAATCTGAAATTTTTAGGGGGGTTAGCTGGACTTATTCGGGTGCCGCAGGCTTGGACGGCTGATCAGATCGTGCGGCTAATGTCGGCTTGCGAGGTGCAGACGGGGACGATCGGCGGGGTGGCGGCTGCCGACTGGTGGCACGCGTTGCACCTGGTGGCGTGGGACACGGGGGAGAGGATCGGGGCGATTCGGGATCTGGAATGGGTCCACGCTGACCTCGTCGCCGGGTACATGCTGGTGCCGGCCGAGCTGCGGAAGGGGAAACGGAGAGACCGGTTGTATCGGTTGGCAGGGGACACGATTCAGGCGCTTCGAAAAATCTTGCTGCCGAAGCGGGAAAAGATTTTCCCGCGGCCGTACAGCAGGACCTACCTTTGGAACCGGTACAGCCGGCTGTTGCGGAAGGCCGGATTGCCACACGATTCGAAGTCAAAATTTCACCGGGTGCGGCGGTCAGTCGCGTCGCATTACGAGGCGGCTGGGGGCAACGCGACGGAGCTGCTCGGCCACTCTAGCAGATCCGTGACGCTGGCTTATCTCGACCCGCGAATCGTCCCGCAGCATCACGCCGTGGACCTGTTGTTTCGGCCTGGCAGCGCAACCTAATTGTAAACCTGCTCTGCCGGGGCTGGCTGGCGTGCGCTAGACTCGCCGTCGACAAATCGCGGACCGGCCACTCGTTAGCGGCGCGGGTTCCTGCTGGTCGGCCTCATGGCTCGTTAGCCGTTGTGCCGGCCGCTGTGCGATACCGAGAGACGTATCGAAATTCTTGGACGGGAGAGGGACCCTATGCGCCGCAGACACCTGATGCCCACCTTGCGCCGGCCCCACGGATACACCGTGCTGGCACTGTTGAGCCCAAAAGCGATCCGGGAAAAGATCGGCGAGCTGACCGATCGGGCCCTAGCGATCGTCGACACCGCGACGGGCGAAAACCGAGATTTGACCACAGAGGAACGGACCGAGGTCGACGGCATTTTGGGAGTCGGCAAACCGGGCGAGGCCGGGCACAAGCCCGGCAAGCTGGACGCGCTGGAGGCGGATTTGGCACGGGCCGAGAAATTGGAGGCCCGGCAAGCCCAGCTCGCCGCCTCGCGCACGGGCAGCCTGGGATCGCACCTGGTCCAACGCTCGGACGGACCGGGGCAGCACGCGCAGGACGGCGACGATTCGCCGCGCGTCAACCGCGTGCGGATCCCGGTGGCGGCCCAGTACCGCTACGGCCGGCTGAAGGCGTACCACGGGCCGAATGCGGAGCGGACGGCGTACCTGGCCGGCCAGTTCTTCCTCGCGGCGCTGTTCAACAATCAGCGGGCGGCCCAGTGGTGCCGTGATTTCGGCTTGGACACGCGCATTCAGGCGGCGCTGTCCGAGGGCACCGACTCAGCCGGCGGCGTGCTGGTCCCGGTGGAGGTCGAGCAGGCGATTATCGACCTGCGGGAGACCTACGGCGTGTTTCGCCGGCGGGCCAAGGTTGTGCCGATGGCGCGCGACACCAAGACGCAGCCGGTCCGGCAGAGCGGGATCACCGCCAGCTGGGTTGGGGAGAATGACGAGATCAGCGCCGGTGACAAAGCGTGGAAGCAGCTGAACCTGGTCGCCCGCAAGCTGGCCGCGCTTACGCGCTACAGCACCGAGCTGGGCGAGGACGCAACAATTTCGATCGGCGACGATCTGACCAAAGAGTTCGCCTACGCCTTCGCCGTGGCGGAAGACACCGCCGGCTTTATCGGCGACGGCAGCGCGACGTACGGGCACCAGACAGGGCTGAAGAACGCGATCCAAGCCGGCTCGATCTACACGGCTCTGACCGGAAATACGACTTTCGGCACGCTGGACCTGGAGGATTTCATCGGGGCCGTCGGACAACTGCCGGACTATCCAGGGATGCAGCCCGTTTGGTACATCAGCAAGCCTGGCTACTGGAACTCCATGGTGCGGCTCATGGCCAGCCAGGGCGGAACCACGTGGGAGAAGACGGCCGACGGCCAGATGGTGCCGATGTTCTTGGGCTATCCGGTCGAGTACGTCCACGTGATGCACAAGACCTTGACCGCCAGCGTAAGTACGATTCACGCGTACATCGGCGATTTGTCGATGGCCGCCATGCTGGGAAATCGCCGGGGAATGACGATCCAGATTTCCGACCAAAGGTACTTCGAGTACGACCAGATCGGAATCAAGGGCACCCAGCGTTGCCACGTGGCGATCGTCCAGCCGGGCACGGCCTCGGCCGCTGGTCCGATCGTCGCGCTGAAGACGCCCGGCGCGTAGCTCGTTTCGATTGGTCCGCTCTGCGCCAACGCGCAGAGCGGATTGATCTTCGTCTGCCAACTGACCACTGACCACTGACACTTATCGAGGAAAAGATGAACGAGCTGCAACACACGAAAGTCGTCGCCTGCATCCCGCCCGGCGAGATCAAGGATGACGCCGAGTTTACGGCGGTCGAGATCGACACCTTGGGCTGGGATTACCTGCAGGTGATCGTCGCCCTGGGCGCGACGGACATCGCAATGGCCGCGCTGAAACTGCAGGAGTCGGAGACCTCCGGCGGCGGCGGCGGATACACGGACATCGACGGCTGCGATCTGGCGACGGATAACGACGCCTACGGATCGGCTGCCGCGCTGCCCTCGGCCGACGACGACAACAAGCTGATCGTGATGGAAGTCGATTTGCGGGCGGGACGGATGCGCTACGTCAATTTGTACGCCAAGGCAGGCAACGGCGCTCTTGGCACCTACCTGTCGGCGATCGGGATCCTGTCGCGCAGTCCAGTCGGAGCGTACACGGCGGCGGAGCGCGGCGCCGACACGGTGATGAGGGCGGCGTAAGCCTGCTGTCCTGATGTGGCACGGCCAACACAGGCCGTGCCTGGATCGCCCACGAACCCGAGTACTTCCGGCACGGCCAACACAGTAAACCGTGCCACATGGAGCAACGCAGCATGAATCGCAGACACTGGATCACGATCACCGTCGCAACTATCGCGCTCTGCGCGCTGGCCGCGAATTACCGGATCGACGTCGGCAAGGTCTGGAAATCGCTGGAGCTACAGCCAGGCTGTACCGTGATCAACCGCGACGGCAACGACATCGCCGCGCAGCTCGACACGCTGGACACCGTGACGGCCGCGGATCTGACCAAGATCGACGGGATTACGGACGGCACGGCCGCGGCGAACAAGGCCCTGGTGCTGGGCGCGGCCAAGGAGATCGCGACGATCACCACGGCTACGATCACGACCGGAAACATCGCCACCGTGAACGCGACCAACGTGGACGCTGGCGCGAGCGGCACGGCCGGAAGCCTTGACGTGTTCCCCAGCACGGCCGCCAGCGGCAAGCTCGCGATCACGGCGGCCGATTCAGCCGGCGATACGGTCACCACGATTACCAACGCCAGCCAGGCCGACGCGAGGACGTACACCATTCCAGACGCGGGCGGCAACGCGGATTTCGTGCTGACGGCTGGGGCGCAGAGTCTGGGCGGCGTCAAGACGTTTACCGGCACGCTCACCGTGGCCGGCGGAATCCGTACCAGTGTCGGCGTCGGCGCCGTGGCCGGTACCGGCGTGACGCTGGGCAGCGAGGCCGGCGACGGGCTGTACCACCAGACGACCATCACGCTGACCGACGTGGAGATTGCGTTGACCGACGAGCCCGGCGTGATCGCCTACGGCGGGCTGAAGATCTACGACCTGCCGGTGGGCGCGATCGTCGTCCAAGCGGCGGTCAGCGATCTGGACGTGACGAAAAGCTCGGCCGGTGTCAACGTCGATTGGGACGGGAACTTTTCGCTGGGTACTGTCACGGCCGGCAACGACGCTGACCTGACGGGGAAAGAGGTCGACATCCTCGCCAAGACGGCCACGCCGCAAGCCGCGGCCGGGGCCACAACCGCCAACGGCGGCGCGGCGACCAACGGGTATTTGGACGGCACCACCACGGCCGGCGCGGCGGCGGACGTGTATTTGAACGTGCTGGTGGACGACGCGGACCACGACGTGACCAGCACGCCGTGCAGCCTGATTTTCAACGGCACGATCAAGCTGACCTGGTTCGTCGCCGGGGACTATTGATCGGGCAATGGGAATGGGGGGAGGCATGGGAAGTATGGTTTGCCTCCCATGCTCTCCTAATTCCAATTACTCACACCACAACCACGAGCACCACATGCACGTCAGACTAATCCGAGCCTGGGGCGGGCATCCGGCGGGCCGCGAGTTCCGCTGTATGCCGGACGGCGCGGCGAACGTGCTGATCAGCCGGCATTTGGCCGAGGAGGTAAAGCAGGATGCTGGATCAAGCGGCCAGGCTGCTGACAGCGCCGGCGCTCGAGCCCGTGACGCTGAGCGAGGCCAAGCGCCACGCCAACGTGGTCGCCAGCGACGATGACACGCTGATCACGGCCCTGATCGTCGCCGCTCGCGAATTGGTCGAGCAGGATACCAGCCGGGCTCTGATCAATCAGACGTGGGAATTGGAGCTGGACGACTGGTGGACGGACGGCTTGGAAGTGCCCCGGCCGCCGCTGGTGAGCGTGACGCACGTCAAGTACTACGACGCCGACGGCGTGCTGCAGACGGTGACCAGCACGAACTATCACGTCGACACGCGGCGGCAGCCGGGCGTGATCTGGTGGGATGACGATTACACTTTGCCGACGCTGGGCGACGATGCGAACCCGGTGCTGGTGACCTACGTCGCCGGCTACGGGGCGGCCGCCAGTGCCGTGCCGCAGCGGGCCAAGCAGGCGATCCTGCTGCTGGTCGGGCACTGGTATCGGCAGCGGGAAGCGGTCGGCCGTGCTGAGGGCGAAGTGGCGTTGGCCTACCGGCGGCTGATCCGCAGCCTGTGCGTGGGGGTGTATCCGTGATCGACGCCGGCCAGCTGGACAACCGGATCACGCTGGAGACGCCGACGCCGACGCTGGACTCGGCCGGGCAACCGATTCGGACCTGGGCGACTTTCGGCACGGCAAACCTGCCGGCCAAGGTCGAGCAGGTGACGGGCGGGGAAACCATCCGGGGCCGGCAGACGTCGGCCGAGACGACCATCGTGTTCACCGTGCGCTGGCTGTCCGGAGTCACAGCCCAGATGCGCGTGAGTTGGGACAGCCGGACATTCGGGATTGTGCGAGCGGCGGATCCGTACGGCGATCGCCGCGAGCTGCGGATTGAGTGCAAGGAGGCGGTGTGAAACTGGCGGCGATTACGTGCCTGTACGGGTGCCGAGAGACCGCGCGGCAGCGGGCCAACTATTGGGCCTGCGCCGCGGCGCTCAAGGCCCAGGGCGTGGACCTGTGGACCGTGCAGGGATTATTGCCGTGGCAATACCACGCCGAGGCGATCGACGGCGAGCGGATGCTTTGGGTGCCGATCCGGGATTTCCTCTGGCACAAGGAGCGGCTGCTGAGCCTCGGCGTCAGCCGGCTGCCGGACGAGTACGACGCGGTGCTGTGGGTGGACGCGGACGTCACGTTCGATTTACCGGACATCCGCGAGCGCATCGAGCAGGTGCTGGAAAAATACCAGATCCTGCAGCCGTGGTCCGACGCGATCTATCACGACGAGGCGGGCCGGCCGCTGAACGGGGTGTTCGACGTGACGCAACCGGGGGCGCCGAATTTCGGCCGCTGGCTGTGGGAAGTTCCCAAGTTCCTGCGGCGATCGGCGGCGGCCGTGAACTGGGAGCAAGAGACGTACGTCCGGGCCCACACGGGATTGGCCTGGGCGGCGCGGCGGGAGTGGTTCGACCAGGTCGGACTGTACGAATACAGCCTGGGCGGCAACGGGGACGAGACGCTGTGCGAGGGCCTCTGGGGAGTGAGCGACGCGATCGCGCGGGCCAACTACAGCCGGCCGCACTGGGCCCACGTGCTCCGCTGGATTGCGCGTTGCTACGACGCGGTGCGCGGCCAGGTGGGCTACGTGCCGGGCACGATCCGGCACTTGTGGCACGGGCCGATCCGTGGCCGCGGCTACCGCGTGCGGCAGCTGCAGCTGCGGGCGTCGGGATTCGATCCGACGGCGCACCTGATCGACCAGCCGGGCGAGGCCTTGGCCTGGTCGGACACCGCGCCGGCCAGACTGGTGGCGTGGATGCGGGAGTATTTCGGCGCAACGTAATTTGGCGAACGGTGGGCGTTAGCCCACCGGTGGGCTAACACGTTGGCCGGGAGCGTAGTGTGACACTGACCGATCGCCAATTCGATCCGCACCGGGACTGGTTTAGCCAGCACCGGCGAGCGTGGACGGCGGCGCTGGCACGTTGGGCCGGCCAGCCGGACGTCCACGCGCTGGAGATTGGCGCGTTCGAGGGGCGGTCCGCGTGCTGGCTGTGCGATCACGTGCTGACCGGGCCGGGCTCGACGCTGACCTGCGTCGACCCGTGGGGATCGAAATGGGCCGGCGACGTCGAGGAGGCCCGCTTTGACCTGAATACCGCGCCCCTGCCGGTGACCAAAATCAAGGGCACGTCGCGGATCGTGTTGCCGCGGCTGGCGGTCGAGGGGCGGCTGTTCGATTTTGCGTACGTGGACGGGGATCACCGGGCCTCGGAGTGCCTCTGGGACCTGGTGCTGTGCTGGCATTTGCTGCGGCCGGGCGGGCTGCTGATCGTGGACGATTACCTGTGGACCGATCCGAGCGTGCCGATCCCGCCTCGGCCGGCGATCGACGGATTCGTCGCCGCGTACCGGGACCAGATCCGGCACGTGTCCCAGAGTCAGTGCGGGCAGGTGTTTTTGTGGAAGTGAGCAGGCGAGCGGGGCGGCGTTAGCCCCCCGGTGATCATGGCCACGCTGCAACTGGACGGCTGGGAAGAGTTGGCCAAACAACTGGACCGCGTGGACGATCGGTTGACCAAACGAGCAAAGTTGGAGGCGGTCAAGGCCGCCGGCGAGGTGGTAGCGGCAAGGGCCAGGGATTTGTGCCCACGTGGCGACACGGCCGACAAGCCGGACGCCAAGCCGCTGCGAGACACGATTGCGGTCGAGGTCCGGGATTACGACCAGCGAGCGCTGGCCGTGATCGGACCGCAGTACCCGGCCGGGGCCCACGGGCATTTGGTCGAGGACGGACACGAGATTGTGACGCGGGACGGAAAGCGGACGGGCCGGCGAGCGAGACCTCGGCCGTTTGTACGCCCGGCATTCGACGAGACGAAGGACCAGCAACAAGCCGCCATGCAAGCCGTGGTGACGAGGACCTTACGAGAGCTGGGCGGCTGAAAGGCGAACGGGGCGGCGTTAGCCCCCCGGTGATCAAATGGCAGACATCGGCATTGCAACCCGAGCCCGACTGATCGCCGACACCGCGGTCAAGGGGATCGTCGCCGCGCGGGTGTATCCCGACCGGCTGCCGCAGAGTCCGACGCTGCCGGCGTGTGTGTATCACGTGGTGAGCGGGACCGACGAGGTCCACCTTGGCGGCCTGTTGGGCGTGGCCCACGCGCGCCTCCAGGTGGACTGTTACGCGACAACGCGAGCCGCGGCCAACGCACTGGCCACGGCCGTGAGAAACGCCCTCTGTGCCAGCACGGGCCGCGGCACGTGGGGCACGGTGTATGTGTGCGGCGCGACGCCGCAGGGAGGCGAGCGGTACGACACGCAGAGTCTGGGCGACGGATCGGACGATCCGCAGTACATCACGATGCGTGATTTTCTGATCAGTTTCAACGGATAGAGTCTCGGCGAACGGTGGGCGTTAGCCCACCGGTGGGCTAACGCCCACCGTTCGCCCACAAACGAAGGAGCAACACATGGACACCGGCCACGGCGCAACCATCACGTTTGGCACGCAATCGCTGGCTTTCTTTTGGCGCAAGATCGGCGCCGTCGAGCAGGCGCGGGAGGAGGTCGAGTGCAACTACCTCGGCATTATCGCGATTGGCTCGAACCCGCCCTACGCGCAGAATCTGCCGGGTGACCTGACCGATCCGGGCGAGTTCGAAATCGAGTACGCTTTCGACGCGAAAGCCTCGGCGCAGCCGGCGATGGGCGATCCCGAGACGATCACGATCACGCTGCCATTGGCCAGCGGCCAGAGCAGCGCGTACAACGTCGCCGGGACCGGCTACGTCAAGAGTCGGACGATTCTCCCCGAATGCGCCACCAACGGACTGCAGATCGGCAAGATGGTCGTCCGCTTCGACGGCAGGACGGGGCCGACGCCGACAGCCGCCGCGTGATCCCGTGGCACGGCTTACTGTGTTAGCCGTGCCCGCGCCGCGCACGACGTCGAGCAGTTCCGGCACGGCCAACGCAGTAGGCCGTGCCACACCGACCAGCACGGCCAACACAGTAGGCCGTGCCACAACACCAAGCAAGGAGCAACGCATGAGCGCAGAATCTGTCGTATCGCTGAAGCAGTTCCCCACCGAAGTCGTGATGCGGCGCAAGACCGTCTTTCTCGACGAAGGCCGCGGTCCCAAACAGGTCGGCTATTTCTACGGCGCGGGCAAGCCGATGGCCTTTACGCGCCACTTCGACGCGGACACGGCCGCGGCGATCGCCGCCGAGGTGTGCCGGATCGAGGGCGTGGCGGAAGTCCCGAAGCTGGCCGTGCCGGCGCCCTGCCCGCCGGAGTTTCTCCCGCCGCCGGAAGAATCGTCGCCGGAAGAGTCGCCGTTAATTCTGCCGGACGATTTCGCAGGTGAGTGATCTCCTTGCGGACGCCGGCGGTCCGGGCTCCGGCCCGGCCGCCGCGCGCCGCGAGAAGAAATGATCGGTAATCGGTGATCGGTAATCGGTGATCGGTGATCGGTGATCGGTAATCGGTGATCGGTGATCGGTGATCGGATGGTAGGCCGGAACAAGTCCGCGCAGTTCCGGCGAGTGCGAAATGCTGCCGGAACTGCGCGGACTTGTTCCGGCCTACCGCAACGCAAGGAGTAGTCATGCTGAGCAGAGACCAGTTCTTCCAGAGCTTCCACCGCGAAACCAAAACCGTGCCCACGTGCTGCGGGGACGTCGCGATCCAGAACTTGACGGAGGCGGAGTTCGCCGCGTACAACAAGGGCCAATTTACGAGCAAGGGCGAGATCAACGAGCAATGGCAAGAGACCCGCCGGGCTCGCTTGGTCGCTGCCACGGTCGTTGATGCCGAGACCGGCAAGCGGCTGTTCGGCCAGCCCGGCGACGTGGCTCGGCTGATGGCTGCCGACAGTGCTTTGATCACCGAGGTCTTCTTGGCCGCGATGGAACACTGCGGCCTGCAGCGCAGCGAGGCCGACGCGGAGACGCTTGAAAAAAACTCCGAGCCAGCCCCCGCCATCGCTTCGCCTACCGCCTAGCGTACCGCTGGGGCATTGCCGACGTAGAGGCCTGGCGGCGATCGCTGGACCCGCGCGTGCTCGACGCCTGGCTGATCTACGCCAGCATCGAGCCGGAGACGTTTATCGAGCGCCGGCCCGCCGGCAGCGCCGGCCCGCCGGCCGCCAACAGGCCGCACATGGTCGACGCCTGGCAGGCGCAGGCCATGTTCCAGCGAAAGTATGGGAGGTAGGAACCCTGGGCGTTAGCCCAGGGGTAAGCATCACGGAAAGGACACCGGGGGGCTAACGCCCCTCCGCTCGCCCATGACCATCGGCACGCTGTCAGCCCGATCACGCAAGGATTCGCGATGATTGCCACGGCAATGGATTGGAAACCGCTCGCGGCCCCGTTTCCGTATTTCGGTGGCAAGCGCAAAGCTGCCCCGCTAATCTGGCCCCGTTTCGGCGACGATTGCACCAACTACGTCGAGCCGTTTTTCGGCTCGGGCGCCGTGTTGCTGAGCCGCCCGCCAGGGTTTCGCGGCGTGGAGACCGTCAACGATTTGGATTGCTACCTGGCCAATTTTTGGCGGGCGCTGCAGCACGATCCGGACCAGGTCTGTTATTTCGCCGATTGGCCGGTCAACGAGGCCGACCTACACGCGCGGCATTTGTGGCTGCTGCAACAGTCCGACTTTCGCCAGCGGATGCGCAGCGAGCCGGAATACTACGACGTGCGCGTCGCCGGCTGGTGGGCATGGGGGGCGTGCCAATGGATCGGCAGCGGCTGGTGCCGCAATGGAGACCACCGACCGGCGCAGCAGCGGCCGCACCTGGGCGACGCCGGCAGGGGCGTCCACCGACCGGCGCAGCAGCTGCCGCACCTGGGCGACGCCGGCAGGGGCGTCCACCGACCGGCGCAGAAGCTGCCGCAATCGCACGCGGAGCGTAACGAGACGGGATTGCGCGACTACCTGCACGCACTGGCCGAGCGGTTGCGTCGCGTCCGGGTGTGCTGCGGAGACTGGCGGCGAGTGTGCGGCCCAACTCCACTGTTGCACGTCGGACCGCGCAACGGAATCTGTGCCGTCTTTTTGGATCCGCCGTACGCGTACAACCACCGCAAAGCGGACCTGTACGCGACGGACGACGGCAGCGTATCGGCAGCGGTCCGCGCATGGGCGATCGAACACGGCAACAACCCGCGGCTGCGGATCTGCTTGGCGGGCTACGACGGTGAGCACAAGATGCCACGCGGCTGGCGTTGCGTTGAAGGCAAAGCAAGCGCCGGACACGGCTACGGCGGACAGACACGCGACGGCAACGGTTACGCAAATCGCGAGCGGGAGCGGCTTTGGTTTTCGCGGAGCTGCTTGAAAGTTTGACCCCAACGCCGGCACGGCTAACACAGTAAGCCGTGCCACGAAACCATGACCATCGGCACCTTGTCAGCGCGGATTCTAATGGACGCCTCCGGCGTGAAAGCCGGGCTCGGGCTGACGCGCGCCGAGATGAAGCTGACACGCCAGGCGTTCATCGATTCGACCAGCGACGTGGAGAGATTGGAGGCCGCGCTCCGCACGCTGGAATCCGCCAGGGACAAGGGCGCTTTCCGCGACGAGGCCGAGTACGCCAAAGCTGTCGCGGCGGTCCGGGCCGAACTGGACCCGACAGTCCGCGCCGAGCGAGAGCTGGCCGCAGCCCGAGCCACGGCGGACGAACAGGCAGCGATCCAGGCCGAGCGGGATCTGGCCGCCGCGCGGGAGCAAGGGCGAGCGCTGACCGAGTCCCTGGCCACGGCGGAAGAGCGCCGGGCCCAGCGGCTGACTGAGGCCAAGCAGCTGCTTGACCAGGCCGCCATTTCGCAAGAGACCTACGACCGGGCCCAGCGGCAGATTTCGTCGGAGCGGTGGATCGAGCTGGGGACCGGGATCCGCAACGTGGGATTGACCACGGCGGCCGTGGCCGGCGGGATCACGGCCGGGATGGTCGTAATGGGACAGGGGATGCTCGACGCCTACGCCGGCGCCCAGGACGCGCAAGCCGGCCTGCAGGCCGCCATGCGAGCCAATGGCACGCTGACTCAAGCGACGCTCGGCAGCTACAAGGCTTTCGGCACGGAGATGCAGCGGCTGACCAAGACGGACGACGATGCCGCGGCCGGGCTGCTGCAGGTGGCGGAATCCTACGGCGTCAGCGGCGACGCGGCCGAGCGGGCGGCCCGCAACGCGATCGCGATGGAGGCCGCTCTGGGCGTGGACCGGGACGCCGCAATCAAGATGACAGCCGCCCTCGAGCAGGGCAATACGACGCTGCTGAGCCGCTACCTGCCGGCACTGCGCGGCATCAAGGATCCCGCCGACAAGGCGGCTGCCGCCCAGGCTGCCCTGGCCAAAATGTTCGGCGTAGCGGAAGCCGAGGCCCAGACCTACGCCGGGGCGTCGGCCCAGCTGGGCAACGCGGTCGGCGATCTGCAAGAATCTTTCGGCGAGGTCCTGGCCCAGGGTCTGACGCCGCTGATGCAGGGCGCCCGCGACATGGTCGTCGGCTTCAACGAGCTGGACGCCAGCACCAAGAGCGTGATTACCTACACCGGCCTGGCCGTCACGGGCATGGCTGGCCTGGCGACGGCCGCCGGCGGGGCGATCGCGGTCACGGGTCAGCTGGTGACCTGGTACGGCACGCTGACCGCCACGGCTACCGGGGCGCGGATCGCGCAGATCAGCCTCAACACGGCGATCGGGGCGGGCTACGTGGCGGCGGCCGCGGCGGCCGTCGGCGCGGGGTACGCGCTGGGGCAGTCGTTGTACGAGCTGACGGCCACGGCCGAAAAGAACGCCGAGGTGCTTGGCAATCTGAAATCTGAAATGGGCGGGATTGCCACCGTCGATTTTGCCGGCGCGTCGCAAGAGTCGCTCGACCAGTACATCGCCAGCACCGAGCGGCAAATCGAGAAGATCAAGCAGCACAACGCGGAGCTGGGCGAGTCCCAAGCCTGGTGGAATTTCTGGCAGAGCAACAAGGATTTGATCCAGAGCAATACCGATCAGATCGACGTCCTGAATGACGCGTTGAATCGCGCTCGGAAAGAGCAGGCCGCGACGGCCACGCCCGCCGGACCGGACACGGCCGCCGCCACTACGGCCGTGGACAAGCTGACGCTAAGTCTTCGGGAGCAAATCCAGACGATCGGCCACACTGAGCAAGAGATCCAGCTGTGGAAGCTGGCGCAGGAGGGAGCCACCGCCGAGCAGTTGCGGGCCGTGCAAGCCCTGCAACAACAGACGGCAGCCGCGCAAGCCAACGCCAGCCTACGCGACGACACCAACGCCCTGGTGGACAGCCTGCGCCAGCAAGCGGCCGAGATGGGCCGCAGCGAGGCGGAGGTCCAGCGAATGCGGCTGGCCGCCCGTGGGCTTAGTCCGGAGTGGCTGCAGCTGATCGAGACGCTGCAAACCGAAGTCACGGCCGGCCAGCAGTTGGAGGCCGCGAACCAGAAGCTCGAACAGATGCAGGCCGCGCTGCAAGAGCAGATCGCCACGGCCGGCATGACCGCCGACGAGGTCGAGCGCTGGCGACTGGCACAAGCCGGCGTCACAAGCGAGCAACTGGCCGGCGTGGCGGCCCTGCAACAGCAGGCCGCTGCCGCACGCGACGCGGCCGAGGCCGCTCGCCAGGCGGACGAAGCGAAGCGGCAGCAGGCGCAGCAGCTGGCCACGTCGATCGAACAGACGACTAGCCGGCTGCAAGAGCAGATTGACACCTGGGGCATGACCGCCGACGAGGCGACTCTTTACAAGCTGGCTGCGCAGGGGGCGAGCGCTGCCGAGCTGGCGGCCGTGGAGGACCTCCAGGACCAGCTGGCCGATCTGCAACGACAGAAGGAATCCATGCGGGCCTCGGACCGGCGGGCTACCGACGTGTCGATCGCCGCCAGCACGGGCGCCGACCTGGCCGACGCGTGGCAACGCCGACAAGAGGCCGCGGCCTCGCCGGCGACGGCCGCCGAGTCGGCTGCCGCCCTGGCCGACGCGGCCGTGGACCCGTTTCGCCGCGCGTCGGTCACCCCG
>Ga0255346_1002151_pt1 | contig 25730 bp, 18 predicted proteins | sample wastewater_treat_FD_194410 | JGI IMG/M metagenome (GOLD analysis project Ga0255346, IMG submission 194410) | Wastewater microbial communities from Lulu Island WWTP, Vancouver, Canada - plant22 | ecosystem: Engineered > WWTP > Wastewater > Unclassified | place: Canada: Vancouver, British Columbia...
TGAATATCATAACCCCTGTGCTGCCCGGTGGCAGCACTTGTCCCCTTATCTTAAGGGGACTGTTCAGATGGTGTAATCCCATAATTACTCCCCTCTTAAGATAAGAGGGGTACTGCCGAAGGCAGGGAGGTGTTATGAATTAATGGATAATTGACAATGGAGGATTAAAAGAAATAGAGAAATGGGAAGTAGAGAAATAAGAATTTCAATGAATCATCAAATCGATAAATCTTTGAATCGGAAAATTAATGCATAATGAATTATGGAGTTGAAAAGTTGAAAGTAGAACTTTACGGACTTCCTAAACTTTCCAACTTTCAACTAAATATCCAACCATCAGCCTCAAACCTCAAACGTAAGAGGGCAAACTCAGAAATGAGTGAGCCATCACAAATTCATGTGGCAAACTCAGTTTTGATTATCCGCATTATTTCACATAGAACCCGGATTCTTATCGGTGAAAAGAGGAAAGTTTATTCAACCGACAAGGCGAAGAAATATCTCCGCCTTGTCCATAAAGTTTGTACCCCATTATATGTTATGCATCGCCGGTGGCTTTTTCGAGCTTTTTCATAATCGAGAAAATGAATATCGCCGAAATCGAACAACAGGCAACCAGTACACCCCAAACCATCCACAATGGAATTGGCCCCCATAGGTAGCCGATGATGGAAGTCAGATAATTTCCTATCGCCGTGGCGGCAAACCAACTGCCCATCATAGCTCCTTTGTATTTTGGAGGAGCTACTCTGGAGACGAATGAGATACCCATCGGCGAAAGCAGAAGTTCGGCAAAGGTCAGCACCAGATATGTGGAGATGAGCCAATTGGGCGATACGAGTACATTGCTCACTCCGCCCACATCCTTCAGTTCGTCGGGCGAAGCCAACCCCATCGATCCTACGGCCATGATGATGAACCCTAATGCGGCAACGATCATTCCATACCCAATTTTTCGAGGAGCCGATGGTTCTTTTCCTTTTCTTGCCAGCGAAGAGAAAATGGCCAACGAAACAGGAGTAAGTGCTACAACGAAAAACGGGTTGAATTGTTGGAAGATTTGTGGCGCAATTTCGAGCGCGGGAGGCGTCGCCATGTATTTGATGACCAATCCGATTAGCGATAATGCTACTATTCCTCCCGAAATAAGTTTGGCTCGCGAAGTCTTGGATTGAAAAACCGAAAATCCGGCATATACGGCAATGATGATGAGTACCAAATTCCATACATCAAATCCGATACGCGTAATGCCATCTGCAATGTTCGACGTGTAATCGCGAGCGAAATACGTCATCGTCAATCCGTTTTGGTGAAACGACATCCAAAAGAAAATTACTACAGCAAATACAAGCAGTAAAGCAGTGATGCGCTCCTTGGTTTGTTGAGGAGTCAATTCGGGCTCGTGGTTCACACCTGCGGCTTTTGTTTGCTTCGAGCTGAAGATGGCATGCTTGAAAGTGGATTGAAATCCCAGATAAATGGCCATCGAGGCAATCAGCGAAATGCATGCAACGGCAAACCCGTAGTTGTAAGACTGTGCCAATTGTTCGATATATGCCGTGCTAAATTGGGCTAAATCGCCGGTGAAATTCTGTGAAACTGCCAGTTGGTTGAGTTGATCGAGTCCTTCGGGTTTTATTTCTCCGCGCAAAAATTGGTGTGCCAGCGCCGGAATTTGCGGATTATACGTAAATCCGGCTTTCGCCATAAAGTAATTGGTTACTTTGGTGGCTGCGGTAGGCGCGAAAAGTGCTCCTATATTGATGGCCATGTAAAAGATGCTGAATGCGGTATCTCTTTTTGCACTGTACTTGGGATCGTCGTATAGATTTCCGACAATTACCTGCAGGTTGCCTTTGAAAAAACCCGTACCGATAGCGATTAATGCCAAAGCCGAAAACATCATGATTTGGCCTATTCCCAGTTTATCCATTCCCGTGGGTACGGCCAGCAGAAGATATCCGACAAACATGATCACGATGCCTGCCGTGACCATCTTCCCATAGCCGAATTTGTCGGCCAGAATACCTCCAACGAGTGGCATAAAATACACCATTGCCAGGAATCCTCCGAATATGGTGGACGTCTGATCGATCGTGAAGCCGAATTTTGCCTGTAAAAAGAGCGTGAAAATGGCCAACATCGTGTAGTAGCCAAATCGCTCGCCTGTGTTGGCCAAAGCCAACGCATATAAACCTTTGGGTTGTCCTTCGAACATATTTACATTTTATTTATGGTTAATTGCATATTTTTATTAGTTCTCGGTAATTGAAGTTGCAAACATACACAAAAATCTTGTAAAAATTTCCTGTTTCGAAAAAATATCGTTTGGGAATATATCCGATTTTTTGGCTCTACGTAAAATCGTGTGGGTAGATAAAAATCGAGGTTCCCTCATGAATTACGGATAGCCGGCTTATTCCTAAAATTCCGTTCTTCCTTTTCCCTTCCTCATTAAACTTCACTGTCCCCTTAAGATAAGGGGACAAGCACTGCCGTCAGGCAGCACAGGGGTTACGATATTTTTCTGTTTGACGATTTACCGCCTACATCCAGAACTGCCAGAAGAAAAATTCGTAATTCGAAATTGGTAACTTGTAATTCCTTATGAAAATTCGGTTTTTCAAGCCAAAAACACCCTCGAATACAGAAATATTCATCGCAGTGGAAGCCTTCAATTCATTGGCTCACTTTTGCCTGAAAGGCAATAACCTTCATAACCGCAGGTCACGACCTGCGGACAAAGACGTCCCTACCATTGCTGCCTGAAAGGCAGAACCACTGCAGTTGCACAAACGAATATCCATGCCGGCGAAAAGCGAAAAATCAGACTTCGCGTCTTTGCGCCTTCGTGGCAAATAAAGGTCCTGCCTTCCGGGCAGGTTTCTGACGACGATTCATGCCGCAGAATAAATTCTGCGGTTGTGAAAATCCGGCTTTTCAAGCCCAAAAAGTTTTCAATTCACGAACTTTTTCTTTTTCGGGAAATTATCGACCACGCAACATAACGTGTGGTTTCGTTTACCGGCGTGAGTGACAGATATCCGGAAGAAATTTTTCCGTGATCGATTTCGAGAGGAAAGGTTTTTTGCTGTTCGTCGTGAAATTTCAAGGCCTCTCCTTCGCGCTTGAAATAGCCGATGCGATAAAGGCCTTCGGAATCTGCATGAACAAATCGATCGAAAAAGCGCCGCGCCACGAGCCCCATGTTCATCCGCATATTTATCTCCACGCACGGATGCAATCGAAACCCTTTGCCGGTTCTGCAGATCATCATATCCACACCCATCGGGCCTTCGTATTCGGGAAAATATTCGGCCAGACGGTTGGCCAATTGTTCACGCAAACGGTATAAAACGGGAACATCGATAAACTTCGATGCTTCGTTCTCGAACTGCTTGTCGGTGAGTAACCGATTTCCTGCATAAGCGCCTGAGGACGCCGATTCGAAAAGTGAATAACATTCAAAGGTTACTTTTCCCCGATTGGCCGAAAACTCCATCGCCAAGTCTGTTTGTTTGTCATAAACCGGCTCGGCAACTATCCCTCCTTGTGTTGCAATTACCCGCCTACACCAATCGGTCTGTTTGTCGGATATTTCGCCTTTAATCCAGATCAGTCCTTTTCCGCTGCCCGAGTTGGGCATTTTCAATACCTTGTCGCCCGAAAACGACGAAAGGTATTCCAAAACTTCGTGCAATCGGGTAAAAAATCGGGCATCGCCACAAAATACATCGTTTTGCGGAAGCAGTTCGTGAAGCAGTCTCACCGCATGTTGGCGTCCCGAATATTCGCGTAAACGATCCAAGTCTTCCATCGAAGGAAGAACGTCTTGCGAAACGCCCGCTTTTATCAGTTGCTGTCGCAACAAGGGATTCCAACCCCAAGGAACAATTATTTCCGGTGCAAAGGATGCAATTTTGGTAAAAGGTATCGCCACCGAGTGGATGGGAAGAATCGATTGCAATGTCCGGAGATAGTCTGCATTCGCCGCACCTCCGGCGACGATACGCTCTCCGTCAGGAGCGTACCAAACGGGCAGCAATGCCAAATCCGACGCCAGTTTCACCGCCGATTTGGGCGGAGTGTAGTTGGGGCCGAAGTTGCCCAATGCCAAATCATGTTCGGGGTTAAAAATATACATCTCTGCAAAAGTACGAAAAACTACTTATCGGTAGATTCCGCTTGTTCTTTTCTCTAAATCTCCATTTTGGAGATTTGGAGATTTGCAAAACGAGAAGTAAAAAAAATAATTTGACGATTTACCGCCTCCGTCCTGAACTGCCGGAATGGAAACTCGTAATTGGTAATTTGCAATTCCCATTTCCAACTTCCCCTCTTCTTTCTTAAATTCTCAATTATGGGATTACACCATCTAAACCGTCCCCTTAAGATAAGGGGACAAGCACTGTCGTCAGGCAGCACAGGGGTTATGATCTTTCTGACTTCTAACATCTTCACTTCTTTCTTAAATTCTCAATTCTCAATTGTCAATTATCCATTACATCATAACACCTCCCCGCCTTCGGCGGTACCCCTCTTATCTTAAGAGGGGAGTCAGGTCACACTTGCCATATAACCGTCCCCTTAAGATAAGGGGACAAGTGCTGCCGACAGGCAGCACAGGGGTTATGATATTTCTCCACTTCCAACTTCTTCACTTCTCCTATTATTATCCATTATTATTTGTCAATTGTCAATTCATTCATAACACCCCCCCACCTTCGGCGGTACCCCTCTTATCTTAAGAGGGGAGTAATTAGTCGATTTAACAATTCAGACCAACAAGTCCACAGACGGATATTCAGCACCGTCGATGGAAAAGTACTGCCTTTCAGGCAGGTTTCTGACGACGATTCATGCCGCAGAATAAATTCTGCGGTTATGAAAATTCGGCTTTTCAAGCCAAAAACACCCTCGAATACAGAAATATCCATCACAGTCGAAGTTTTCGATTCACCGGCTCACTTTTGCCTGAAAGGCAATAACCTTCATAACCGCAGGTCACCGACCTGCGGAAAAGATACAACAAACATATGCTGCCTGAAAGGCAGAACGATTGCAGTTGCATAGAGATATCTCGCCGGCGAAAGGAAACAAACAGAATGGAAATTCGAAATTGGTAACTTGTAATTTGCAATTCCCATTTCCAACTTCCCCACTTCTTTCTTAAATTCTCAATTGTCAATTATCAATTATCCATTATTCTCCTGACCTCATTTCCTCATCGGGGCACCCGATCTGCGCAGAGAGCGTGCCGTCAGGCAAAAGACAAGCTGTTTGAGCCGCCGCAAGGCGGCGAGTTATTTGTCTTTTAGCGAACAAGCAGCTATCGGGTCGATGAGGAGATGCAGTCTTGATTTTTTTTGCATACTTTTTTGCATCAAGGCAAAAAAAGTATGTGGGGTTTGGGGCAACGCCCCAAGAATCAAAGGATAATGGATAATGAATAATTTCCCGATTCAATGATTCCCCAATTTGATAATTCATTGAAATGAGTAATTCTCAATTCTCCATTTACCACGCTCCCCATCACACATACTCCTTCACCTCCACCTCGCCGGTGATGGCAAGCAAGGCATTTTCTGCCAAAGCGCGCATCTCGTCTTCGCCGGGATAAATATAAATAGGAGCTATTTTGAAAACCCGTTCGATAATCAGGTTACAAATCCATTTGCTGTTGGCCATGCCTCCGGTAATCAAAATACCATCTACTTCGCCTTTCAATACCGTTGACATCGCCCCGATCTCCTTAGCCACCTGATAAGCCATCGCCTCGAGCACTTCTGTGCTTTTGCGGTCGCCATCTTTTGCGTTTCGTTCCACCAGATACGCATCGTTGGTACCCATGTAGGCCATCAATCCTCCTTTTCCCGTAATCATTTCTGTCATTTCCCCGAGCGTATATTTCCCGCTGAAGGCTGCGCGCACCAATGCCCCCGAAGGCAGACCTCCCGATCGTTCGGGCGAAAACGGTCCGTCACCGTCCAACCCTTGGTTCACGTCGATCACCTTACCTTTCCGGTGAGCTCCCACCGTGATACCTCCACCCAAGTGTGCTACGATCAGATTCATGTCTTCATATTGCCTCATGATGGATTTGGCATGCGAACGTGCTATGGCTTTCTGATTGAGTGCATGAAAAATCGAAACCCGCTCGAAGGCCGGATGACCCGAATAACGGGCAAGCGGTTCGAACTCGTCCACCACTACCGGATCGGCTATCAGTGCGATAGCGTTGGGCAATTCCTTTGCAATATCGTCGGCAATGAGTGCCCCCAGATTGCTGGCATGTTCTCCCATTTTGCAGGCAAGCAAATCCTGCCGCATGGCTTCGTTCACCCGATAGACTCCCGAGGCGATCGGTTTCACCAGTCCGCCCCTGCCAATTACTGCACGGATCAGGTCGAAATAAATATCGGCATCCTTCAGCTCTTGATGAATTTTTTCCTTCCGATATTGATACTGATCGGTTATGCGGGGAAATTTGGCCAATTCCTCGGGTGAATGGCGGATTGTTTTCAGAAAAACAACCTTTTCGTTTTGATAAACGGCAATCTTCGTGGACGTTGAACCGGGATTTATTGCCAAAATGCGAACATTTTTATCCATATTGTCAACTATTTTTTAATTGTTTCTTCAATCTCATCTAATGACTGCTGCCAGAGCTATCGACAAAAGTTTGCTCCTTTCGTCATCCGCTCGCGACGTGAGCACGATAGGAACCGATGCTCCCATCACTATTGCGGCCGATTTAGCGCCGCCCAAAAAGTTGAGTGCTTTGTATAAAATATTTCCGGCTTCGATATCGGGCACAAGTATAATATCGCTGTCGCCGGCAACCGCATTGTCGATACCTTTGTGTTGGGCAGCTTGTTTATTTATAGCGATATCGAGAGCAAATGGGCCTTCGACGATGCAGCCCGTCAACTTACCTGCACGGTTCATATCCTTGAGCATGGCTGCGTGAACGGTCGCTTCCATTTTCGGATTCACCGTTTCCACTGCAGCTACCACTGCCACTTTGGGGTTGTCTGTTCCAAGCCTTCGACTCGCTTCTACGGCATTGCGTATGATGTGTGCTTTCGTGTCCAGATCGGGTGCAATATTCATTGCAACATCTGTCACCCCCAACAATTTGTGGTAGTAGGGTGACTCCATAAATGCCACATGACTCAATACTTGGGTTGATCGAATGCCGTTTTGTTTGTCGAGAACCGCTTTCAACAATTCGCTCGTGTTCAAAAATCCTTTCATCAGTATGTCGGCTTCTCCCTTCTTCACCAGCGAAACGGCAATCTCGGCCGAAACTGATGCGCTTCCATCGTGATCTATCGTTTCGATACCTTTCAGGTCGAAATCGATGGATCGCGCAATGTCGGCTATCACACGCTTGTTTCCCACCAATATCGGATGCACGATTTGCAATTCTACGGCTTCTTTCAAGGCTTTCAACACCTCCTTGTCTTCAGCCGCCGCCACAGCTATCCTGCACATGGTTTTTCTGCGGGCTATTTCTATCAGTTCCGTCAACTTGCTAATCATACCTGAATGTTATTTTGTAGTAATTTACTGACAAAAGAACAAAAAAAATCGGAATTCCGGACGATTTTGTTGGTGTTTTTTGTGACAAATGTCAATGATTGAATTTGTCAATTACCAATTTCAATCCTGTTGGTTTCGATTTAGCCGGCGCAGATATTTATCAATGCAGCGACAATCGTTCTGCCTTTCAGGCAAAAGTGAGCTGGTGAATTGAAGGCTTCCACTGCGATGGATTCCTGTATTCGAAGGTGTTTTTGGCTTGAAAAGCCGAATTTTCATAAGGAATTACAAGTTACCAATTTCGAATTACGAATGCGATTATCTGCACTTTTCAATCTGCGACTATCTACGGGAACTGTTTTTTCTGAATTTTCTCACCCACGCCCAAATATTCCCCAAAACTACTCCCCTCTTAAGATAAGAGGGGTACCGCCGAAGGCAGGGAGGTGTTATGATGTTAATGGATAATGGATAATTGACAATTGAGAATTAAGAAAGAAGTAAAGAAGTTGGAAGTAGAGAAATAAGAATTTTAAATTACGAATTTTCGTTTTGTTTGTTCTTTTTTTGCCGGTGTGGATATTCATTTGTACAGCGGCAATAGTTCTGCCTTTCAGGCAGCATATGTTTGTTGTATCTTTGTCCGTAGGTAGGTGACCTGCGGTTATGAAGGTTATTGCCTTTCAGGCAAAAGTAAGCCGGTGAATTGAAAACTTCGACTGTGATGGATTTCTGTATTCGAGGGTGTTTTTGGCTTGAAAAGCCGAATTTTCATAACCGCAGAATTTATTCTGCGGCATGAATCGTCGCCAGAAACCTGCCTGAAAGGCAGTACTTATTATCCCATTCGTTCAAGTTTAGCGGCAGCATAACTTTAGGCAGGAACTTTATGAACTTTAAAAACTTTCCAACTTTACAAACTTAACTGATTATCATACCCCCTGTGCTGCCCGGATAGTTGCATATAGAATTCATCGGTAAATCAATAAATCGTCGAATCGGTAAATTATCGACTAATTCCAACCTCCAGTCATGTTCACATCCTTTCACATTCGCAATTGTGATGTTTTGTTAATAAAATTGGGCAAATTCCTTTCATAAGCTTTCAGTATGACATTAATATATGTATATCAGCAGATTGTTTGTATGTTCTTGAAGTAAAAATTCATCGATTCGGCAACAAAATTGCCCCGTCAGAAATGTAGAAAACGCGTTTGACTCGGGCGGACCCGTTTTCTACTTTGTAGAAACCACGTTCGACTTAAAGAATGTTATATCTACTTTGTAGATTTCGCAAATGTGAATAAAAATGCCCAATCTTGTTAACATTCTATAGGGATTCGGCGCCAAATTGCCCAATCTTGAAGTGCAGAAAGTACAACTTTGGCCGACGAACATACTTTCTACAAAGTAGACGGAGCAATTTTGTCCGCCGATTGCCTCGTCTATACTTCTGAAAGGTACATTTTCGAGCCAAATTGCCTTTTCTGTTAACATTCTATAGGTATTTTTTTGCTAAAACATGTAATCTGCAGTGTAGAAACCATGACTTTTTGTGACGGACATGCTTTCTTCACACCAAGATGACCGGTCACGACAAGACAATCGTGTCATTTTGCAGTGAAAACGGGGGATCATTCCTCGCCGAACGTGTCATCTTCGGGTGAAGATGATGGAATTTGAGTAACAGGAGTGTTAAATCAGCCTCATTATTTAACGATTTTCTACGGATTTGCATCATCCCGAAGTGTAGAAACCACCATTTTTTCGGCTGATGTAGTTTTCTGCGAATGCGGACGATGGGGTTTTCTCCGAAAATGTTGTCATTTTTGTGTGATACCGGCAACTTTTTGCGAAACATTTGTGTCATCTTCGTTGCAATATTTCGATGCTCATTTGCATGGATATCTTCGTCGGGAGGATTGCTAAACAGGCGTTTTTGCTTAGTAGGCGGGGTTTTGGTTGCCCAAATTGTATTCTTGTCGCGAAGCTTTATTATCCTGGACGGCATTCACGACCAACTAAAGACTAACATTGCTTGCAAGTGGGAGGAATGGAAAATTGGATGGAACGGGAGAATGTACTTACCAAATCAATATATAAATGTAGATGTTCACTCAATCGGGTAGGAGAAAACGAAGTAATTTTCTTTCTACTTTCGTTTTCCGACCTCTCATACCACTGTACATACGGTTCTCGTATATGGCGGTTCCTTAATATCACACTCTGGCCGCTTCGTAGTAACTCGTGAAGAAAACGTAACCGGCTTTTCGCAAACGCTCGTCAGTAACAGAACGGTTAAAGATAAAACTGTCGACAGTGTGCCGATAGCCTTTCCCGGCATTCGCCCGCTCATACGCCTTGTATCTGTTAATACCCAACTTGATGAGATTGGTTACTTTGGTTTTAATCCGTTTCCGTTGTTTCCAAATTACCATGCGTAAGCGTCGACGGTACCACCCATCTGTGACTTTTAAAAGTTTTCGCATATCTGTCAGTTTGAAGTACTGCACCCGACCTCTGACATATTGCCTGAGTTTTTCCTTCCTGCGCTCATTCCCACATCCTTTGTTTCGGGATGTCGGCTCCCTGATTCCGGCTTTCATCTTCTCCACACTCTTGGGGTGAACCCTTAGCTATCCTCTCCTTTGTATCGCTAAAAACTGTAGCCAAGGAATTTGATATCCTTGATGTAAGCAACCTTAGCTTTGTCCCGATTGACCTTCAGGAAAAGCATCTTCTCGATAAATGAGAGGATGCTCCCCATCGTTGTTTTGGCACTGCGCCAGCTCTTACAGAGGATAACCGGATGATCGTAAGATTTCCTGCTGTACCGCTTTATTCCGGGGCAGGCTTGTGTCCGTACTGCTATGCTTCTGCCGACTTCTTGCAAAATATAGATACACATCACTGCATATCCCGCACTGTTGGTGCATTCTGCAAGATCTCCGGGGATAAACAATACTTCTTTCGACAGGTATCACCGGATTTACCGGAAACGGTTACGGTTGGTTTTCGGGCTGTCGCAATCCATGGTTTCAGCTCACCCTCCGTTTGTCAGCCTTATTTCCGATTTCTGTGCGTTGATACGCTGTCTTTGCTGATGTGATGGCTTCTTTCAGATTTGCAGTCACCTGCAACACCCGTTCGGCTGAGCTCACGGCCGAAGCCTTGCCAATCGCTAATGTTTCCTATCAACTAGGAACATTCAGGAACTTACATCCTGCCAGCTTAATACCATATCCGACATACCAAAAGAGGGTGAAATCACATTGTGATACACCCTCTCCCTCTCTGTAAAGTAGTGGATTCTTTTCTTTGAGTCAACCTTTCTTAAAACAACTTTACTCTATTCTTTATTTATTATTTATCCACGTTTTGTTGGAATAGATGTAAGTTCCATCTCCGTATGCTGTTTTTATATTCGGATTGCCTATTACCGCGCTATTGCCGTAGGGCAAACGTTCCGGATATCGGTTGAGGCCACTTTGAGTATTCATCGGATTGGTCAATACCACATAAGTTTCTCCCATTGCTTTCAAGCGGCGAAGGTCATTGTAGGTTTCCACCTGTTCATCATACGATTGAGCTACGTATTTTTGTTCAAAAAGTTTTTTAAGTGTAGGAGCACCTAACGATTCTGCATATTCGCGTGCACTTGTATCATCGTCGAATAATTCCAAAATCTCACTAACAGAGGTTTCAACAGCTGTTTGGAATGCAGCAGTAGCATCATTACCTAAACGCAATTGGGCCTCGGCCAGAATAAAATAAAGTTCTGATTTGCTGAACAAGTGAAGCGGTTGCGAACCTAGGTCATACCATGCAGGAAAAGCCAAACTACCATCCGCAACTTGTGCTATTGTTTCATCTCCAGGTGCATAAGCTTCACCTGTTCCATACGTGTAGTAAGTAAGACGAGGATCATTTGTAGCTTCCATAATATTTGCCACCGTCAGGGAAGAAGCCGTATAATATCGACTCCAGACAAAAGCGCTCCACGGATTATCGGCTGTTTTGCCATTAAATTCTCGAATGGTAAATCCTTTAAAACCTAAATTCACTGCTTCTTGTGCATTGGTTTCCACTTGGGCTAAAACGCTGGGTTCCACAGCTAGCTTGTGCAGTAGGTAGCGTGCTTTCAGAGCATAAGCTGTAGCTTTCCACTGATTAACGTCTCCGGCAAAAGCAATATCTTGTTTTCTGGCTGAATTTAATGTTTTCCCTTTTTCGAAATTTGCGATAGCCGCATCTAGCGTCGAAAGAATTCCAGCGTACACATCTTCCTGTGCATCCAACTTCGGCTGGAGATTGGCTTGACCCTGCAATGCCTCGCTATAAGGAATGTCACCATGCATATCTGTTAATATACCGAAATTAAGTGCTTCCAATACTTGAGCCATACCCAAAAGATCGTACTGACCAATATTTCCGGGAACCCCAGTTTCAATTTTCCGAATAATTTCACGAATATTTAATAAATTGCTATAAGTAGAATTCCATACATTATTAAATGTAGTAGAAGCCGCCCATTCATTCGAGTTGCGCAGTTCAGCCTTCATTAATTGGTTGTTGCCTACGCCAATCTCTTGTTCGTTGAGTGATGCAAGATAAAAAGCGTAATCACCTGAAACTGTGTTGAATCCTGTTGACATGATTGCTTCACTCAATTGAAGATATGCAGGAACCGCATCCGGAGAAGGATGTTCTCTGTCTTTATTGATTTTGTCAAGTGTATCCTCGGTACAAGCTGTTAGTCCAAGGAAAGCGATCGACAGTATAATTAATATATGTTTTCTCATAATTGAAATCTTTTTATTTAATTGCTTAGAATGTAAAAGTTAGTCCGCCGCCGTAGCTGGAAGTGTTTGGAATAGAAAAACGTTCAAAAAAACCGCTCATATTGTTGTTCCCTTGCGAAGACTCCGGATCAAAATTGGGTAGTTTAGCCCAAAGAAGTACATTACGAGCAAAAGCGTTGACAGAAATATCAAACGAACCAATCTTGGGCAACTGATAGGTCAGTGTCAGATCACGTAGTTTAAAGAAACTGGTGTCGTAAATTCCGGACTCAGTAACGTCGTAATATGCTTGATAATAATCCTGTTTGTTTACTTCTACCGTGTTAGCTTTCCCTGTTACTTCATCAATTCCTTCTGCAACCATTTTTCCTTCGTGATAAGGCAAAGACTCTTTGGTTACCCCAAAATAATTCATTGTCATATTCGTACCATGATACATCTTTCCGCCTTGCTGCCAACTCCATGTAGTGGACAACGATACCCTTTTGAAGCGGCCTCCTAAAGTAAATCCTGTTGTAAAGTCGGGTGAACAGTTGCCCAGATTTTGGCTGTCGCCAGTTGCCTGCGGTAAGCCTTCCAACAAAAGCATATTACCAGCTTCGTCTCGCTTAAAAGCATTACCATAAATGTTTGGATAGGTAGATCCGGCTTGTGCTCGAATCTGAGGTTCCACAAACCCTCCCAACATAATGGATTCAACACCAGGAGCCAGTTCAATCACTTCATTCTTCATCTTAGTGAAGTTTATTCCCAAGTTCAAATCATAGTCCTTCGCTTTCAATATAGCAGCATTAATGGAAAGTTCATGTACACGCGTTTGCATTTTACCGGCGTTAGTTAACATTTCCTGATAACCAGAAGATCCATCTACGGGTACAGAAAATATCTGATCTTTTACATCCTGATAGCTGTACGTGTATTCTAATCTTATGCGGCTGTTAAAGAAATGCAAATCTGTGCCCAACTCATAGTTGGTTGTATTCTGAGGCTTCAACCCTTCATCGTAAAGCCTGAAGTAAGGAGTGAAGGTGGAAATACCGCTAGGTAGTGGATAAGAAACCGGCGTGTACATATAGAACCCTCCACCATAACTGGGGGTGGCATAAAAGTTGTTGTAAAAGTTGCCTGCTTGTCCTACTTGTGCAAACGATGCACGTAACTTTCCGTAATTTAAAATATTGTTTTGCAGGCCGGAGAGTTGTGTAAATTCCCACCCCAACGATACAGACGGGTAAAAGAAGCTGCGACTTCCTCGGGGCATGGTGGATACATAGTCATTACGCCCTGTTACCGTCAGATATAATTGGTTTTCCCACGATAAGGAAGCACTCCCAAAAAATCCTACGGTTCTCTCTCTTCGGGTGTATTCGCTTGAGGTATATGAAGTTGCATTTCCTATAGTTAAGAAACCGGGAAAGTTGAAGTTACTTCCATAGTAGTCCCATACACGCATGTTTTCATCATTTATCTCATTACCTACAACAACGTTTAATCCCCATTCTTCATTTGCACCGAACTTGCCGTCAAGATTGGCAGTGAGCAAATTGTTAAACACATTATGTTGCCGTCCGTAATTTTCTATGTCTCCACCCTTTAGAGCCGTGGTAGTCCCCATTTCTCTAACATCTTTATAGTCAGAGGTCCACATATCCAAACCGGCTTGTTCGCGAAGTTTTAATGTGAAATTTTCCGTATTTAATTTAGGTTGGAATTCTACGTACGCGTTCCCAAATGCACGATTAGTATGCTGCGAATATTCATTATGTTCAGCCCACCAATAGGGGTTTACAAATGAAGTTGCACGGAATAATACTTGTTGGGTAATATCTCCAGGAACGTGGTTAGGTATTCCTTTTAAGTCATATTCAGCTGGAGCGGAATAAATTACGTTCATAATACCATCATTTGCTCCCGGTGCTCCGGTAATTTTATTAGAAGAATAATTCATAGAGAATCCGGTATTCCATTGGGAGTCTATTTTCCAGTCCACCAAACCGCGGGCACCCCAACGGTTCATGCCGGTTGATGGAATTATACCTTCCTGATAAGAGTTGTTAACACCAAAAGAGTAATTAATTCCATTCATACTCTGTGATATATTCACATTCGTATTTTCTGTGAATCCGGTTCCCAAGAAATCACCCACATTATCATAAATCTGGGGTGTAGTCCAACCATCCAGTCCGGCTTTTGCTCGTTGCGTATTATAGTATTGACCTGGACGTTTACCATCTCTTGCAGTATAGGCATTATCAACATTACCTCCATACACAGGATCATTGGGCAAATCACTTATCTTTGGTCCCCAGCTCATCGAAGCAGAAGGGTTATATGCCGAAAAAGCATTTCCTTGTGCATAAACATCTTGCCGTTCAAATTTACGGGAAACATTTTGAGCACTCAAGTTTGTTGACAAAGTAACTACCGGTTTATTCGAACCACGTACGCCCCTTTTGGTTGTAATTACAATTACGCCATTGGATGCACGGATACCATAAAGTGCAGAAGCAGCTTGTCCTTTCAAAACATTGATAGTTTCAATGTCTTCCGGATTGATATCAATACTGCGGTCAGCATAGTTTGCACCCGTTACTGAATTTCCTGTAGAGAAATCGGCGGATGTATTGATAGGCATACCATCAACCACGTATAAAGGTTGGTTGTTGCCATCGAAAGAACGTGCACCACGGATTACAATCTGCGCAGAAGCTCCTGGTGCACCAGAGGATTGACGAATATCCACTCCGGTAAGTTTTCCTTGTATGGCATTAGCCAATGAAGTCGTTCCGGCTTTGCTCAGTTGGTCTGATTTCAAATCTTGAGCAGCATAACCTAATGCTTTACGGTCGCGCCTGATACCCATCGCTGTGACCACGACTTCCTCCAAAACTTCCGTATCCGAAACAAGTGTAACATTGACGGTAGGTTGCACAGGTACTTCCTGTGTCCGCATACCCACGTACGAAATCACCAAAGTTCCGTTGGCGGGAGCCGATAAGTTGAAACGTCCGTCGACGTCGGTAACCGTCCCTTGCGACGTGCCTTTGATTTGGATGGTTGCGCCGATCACCGGTTGGCCGGTTTCGTCCACAACTGTTCCACGCACCTGTGTCTGAGCGGTTACGATCCCTATCCCGATAATGAACAGGGCTAAAAACATTGTTAGTTTTCTTTTCATAAACTCTACTTTTAGATTAAACACTGATTAATAAAAAATTAAATTATACCATTATAAACGCCCTTAAGATCCATCTCAGGAGCGCATTCGATGGGGAAACGAAAGCGAAGAGAATGGTTGTTCCTAACAGCATTTAGTGCATACCAGCAGTCGATTAACATAATTACAGACTATGTATGACATCGCAAATATATATTAAAATTACATACCGAGTATTTTTTCATAACTTTTTTTTCGTTTCAGGTTGCAATTTTTTATCAATAATGAGTAAAAAATACACTTTCATTTATTATTGCGATGCTAAAAGACCGCCAAAGGCTATCCCCACTTTTAACATTCGGTAAAACTGATCTCTTCTCTATGTGTAAAAACACCTAAAACAGGTGCAAATATATAACCTTTTTACAAATTGGAATCATATCCGTACGATTTTAACATGTTTGGTATGCAAAAGTTCATAATTCGAGACAAATGTTGGCGAATTTGCTCAAATAAAAACAATGCGAACAGGAAAAGTGTGGAGACAGGAATTAGTACTTAACAATTACCAATTAGTAATTACGAATTACTAATTACCATTCTGTTTGTTCTTTTTTTGCCGACGCAGATATTTATCAATGCAGCGACAATCGTTCTGCCTTTCAGGCAGCATATGTTTGTTGTATCTTTGTCCGCAGGTCGGTGACCCGTGGTTATCAAGGTTATTGCCTTTCAGGCAAAAGTGAGCCGGTGAATTGAAGGCTTCCACTGCGATGGATATTTCTGTATTCGAGGGTGTTTTTGGCTTGAAAAGCCGAATTTTCATAAGGATTTACAAGTTATCAATTTCGAATTACGAATGCGATCATCTGCACTTTTCAATCTGCGACTATCTACGTGAACCTATCTATTTTTTTTCTCGCAGATCAACGCTGATCTTTTTCTCGCTGATTCACGCTGATTTATTTTCTGCGCCCATCTGCGATTTCAATCTGCGAATATCTGCGTGAACTGTTTTTCTAAATTTTCTCACCCACGCCCAAATATTCCCCAAAACTACTCCCTTCTTAAGGGGACTGTTTAGATTTAAGAAAGAAGTGAGGAAGTTGGAAATGGGAATTGAGAATTGCCAATTACGAATTACAGAGAATCATCCGGTCAATAAATCGTCGAATCGGTAAATGCCGATTACAAGTTTCAAAGAATCTATCGTTAAACAATCGTTATCATTCACTATGATTTTTCAGCTAATTCTTATCGAATGCTTAATGAGATAATGGTGACCGATATAATTTCCCGATGGACATCTTTCGTCCTCCCGCAGCGTAAATTGTTCTCAGCTTCTACGAAACTATTAACCGAAAAGACGAAAATTTTCTCCTAAATGTGGCGAAAAAACTTTTTTTTCAGTTAAATAGTTCGTGAAAGCTCTCATCGAGCTTGCCGTTTTTTTTCTTTTATGGCAATTTCGGTGCAACTCCCAGTCAACTCCATATAACTCGCATATATGTCTCTCTTCAAAATTTGCGATAAATCGAAAAAATGAGCTATGTTTTGTAGGCCCTGAAATTGTTATCTCGAAGGATCAGCCTATCCCAATAGGCTGCTGTCTATCGAACCCTGAATAGAAGTTGAAGGGGAAATTCGATAAAATTTCAAGAATATACGACAAGTCTATTTTACATAGAACCTCTATTATTTTGTGAAACCAACCACATTTTTTTCTCGATTTGATTTTTTTATTCAAAAAAATATTACTTTTGTAGCGTCATTTCATCGAAAACGAACAAAATGAAACACTCAAGTTTTGCCTATTCTTTCTTTTTTTACTTTTACTTTAGCAAGTAGGAGCAGGATTTTATAGGCAAAAATGAAGAAAAAATACAAAACGTCATATTGAGTTCATAAAATCCTGTCGCCGATACGATGGGATTTTTTTTTAATATACATGGTGTAAGATATTTATGAAAAGAGTAGCAATTCAGGGAGGAACGGGTGCTTATCACGAAATCGCTGCCCGCCGTTATTTCGAAGGGGAAGAATTGGAAATTGTGGAATGCCTCACGTTTCGCGATATTTTCGAAGAAGCCAAAAAAGACCCCGCGCTTATTGGGATTATGGCCATCGAAAATACGATTGCAGGGAGTCTGCTCCCAAATCATGATCTGCTGAAGATGAGCGATCTGCAAATTGCGGGGGAATACAGGCTGCGTATTTCGCATACATTGGCAGCCCTACCCGGACAATCGATCGATGATATAAGGGAAGTGATGTCGCATCCCATTGCACTGATGCAATGCGAAGATTACTTGGAAGGGCTTCCGCACGTCAAAATCGTAGAACATGAAGATACGGCTTTGGCGGCCAAAGAGATTCACGATCGTCAATTACGTGGAGTAGCCGCCATTTGCAGCAGCCTGGCGGCAGAGATGTATGGACTTGAACCTCTCGCTACAGGTATCGAGACCAACAAGCGCAACTTCACTCGTTTCCTTATCCTCGCCCGACCCGAAATGTTGCCCGAAGTGCAAAAAGACAATCATATCAATAAGTCGTCGCTCGTTTTTGTGCTTCCGCACAAAGAAGGAAGTCTTTCGCAAGTGTTATCCGTACTTTCGTTTTACGGAATCAATCTCACCCGCATTCAATCGCTCCCCATCATCGGGCGCGAATGGGAGTACCAGTTTTATATCGATCTCACCTTTTCCGATTACGATCGTTATCGTCAGTCACTCGATGCAATCATGCCGCTTATTGGTGATCTGAAAGTGTTGGGCGAATATCGGGAAGCAAAATATAATATGAACAATAACACAGATTATGAACATGTCGAAGCGAATAGAACCGTCTGAAAACGTAAAAAAAATATCGGAATACTATTTTTCCGTGAAATTGGCCGAAGTGGCACAGATGAATGCCCAAGGTATGGATGTCATCAATTTGGCCGTTGGAAGTCCGGATCAGCCACCTTCCGAAGCCACCATTGAAGCGCTGTGCGAAAGCGCCCGTCAACCCGATGCGCACGGATATCAGCCCTATAACGGGCTTCCGGCGCTGCGTCAAGCTTTTGCCGATTGGTACAGGCGCTATTTTCATGTCGATCTTACAACGGACGAAATACTGCCGTTGATCGGTTCCAAAGAAGGCATTCTGCACATTTCGCTCACGTTTCTCAATCCGGGTGACGGCGTGCTGGTGCCAAATCCCGGTTATCCTACTTACACTTCGGTATCTGAACTGGTTGGAGCGAATGTCATTCATTATGATTTGATGGAAAACAATCATTGGCAGCCCGATTTTGATGCGCTCGAACGGTTGGACCTTTCGAATGTTAAACTCATGTGGGTCAACTATCCCAATATGCCTACCGGTGCAAGTGCATCGCCACAACTTTTCGAAAAACTTGTTGCTTTCGGCAAAAAACATCAAATCGTCATTTGCCACGACAATCCTTACAGTTTTATTCTCAACGAACATCCCGAAAGTATTTTATCTGCCGACGGTGCAAAAGATATTTGTATCGAACTCAATTCGATGAGTAAGTCCCATAATATGCCCGGTTGGCGTATGGGAATGCTTGCATCGAATCCGCAATTCGTGAAATGGATTTTGCGCGAAAAAAGCAATATCGACAATGGACAGTTCAAACCCATGCAGGTGGCCACTATTGCCGCTCTCGGAAATCCGCCCGAATGGTATGTGCGGATGAACAAGCTTTATGCCGAACGGCGTGTAGTGGCCGAACGCATTATGGATCTGCTCGGCTGCACATACGATAAAAATCAGGTTGGTCTTTTTCTTTGGGCAAAAATGAAGGATGATGAGGCGAGCAGCGAGCAATTGATTAACGATATTTTGCGTAATGCTCACGTTTTTATTACGCCGGGATTTATCTTCGGAAGCAATGGCAGTCGATATATCCGCATTTCACTTGGAGTTTCCAAAGAAAGAATGGAAGAGGCTTATCGTCGAATCGAAACTTATCTCAACAAAAAAGACAAATAAAACGGAAAAAGATATGGAATTTTCATCAATTTTATTGCCCGGTATCGAGGACAAACGTCCGTTTGTGATATCGGGGCCATGTAGCGCCGAAACGGAGGAACAAGTAATGGCAACGGCCATTGATTTGGCAAATCTGGGTATAAAGGTTTTTCGGGCGGGTGTTTGGAAACCACGCACCAAACCGGGTGGCTTCGAGGGCGTTGGGAGTCCTGCTCTGAAATGGCTTCAGCGTGTGAAACGCGAAACCGGAATGTACACTGCCGTTGAAGTGGCTACCGAAAAACATGTGTACGAGGCATTGAAATATGGCGTTGATATGCTTTGGATCGGAGCTCGAACGACTGCCAATCCGTTTGCGGTGCAGGAAATTGCCGATACGTTACGTGGAACCGACATCCCGGTTCTGATTAAGAATCCCGTAAATCCCGATTTGGAACTATGGATTGGTGCGCTGGAACGACTGTATAACGTCGGTATTACTCGGTTGGGTGCTATTCATCGTGGGTTCAGCTCCTCGGATAAAAGCATATATCGAAATATGCCTCAATGGCATATTCCCATCGAGTTGCAGCGACGTTTTCCCGAATTACCTATCATTTGCGATCCAAGTCACATGGGCGGACGTCGCGATATGATTTTCAAACTGAGTCAACAGGCAATGGATTTGAATTTCTATGGATTGATCATCGAGTCGCATTGCACTCCTGATGAGGCCTGGAGCGATAAGGATCAACAAATTACGCCAAAAACGCTCGCGGAAATTCTGAGTTCGTTGGTAATTCGTGAAAAAGGACAAACGACGGAAGATCTTTCGGCTTTGCGCCAGCAAATAGATGAGATCGATAATCAGATGCTTGAGTTGTTATCGAAACGTATGCGTGTTTCGCGCGAAATCGGGCAGTATAAACTCGAGCATGATATGGCGGTTTTGCAGACACGCCGTTATGACGATATTCTGACCGATCGTGCCCGTCAGGCTTCCCGTCTTGGAATGTCGGAGGAGTTTGTTGTCAAAATTCTGGAAGCTACGCACGAGGAATCGGTGCGTCAACAGCTCGAAATCATGGAAAAGGCAGGAAAAAACAATCGTTGAGACAGAGTTTCCTTATTTTTTTAAATAGTTTGAAATGAAGATATTGATTCTTGGAGCCGGCAAAATGGGATCGTTTTTTGCCGATGTGCTCAGTTTCGATCACGAAGTCGCGATCCTCGATACCGATCCACAGAAATTGCGCTTTACGTATAACACCGTCAGAATGTCCAATCCGGAAGAAGTTCGGGATTTCGCCCCTGAAATGGTGATTAATGCCGTAACGCTGAAATATACACTCGATGCGTTTCATAATATTCTGCCGTATATATCCGATGCATGCATCCTGAGCGATATCGCCTCCGTGAAAACCGGGCTGGATGCGTTTTATCGCGATTCGAAACATCCTTTTGTTTCTTCGCATCCCATGTTTGGTCCCACCTTCGCCAGCTTGGGCGATTTAAGTTCCGAAAATGCAATTATTATCAAGGAGTCGTCGCATTTGGGAAAGGTGTTTTTCAGAGATTTATATTCGAAACTGAAACTCAATATTTGCGAATATTCGTTTGATGAACACGACAAAACCATTGCTTATTCGCTTTCAATTCCGTTTGCCTCTACCTTGGTGTTTGCTTCGGTAATGAAGCATCAGGAAGCTCCCGGAACTACTTTCAAAAAACACATGAATATTGCTCGCGGATTGTTGTCGGAGGACGATTTTCTGTTAACCGAAATTTTGTTCAATCCCTACACCCCTGCACAATTGATGCAAATTCGCGAGAAACTGAAAGAATTGCTCGGCATCATCGAAGCGAAGGATAGCGAAAAAATGAAAGCTTTTCTTACGCAGGTAAGAAAAAATATAGAATAAAACCTTCTGCAGCACAAGAATTTACTCGCGCGGAGTATCGGCATTTAACCGATATTCCATGCGAGAATGCGTTCCATTGCTTCGCGCGTCTTTTCGTGGGTGTTGAATGCTGTCAGGCGGAAAAATCCTTCACCGCAGGCACCGAATCCCTCTCCCGGAGTGCCCACGATATGGCATTCCGTAAGCAGCTGATCGAAAAATTGCCACGAATCGTCCGTATTTGGGCATTTCAGCCAGATATAGGGCGAATTTGTGCCTCCGAAAACAGTCCAGCCTTTTTGTGTAAGTGCTTCGCGAATCGTTTTCGCATTTTCCGTGTAATAATCTACAAGTCCGCGAATTTCTTTTTTCCCTTCCGATGAATAGATAGCTTCAGCTGCACGCTGAACGATGTAGGCCGTGCCATTGAATTTGGTCGATTGACGGCGAAACCATAATTGATTCAGTTTTATCTCGATGCCGTTGGACGATTTTACCTTCAGTGCTTCCGGAACAACGGCATAGCTGCACCGCACGCCGGTAAAACCTGCGTTTTTTGAATAGGATCGAAACTCGATGGCACACTGTTCAGCTCCTTCTATTTCGTAGATGCTGTGGGGAATATCTTTTTCCGTAATATAAGCTTCGTATGCGGCATCGAAGAGAATGAGACTTTGATTTTCCAAAGCATAATCAACCCAGCGTTTCAGCTCTTCTTTTTTCATTACCGTTCCGGTCGGATTGTTAGGATAGCAAAGGTAAATCACGTCCACTTTTTCGGAAGGCAATTGGGGTAAAAAATCGTTTTCGGCTTTGCAGGGAAGCATGATCAGTTGATCGCGACGAGCCAGATTCATCAGATTGGTATCCACATACACGGGATATACGGGATCGGTAACCGCCACTTTATTGTTTCTTCCCAAAATATCGACAATGTTTCCAATATCGCTTTTCGCACCGTCGCTCACAAATATTTCGGAAGGGGAAATATCAATTCCGAATGCTCTAAAATCGTTTTCTGCGATGGCTTGCAACAAAAAATCGTATCCCTGTTCCGGCCCATATCCACGAAATGTTTCTTTGACAGCCATTTCGTCCACTGCCTTGTGCATGGCTGAAATTACCGATGGAGTGAGTGGTTGGGTCACGTCTCCAATGCCGAGACGAATAATGTTGGCGTCGGGATGAGTTGCCGTAAATTGTGCAACTTTTTTGGATATGGTGCTGAAAAGATAACTTTCGTTCAGCAGTAAAAAATTCTCGTTGACGGAAAACATAAATTTTGAGTTGATTCTTTTTGTTAAATTTCTCCTTCGAATACGAAATGTGCATCGCCCGTCAAATAGACCTGATTGTTGCTTTGATCCCATTCAATTTGGAGGTCGCCTCCTTTCAACCTGACCGTAACGTTGTTGTTACAACGATTGTTGATGACGCCGGCTACGGTTGCCGCGCAAGCGCCTGTTCCACAGGCAAGCGTCTCGCCACTTCCGCGCTCCCAGACGCGCATTTTCAGCGTATCACGGTCGATGATTTCGATAAATTCCACATTGGTGCGTTCGGGGAAGATGGGGTGATTTTCGATTTTCGGACCGATTTCCTCTATTTTCATGCCATCGATGCCTGTCGTGAAAATTACGGCATGGGGATTTCCCATGGATACACACGTTATCCGATAGGTATCTCCATCGATGGTCAGCGGCTGATCGATTACTTCCGGCAATGCTGAAACTACCGGAATGCGGGCGGACTCGGTAGTCGCCGATCCCATATTCACGCGGACGGTTTTCACTGTGTCAGTTTCGGGATCGATATGCAACTGCAGGTGTTTGATGCCCGATTTGGTGCTCAGTGCGATTTCTTTTTTACGCGTCATGCCTTTGTCGTACAGATATTTGCCTACGCATCGCGAAGCGTTTCCGCACATTTGGGCTTCGCTGCCGTCGGCATTGAACATGCGCATCGAGAAATCGCCCGTATCGGATGGGCCGATGAGCACAATTCCGTCGCCACCAATGCCGAAATGTCTGTCGCTTAACTGTATGGCGAGCGAAGAGGGATCGCTTATTTGTTCTTCGAACAGGTTGAAATAGATGTAATCGTTGCCTGTTCCTTGCATTTTGGTAAATTTCATCCTGAATTGATAACTTTTTTCTTTTTCCGATGCAAAAGTAATGCTTTTTGGTTGGTTTTATGCTGAAGAGAAGAAAAAATGAAACAGTGATAACGATGACGAAAGCTGCGTAAATAACTTGAATCAGGCTATTAAACAATCGTTCCTTGAAAAAAATTATATTTTTTAAAACCGAATGAATTTTTATTACGAAATTTGCCTCACAAAAAAGCTGCATTGATAACTTGAATTCAGCATATGAATTAAATAAAGAATTTTGAAAAGATGAGTAAAAGTGTTTTAATCGATTTGTCGGCTTTAACGGAATTATATTGTGGATTAGGTCAGGTGGCTTTGTCCTACGGCAGGTATTTCGAAAAAAACTATAGAAAAGCAAATTCGGCATATTCATTAACATTGCTCGTGCCAGACGAAATGATTGGAAAATTTGGCAATGAGGTGAGTTATTTATCCAGTTCAAGAAAACTTACACGTAAATTCCAATTTTTATTGCCAAAATTTGATGTATGGCATTCCATCCATCAATCAACTCGATTTAAACCTCAGCACTCTGAAACAAAATACATTCTTACGATACATGACTTAAATTACCTTTACGAAAAAAAAGGGCTTAATCGTCTGAGTAAGCATTGGAAGCTTCAACAAAAAATAAATAGGGCTGACGAAATTGTATGTATTTCAAAGTTTGCAAAAGCTGAAGTTGAGGAACACACAAAGTTAAAGGTGTATTAGCCCGTAATAACCGAGCACATTAATTATATTTAATTTTATTTATTACTTTTGTATCGGACAAGCTGATCCGATGGTGATATCTTATACCGAAGGATTTCTAAGGGGTTATTACTAATTGTAGTTTCCCCTTTTATAATTTCCTGTTCCGCTCTTTCATTTCTTCGTGGCATTGAGCCACTTGAAATGAGGACAAGCTGAACCTCCGGATCCTTATTGCCCGATGGTATATTATCTTTTTCTTTTCGCAGGCTTTCAGCGTACTTTTCCCTGTACTCTACAGGAGAACAGTAATTTAATCTATGAAATATCCAGTCCGTGTTGTAGTCTTTAATAAATTGATCAATACTGTTATAAGCTTCCTCAAAGGAAGTAAATGTTTCTACCTTCAGCACCTGTTCTTCAAGGGTACGGTGAAACCTCTCTATTATCCCGTTGCACTGTGGAGACCGTACAAAAGCTTTGGACATCTCCAGTCCCAGGTATTTCATCTCATTCATAAAATCAGCAGAGTCATATTGTGACCCGTGGTCGCTTCTTAACTGCAAATTCAACCCTTTACAGACATTCTTATCTATAGTTCCAAACGTTTTACGTACAGCTGCTCTAACCGGTTGCATGGCTGCAAAACGATTACCTTTCTTTGCGATATGCCACGAGATAATCTCATCGTTAAAGTGATCTATTACACCAAAGAACCAGTGCCATCCCGATCCCTCAATCCAGAACTTCTTTCCATCTGTAGCCCACATTACATTGGGTGCATCCGTGATTATAGTCCCATCGTGTTCACGCCTATTCGTCTTCCCGGGCCTTCTGTAGGGGCTCAGCAGGCTGTTTTCCCGCATGATGCGGTTCACACGTGCCTTGCCCGCTACCAGAGCGTTTATCTTTCTTTTTGCCATGCGATTCTTCACTTTGATATAGCCTTCAGAGTTAAACTTACTCTTCTTGATTTCTTTTTTAATCTCCTGTAAAACCTCTTCATCACTGTGTTTGGATTTTCTGCCACGCTTGCCTGTTTTGGGAGTCGGGTTTTCATACCAGGTGCTGCTGCTGTAACCGACAACTTTAAAAATCAAACGTTTCGGATATGGCTTCCCTGTTAGTGGATAACGTTCATTTATCAAAATAGAAATCATCTCCTTTTTAGTTTTGCTGCCAATTCGTTCTTTTTTTTTGTCAGTTCAAGCTCCATCTGCAATTGCCCGATCTTACGCTCGGCAGCACTCAGCTTTGAATCGTCGGGCTTTCGCTTAAACCCGTCTGTTCCACTCTCGATAAATTGATCCCGCCAAAGATTGATGTCGGCCAGAGTAACTCCGTATTCACGGCTAACTAACTCAGTATCCTCTCCTCGTAACAAGGATAAAACTATTTCAACCTTGATTTTCGATGTAATATTCTTTCTCTTTTCCATAGCAGTTGTAAAAATAACTTCTATTTTTTACTGCTCGGTTTTTTTGAGGGCTAATATA
>Ga0255346_1002161_pt1 | contig 25683 bp, 20 predicted proteins | sample wastewater_treat_FD_194410 | JGI IMG/M metagenome (GOLD analysis project Ga0255346, IMG submission 194410) | Wastewater microbial communities from Lulu Island WWTP, Vancouver, Canada - plant22 | ecosystem: Engineered > WWTP > Wastewater > Unclassified | place: Canada: Vancouver, British Columbia...
CGTCTTGCCCAAGCGAGATGATTCAACCCGAAATAGTCGAAGAAGAGTCTCTCAGGGGAAACCTTCAGAAAAGACGCCAGAGATTCCTGAAGTACCATGGGTTCATCACAAATAGCTATGTGCTTAATACTGGATGTTCTGCTAATGGCTTCTGCAACTAGGCCTGTGGGATTCGTGTAGTTTATTAGCCAGGCTGAAGGGTTCTTTTCTTCGATTTCCCGGGCTATTTCGACCATAACCGGTATAGTCCTAAGAGCCATGGAAAAGCCACCGGGTCCCGTGGTCTCTTGCCCTATTACGCCGTATTTCATAGGAATATACTCGTCTATATGTCTCCCCTTAAGCCCTCCTACTCTTATCTGGCATATGATGAAGTCCATACCGAGGATTGCCTGCTCTCTCTGAGTAGTAAGTATCAGTTCGCAGTCGGGCAAATGAGTTTTGAGCATCATATCCACAAATGACCCGACAATCTCAAGCTTTTGTTGGTCAATATCCATAAGCACAAGTCTTGATACAGGTATATCTTTTGCTTGTCTTATGAAACCTTCTACAAGGCCTGGAGTGTAGGCGCTGCCTCCTCCCAATATGGATACGCTAAGTCCGCCGAGTTTCTGTGGCAAAGCTATGACCTCCTTTTGCAGATTCATTCAGCACACCCACAAAAAAACCCTTCAAGGCGCCCCAGTTGAAGCGTGCATAGACCCACTTTACGTTTTACAAACTGTAGTTATAGGGCTAGTATCGTTAGTAGGTCGTTATATTTCATCCTCTGCGTGTTGTGGCTGAAAAGGGGTGTGGAGGTTGTCAAAACCGGTAGTCGCAGTAGCAATGTCAGGTGGAGTTGACAGTTCCTTGGCCTGTGCGCTATTGGCCACAGAAGGGTTCCAAGTATTTGGAATCACGATGAGGATCCCTGTTGAATCTAGACAGGCTCTGGATGCAATCGAAGACGCAAAGAAAGTGTGCGACCAGATTGGTGTGCCCCATTACTGTGTGGATCTCACCTGCGAATTTGAAAAAGAAGTGGTGTCACCTTTTGTGCAGGCATACAGCTTGGGCATTACCCCCAATCCCTGCGTCATCTGCAATCCCAGGGTCAAATTTGGGCACCTTCTGCAGAAGTCTCTGGAATTGGGGGCCGACTACCTTGCGACAGGCCACTACGCACGAGCTGGACGTGTCAACTCGAAAACAAAAGAGTTCGTGGAAAATCACGAATTTGCCGTGGCTAACAAAGATCAATCAGTAGAAGGCCTTTCGAACCTACTTTCTTCTAGGACATATCTTTGCCGCGGGAAAGATAAGGACCGAGATCAGTCTTATGTTCTTTATGGATTGGACCAGAATATGCTGGGCCGTGCCATATTCCCTCTAGGCGGTCTGACCAAGAATGTGGTGAGGGAGATGGCCGGAGACATCGGGTTAGACGTAGCCGAAAAACCTGAAAGTCAGGAAATCTGCTTCATTGCCCAGAAAAACTACAAAGATTTCCTGAGCCAAAAAAGAGTTAGCCCGCCGCCTGGATTAATTGTAGATACTTCCGGGAGAGTTCTTGGTCGCCATAGCGGTATCACAAACTACACCGTAGGACAAAGAAAAGGTTTAGGGATCCAAAGCAGTCAACCGCTATATGTTATTCGGATAGACGCTGAAGAAAACACTTTGGTTGTGGGCACACGAGAAGAGGCGTATGCCTCAGGGTGCTATATCCATCGTCTCAATTTCATAATGGTTGACCAGCCGGATTCTCCTGTTACCGGCACATGCATGGTCCGTTACAGGGGTCGGGAAGTAGAAGCCACTTTGTACCCTGGTTCTGTTCTTGCGGGGAAAGCTGAGAAGATGAAAGAAGGAGCAAGCCGTGGTTGTGAATTAGGCTGTGATGAATCCGACCTTGCGTTTGTTGAGTTTTCCAGCCCGCTGTTTGCTGTTACCCCGGGGCAGTCTCTTGTGTTTTACCAGGGGAGCTATGTATATGGCGGAGGGACTATATTAAAAACAGTCTATGGATGTCCTTTGGATACCTCAGGGAGATAAACAGGGAAGAACAATCAAAGGAGATCGTTCTCCCCTTTTGCCTTATCATGCGAACTGACTTCCGATCATCAACGTACCTATTACTTTGCTATTCCGAGCCAGTCTATTAGCAGAAACTGCATCCTTGAAAGAAATAGAGAAACCCGAGCCATAACAGTCGTCCCAAAAGCTGCGCCAAAGGCTATCATCATGGTGTATCTGCCGATTCTAGAACTGTAACTGAGGACTCCTTTCGCTTCGCGCGTGAATATGAAAAATGACAGCGTGCATATGACGCCGATTAGAAGAAGCAGGGAGTTTATGACCTGCGCCGTGGTAGGGTTTGACAGAGGCTTGATGGTTGCAACAACCTGATCTATTAACATAGGCTTCCATTGTTTCGTCAATACTACCCCGGCACCTATGCCTACGGTAAAGGCTATGGGGTAGTTCGACAGCCATTGGTACTTCCTACTGAACCGAGCGTACATTAGCAGACCTAGAATCATTGGAACTATGTAGTTCCATTTTCCTTTCTCGAGGATGTCTACCATTATTGCCGGTTTTATTCTGTTCCCAAACGTCATAGCTACTGCGTATCCTGCGGTAGTACCCACAAAAATCGTTTCCGCAACGTAGTATATCTCACTTTCTTTGAAAAGGATGCTGTATATGGCAAGGGTCAAAAAAGCAGCTATCCAATTGGCGGGGTTAGACATCAAGCTTTGCCTCCTTTCCGTTTCGACAGAAAGTACTGAATGTTACCAACTATGACGAAAACCACGATCAAAACGTGGGTGAGGCTCTGGGCGTCCATGCCTACAGAGGCTGTGCCTGGTTTTTTGATAAGTTGTTCGTATTCTGCGGCTCCTTTCATACCTGCGAGCATTCCGGTGAGTTGCCCCGACTGAAATAGGGGCATGCTTTCAGGTATGCTCACCGCAAAACACGCTCCAGTGACAGGTACTCCGAGCGGGACGCCAATCATCTTTACATACACTGAAAGCCCTTCACCAAGAGACCCGATTGAAGCGGCAAGTGCCACGTCCTTCAAAGACTTTATTTCCTGCATAAGAGGCATTGTTTCCAGACGATTTCCATAGAAGTCAACGCCATTTGCCGCGCTTATAATATCTACGCCCATAGCTTCGAAAAACACGTTGCCCGAGCCTTTGTAGCCCAAGTTAACCCAGTCTTTGCCGTACTCCTTGTCTGGGTAGTCAGCAAGGACCACGTCCATCGCCCTTTGGATGAGGCTGCCAGACTCGGTTGTTATCCCTGCGCAGAGCACGTTTACATTCCTGGAAAAACAGTGCCTAATTAGGGCAATTGCTGCGGGCTCCATTTCTGCCAGTGAGGATGCGTAGTAGTCGAAGCCCACATATACCGTTTTTCCGGGAGGGATAGTTTCAACAAAGTCGTAGAGGACCTTGGTCTCCTTGCTAATTGGAATGGGCAGTCCTATAGGAGAAATGATCGCGTATGCTACACACGCTATGATCAAAATGTAAAGGACGTAGTCCATCATTCGGCCGCTCGCTGCGCTTGTGTTCATACTCCACTCCTCCTTTTTATTCTCCACCTAGATGTCGTCTTTCTATGCCAAGCAAGATCCTCAAAGCCTGAGACACGGCGCCTATAGATGCGCCTAGTATGATCCCTCTCATACCTGCGGTGTTTGGAACATCTAGTATCCAGCTCGATGCTTTCGGAATTGCACTCGATATGACTGCTCCTATCGGTGCCTGCCCTAACATGACTATTACGCCTGCGACTAACAGCAATGTAGATTCAAAGTTCTTTGCGCGAAAAGCCCTGTATGAAGCGGACCCGATGTAAAAAACCAAGATCGAGTACATTGTTCCGTCCAATGGCACAATTATGTTGTTGTATATATATTCGAGGCCTGGGCCCTGATGGCCACCAAAGACACCGACACCCATAGTCACATATACGCAGACGAGCAGAAGGATGCTTCGCCAATAGGTAGGTCGCTTTAGCGAGATGTTTCTTGCGTGAATCCGTGTCAGGTTGATTACGCCCAGCATGCACCCTACGGCTCCGATTATTAGAAACCAGTTGTCTAACGTCGATTTTATAGTTTTGGCAACAGGAATTGTAAAGTAGTAGGCGATGGCGTAAATCATACCTGAACAAAACGTTATAGCTAGCGGGATTTCTCGTTTCAACAGTGTTCCTCCTCCCCTCAGATTTTGAGCAGGTCTACAAGAAAACTGCTTCCGCTGAACATGAATACCGATCCGACGATCATTACGGCTATCATGGCTATTTTCACGAAGTCAGCCACAATTAGACTGGCAACCAAGACAGGTTCTTCTGAGATGTAAGCTGAAGCGGCGTATATCTCTTCACCGATAAGGCAGTAGTCGCACGCTGCTACGAAAAATGGGATCTGATGGGTGTTGGCGGTACCTGCAATCTGCACTGCGCCTATTTCGTAGCCTGTTTGAGCGAAGATCAGTGATTCGGCCCAAAAAGCGCCTATCGCTATATTTGTAGCGATCTTCTCTCTCCGCATAATCCCGGTTACCCCTGTAGCATAACCAAACTGGTTATCTGTTAGGAATCTTATATTATCGGGATTGAATGCATCGGGCCTGTTTTCGACCATGTAGGCGTTTTTGACTATCTCCTCAGACAGTGCTTGCACCAGTACCTTGTTATTACTTACGATCAAGGGAACGTCATTTCTTGCACATTTTCTTGCCACGTAGTCCAGAATCGCCATTGAGGCCATGGTCTGGGCTTCGTTGACGTCACTAATACCTGGAGAGAAATGGACCGGTCTGCCCATCTCAGTAGCTCTTCCGATAGCTTCATCTAGGGCGTCAAGGCCGCTCACGCGCCTTATTGACGGGACTTTTTTGCCAGTTTTGGCTCGGTTGATGTAAAGAATGAGGACTACGCAGAACACCAATTGGGTCACAAAAGCCATGATTTGTCCTTCAGCAATGACCTTCAAGTTTATCCTCCTTTCATGCTCTGAAATCTGTGATGGCTCATGACACTGGTACGTGTAGGGCATAGGTTGCAACGTCTAATGGTTAGTCTCGGTTTGGCGATGGATTTGGAGAAACCTCTGAGTAAGATGGGCGAAGACTCAAGCACCTCCTTCGCATTAGGTGTTGGGCCGGCATTCATGTTCCGAAACCAATTTCCGTTGTTACGACTTGGTCCGAATGAATAAAAAGCCAATGTGAAGAGGTGAGACAAGAATCAGATATGTTGATATTGTGTGGTTCTTCTACACGGGCACCTTGTTTTCCTGCAGAAATCGAAGTAGTCGCTCCATAAATATGCAGCATGCAGGGTGTTTTACACATATATGCCTGTAACAGATAGGCTGACACTTCACCATAAATGCCAGTGACATAAGCGACGCACCTGTCATGTCAAGTGTATTGCGTCTAGTCATGATAGAGACCATTGCGGGGCAGGAGTTTGCTTTCCGCCGCGGAAATATGTTAGGAACAAGACTTGAGATGGGTAGAAGAAACGGAGGAATTCGATTGTCAGCAACAACTATTGGACACTTTGAGCACAGTGCTTTTGAGTCTTTTGTTGATGAGATGATGCAGACACATAAAGTGCCAGGGATCTGCGTGGGAATAGTGCACAAAGGCGATGTGGTGTACCTAAAAGGATTCGGCTACAGGGATCTGGAAAACAAGATGCCTGTAACTGGAAATACTGTGTTTGGAATCGCATCGGTTACAAAATCTTTCACTGCCCTTGGAATCAGCCAGCTTTCTGAGAGAGGGTTGGTATCTATAGAAGACCCAGTAAGAAAGCACCTTCCAGGTTTCAATGTGCCTGATCCCCGCTATACCGGGAAAATATCCATACATAATTTCTTGACCCATACTGCGGGTATCCCACCTTTGCCCTCGCTCAACTACGGCATTATGGAGAGCACTCAGCCTGATGAGGAAGAGGAACCACATGTCGGCGGATCCAATGAAGATACCAAAGGTCCTAGTTTCAAAGATGCAGATGGTCTCCTTGAGTTCATTTCCACCTGGGATTACAGTCTTTTAGGGGCGCCTGGTGAGTTTTTGAGTTATTCGAACGATTGCTTCGGCCTCTTGGGCTCAATAATCGAAAAAGCCTCAGGCGATACGTATGAAGACTACCTCCAGAACTACATTTTGAAGCCTTTGGGCATGGAGCACACAACCACTAGAATAGACAAGCTTGAGAAGTTCGATGAAGTTACGCGCCTTTACTACAAAGATTCAGACGATAACCTGTGTGTTTCAGACAATTGGCAGGAGGCTCCGGCCTTTACTGCTTGCGGTTTCTTGAAATCCTCGGTGCTCGACCTTCTTTCATACCTAGACCTTTACATTAACCGCGGTCGCGCAGGCGCTTCTCCGATTGTATCGCCGTCTTCAATTTCCAGAATGGTAACGCCGTATTATCCCTACAATCCGGACCAGTGGTATGGTTACGGTTTCAATGTAAGACCTGATTATTACGGCGTAACCCTTGTGCAGCATAGCGGTTCTCTAAAAGGAGTGGCCTCTAATATAGGGTACGTTCCTGAAAAGGACCTGGGAGTTGTGGTTTTGTCCAACATGACAGGGTTTCCTGCAAGCAAGGTATGGCTTGGAGCAGTCAATTTGTGTCTAGGACTGGACCTCAGAACGCCTATCACCGAGAAAAAAGTGATCCCTCAGCCTGAAGCCAGGTTGCTCAAGTTTGTAGGGACTTATCGTTCAGGTGAAGGCGCTTGCATTAGGCTTCACATGGTTGACGGTGAGATCAAGGCGACCATAGATTCCAAGACTTACCAGGTAGAGACAACAGGGCCAGACACAGCGGTTATCATCGTAGAAGGAGTTGACAACTTCATCAAACTCCTTACGGATTGTGACGGCAAAGTTTGGGCACTTAGATACGGTTCACGCATAATACTTAGGTCGGAAGATGACTCCGAAGTGCTTTGCGTAGTCTAGCATGAGTAATCACAGGTGGCCTGGGGGCGAGATTGCAAAACGTCTCCCTTTGGCCACCTATGTATTGGTCGTTAATGCTCGCCAAGAGGCGTCTAGTACAAGCTTATTAGGTCTTGGGAGACAGATCATCCCTCCATGATGCGCCTTATTTCCTCAAGGAAAAGGTTGTTTTCTTCAGGTGTGCCCACAGAGACTCTGAGACAGTTCTCAAGGGAGGGTTTATGAGAATAACTCCTTATCCCTATTCCCGCGTGCGACTCAAGCTCTGCCATCACAACTTCGGCTGGTTTCTGGGTGCGGAAAAGTATGAAGTTGGTGTCTGAACGAAACGGCTCAATTCCCTTTATGCTTGAAAGTCCTTCAAACAACCGGTTTCTTTCCCCTATTGTGTATTCTATGACATCGTGCCTGTATTCTTGGTTCTCCAATGCTACTTGAGTTACCGTTAGAGATAGCGGGTTCATGTTGAAAGCCTGTCTAACCTTGTTAATCTCATAAGCCAATTCTGGCGAAGTAACCGCATAGCCTACTCTTACTCCGGCAAGACCATAGGATTTGGAAAAGGTCCTCATTATTATCACATGAGGGTACTTGTCTAGCATGTAAAAGGCGTTATCCTCAGCAAAATCCCAATATGCCTCATCTACTGCGACTACCATTTTGCTAGATTCTACTATGGCCTCGATCTCCGACATAGGGAATGAGTTTCCGGTAGGGTTATTGGGATTGCAGAGAAACAAAATGCCCGGGCTGCCTGTATCGGCCGCTTGGGCGGAAGTTGCAGCCGGAGGGTTTGTTTCTCTTAAGAGGGATGCTACATCCAATTGGAACCCCTCAAGCAGTGGTACTCCTACAAAAGGAACGCCCTGGGCTATTGCGCATCCTTTGTAAGAATCAAAGGTAGGGACAGGGGCCACTACTTTTCCCCCTACCCCAAATGCCTGTACACACAGACTGATAATCTCATCGAGTCCATTGCCTAAGACTATCCTTTCCGGCCCGACTCCGAGATGCGAGGCGAGCGAGTTTCTGAATTCATCCATGTGCTGCGCAGGGTAGCGGTTAAAGTCTATGTCTAAGAGACGTTTGAGTGCGATTTGCTTCAAACCGTACGGAAAATCAAACGGGCACTCGTTTGCGTTTAGCCTAACTTTGTATCGGTAAAAAACTTCGCTGAAGGGCTTCATCGATCTCAGATCTTCTCTTAATGCAATTGGCATTTGACACTTCACCTCACATTTTAGATGTGGTCTAACCTTCCTTATACTCTCATAAAGGACATGTCTGCGGATACCTGGCGATACCTGGGCCACATAGTCTTTGGCATCTACTTTGCGTATGGAATCGGTTGGGGGTCGAGTCTTAGTTCATTTTGAGAGGCGACACACCTATACGCCATTATTTTGACTCCGGCCTCTTGAGCCTCATCGAGAGCGAGTGCAAATTCGGGGTCCATTTGTCTGTGAGCCGAAACCTGTGTGACATCTTCTCTCTGCGCGATGAACAAGACGCCTGTGTCTATACCTTCAGACAAGAGATTGAGGAGTTCACGGACATGCCTAGCACCCCTTTTTGTAGGGGCGTCTGGGAAAAGGCCTGTTCCGTCCACGCATAGGTTGACCGACTTGACTTCAACCAGAAATGGCTGGGATTTCGGGCCCAAAAGCAAGAAGTCAAAGCGGCTCTTGGGTGTTTTTCTTGCGTCGTAATTTCTCTGACCGTCTTTTGGCAGGTATGCACTGTGTGACGAGTTTGTACCCTTCTTCGGATCAATCAACTTCATTGCTCGCTCGAAGGTGACTTCTCTATGGATCTCCGTGTACTTCCTGAAATCTTCGAGCGCTTTCTCTCTCACCGCGATTTCGAATATATCGTTAGGATATCTTGTGTCTATGCATACCCATATGTCTTTGAATGCGGCAAGTACCAGGTCATACGCTGTTTTTCGGGTTCGGCTATTGAATTTCGGGTTGAATTCTGCTCGCCTAACCATCACATTGTTCCCGGCAAAAAGCAATTCCTCCAGCCTTCCTGGGTCAGGAACGTGGGCCTCTACGATCTTGTTATTGAGGTCTACCACAGCCAGAAACCTATTCGGCCTAGAAATAAGCGTGCCCGGACATAGATCGCCGAAAGGGATAGAGACAGTTCTGTTATCATTGTTGCTGGGGACGGGTTGAACGCTTGGCGGTATTTGCATGTTTCTGCCTCCATGTGAAAAAAATAGGCACGTTCATGTAATGATAACATGGATTGCCCAGACCTAGCTAAACGTTTCGTGAAGTTACCTTTCTACGGGCGTACAGGATGTTCCTCTAGATTTGGCTTTTTTCGAATTGCGTGTCGTATAATGTAAAGATGGCGGCGGGCCAGGCGACCTAAGATTGAGATGAGGGTGTATGCACAATGGTTGATAACGAATACTCAGCGGGGGCTCGAAAAGTACGCATTGGTCTGTCGACCTTGTATTTTCTTACATACTTATCTCTGGGTGTCTACTGGACCTATGGAAACATATACTTCAGAGGTGAGGGCCTTTCAGTTTCAGAGATCGGGGTGCTGAACGCTGTTTATTACGCCGTTGCGATCCTAGGCCACCCTCTTTTTGGGCTCATATATGACAAATTGTCCAACAAGTACATAGTCATAGCGTCTACCTCAATTCTGGCGTCTATATCGGCTTTTTTGGTTCCCTTGCAGACAACTATGCTTTCAAGGATAGTTGTGTACGGGTCATTTTCCTTGTTCCTCTCAAGCCTTATGCCTCTTTTGGACGCGTGGACCCTCATATGGTGCCACGAAGGCGGGCATCCGTTTGAGCGCATCAGGCTCTGGGGTTCTTTTGGTTACCTTTTCTCGTCTATACTCGGCGGCACACTGCTCGAGCACACTGGTCTTTCATGGGCATATTTTACTCCCTCTTTGGTTCTAAGCGTGATTTGCGCTTCTGTACTGGTATTTCATAAGATCGGAAGTCTTCCGCCCAAGGAGATTTCACGTTCTTTATCTGAGTCTTCAGGCGGGACCGAAGAACTGAAGGATGTGATTCGAAGCGGTCCTTTCTTGCGGCTTCTGGCTATTAGTTTCTTTTACAGGATTGCCTTGACGGGCCCATTGAGTCTTTTGACTGTCTATCTCGACTATAACGGATTGAGCGCAGTACAGATTGGTTACGCCATGATAATAGGTGGCCTGAGCGAGATGTTTGTTATAATCTGGAACCAGAAGCTCTTTGAATATATGAGCGGTGACACATTACTTGCAATTGCCATGCTTTCTTCGGGCGCAAGGTGGGTCTTTCTGGTCCTTGCCAAAAACCCTGTTGGACTTCTGGCCACTCAAGTGTTCGAAGGTCTAAACTATATGCTGTTTTATCTAGTTGCTGTCCAAAAGGTGACTAGTCTGTTCCCTAAGGAACTTGCTGGAGCGGGGCAGACGATTTTTGGCTCAGTGTTTTACGGACTCGGCCCTGTAATAGGCTCGCTGGCTTCAGGTGTTATGGTGGATAGGATGGGATTTGAACGATCTTTTGGGCTCTTTTCGCTTCTTTGCTTCCTCGTAGGCCTGGTCCATATTGCTCTTACAAAGTACCTGGCTAATGAGACAAAAGGAGACTAGATGCGGAGGGAACCCACTAAATGAGTTTCACGGCGAGGAGTATTTTGTGTCGATGTCGAATTCCTGCTACCTAAGGACTTAGAAGGGGCGAATGACCGTGAGAGGCACTTTGATAAATACCGCTGCAATCATTGTAGGTACTGCAATAGGAATGATCGTAGGAGATAGGTACCCGCAGAAAATGAAAGAGACTGTGATGAGCGGCCTAGGCCTTGTGACTAGTATCATAGGGATCAAGATGGCTCTTACTACCGAGAATATTCTGTATCCCCTAGCGGGCATCGCTCTTGGAGGTATTCTGGGAGAGATATTGGACCTTAATATGTGGGTCAACAGACTAGGTGATTACCTGGAGAGTAAGTTTTACAAACTTGGTGCCAAGAGATCGAAAGGCAAAAAAGGTTTTTGTGCAGACAAGGAAGAGGCCTTATTAGATGGCAATGCCTATTCGCAAGGCGCGTTTTCCAAGGGATTTGTTACGGCTTCTTTGTTGTTCTGCATAGGCCCTATGGCGATCATAGGCGGTATCCAAGATGGTCTTACAGGTGATTTCAGCACACTGGCCGCCAAGGCTACTATCGACGGATTCACTTCAATAGCTTTTGCTTCCTCACTGGGAATTGGTGTTGGTCTATCTTGCGTGCCCGTTTTCATCTATCAGGGCGCCATAACTTTGGGCGCGGGTTTTTTCAGCCAGATCTTGAGCGCTCAGATGGTAACTGAGATGACCGCAGTAGGGGGCTTGTTGCTTTTTGCGATTGGGCTCGGGCTTCTCGAGATAAAGGAGATTAGAGTTGCAAACCTCCTTCCGGCGATAGTCATTACGCCCGCTATCTGTTCCCTTGTCTCCGCCTTCGGTATGTGAAACACAACCCCCTTCCGGCGGAGTCTTTATGGCACTTACCTGTGCGTTTTCTCTGCGTTAGTTGATTCTACTTGGCCTTTTGCTGGGTTTTGGAAGGACAATACCTCTTTAAGATGGAATAGGACAACAATTAGCAGAGAAGTGAGATATGCATGGGAAGGGTGGTTAGGCTGTGAGCGATGTGAAGGAACCATCTTACAGATCCGGGCTAGATCCCTTTGCGGCAGGAAAAGCGCTTTTTTGGGCAGGCGTCATTGAGACCTTGGTCCTGATACTGGTCACGATTCTCGCTGACAGAGTCCTAGATGTCGAAGACCTGGTTTTTGAGTTTGTCTTAACCGTGATTGGTTACGCTGTAGTCATTTTCGTGCTCTTAAGAGCGGGCAGAAGTAAGGGATTGTCACCTACCGAGGTTTTCCGCTTGAACAGGGTGAAGACACCGAACCCGCTGTTGCTGGTTCTTCTAGGCGCCGGGATCATATCGGCCGAACTCCTGGTAGTGAATGGCTTGGATTTCCTTCTTAAGGGAAGACTTGGGGAGTGGGCGAGCTTATTTCCGTCTGCGGAGCCTGAAGGTTCTATGGCCCTTTCTGTCGTACTCCTCGTATGTATTGTGCCCATAGTAGAAGAAGTGGTTTTCAGAGGATTCTTGTCAAAGGCTTTTTCAGATTGGGGACCAGGATGGGCTGTTTTCTTTCCAGGGATTGTGTTTGCTTTGCTCCATCATCCTATTGGCATGATAGGAGCATTTCTAGTCGCATTGGCGTCCGGCATTTTGGTGATGAAGTACGACTCTGTTATCCCCGGCATTTTCGTGCATGCGGGCTGCAATTTGGTGGCTACAATACTGGGCTTTGTCGAAATCGTGGCATCCCCTACAGTCTTCGCGGTTCTTTTTGTTTCTGTGAGCGCTGGCTGTGTTCTACTGGTGGCACTTTTTCGTTCCCGGTTCTCGTGGCTCTGGCAGGATTTCAAGTCGTATTGGTCCCAGTTCAAGGAGAGACCAGGGTTTTGGGAGAAGTTCAAGTCCTTAGCGAAGGATTGGGCTTGGTTGCTGATCTTTGCAATCTTGTTACTAAGGGTAGGGTGGATTATTGTTGTGACTATTCGGACAGGGCTGTAGGAGTTGGCGGCTAGTCTCGTTGCGGTAAGTGATAAGATGGGCCGAATTAAGGAATACGTGGGAGGTGACGTTTCCTGGTAGTATCTGACATTTGCGGAGATCAATCTGAATTCAGGAATCGGGTGTTCTGTAGGTCTTGTTTGCACATGGATGAAGTGCCAGATAGCACTGTTTCCCTCACAGTGACGTCTCCACCTTATTGGAATGCCATTGATTATGACAGGCATATTGAAAACCCGAGTGAAAATTACAGGACCAGGCAGTATTCAGTGGGATACGGAGACTATCGTGAGTACCTCAAGTTTTTGGACGTAGTTTGTGCTGAGGTATTCCGCGTAACAAAACCTGGGGGGTTCATGGCGATCATCATAGGTACGGTACTTTTTGAGGGCAAGCACTATCCTTTGCCTTTTGATCTGGTGTCTATGCTCTCCGGGGGCGACATATATTCTTCGAGTGAGGGCAAAGCGCAATTACCCGGTGGCGCGCAAGGGGGTAATGGAGTTGAAATACATGAGACCCTTTCACCTAACACGCAGCGCTGGGAGTTCCACCAAGACATCCTTTGGCACAAAGTTACGGGGGGCGTAACACGGGCCGGTGTTTTTATACAAAAGCCATATCCCGGTTACTTTTATCCAAACATAATGACAGAGTATATATTGGTGTTCAGGAAACCGGGACCTGCCATCTACAAGGATAGGGATGCTGCTCAAAAAGAGGAATCAAGAGTCGGGATAGATCGCCTCTTTACTAACGATATCGCAAATACCGTATGGCATGTTGCCCCAGTTCCACCTGGATATCTAGATCACCCATGCCCTTTCCCCGAAGAAATTCCGTACCGGCTGATTAAGCTCTATTCCTATCGCGGCGATGTGGTGCTAGATCCTTTTTGCGGTTCGGGCCAGACACTGAAAGTAGCCAAGCACCTTAACCGCTTTTACACAGGCTACGACATTAACCAGAAATACGTAGACCTTGCAGAAAAGCGTATAAGTGAGCCGTTATCCATCCGAAAAGAGCAGCTTATTGCCACCTTCGAGAAAATCTAAGCAGGGGACGGCACTTTTTGCTTCACGTTATTGGCGAAGCAAAAAGTGCCGTCCCCCTTGCTTTGTGCACAGATCTGCTTTACAATGAAGATACATAGACCCGGGTGGGGGTATTACGGGGGTTGTCAGGTGGCAAAGCATGAGGAAGTATACGATGTAACAGGGATGACGTGTGCCGCGTGTTCAGCGGCCGTGCAGCGAAGTGTGGAGAGACTTCCCGGGGTAGAATATGCGAGCGTGAACTTGCTCACTAATACTATGCGGGTCAAATACGATGAGAGTTCAGTGTCTGCAGATGACATAGTCCGCGCGGTCTCGGGTGCGGGATATGAAGCTCTTCCAAGAGACAAGTCAGCAGTTTCGAGCCCCAAAGAAGGCCGCGAAATTGGAAATTCGGTTGCCAAAGAGACGGAAGAACTCAAACTGCGGTTAGTTTCTTCTGTCATATTCGTTATTCCGCTTATGTACATATCCATGGGGCATATGCTCGGGTGGCCGCTGCCTGCTTTTTTGTCTGGTCTCGAAAATGCGGTGTCATTTGCTTTCCTGCAATTTCTGTTGACTTTGCCTGTTGTATTCGTTAACCGCAAATTCTACACGCGAGGATTCACGGCGCTTTTCAAAGGGCGCCCGAACATGGATTCTCTTATAGCAGTCGGTTCTTCATCTGCCCTGGCTTATGGGATATTTGCAGTCTTTCGGATGAGCCACGGTCTAGGCGTAGGCGATTGGGAGCTGGTGAGTCGCTACTACCATGACCTTTACTTCGAATCTTGCGCTATGATTCTGACCCTTATCACTGTCGGGAAGTACCTGGAGGCTGTGTCCAAGAGTAAGACCACCGACGCCGTAAAGAGACTTATGGATCTTGCGCCCAAGACTGCTACTTTGGAGCGGGACGGAAAACAGGTGCAAGTTCCAGTAGAATTTGTGAATGTTGGCGATATTGTGATAATAAAGCCGGGAGAAGCGATCCCTGTAGACGGCACAGTGATAGAAGGGCAATCGTATGTCGACGAATCCATGCTTACAGGCGAGAGCATACCCGTACAAAAAGAACCAGGCGATAGAGTCAGCACGGGCACTATAAACGGACTAGGTGCGCTGAAGTTCAGGGCTACGGAAGTAGGCTCTGAGACTACACTTGCGAAGATAATCTCGCTTGTAGAGGATGCAAACGCCACCAAGCCGCCAATTGCCAAGCTTGCGGACAACATAAGCGCAGTATTTGTGCCAGTTGTTATATGTGTTGCCCTTGTCACAGTGCTAACGTGGCTTTACTTTGGGAGCAGTTTTGAATTCGCTTTATCAATGGGGATATCAGTACTTGTCATATCATGCCCTTGCGCTCTTGGATTGGCCACTCCGGTCGCTATTATGGTAGGTACGGGCAAGGGCGCCGAGTACGGGATACTTATAAAATCCGGCGAAGCCTTAGAAACCCTTCATAGCATAGACACTATTGTTATTGACAAGACGGGCACGTTAACTTTGGGGAAACCACAAGTCACAGACATCGTATTATGCCCTTTGGTCTCCGAAGAAGATCTCCTTGGGGTCGCCCAAGCTCTAGAGAGAAACTCAGAACACCCAATAGCAGGAGCAATTCTCGACTATGCCCGGAAGAAAGAAGTGCCTCTGAAGGAGGTAGAAGACTTCAGAGCGCTTTCAGGTCAAGGTGTTTCAGGGTATCTCGATGGTGTTTTGTGCATTGCAGGCAATGAAAGACTTATGGTCGATAGTGGAATTAACGTAGAATCCGTCCGCTTTGCATCAGACCGTCTGTCGTCTGAAGGGAAAACCCCCCTTTATTTCGCCAAGGACCGGACGCTGTTAGGGATTATCGCTGTCGCCGATGTGCCCAGGACTACCGGTTCTTATGCTGTGAGAAGGCTCAAGGAAATGGGACTAAGAGTATTTATGCTCACAGGCGACAACAAAAAAACGGCCCAGGCGATAGCGGGCCAAATGGGCATTGACGAGGTGCTTGCCGATGTACTGCCCGACGAAAAGGATGAACAGATCAGGGTGCTTCAAGCGCAGGGGCACAAGGTTGCCATGGTAGGAGACGGGATCAACGATGCTCCTGCCTTGGCGCGGGCGGATGTTGGCATAGCGATTGGAGCAGGTACTGACGTGGCCATTGATTCGGCGGATATTGTACTTGTGAAAAACGACCTCTTGGATGTGGTAGCGGCTTTGGAACTTTCACAAGCTACTTTGAGGAACATCAAAGAGAACCTATTTTGGGCGTTTTTCTACAATACGCTGGGGATCCCCCTTGCGGCTGGTGTTTTGTACCCTTCATTTGGAATAAAGCTGACTCCCATGATTGGAGCAGCAGCTATGAGCATGAGTTCCCTTTTTGTAGTTACAAACGCGCTTAGGCTTCGTAAGTTCAGACCGACCACATCTGGGGCCGCTATACGTACTGAACTTGAAGGAAGACAGAACAATGTACAAGCAATTCACATAGACGATTCGATGGTTCCTCATGTGGCCTATTCGGGAGATACGGGAGAGATCACCTCAAGTAATGAGCATTTGGAGAGCGGGGATGAAATGATGAAACTAAGGCTGAGGATTGAGGGTATGATGTGCGAGCATTGCAAGATGCGGGTCGAAAAGGCGTTAAACGGAATAGAAGGAGTATCCGCCCAGGTAGACCTGGAAGGGAAGTACGCAGATGTAGTGTTGTCTAGGGACGTACCTGACGATGTTTTGAAGCATGCGGTAGAAGATGCGGGCTACCAGGTACTTTCCGTCGAGAAGGGAGATTAGTGTGTGAAGGCAGACAGAGATACTACGTTGAGGAAACTAAAAACGGTGCGAGGCCAGATTGACGGGATAATCCGTATGGTAGAAGATGACCGCTATTGCATTGATATCTCCAATCAGCTCATGGCATCAACAGCGATCTTGAAAAACATCAATAAAGATGTCCTTGAAGCACATCTACGGTATTGTGTGCTCGAAGCATTCGGTTCCGATGACGCGTCAGACAGAGCACAGAAAATCGAGGAGATAATCAGCGTAATAGGCAAACTAACTTGAAGCAAGGGGGACGGCACTTTTTGCTTCACTTTGAGAATAATGAAGCAAAAAGTGCCGTCCCCGCTGCTTTATGCTAGTTTTTCTACTAGGGACATGAGTAGCTTAGGCACAACTTCTAGGGAGTAGTCTAGTTCTAGCCGTTCTACGAATTTGTGTGCATCTTTGCCTGCGGGGCCAAGGTTTACCACTGGGATATCTAGCTTCAACAGGTCGTTAAGCGGTATGTCATAGATGACCCCCCAGCCGGGAGTATTGTCCGCAAGGGGAGTTAGGTGTTGTTTTTGTCCCTGGAATCCTGCATAGCTCAAGTCGCTAATCGATGCAAAGTGCTCTGATATGGCCAGGTTTTCGCCGAACGTCTCCTTAGCTTCTTCAATTATCCGTTCTATGACTGCTATCATTTTCTTCTCCGAGTCAGATTCCCGCATGTTGCTCCTATGTGGATAGTAAGGAGGCAAGAAGCCTACCACGATCATCGGGTTTTTGTCGGGATATAGGCGGATAAGCTCGTCTAGAGCACTGAGGGACATGTCTCTTTCATCCATCTCGTTTTTCTGGGACAGACCTCTAATAAACTCACGCATGTGTTTGTCGAGGTTGCCTTCAAAGGTCCTAGAGACGTCCTCAAACAACTCACGCCATGTAAGGATTCTTGGTTGCCATGGTACAAGGACAGGTGCATGCGACTTATTAGAGAACTCTTTGGCACTTAGCACCATGTGAGCAATGGCCATGTCAAATGCCTTGAGCGCCACCTCCTTGGCTTTTTCAAGGATCTCCAGAGGTGTACTGGTCACCGTAAGATGATTGAAGTAAGTAACTGCCCTTGCAGGTAACGTGACCGAATATGCCTCGCGGAGATCCTTCTGCTTGAGAGATGCAGGCGGTGGATAGACCTCGTCTTTCCACACCTCAGCCCACTCGGGATTGGCTTCTAGGACCATGCTCACGCAGGAAGCCAAAAGGTTTGCGTTGAACCCCGCGTAGTACTGTCCCACGTGAGATTCGCGGCCTACGCAGTAGAAAAAAGGCATTATTTTCCCTATCGTCCCAACGTCAACGTAACGCGTAGTGTCTCCTGGGTACTTGGGTATAACACCTTCGGAGTTCACGCATGCGACGAACTCCATTCCCTGATCCTGCAGTTTCGCCAGATGCGATATGGCTGCCCGCATTCCTGCCGAGTTGTTTTCTTCGTCTGCAACAGGAAGAAAAGCCACATTGACTGGTAGGTTTCCGGGATCCCTGGAATACTCGGAAAGGAGCGCCATTTGTATGGCTAGTCCAGCCTTCATATCCATGACACCTCTGCCGAACAGGTACTTGCCTGATTTCAGGTCCTGGGCAGCCTCTTCGGGGAGGTCCAGTTCGCTTATTCTCTTTGTGTATTGCTCAGGGTCAAACGCTATGTGTTCTAGCGCTCGGGCTTCTTTGGTATCAACTACGTCCATGTGCCCTGTTAGGATTATGGTGCGATTATTCTCATTGGAAGCCCTTACTATGGCGAATACGTTCTTGCGGTCAAACGGGTCATCAGGTATTGGGATGAAATACAGATCGTCTGGGTGTTCTGTGAAATAGGGCATTTCAGCCAGTTTGTCGTGAATCAGTTGTGCAAGGCGGGTCTCACCGTAACCAGGTGAAATGCTAGGGATTTTGACCAAATCGAGCATAAGGTCGTATATGGATGTCTTCGAAATATCCACTCATGTGCCTCCTTAGATTGTTTTGGGCTCCTTGGCTTGTTCTACCATAGTGCTAAGTTATCCTTCTTTTTTATGCAGTGATGCATACAAAAGGTGCGGGTCCAAATCCCGAGTATGAAGGGATTTCTATTAAGGCATGGAATACAAATCATAGATGCTTTCAGCCGCGCGGATGGGAGCACCTTGCAGTTGGTGAGATCGGTCCGTGCCTCACAAACTATTAGCGTAGCCAGATACGCCAATGTATGTCCAATTAGAGATTCTAAGGAGTGGTGCTAATCATGAAACTCTCAGAATTCACATTTGATCACTACTATACATACGACGAGATGGTAGAGTTTTTAGAGTCCGCTCATAAAGATTATCCTTCGCTTACGACTCTCGAGTCCATTGGAAAAAGCGGCGAAGGCAGGGATATCTGGGCGGTTACTATTACAGACAATAAAACAGGTGACGTTCGCAAAAAGCCTGCCATCTACATTGACGGCAATTTCCACGCTGGAGAAGTAACCGGTTCTATGATCAATCTTTATGCCATAAAGCATGTTCTCGAAAACTATGGGTCTGATGGAAAAGTCACTAGGCTCCTTAGGGAAAACACGTTGTACGTAATTCCCAGGGTATCGCCTGACGGAGCCGAAGTATATCTTACGACGCCAGAGACCCTCCGTTCCGCCCCAAGGTATTATCCTTTTGATAACCCTGATGAACTCGAAGGGCTGTATCCTGCGGACATTGACGGCGATGGGCACATCCTAACCATGCGTGTCAAAGATGATACTGGTGAGTGGAAGGTTTCAGATCAGGATCCCAGGGCCATGGTTCGAAGGGCACCCGATGAATGCGAGGGGATTTTCTATCGTGTCTACACCGAAGGTTACGTAAGGGAATATGACGGAGGAGAGGTCAAACAGGCGCCTTCCAAATGGGGACTTGACTTCAACCGCAATTTCCCGTTTGGATGGGTCCCTGAAGTCGAACAATCAGGCGCAGGTGAGTTCCCTTTGTCGGAGCCCGAGACCCGCGCCGTAGCAGAGTTCGTGGTTAGACACCCAAACATCTCGCTTGCTCTAACCTATCACACAACTGGTGGAGTAATCCTGCGAGTACCTGGAGCTCATCCTCACACCCAAAGCCCCCGGCATGACATACAGGCAATGATGGCCATCGGAGAGATGGGAACCGAGGAAACAGGATATCCCTGTGTGCCTTGCTATGAACAGTATTACGGTGGTGGAGCTGGATACAGCAAGGGCGCCTATGATGACTGGCTGTTTGACCATCGCGGTATCTTGGCTTACACCGTAGAAACATGGAACTTGAGCCAGAGGGCGAATGTACACCAGTTTCCGCCTAAGGAAAAGTCTTCACGGGAGCAGCAAGAAGACTATCTAAAAATGCTGACGTGGAACGATAGGGAGCTAGGCGGGAGAGGTTTTGAGAACTGGAGACCATCCAACCATCCCCAACTCGGTCAGGTAGAAATCGGGGGCTGGTACGTAAAGTACGTGGTTCAGAACGCTCCTCCTTCGTTCCTTGAGGCTGAGTGCCATAAGAACTCAATGTTCCTAGTACGAGCGGCTTCCACCCTACCAAAGATAGAGATCAGCAGCGTTGATTCTAGGCGCGTAGGCGAAGGAGTCTACGAAGTCAGCGCTTTCGTAAGAAACACAGGGTTCTTGCCTACTTGCGGGAGCCACCGCGCAAGGGACCTCAAAAAGGCTCGACCCTTGACTGCAGAGCTTCTTACTCCGACGGGCCAGGTTGAGGAAAAGCCGGAAAGTGAGAGTCTTTTGAACGGTCGAAGAGAAACCCAGACCAACGGCGGAATTGAGGTGATTGGGAAAGCGAAGAAAGAAATCGAGCATCTAGACGGCAGGTCCGGTTCTACATCTGAGTTTTCACTGTGGACTCGTTCCACGGAAGCCAACCGAGTTGCCAAGGTAACGTGGGTTGTAAGGGCAGGCAAGGGCGCGGAGATCCGAATAGGCGTAGGAGGTGATAGGGCAGGCTACACCGAAGCGATGTTGACGCTAGAGTAGCAATAAGCCAAGATACTGCTTTGTTCTCGAAACGGGTTATTTGCATATTTGTGCAGATTGGCGCTTCGAGAAAGGAATTACCTGGCAGACCATGTGACTAAATACAGGACTTGATTCGGCGAGTTTTAGCAGGAGGAGTGCAAGTTATCTGCTGCTAGATAGAATGAAAAAGTTTACACGAGTATTGACTATTGTGCGCGCGGCGTACAGAATGAGATGTCAGGATTTGTAATATTCAGAAGCGTCGGTAGAGCCAAAATATGGCAGGGGGGCGAGGCCTGAACGCTATGCAAAAATCAAACTTGAAAATCGGAGAGATCCTGCTATATGCCGGGAAAATCTCTTCCGAGCAATTGGAATCAGCCCTTATCGAACAGGAAGGTACAAGTAAGAAACTTGGAGAAATCCTGGTCGATAAAGGCTGGGTTACCCCCAACGATATAGTCGAAGTTTTGGAGTACCAACTTGGATTTCCCAGAGTCGACCTTACAAGGTACGAAGTGAACGAGAGAGTCGTAGCTATCCTCCCAGAATCTATCGCTAGAAAGCATAGAGTTGTACCTATTGACGTAAAAGACGAAAAACTCGTAGTTGCCATGGTCGATCCGCTCAATTTTTACGCGGTAGACGATATCAAGCTAGTGACCAAGATGGATATTGAACCTGTAATAGCTACAGAGTCTGACGTTAACGCAGTTATAGACCGGTACTACACCGGGCACAGAGCAAAGAAGGTCCTAGAAGAGATCCCAGCCGAAATGTTCACCGAAGAGCAGGAACTTCAAGAGCAGGAAGAAAATGAAGTAGCGGCCGCTCCCATAGTAAGGTTAATCAATTCTCTGTTTGAACAGGCGGTGCGGATGAGGGCTTCAGATATACATATAGAGCCGTACACAGATGAAATAAGGGTTAGGTTCCGTATAGATGGGGATCTAACAGAGATCATGAGGCTGCCCAAGTCCAACCTATCGGCGATAGTCACGCGAATAAAGATTATAGGCAGGATGAACATAGCGGAGAAGAGATTACCTCAAGACGGAAGAGTTGAAACCAAGATAAACGACAGGGAGATAGACATGAGGATTTCTTCTCTGCCAACAATATACGGCGAGAAGATCGTAATCAGATTACTAGACAAATCGAGTTTCAACTTCACAAAAGAAGGGTTAGGGTTCGGTGCACACAATCTTGAGATGTTCAACAGCATTTTGAGGCAACCGTATGGCATGCTTTTGGCGACCGGACCCACAGGCAGCGGCAAAACTACGACGCTGTATACAGTTTTGAGGGAGCTCAATACAGTTGAAAAGAACGTCATAACCATTGAAGACCCGGTAGAGTATAAGTTGGAGGGGATAAACCAGGTTCAGGTGAATGTGAAGGCAGGACTCACATTTGCGTCTGGTCTTAGGTCTGTGCTTAGGCAAGATCCGGACATAATCATGGTAGGTGAGATACGGGATAACGAGACAGCAGAGATCGCAGTGCGGGCTGCAATCACAGGGCACTTAGTCCTATCTACCTTGCACACTAACGACAGCCCGTCAACCATTGCAAGACTCATAGACATGGGGTTAGAGCCTTACATTGTTTCATCTGCAGTGATCGGTGTGGTGTCACAACGGTTGGTAAAAGTGCTTTGCCCGAAGTGTAAGGAAGCGTACCAAGCCAGTTACGACGAAAAAAAGATACTTGGGTTTGATGTCGACAAAGACCTTGTCTTGTACCGACCTTCAGGCTGTAATGCCTGCAACGCGGGCTATAAAGGCAGGATGGCGGCGTGCGAGATAATGCCCGTAAATGAGGAAATCAGACGACTCATAGACTCAGGTGCCACAACTGACAGGATTCGCCAGGCGGCCTTGGAAGCAGGTATGACCACCCTTTTCGATTCTGCGGTAGATTTGGTTCTAAGAGGGCTAACTAGTTTCGAAGAGGCTATGAGGGTAAGTTTCACTCTTGGTTAAGGAGAGTAAACTGCTATGGATGTAAATGACATTATCACTGAAGGATGCAAGCGCCTGGCTTCCGACGTGCACATAACCGTCGGTGTTCCCCCTATCTTTAGGATAAACGGGGAACTTGTCAAATACGGCGAGGCGGCTCTCACTCAGATGGACACAGAAGTATTTGTGCGGCAGGTGATGACTGACGAGCAGTTTGACAAGCTCGTAAGCCGCGGCGAGGTCGATTTCTCATATGCTATCCCAGGCTACAGCAGATTCCGGGTCAATGCTTACAAGCAAAGAGGAAGCTTCGGAATGGCCCTTAGGATTATCCCCTATGGAATTCCCACTATGGAATCGCTTGGGCTTCCCCCAATAATAGGGGAACTTACGAAATTGCCAAGAGGGCTGATCCTGGTGACTGGTCCTACAGGTGCTGGAAAGTCGACGACTTTGGCAACTATGATAGACAAGATCAACAGAGAAAGAGCGTGCCACATAGTCACCTTGGAAGATCCCATCGAGTACCTCCACAAGCACAACAAAGCGATGGTCAACCAAAGAGAGATTGGCACCGACTCGCAGGACTTTTTGACTGGTCTCCGCTCTACGCTCAGGCAGGATCCTGACGTTATCCTTGTAGGTGAGATGAGGGACCTAGATACTATTTCAGTTGCAGTAACGGCAGCCGAAACAGGCCACCTAGTTCTTTCTACTCTGCATACCATAGGAGCGGCGGAAACAATCGACCGCATTATTGATGTGTTTCCTCCATACCAGCAGCGCCAGATAAGGGTGCAGCTTGCTTCTGTGCTCCAGGCGGTCATAACCCAGCAGCTTCTGCCTAGGATAGACAGAAAAGGCAGGGTGCCTGCTCTGGAGGTCATGATTGCTACTCCTGCCATCAGAAACATGATCAGGGAGGAGAAAGTCCACCAAATACAAACTGCTATTAAGACAGGCTCCAAGTATCAGATGCAAACGATGGACGACTCGCTTCTGTCGCTTTACAACAAAGGTCTCATATCGAAAGATAAGCTGGTTTCTCAGGCGGTAAACGTTGAAGAGGTTAAGAAGTTTGCGTTTTAGGTGGTGAGGCCATGAAGTACAAGTACGTCGCAGTCACTGACACGGGATTCAAGGTTAGCGGTTCCGTTGAGTCTAGCAGCGAAGCCGATGTAATAAGTATGCTGAGAGGTAACAACTATCTGCCTGTTTCAGTAGAAAGGGATATTGGCGCAGAGGCAGGTATCGAGTTTTTTTCTCCTAAGGTAACGAAAAAAGACCTTGCCATATTCTGCAAGCAGTTTTTCACTATGCTGGATGCCGGCTTGAGTATAGTGAAATGCTTGGACGTTCTTGCTGCGCAGACAGAGAATAAGACGCTTAAGAAAGCTATTTCGGTCATCGCCGACGATGTTCAAAAGGGCATGACGCTTTCAGAGGCTATGGCGCTTCAGACGAAGGTGTTCCCGAGGATTCTTGTCAATATGGTTGAGGCGGGAGAGGTAAGCGGAGATCTAGACGGCATACTTGAGAAGATGGCTGTTCACTTTGAAAAAGACAACAAGATAGAAAGTAAAGTCAAGAGTTCAACTGTTTACCCAATAGCCCTTTTGGTGGTCTCTGTATGCGTTGTAGTTTTCATGGTGGTCTTCGTGCTTCCTACATTCGTGGGAATGTTTGAAGGTAGTGGCACCGAGATTCCCGGTCCTACCAGGATGCTCATTAACCTCTCTGATTCTATACGGTCTCGCTGGTATGTGTATTTAGGGGTAATAGCTCTTATCGTCTTCGGCGTGAAGACGTTTACAAGTTCCGAGGGCGGGAGGCAGGTTTTTGACGGGATCAAGCTAAAACTACCTATACTCAAAGGCACAACAGTAAAAGTGGTTACATCTAGGTTCACCAGGACGTTATCTACTCTGATGAGTTCAGGAATACCCCTTCTTAAGGCCTTGGAGGTAGTCTCCAGGGTTGTGGACAATAGCGTGGTCGAACAGAAGATTAAAGACGGCATGGAAGATATTCGGAGGGGAGTTCCGCTATCACGGGCGGTAAAGGAGGTGGGAATTTTCCCCCCAATGGTCGATTCTATGATCAGGATTGGGGAGGAGTCAGGTGCATTGGACGACATTTTGCTCAAGACGGCGGACTTTTATGATGAAGAGGTGGAGGTAGCTCTTACCAGGATGACGACCTTGCTTGAGCCGCTCATGATAGTTTTCATGGCGCTCATTATTGGGTTTATCGTCATCGCAATGTACTTACCGATGTTTGAGGTTATTACAACGGTCTAGCAAGGAGTTTGGGAAGGTTTTGGATGAAATATGAAATCTAGGAACAACGTATGAAAAAAGGAGGATCACAGATGAACAAAAAGGTTCAGAAAAGGAATCGTAAAGGTTTCACCCTTATCGAACTTGTGGTAGTCGTAGCTATCATTGGTATCTTGGCTGCTATTGCCATACCTAGGTATTTGTCGGCACAGGAGAATGCGAGGGTGAGCGCCAATCAGGCGAACGTGGCGACTCTTAAGAGCGCGGCCAACTTGGCCCTGGCAAGCCTTGGACTACCGCCCGCTGAGGTGACTTGGGGTCCTGGTGACACAGGTAAAGAATCAGCCGCTGATAGTGACGACTGGGGATGGGAAGATTTCGTTGAGCAGTGGCCAACGGATCCCTGGAACGTAGAAGGTCGGGGTTATACAGTCACTATTAGCCCACAAGGAGTGGTGTCAGTAAACGAGTTGGCTAAGCCATAGTAAAGCGTGCGGGATAGTAGAGCAGTGGCCGTTGGTCTTGCGGGTGGGTTTGTTGCGTCTAGCTGTAATCGAGGGTAGTTGGTCAGTTTGCGCTTGTTTTGTAAGTTAAGACTAAGGTCGACTGTCAGCGGAGCAGGATTGTGCTGTTAGTAGATTTTCCATAAAGAAACTGGGGGGAGAGACCGTGAGGGCAAGGCTGGTTTCGGTTGGCAGAACAGGTCAGGTTCTTGTCTGGGTGCTTATAGCTTTCATGGTTCTCACCCTCCTTATGACATCTATGGCGTTTGTTGTAAGGCAAGGTATCTTCGAAACTGCAAAGCAAGAAGAAAGACTTCAGACGTACTACATTGCTCTTGCAGGAGTTGATCTGGTCTATGCAGCGCTCATGGATCCATCATATAACCCTAAGTATATACAAACGGCCATTACACAGATAAAGTCTACCGGTAATCCCATTGCCGATACCATCACTGTCGAAGTGGACGGGCAACAGGTAGGGACCGCAGAGATAA
>Ga0255346_1002177_pt1 | contig 25547 bp, 14 predicted proteins | sample wastewater_treat_FD_194410 | JGI IMG/M metagenome (GOLD analysis project Ga0255346, IMG submission 194410) | Wastewater microbial communities from Lulu Island WWTP, Vancouver, Canada - plant22 | ecosystem: Engineered > WWTP > Wastewater > Unclassified | place: Canada: Vancouver, British Columbia...
CCGGCCGGTTTCCCCGATTTTCGGCGTATGATCTGCCGTTCCTCTTCGATAATCCGCAGCAGGCCATCCAGGTGGCTTACGACCTTTATGAACGCTGGTTTGCCGAGGATCTCAAGGACTATAAACTGCTCTGGATTTATTGCACCGACATGGGGCAGTTGTATTCCGTCGACAAACCGATCCTGACGATGGAGGATTTCAAGGGAATGAAATTGCGGTCGCCTTCCGCGTCCATGAGTGACGCCCTGAAGCGGCTGGGCGCCAATCCGGTGGGAATGCCGATCACGGAAATGCACATGGCCCTTGCAAAACACGTTATCGATGGCGCGCTGACCCCCAATACGGTTGTCGCGGACTTCAAACTCTACGATCAAATCAAACATATTACCCAAACGGATTTTTATATTTCCATCATGGCCGTGGTCATGAATAAGAAGAAATATGAGGCGCTGTCTCCCGCCGCCAAACAGGCCATTGACAACGCGGCCGGAAAATCCTGGGGGCTTCACGCCACCGGTGTGTATGACGATTACTCCAGGGAAACTGTCAATCAGCTGCGGACGTCAGGCAACGTGAAAATTCACGACATGGCCCCGGACGAAAGAAAGAAAATCCGGAACCAATTGGCAGGCATGGAAAGCGACTGGATCCGGCAAAACAGCGAGAAGGGAATTCCTGCACGTGAGATGATGGATGCCATACACTGCGCTTCGGCTAAATTAAAATAGGGCGCGTGCGGTTGTGAAGAGGGTCTTTTCCTGCATACACAAAACGGCAACCGGCTTAAACGGCGTCGCCGCGGGGATCATTTTTATCCTGATGATTCTAACCGCGGCGAATGTTCTTTTGAGAAAGCTGACGGGCATCAGCATAACCGGAATGACGGAAATCAGCGAATTGATGATGATCATCCTTGTCTTTTTCGCGCTTGCCCAAGCGGAAATCATGGATCGCCATGTCAGCGTTTCCCTTTTGACAGACCGCCTGACCTCCGGGGCCAGGAAATATTTAGCCGTCATCACGTCTCTTGCCAATGCCCTGTTTTTTGCGCTCATCACGGCGGCGGCGATTGTTTACGGCTCTTCGCTAAGACTATCCGGTGACGTATCCATGGATCTCCAGATTCCCAAATATCCCTTCGCCTATGTCATTGCCTTCGGCGCTGCCGTTCTCAGTTTCGTCTTTTTTAAAAAAACCCTGGCATCGATAAAGGATGAAAAAGTGCTATGACCCCGGTAACCGTCGGCGTATTCGGCCTCATCGTCATGGCCGTCCTCATCATGATTCGCGTTCCGATCGGCTGCGCAATGGGCATTGTCGGTCTGGCGGGATTTTCCATCCTGTCCTCTCCGGACGCGGCCTTTTCCATGCTGGGCATGGTCGTCTATCAGACCGTCTCCTCCTACGCCCTGACCGTCATTCCGCTCTTTTTCCTGATGGGACAACTGGCCGGTCAATCCGGCATGGGCGTTGAATTATATCGTGCCGTTCACCGCTGGACCGGCTTTCTGCCTGGCGGGCTGGCGATGGCAACGGTCGGCGCGTGCGCCGGATTTTCCGCGATCTCCGGCTCCTCTTTAGCGACGGCAGCCACCATCGGCGCGGTTGCATTGCCGGAAATGAAACGCTTCCGATACGATGACGCGCTGGCGACCGGATGTGTGGCCGCGGGCGGAACACTGGGCATTTTGATTCCGCCCAGCACGGTTATGGTGGTCTACGCCATTCTTACGGGACAACCCGTCGGAACGCTCTTTATCGCCGGCATCATTCCCGGCATCATCCTCACAGGGCTTTTTCTTTTGACGATCTTTCTGTGGAGCAGGAAACGTCACGGCATCAGTCATCCGGATTCCCGATTTTCTTTCGCTGAAAAATGGGAATCCCTCCGGGACACCGGAAGCGTTCTTTTGACCTTCGCGCTGGTGGTGGGCGGACTTTACGGAGGCTGGTTCACACCGACAGAAGCGGCGGCGGTGGGAGCGTTGATTGTTCTGGTCATTATTTCTGCAAAAAAAAGACTTACCTGGAAGCTTTTGGCCGGTTCGCTCACGGAAACAGCCCTGACCACCGCCATGATTTTTGCCATTCTGATCGGAGCAAATATCTTCGGCTACTTTATGACGCTGAGCGATTTGCCGGCGACATTGACCGCCTGGGTCACGGACACAGGCATGAACCGGTATGCGACGCTGGGTATCATTTGTCTGGTGTATGTTGTTCTGGGGTGCATCCTGGAAGGATTTGCCATCATGTTTCTCACCCTGCCCATCGTGTTTCCGATGGTCACGGCAATGGGGTTCGACCCGATCTGGTTCGGGGTGCTCATGATTCTGCTCATTGAGATGGGCCTGATCACGCCGCCCGTGGGAATCAATGTCTTTATCATTTCCGGAATCGCCAAGAATGTTCCCATGGCAACAATCTTCCGGGGCATCGCTCCCTTTTTTATCGCCATCCTGATCTGTGTGGTTCTGTTATTCCTCTTCCCTCAACTGGCACTGTTTCTGCCCGCCACGATGGCCGGATGACCCTTTATTCGGTAAAGCGGATCGTACCGGTTTGCGGAATCCGTCCTGCAGAGACTCTGGAAATCCAATACCTCTTTTTCTCGTAGGGATAAAGAGGCAGCGGAATGCGCTTTCTCGGTTCCTGCGAATGTAAATTTTCCCAGTCAATCCGGGCGCCGGCCAGCCACATCCTGCCCACGGCACGAAGCAGCGTCTTGCGCGCCAAACACGTTTCATTCGCCGCAGGCAGCGCCGATAAAATAAGTGTATTCTTCAAATCATGATTGTTGCCGGCCATTGCGCACAACGGATATCCCGGTCCCAAATCCATCAGGATACAATGGGCAAACATCGCCAATGTCTTCAGCCCGTCGCTGAAACGGGGCGTCTCCTGCAAGGGTTTGCTCCAGTAAGCCATGTCCGTCGCCTCCTGCAGCGTCAGCCATGTCCCGGTTATCCCGGAAACAACGGGAATAACAGGCGGCTGAAGGGTAATATTTTTCATAGCGTCTGAATTATGATGATGTGCAAACACAGTGGGCATCTCATTCAGCGTCATGACCCCGGACAGGCAGGCCGCCGTGTATTCACCGATACCGCTGCCGATCAGCGCCTCCGGATAGACGCCCCAGCTCATCAGCAGACGCGCCACAGCGTACTGGACGAGGAAAATCGCCGCGCGGCCGGTTTCTTTTTGCGCCATGGCCTGTTCTGCCTGTTGCTGATCGGGCTTTCGCGCAAACAAGACGTCGCGAACATCCAGCCCCAACGACTTTTGAAACATCGCGGCGCCCTGATCGATATCCGCACGGAACGAGGGTTCCTGCTGATACAGATCAGCGGCCATGTTGACATACTGCCCGCCTTCGCCGGGAAACATAAAGACCAGGCTCGGTTTGGAAAAATCGCAGCGCCCCAACTCCTCTTCCGGCGGCGATGGTGACGCCAGAAGCGCGATCGCCTCTTCCCGATCCCGGCAAACCAGCATGCGGCGATGCGCAAAGGCCTTGCGCCCGGCCTGCAACGTATAAGCGACATCGGCCAATTCTTGATCGCGGTTTTGCTTCAGGTGGTGCAATAGATTGCGGGCTGTCGTATTCAGGGCTGTTTCGGTTTTACCCGACAAAACCAGAAGCTGCCACGACTTTGATGCCGGGGGAACGCTTTTTTCCTGCCATTCCTCCACAATCAAATGGGCATTTGTTCCTCCCACGCCGAACGAACTGATCCCGGCCCGTCTCGGCATTCCCTCCTCACCGGGCCAGGGCCGCAAAGCGGTGTTGACAAAAAAGGCGCTGCCGGCAAAATCAATTTCCGGATTCTGATTCACAAAATTCAGGCTGGGGGGAATCTGCCGGTGCTGGAGCGATAAAACGGTTTTCAGCAGGCTGGCGATACCGGCGGCGCGGCTGGCATGGCCGATATTTGATTTGACGGAACCGATAGCGCAAAAACCCGTTTTCCAGGTATGGCGGCGAAAGGCCTGGTTTAAAGCGGCAATTTCAATGGGATCGCCAAGGCTTGTTCCGGTGCCGTGCGTTTCTACATACGTAATGGTCTCGGGATGGACCCCGGCATCTTTCTGGGCCTCCTCGATGACGGCGGCCTGTCCGTCCGCACTGGGCGTCGTAAAACCCATCTTGAACGATCCGTCATTGTTGACCGCCGACCCTTTGATCACCGCATGGATGGTATCCCCGTCGCGGACGGCTTCGCCCAGTCGTTTGAGCAAAACCATTCCGGCGCCATTGCTGACCACGATCCCGCGCGCCTCCGCATCAAAGGGGCGGCATTGACCGTCGGGCGATAACATCCAGCCTTCCTGGTAAAGGTACCCAGTCTTCTGCGGGGTTTCCACCGAAACGCCGCCGGCCAGCGCCAGTTCGCACTCTCCGTTTAAGAGACTCCGGCAGGCCAGATGCACCGCCACCAGAGACGTCGAGCAGGCGGTCGTGACATTGATGGCCGGACCTTTCAGGTTCAAGGTATAGGCAATGCGTGTTGCCAGAAATTCCGGATTGTTCAATAACTGAATGCGCAGATCGTTCACGACGGGCAGCAGGTGTCTTTGCGGCATAATATGCTTCTGCAGATAAGCACTGGGACTGGCGCCGGCAAAAATTCCCACCCGGCCCCGGAAATCATCCGGAATATATCCCGCATGTTCAAGGGTGTGCCAGGCGGTTTCCAGAAGCAACCGGTGCTGCGGATCGAGAATGGCCGCTTCCACGGACCGGAGGCCAAAAAACGCCGCATCGAATTTTTCAATGTCCTCAAGATACGTTCCCGCTTTCACGTAATCGGGATCGCCAAGAAGATTTTCATCCACGCCGGCATCGATCAGTTCCTGCGTCGAATAATGGCGCACGGACGACACCCCGTTTTTTATGTTCTCCCAGAATTCGTCCGTGTTTGCGGCATCGGGAAACGTGCCGGCCATGCCGATAATGGCGATATCGTCCCGGACAGGCGATTCTTCGGAACCAGCCGCATGTTTCGGCTCTGCCGGGCGGTTCGGACGGAAAGCATCAGGCGCCGTTGCATCGGCGGGCGGTTTGCCCTCCATCAATCCTTTCCGGTGAATGATAAAGCGCGCCAGCGCCGCGATGGTCGGATACTTAAACAGGATGATGATCGGGATGTCGATATCAAAAACATCCTGAAGGTGGGTGTGCACCCAGAAGAGCATCAGGGAATCCCCGCCGAGATCGAAAAAATTATCGGTCACCCCGACGTTTTCCAGGCCGAGGGCTTCAGACCAGATTTCCATAATGCTGTGTTCCGCCGGCGTTCTGGGCGCGACATACGGCGTGTCCAGGTTCGGCCGGTTTTTTTCCGTCGTCGGCAGGGACAGGCGGTCGATTTTGCCGGACGATGTCAGGGGAAACTTCTCCAGGATAACGAAGTTTGCCGGAATCATATAGTTGGGTAATTTCTTCGCCAGCTTGATGCGCAGTTGACTGACGGATAACCCGGCCGGATGTGCAGGAATCAGATAGGCGACCAGTTTTTTTCTGCCGATGCTTTTCCCCGCTTCCTGAACCGCGACGATTGCTTCCCGGACTTCTTTCAAGTCGTTCAAGGCCGCTTCCACACTGGAGAGCTCGATTCTGTAGCCGCGGATTTTGATCAGATCATCCTTGCGTCCGAAGTGCTCCAGACAACCGTCCGGCCGCAGGCGCCCCATATCTCCGGTATAAAAGAGCCGTTGTCCTTCATGATTCGCGCGTGTCCGGAATTTTTTTTCGTTTAGTTCCGGGAGACGCCAGTACCCCGGCGAAAGATAACGGCCGGCGACAACAATCTCCCCGGTTTCGCCTTCGGGCGCCGGCTGAGCGTTATCATCCAGAATGAGAATCTCTTTATCGGGATCCGGATACCCCACCGGAACGACCTGATCCGTCAAAGCCGTTGACTGATCAATGAAGAAGCGGGTCATGGTGAAGGCTTCGGTTGACGCCAGACGGTTGACAAGAAGACAGTCTCTAGGAAAGAAACATCTGAACAGTTCCACATCAGTCCGCAGCAGCTTATCGCCTCCCAGGATGATCAACCGCAAATCCGGGAATCGGGGCGGACCCTTCAGGGTATTGAGAAACAGCCGGAACAGAGAAATGGGTAGCTTGAACGTTGTAATTTTTTCACTTTGCAGCCATTTTGCCAGATGATCCATGCCCGTCTTTTTGACATAATTCATGACTAGCGTTGCGCCGTTGAGCAAGGCGCCGAATATTTCAGAAATGGACGCGGCAAAACTGTAGGAAAGCAGCAGAGCCTGCCGGTCTTTGCCGGTAATTCCAAACGTCCGGCTGTGACTCCAGATATGATGGAGGATGGTTCGGTGGGTATGCAGAATTCCCTTGGGAAGGCCGGTGGAACCCGACGTGTAAAGAATGCAGGCATATGCATCCGCCGCAATGGTCGCGTCCGGTTCGCGGTTGTCCGCCTCCCCGTCTATCGCATCGGCGTTGATCACCGTTATCCCGCCCGCCGTCAATTCCCCGGCAAGATCCATGGTGGTCTGGTCGGCCAGAATAACCGCCGCCTGCGAGTCCTTTAACATGTGCTCAATCGCCGTCCGGGGATACGACGGGTCCAGCGGAATGTAATATTTACCCGCCTTCAGAACGGCAAGAACGGCAATGATCGCCGTGAGGCCATGTTCAAACAAAAGCGCAACGGCTTCCGACGAGTCCCCGCGTTTATCCAGGAGATGCACGGCTATGCGGTTTGCGGTTGTGTTGAGTTCGGCAAAGCTTATGGACCGGTGTGCGTCTTTTACGGCAATCTGATCCGGATACAGCCGGACCTGCCGCTCAAAACGTTTGACAATGGATTGATCGATTTCACTTCTGTCAAATGAAATTTCCATATTCTTACCGCTACAGGTAATAATTGATTTGCCCCCAACGTAAAGGCAATCGGTTAAATTGAGGTTTTAAAAAGTATCCTGCATGAAAGTACCGTATTTGCGGTCAACAAAACCGGACATGGTCTAACATAAAATCGTAAATTTTAGAATGAAGATTTTCGGGAAGTGCTGCTGATCCTTCAACTGTGCGCCCTGTATTTTTCCAGCACAGGGATTATCTTGAATCTTTCCAATACCACCATTTCAATTTTTCAGGGTCATGTTTTTTATGGGATGCAAAATATACGGCACACCGAAAGACATACAACAGACAGCGATCCATCGGCTTACCCGTTTTTTCGCACAACGCATGATAGAGAGCCTCAGGATCTTTATCGCGCAAATCACTAATCCGCCTGATTTCCAGATTTCTCAAATCTTCCGCAATAGATTTCCCGACGCCTGGGATTTTTTGTAATTCATCAATTTTTTTAACAGGTTTCAAATTAATTGAACCCGCCTTTTCAATCTCGTTCATACTGCTGTCATTCCGGCGCAAGCCGGAATCCAGAATATTTAAATAAAACCGAACCTTTTTTCGTCTTGTTCCCTTTAATTCTTTATTTCTTATCTAACGATATTTTCTCTCTAATATAAGTAGGTATTTCAAGCAACTTTTTGTTTAAAGAGGAATCACGTCCTTCAGATTTTCTTCTTTCGTCAATAGTCTTTCCGAAAGCCTTAAAATGAATTTTATCTATAATATCCTTTAATTCATCATAACTAAAAGCATCTAAAGCTCTTGCTGCCGCCAAATAACCATCTATATATTGCTGACGATCTTTTGAGCCTTCACAATGCCGTTTCACTTCTTTGTAATGCTCATTTAAAACTTGAGTAAGAATTTCAATATAGCGTGCTTTATTGGCCATTTCAGATCACTCCAATAATTTTAAATTTTACTTTATCTTATTCTTGTTGTGATTTAATACTTTTTCGCAGACTTCAAGAAATTCATTCAATGTTAAATCATTTTTGCAATCATTCGTTTTCCAGGCGCAAATTTTAAATGTTGGATTTTCACGATTATTATCATAGTGATCTACCGTTGGTAAATACCAGAATTTCTTTTTATATTGCCTTCCACCTACCCTCGCTTCTTCATTTCTATATTTGCTAATTAATTTCCAATTTAACTGTTCGCCAGTGTATGCATCATGTTGACCGCCGTTTAATACTGCTTCATGAATTGCTTTCTTGTACGACGAGCATGAAATATTTTTCATGCCTCTGTCAGAATCTCTTTTAAAATGCGCAAACGCCTTACGATGAAGCCATTTCTTATATTCCTGAAGCGTACATTGATTTACCAGAAAATCTGGTAATGAATAATGCAGCCCTGTGATATTTTGTTTTTGTGTTGTAACATTACTTGTATTATCAACAAGATATTGCAAAGCTCTTTGAGGAACTTTTACATAATTATATAAACCATCTTTCTTATACGCACGAGATTTCGTTACATTTTTAAATACTGTATAAAAATCACTCTTAGACATCTGAAAAGTTCCTTCATGTGTCACAACACGGAAATATTCATCATCCTTTAAAGGTTCAATTTTATCTTTCTTGAATGTAAGTCGAGAGTATTTGTATGTTACGGTTGGCTTATTTCCAGACATAATGTTTTCCTATGCTTAGATATTATTTATGAAGATCATCCAAAAACTCAGATGTAGAATCACCACAGGTAATCAGCAGATTTTCCCGCGCGCGGGTGCAAGCAACGTAAAGAAGATGTCGCTCTGTATTATAAACCTCTTCCAGGTCCGCATCATCGCCTGCCATTTCAATGCGTTCCTGAAGAGGGATAACATCATCGTCACATGCCATCACACAGACAGCGCGAAATTCAAGACCCTTAGCCAGGTGCATTGTACTGATAGACACATGCCCGCTTTTTGTTTCAACTTTATCATCAAGGATACAAAAAGGAACTTTCGATTTTTCAACAGCAGCTTGCGCACGCGGCAATTGTGCTTCGCTTCGAGCAAACAAACTGATCTCATGCGGCACTACATCACTGATTTGTTCCTTAATCCATTTTGCAACTGCATCTATTTCTTTTTTCTGAGAGTCATAGACCATGATTAACGGTTTCGGCCCGTTAAAAACGGAAACGATGCCGCGGCGCTCTTCGACATTGCCATCAACATCCGTTATTACCTTACCCAAAAGCCGGTCAGCCTGCATACGAATTTGATGAGATGTTCTGTAATTGATTCTTAAAGTGCGCGAACGTCCCCTAATATCAACGCCCAGCGATTTCCAGGAAAAAGGCTGTTGGAAAATGCGCTGGCCTAAATCACCGGCAAAGAAAAGCCCGTTTTTGCGACCGTAACCCAGGGCAGCAAGAAACTTCAACTGAGCGATGCTTACATCCTGTGCTTCATCAACAACAACATAATCAAAGGGTAGTTTTTTACTTTTGGCAAAGTGCGCTGTCAGCTTTGTAAAAACTTCCGCATAGGTTAAAAGCTTCTTTGCTTGAAGCTTCGTGCGGACTTTCTCAAAAATTGACCAGAGAATTACGCGCTGCTTTTCCGGCAACCTTGATTTCCGTCCCAATCGTTTAGCATCGCGATATTCTTCCCAGGAATTCAATTGCCAAGCATCCACAACATCCTTCCATTCAGTAATTAAAAAAGACAGCGGAAATTTATGATCGGGCACATCCGCCGATGCTTCTTTCATAATTTTCGCAACATCCGTATCTGATGCGATACGGGTTCGTCCATATTTCGCTTCATAAAGTCTTAAGCCGATTTCATTCAAGGCAATACATTCCAGCCGTTCGCCAACTCTTGGCGTGTTGCTGATCAGGCGTCTCATTCTGATACGCAAAGCATTGGCTAAAGTAGTTGAAAATGTCGTAAGAAGGACACGGGCATCCGGATTGGAGCGCGATAAAAAAACGGCCCTGTGCAGGGCAACGATTGTTTTGCCCGTACCTGCTGAACCGGAAACTCTTGTCGGCCCGCCATAATCTTTTTCTACCATTTGTCTTTGCGCCGGATGAAGGAAAATCATCCATTTTTCCCATGGGAAATCCAAAGCGCGTTCCAGTTCTTCGATATTCTGCATCGTGCGGAAACGACGTTCGGCATCCGGATGCTTGAATGGATCAGAACCGGCAACAGCAGGAGGCATTATTTGCGGCTGTGTTCCTGTCGCCAAACATAAAAGCGCTTCCGCCGCTTCACCCGGCAGATGGTCGGCCAGTTCCAGAATAGTGTCTTCGTTTACCCGGCGCACGTCATCAAGCCACTCAGGAGGCACTCCGTATTTCAGCAGTTCTCCATCAGAACAATTTTCGAATAACAGTGGTTTTATTACCGCAACCGGTTCTTGCGCCTCTTTGTATTGCGGAATGATTATTTCCTTGATGATTTCCCGAATCTCCACCAGTTGTGCGGCACCAGTCTGAGGGTGGATTTCCAGTTTGCGGCATTCAGCCCACTGATAAGCGTCGTTATGATGGCCGACATAACATAAAAGAAGACTGTTATCTGTTTTATGAACAATTAGTCGTAAATCTCTACTTACACGTATAGACCAGAAACGTTTATCTTTTGCCTTTTCCAGCTTATGGAACTGCATTCCCGGATTGGCCGGATTCATTTGAAGATCAAATGCGGTCGTCTTGACGGCCTTCTGTTCTTCATTTGTCAGTTTGGACAAACCGTCTGTAAATGTGTCGGCGATGCGGAAATTCATTTCGTTTTATCCTTTCTAAATTAAAAGGGACAATCTTCGTCGCTTATGTGCCCATGATATGATTCTTCCCGATATTCTTCTTCAGACTGAATCCTTTCCCATTCTTCACGAAAATAATTTTTAATGCTTTGCTCGACATTGCCGTTCTTCTGACTGTCGGGTAACTGTTCATAAATGAAATATTTTCGTTCAATATATATATCAAGCGCGGCCTGAAACAGATCAGTCATAAAATCATCATTGAATCTAACCGTATGATCAAGTATTGCCCTGACCTGTTTGTAATTAAGATCTTTAGGATGAGATAATAATCTAACAATAATATCAGGATTAGGATTAAATTCCATGATGGCCGTTGTACCTTCATACTGAGAATTAAGATGCTTCACTTCTTCTGAATACTGCGGGAAGAAAAGGATCTTTTGAGAGGAGCCTAATTGCTCCATTATTTTTTTCATATCTATCACACAGGAGAATTCGACATCGATGGTTTGATTTGAAATAGGATTCAACAGCACATGGTGCCATTCAATCGGCGTATTGCCGCATAAATAGCAGCTATTGCTCGACCGTCGAAAAACACGAGTGCAGATAATCTCGTCTCCCGGTTTCCAAAATTGCGTCAATTTTTCCACAAGTGATTGATACTTATCTTTTGACATTAAGATTAAACCCTCCATATTTGATTTCTATTTACAATACTTTTTCAGAATGGAATGTCTTTATAATAATTAACATCATGATCCTGAACATCAATAGAGAATGGATCTTGGTCAGTACCATACGAGTTGGGACATCCTTCACTGCAAAAACCGCATAGAGGGCATATAAGTTTCTTACATACAGGACAACGATTTGATTCCCGCAAGACTAAGGGATACTTCCCACATTTCCCTTTTCCTGCTATCCGTCCACCGCAATAAGCAATTATAGTTTCCCAATTGTCGTTTGGTGATATTTTGCCTTGGAAAATATGAAAACCACTTAACCTGAAATATGTGTATCTTTTAATAAGATTATGGTCGGCCGACCATAATTTATCCAATACTTCTATCAAACTTCGTACCGTATAAAGGGGATCATAAATACCCAAAGGTTTATTGTACTCGTCTTTATTCATGAAAACAAAGCGCCTGTATTGATCCGGGCGATAATCTTTATATTGTTCAGAATGACTGGAAAGCATTTCGGTGAAATGACTTAAAAATGTGAGATATAGAAATGGAAGTGATAATCCATTTGCACAAATGAGATTAAGCAGTTTCTGGTAAAAGGCCCACTCCCATGTTTTTAATGATTCATTATGCCAGTATTTGGTGAGATTAACATTCGTGACAATACATAGGGGGATTAGATTAACATCCTTCTCCTGGCTCAAGATATGCTCCATCTCGCCTTGTTGAGTTAATTCATCAATGGCTTCATTTCTCCTTTTATATAAATCAGAAGGATAATTGAATATCCACGGCGGAAAGAAGAAATTGGCATTACGGCCCAGACGACCAAAATCTATTATGAAATGCTCGCTATCGAACTCCTCTTTTAATTTCTTGTGCTCATGCTCAGTTGTTTCACCAAGAAACAGTAATGAAGTATCCTTTTCAGTGTTCGCCGGTTCAAGGAGCGCACTAGGCCATAAATAATTTGACAGAACACCGGCAATTTTTACATTTTCATTATCCAGTGCTATTTTAAATTTTGGAATACAATGTTCTACATATCTTTCTGGGCTAGATATTGCTCTGCGAGAATTTTTAATATCGACAGGACAATTGTTTACTTTTAGGTCGAAATATTTCCACTCGTCATCTGTATTCTGTTTGATTTGGTTAATAGATACATCTTCTACCTTAAATCCACATCTTTCATAAAATATCTTTGCTGCCTTCTCCGCGGCTCGTGCCGATAAAACACGTCCCACTTCGTAATCTTCGGCAAATTTTTCAAGTACGATATTTACTCTATTCTTAATTTCATTCTTTAACTTTTCGTCAAGCCATCCTATTGCAAGAGTAAAATCATCTTCATCAAGAACGGGGGTGACTGAAATCTTAGCATCGACATCAATACCACTCAATAAAACTTTTTTTACCAAAGATATATAATGGTCTAGCTCCTTTTGTTTTCTTGCGTTTTCTTGCTGTATCTTGATCATATCTAATCGCCTCAGATATGATTCAGCAGCTTGCTTTCTTATGTTTTCCTGTCGTATCTTGATTCTCTCTAATTGCCTAAGATAAGCGTCACTATCTTTTTTTGAAAGTTTGCTCAAATCAAACAGCTCTTTTATTCTTGAACTTGAGTTGCGCAATACTTGTTGAAATTCTTGCATCTCATCAGGAGGGAAATCTTCGATATTTTCTACTGTACATAGACAAAAATACTCATCGGTTTCTGATAGCTCACCTTTTTGTTTGCATTCAATTATGAACTTAAGAAAAGCAGATATATCAAACGTTTTTGCCACTTTAAATTGCTCACCGTTTTGTCCTGCATGAGCAAGTTTAATTGCACCTTGTAATTTTTTATTGATACCTTTCTTGATAAGTTTATTTCGCGAAGGTCGCTTTTGGTTAGCATCATTACATTCTTTCTCGACATCAAAACCATGTGAAAGCGCAACTTCTGAAAGTTGATCCTGAAATGATTTTTTCATTTTTCCTACGATTGAATAAAATATTTATACCTTGAACACCTTCATAACTTCATCACCTAAATGATTGATGACTTTGACGGCGATGCGGCCGGATTTTGGTTTGTCGAAGGGACGAGAAAGATCACTGTTCAGCGTCGCCCAGGCCTCTTGGTTGATTTCGGCTTTCAGTGTCGTCTTCAATGCCTTGTAGGGATCATTTGCGCCCAGGAAATAGGCATGGCGGACAAAAAAGCTTTCTTCGTTGTAATCCGTATCGATAAACCAGCAGGCAATTCCTTCGGCGCCATCGCTGCGGACTTCTCCTGTACCGGGATGAAAGACATCCACGCCTTTAATTTTAACTTGCACCTGTCCATTGTCGGAATCCAGCACGTCAATATCCGGTTCGCCAAAGATGACAAAAAGATTACCTTTACCAGTGCTCTTCAAATCATCGGCCATATGCAGATCAGCATTCATACGGGCTTTGAGTACCGGAATGCGTCCCAACTTGTTAAATTCCGAAGAATGCGCATCATAATTGAAAGCACAGGTGATGAGCACATCAAAGTCGGCATCACCTGCTTCGCGGGCGGCTGCAACCAAATCAGGCCGGGAAACTGTACTGAATTCAGATCCGACAAAAATAGCCGCGCGTTTTTCATTCACGGCATCCTTATTGCCTTCGATATATTTGCCTTCGGCGCAGATGTAGTACCCCGGCCAGGGAGTCAGCGATGTAAAGACGATTTTATCTTCCTTGTGTGCCTGCTGGACTCCGGCCACTTTAAGGTTTTCCAGAATAATCTGCGTAAAGTCGCGCACTGTTCCGTATTTATCACTGGAATCTTTTACGCCGTCAATAAGTTCATCGTTTTCGTTGACGCCCAATACGCGATGCGGCAGAAGGCTTTCCACAGTGAAAGGTCCGGCAACGCGGACTTTCTTTTTGTCTTCATAAGGTTTGTCGTAGAGATATTCGTATTCGGCTTTGGCCGCAATGGATGCGTCAATTTCTTTCTGACGATTGATGCGATGTTGCCACCACTGAGCATGAAGTTGTTCCGCTTCTTTTGATATTTTCTGGTTACCGGCCTTCGCCGGTAAGACGGCGGAGAGGTCGCGAGGTATTTCCCATTCTTCCCATTTTTTGCCAAGGGCTTCATTTAACTTTTTGCGGATGGGATCGAGCTTTTCCTGCCACTTTTCCCAGATGACGTCTATTTCGGTATTGTTGGCAATGGACTTGAGCGTTATGTGTGGGACACGCTCATAAACAAAGCCCTGACGGATGTCACCATGCGTGAGAGCACGGGAAGGTTCTTTCCGACTGACTTCTGCCTCCTTGATTTGACCGTCGCGGCTGTCGGCCAATAGATAATAAGGATAACGAGCGCCCATGATGCGGGCACGTGCCAATGCCAAAGCGACACGCGAGGTATCAATCGTAATCCAGCGACGGCCCCATTGCTCAGAAACATAAGCTGTTGTGCCGGAACCGCAGGTTGGATCAAGAACAAGATCACCGGGATCGGTGGTCATGAGAATACAGCGTTGAGCAACAAGCTCATTTGTTTCAACTACGTATCGTTGATCTCGCGCACCAGTTGTATCTGCCCACGTTAAATTAAGTTTTGTTGTATCATCATCCGAAAGCTGCATCACATATCGTAGATAATTTCCCTCAATCTCAAATCGTCCTGCTTTTGCGACACGCTCAAGTTTTTCAATTCCTGACGGATAACATTGCCCAGGAGCGGGCGGCCATTTCTTCCCCTGATATGGTAAATCATAAACGTCTTTTGCGCTAAAGGAAGGTGGCCACATTGAAACCAATCGCAGTGGATCACCGGAAGGGTTTTGTTCTAATTCTTTTTTTGAGAACTTCTTTCGTGATATAAAATCGGTTTGCCGCCAATTCCAATGAAAATCACCCACTATGTCAATTGGCTTAAAAAGACGTCTGAATTTTGTGTGTGCTGCATCCTTGCCGAACCAAATTATGTAATCCCCCATACGCTCAAGATAAGTTGCACCAAGCGGCATTGTTTTCTTTCGAAACCAGATCAAACCGATGAAGTTGTTCTCCCCAAACACTTCATCCATTAATGACCGCACCCTATGAACATTCTCATCTCCAATCTGAACAAATAGCGAACCACTCTCTGTCAATAAATCTCTTGCCACGGTCAAACGGTCGCGCAGATATGTCAAATACGAATGAATCCCATCCCGCCAGGTATCGCGGAATGCTTTCACCTGTTCAGGTTCGCGGGTAATATGTTCGGCGTTGCCATCTTTTACATCACGGCTGGTGGTTGACCACTGGAAGTTGGAATTGAATTTAATACCGTAAGGCGGATCGAAATAAATGCATTGCACCTTGCCGCGCAGGCCTTCGCGTTCGGCCAGCGACGCCATAACCTGTAAGCTGTCGCCCAGAATCAGGCGATTGCTCCAGTTCTGATCGTGCTGGTAGAAATCAGTTTTGGCGGCCTCTGATGGTATGCCGTTGAAATCGGCAAATAGGTCGGTCTGCGTTTCGGCTGCTTGTTTGTCGGCTTCAGTGCGCTTGAGCAGGTCGTCAATCAGAACTTTGGGATGTACTTTTTCCTGAATGTAAAGTGGCGGAACATGAACAACCAGGTCTGACCAGTCCTGTTCGTCCTTACCACGCCAGACGATTTGAGGGTCGAGGTCACGATTTCTGTTTTCCTTTTCTTTGTCCAGTCCGTTAACGTTGCGCGGATATTTTATTTTCAGCGGGTCCTGCGCTTCTTTTTGCAAAACAGATTGAAACTCGGCGGTCGGAATATTTTTCCTCTTCGCCTCATCGTGAATAAGCGTTTCTACCTTTTTGCCGTTTGTTTTCTTTGCTGCCATCTTCTCTACCTTTCACTTTATGCTCTTGCCACTATTTTGCCAATCTCGCGATAAGGTACCGACTTAGTGCCAACTTGGTGCCAGCTTGGTGCCTTTGTCCACGGCTTTGCTTATATCTTTAAAGTTATAATGCCTGCTATAGAATCCGCTCTCAAACGAACCCTTTGAGCCCTTTGTGAGCCCTTTCAATAAAATTATAATAAGTTCTAATACTTGTTCTGTTTTTAATGACGCACATTATGTAGCAAGAAGTCCATTACCAACCAGTCAACTACCTGCCTCACACATAAGGTATTGTTTTTACATCATTAATCAAAAAACACGTGCTACCTTTCTTTGTTCCAGTCAACTACCCGTCAACTAAATCTTCACATCTTGGAAGAAATGATCTTACACAGTTCATTTGGCAAAGCTCTCAATCATCTTATCAAATTCTTTTTCAACCATTGCTTTAAAGTCGGATTCGATTTGATAAATTTCTGTAAATTCGGCAAAGGCCCAACGGTCAAACTGACCGTTGTTGTTATCTGCTTCCTTTCTTTTTCAGTTTTGAAAGGAGGATTTTACCTTTTTCAGTCAGGCGGTATTTCTGAAGACTGCTTGTTGGCTTATCCGGTATAGTCATAAGCAAAAGACCTTCTTCAAGAAGCGGATTTAAAACCTGATTGCGGAACTTGGTGCGATCCGATCGGCCCACCAACTGCATCAGCTCTACAATCGAGCATGCATCAGAGCATTGATTAAGGATTTCAACCTGGTTCCCACTTAGTGCCAACTTAGTGCCGGCTTGGTGCCGGCTTGGTGCCTGTGTTTTACCGCCGACGGCTTCAAAGGCCTGTTCCGGTCTACGGCGAATGGTTACAACAAAGCCATCCGTCAGCGTGAATTCTGGTTCAGGCAATCCCGCTTTACGGCAACGCGCAATCATGTCACCCGTTCCAGTGCCCATGCGTTCGATATATTTGGTCAAATATAGAGGCTCTGCCAGCAATGGATTGCCGGGCACCGAACCGTGCGGTCGCCTTAATTTATCGAGAGTCAGTAAAGGCGGCAGTGTGCCGGGATTCCAGACTTCGAGCCGATCTGAAAAAAGCATAACCTGGACGCTGCCGTTGCTTGTATAATCGCGGTGCGCTACGGCATTAACAATTGCTTCCCGAATGACTTCGGGCGGCATTTCATAAGCAACAGGCGCCTGTGTGCCTAGTTCACGTGTACCGACGGCTAAATTGATCTTAGAAAGCACAAAATCGACCGCCTGATCGACTAAATCAAAAACAGTTCCCTTATAAACCTGATAAAAAGGAATCGGTTTGCTGACCACTATACCATGGAAATGCGCGCATTTAATCTCCGATGAAATCAGAAATCGCTGTGGCGTATTTCCAAATAAAAGGATTGCGGCGTTGGTGGGACGACCTTTGTTGAGTAAGTTGAGATGCTCCAGAACTTGCTGAGGTGGCGTATCTTCCGACAGGGGAAATGCCCGGGAACGCCGGGCAAGTTCAACAAACTTGATCACCTTGTCCAGATTGATATCATCCAATGTAGCGTTCGTGCAGGCTGCGGCATCAAATGGTCCGACACGGACAAGTTCCTTCACAACCAAATAATCGATCAGACTGGCATAAACCGCAGGCATCAGTTCCGATATGTCAGCAAAACGACGGCGAATGAGCTGTGCACCTGCACTGTCAATCAGTGCTTTCATTTTGGGTTGCCTATTTTCGTCTGTCGTACCTTTAACGAAAACGAGGCGTTCCTTGCCAAGCCGAGTTGCTTCGTTGAATTCACGATGCGTTGGAGAAAAACCTTTTTTATCAGACACACCATATTGATTGCCAAGCAAAGCCAGATAAATATCACTGTCGCGAACTTCTTCAAGATAGATGGCATCTGCCCTTTGATCTCTAGCGGGTAAATCTTCAAAGAGAAAAACGTCAAAGAAGCGGCGCAAAAGTGGATCACCGCGAAGGTAGTCACGAATATCTTTGCGCTCTTTCGCAAACTCTTTTTGAACGCTGCTGATAAATATTTTTATTCTTGTAGAACTCATATTAGATCCTGGTATCAGAAGAGAATCTTCCAATCATCTTATCGAATTCTTTTTCAACCTTTGCTTTAAAGTCGGACTCAATTTGATAAATTTCTGTAAATTCGGCAAAGGCCCAGCGGCCAAACTGACCATTGTTGTTGACGCCGGGTATCCAGTAGGTCTCCATGGTGGATTTTTTGTCTTTGGCGTCCTCCCGGCGATAACCTTTGATTTCAACAACGAGATTGAGCAAGTCTTTCTCGCCGTGGCCGTCGTCCACCTGAACGATAAAATCGGGAAGATAAATGCGTGTTTCCGATCCGTAGCGATAGGGTACTTCCAGACCCAAGTTATGATTTTTGACGTAGGCTTTAACTTTCGGATACGCTTCCACGACACGGCAGAATTCCGCTTCCCAATCGCTATCCAGAATCACCCAGTTAATGTGGCAGCGCCGTGCGTCTGTTTCCCACCGGTCTGTTCTGGATGTATTGAAATTAACGTGTATGGTTGAGCCAACAGGATTATAGGAATCAAGAACGGCAACAATAGGATGTGTGCCTTCCAGTGAACTCATAATGGCAGCGGTGATCCGTTCGCAGGCCATATCGGCAAGTTCCTGATACATGAGCTGCGCCGGATAAGTGCCACCCCTGCAAATCAGGCATTGATCAAGCCAGTCTTTGGTAATGCGCTTGAGTTGCCCGAATAAGTGTAGTCTCGGTTCTTCGCCGGGATCGCGATACTTGGTGTAAATCAGCCTCTTGGTAAGGTGAAAGATAAGGGTTGAACGACGCAGGTCACCGGTATGAATAAGATTCAAATCCACGCCTTCGCCAATAATGCCCTGATTGCGTGTGTTGGTCGGGCCGACAAGATCCGGCGTCAAATCCAGCACGGAATCTTTGGTAAACGATGCGGTTAATTTTTCTTCAGGAAGCTCAACACGATAACCGGCGACACGGGGAAAGCGGATTTCCAGATGATCGCGTTCCGGTCGCACCGCTTTAACGCGCACGGTTTCACGCGGCGGCTGTGGCGGCGCCACCACCGGCTTGGCAGTAAAGTCAAAAGGAATACCCAGCACGTCGGCGTATTCAACATTAAATAAACCTTCATCGTTGAGCTCATAAGATTGCCGACGTAAAGAGCGGCCAATGACCTGTTCACATAAAAGCTGTGTGCCAAATGCACGCACACCCAAAACATGCGTAACCGTGTTGGCATCCCATCCTTCTGTCAGCATGGATACCGATACAACGCAGCGAATGGATTCACCAAGGCGGTCTTTTTTGCCGACTGTGTTCATGACTTCACGGAGTAAATCCTGATCCGTCAGTTTTTCGGCCTGGCTGCGGTCGCCGGTGCGTTCAATGATTTCACGGCGAAAACGATCAATTTCGGTGGCTGCCATGGTGCGGAAATTGTCATCCAGCGCTTCACCTGATTCCAGTTGTTCACTATCGATTAAAAGCGTTTTCGGTCTGGCCAGTGGATTGCCGTAATCATCGTAGTTGGAAAATAGCGGGAATTTACCCAAAAATGGCGGCGGCGTGACGCCATCTTCTTTTTCGGGATATTCAAAACCGGAAATGTAGTCATAAACCAGTTTTGATGTTGATGTGTTGTTGCAGACCACAATAAAACATGGCGGCAATTGCATGCGATTTTCTTTCCAGAGATTGAACGTTTTTTCGTAGTGACCGTAAAGCGCTTCCAAGGCAGTCTGTAAACGAGTGGGCAATTTAAGAGGATCAAGTCCTGTTGCTTTGCCACGACCTTTTTTAGGCATATCTTTACGGATATACTCCCAAAGATTGCGGAACATCGGCACTTCGTTGCCGGGAATGTTATCGGCAACTGGGACACGCGGCAGTTTGACAATTCCGCATTCGATGGCATCCATCAATGAAAAGTCACACATCGTCCAGGGGAATAATGTGCCTTCGGCATATCCTGAACCTCGCAGAAAAAACGGTGTTGCCGATAAATCCATGACATGATTGACTCCTATTTTTCGGGTAACTGTTTCTATCCCATTTATCCAAAGCCGCGCGGCTTCATTGTTGCTTTCAGCTTCTTTTTTATCGTCACCCTTAAGTTCTTCATCCTCATTCTCTTCACTCTGGTCAGGCTTTTCACGGTAGCAATGGTGGGCCTCGTCATTCATAATCATGACATTTTTCATACCCATCAGTCCGGGCATGACGCGCTGAAGCATCTGGCCTTCGGTTTCAATTGTTTTTAGCTCTTCACCGCCTTTGCCCTGAAGCAATGCGCGTCCACCTTTGGACAATTCCAACAGATCACGCTGTTTAAAGGCATGGTAGTTGGTGATGACTATCTTGGCGCGTTCCAATTCGCGCATCATATCATTGGGCACAAGCTCACGGTTTTTAAAATAGCTGTCCGGATCATTAGGCTGGAGCACACGCAACCGGTCTTTAATGGTTATGCCCGGAGTTACTACCAGAAATCCTCGGGTAAACTTCTTACTATTGGGATGACGCACGGCATTGATTGTTTGCCAGGCAATCAACATGGCCATAACCGTTGTTTTACCGGCACCGGTCGCTAGCTTCAGCGCCAGGCGCATCAGGTTAGGGTTGGCGTAATTGTTGGCATTGATAAGATGTTCGAGGAATTCTTTGCCCGCTTTCTCATTGGGCGCGACTTCTGTTAGCCAAATGACAGTCTCGACGGCTTCGATCTGGCAAAAGAATGGCCGATAAGAGCTGAACTGATGATGACGCCAGTGTTGCAGCAGACGTGCTGTTTCCGGTGTAACTTTCCAATCACTCGGATTGGGGATGCTACGCCATTTGTCCACATGGTATCGTAAGTCATTAATAATAGGCGTTGGATCATACAACTGTTTCTCTGATGAAAGTCCTTTACCTTCATCAAATATAATATTTTGCTGTGCGACCGTTGTTTTTCGTTTCTTTGGTTTGGGGATAGGCGTGATGTATTCGGCACGACGGCGTTTCTCTATAACCTGTTGAGTTGGCTGCCCCTGTTCATCAAGCTCCCAGTGCCTTGAAGGATATTTGTATGGTGAATTTAAAATCGGTTTCTCAAAGAAATGATTGTTCTCACTCAATTCTATATCTCACTTTAACAACAATTTAATAAGTAGCATAAAAAATGATCGGAACTAATTTGAGGCAATAAAAAGTATAAAAATAACTTTTTCGTATGTCAATGAGATATTTGCAATTGTCCAGCCAATTTAGAAATGTCCTATTTTTACCAAAATAGAAATGTCCTATTAGAAGAAAAAATATAGATATCAATATCGTTCTCATAAAACAGTTGGCGTTGTCCCCCAGGTTTTCCACCTGTGCTTCCAAGGATGATCTTTTGATGGCTTAGGGGGCCGATTATATGCTCTCAGGTCTTTCTTCTTATCTGCAGTATTGTGTTTTTCTTTCATGTCCCCGGCATGGACACGTTCAAATAACGTGTCCATAAAATGGATTATTTTGGACACGTATTTTATCTGCGTTTCCAGCAGGTAAAGGTTATTTTTTATGGCCAATTTCTTTTCTCTTTGTTTTTGCTTTTGTTATCTTGCCTTCCGGCAAAGCCTTGACAGCTTTGGTTTTAATCTTTTTAGTTTTTTCCACAAAGCGGTCAAAGTCGCTCGTGGGTTGTTGTGCTTCACGTTGCAGGCGTTTAACTTCAAATTTTTCAAATTCCGTTATGGCGTGTTCTTCTGCCATTTCCTGCGAAATCCTGCCGGCATGCGTCAGAATATTCCGTTCATTAAACCGCAGAAAGGCATCAAGCTTTTTTATCCAGTCGGCCATGTGCATCGGTGTGTGACGCCGCGCCTGATCTTCGGCATAATCCAGGTACATGGTGACCACGCGGTTGAGTTCGCGGATTTCGTCTTCGTCCAGATAATTTTTGGCAACATCAACATCGGTTTTACGAATGAGGCCGTGGGGTGCGTTTTTCCATGTTGTCAGTCCCATATGCGGTTTTTTCGCATCAGCCCGATGATAGATGATTTCCGCGGCGGTGTGCCCATGAATCGCCCAGTGCAGTTTGTTTTGCACGGTAGCAAAGAAGGTCTGGGTTATTTCGACGCCGGGGTCGTAATCAATGCTGGTGGCATAGATATCGGTAATTTTCTGGTAAAACATCCGCTCCGAGGCACGGATGGCGCGGATGCGTTCCAGAAGTTCATCAAAGTAGTTATCGCCCAGGGTGCGGCCTTCTTTGAGCCGTTCGTCATCCATGGTGAAGCCCTTGACGAGAAGTTCCGAAAGGCGGGCGGTGGCCCACTGGCGGAAGGCAGTTCCGCGAGCGGAACGTACCCGATAGCCTACGGCAAGGATGGCGTCGAGGTTGTAGTGCTTTGCCGTGCGTCGAACGCTTCGGCTACCTTCTTGTTGAACTTGTAAGTATTCCTTACAAGTTGCCTCCTCGTTGAGTTCGCCTTCTTCATAGATACTTTTTAAATGCATTGTAATATTTTGCGGCGTTGTCTGATACAGCAATGCGATTCCGGCCTGGGTCAGCCAGACGGTTTTGCCGTCGATGCGCACCTGAACGCGCAGAGAGCCATCTTCGTAAATCAGCAGTTGACCTTCGGGAGATGTTGGAATCAGATCATTTGCCATAACCGATCTCCTTCAGATTCTGCCAGATTTGTTTGTCAAGTATTGCGCCTTCTTCCATCTGCTTTTTGAGTTCTGCTGTCAGACGGGACATCTTGTCTTCAAAGGGTTCACCATCGTCTTCAACTTCAGCCGCGCCGACGTAGCGGCCGGGTGTGAGAATATGATTATGACCGCGAATGTCGTCAAGCTTGGCTGATTTGCAGAAGCCGGGGATGTCTTGATACCTCTCTGGATTCCGGCCTCCGCCGGAATGACGCGATTTGGCGGTATCGCCGCCTGCCTGCGCCGACGCTTCGGCAGGCAGGCCGCGCCAGGCGTGATATGTTTCTGCAATTTTGAGGATGTCTTCGTCGGTCAGTTCACGATGAACGCGGTCGATCAGTGTGCCCATTTTACGAGCATCAATAAATAAAGTTTCTCCACGGCGGTCGCGGAAACGTCCGTTCTTTTTGTCGCGCGAGATAAACCACAGGCAGACCGGAATCTGCGTTGAATAGAATAATTGTCCGGGCAGAGCCACCATGCAATCCACGATATCGGCCTCGATGATGCTCTTGCGGATTTCTCCTTCGCCCGACTGATTGGATGACATGGAGCCGTTGGCAAGAACAAAGCCGGCAATGCCATTCGGCGCGAGATGATAAATAAAGTGCTGGACCCAGGCGTAGTTGGCGTTGGATGCGGGCGGGATGCCGTATTTCCAGCGCTTGTCGTCTTTGAGCAGTTCGCCGCGCCAGTCGCTGTCGTTGAACGGAGGATTGGCCAGAACAAAGTCCGCTTTGAGGTCGGGATGCAGGTCGCGGTGGAAGCTGTCGGCGTGTTCTTTGCCGAGGTTGGAATCTATGCCGCGGATGGCAAGGTTCATCTTGGCCAGCCGCCATGTTGTGTGGTTGGATTCCTGTCCGTAGATGGCGATGTCACCGACACGTCCGCCGTGTTCTTCGATGAATTTTTCCGACTGAACAAACATACCGCCGGAACCGCAACAGGGGTCATAGACGCGGCCTTTATAAGGGGCGAGCATTTCGACAAGAATGCGAACGACGCAACGCGGCGTGTAGAACTGGCCGCCTTTCTTGCCCTCGGCGCTGGCAAACTGCGAAAGGAAATATTCATACACACGGCCAAGTATATCTTTAGAACGGTTTTCTCTATCGCCCAAGCCGATGTTCCCGATGAGGTCAATGAGCTGGCCGAGGCGCTGTTTGTCGAGACGCGGGTGCGCGTAGTCTTTAGGAAGAACGCCTTTAAGAGAAGAATTGTCCCGTTCGATGGCGAGCATGGCGTCATCAACTGTCTTGCCGATGGTAGGCTGCTTGGCGCTTCCTTTAAGATGTGACCAACGGGCTTCTTTGGGCACCCAGAAGATATTGACGGCGCGATACTCGTCCGGGTCTTCCGGGTCGGCACCCTGCGTTTTTTCTGCTTCAAGTTTTGCGTGCTGTTCTTCGAAAGCGTCCGAAATGTATTTGAGAAAGATAAGGCCAAGCACGACGTGCTTGTACTCGGCAGCATCCATATTGGATCGCAACGCGTCGGCTGCCCGCCAGAGATCTGCTTCAAAGCCAAGATTCGCACCGCCGTTATTCTTGTCTTTCGCCATTTCAGCGCTCCTGTCTAAAATATTTTCATTAGTTTTGTTCAGATGTGTCTTTTGTAGCCGAAAGGCATAATACAACTTCTTGATAACATTGCAAGAATAAAATTGAATCGATTCAAGGGGTTCACGCATCCCTCGAAAGAGGGATGGAAAATAAGTTCAAGGTTTAAAGGGTTCATAGTTCAAGGTTAAAAAACCAGGCTGTAAAAATATTTAGTCCTTCAATTTCAGCCGTTTAAGCGTTCCCGGAAAAACGGATGAAAAGCAATTTTTTGTCTGGATTTTAGGATAAAAGTATTGTATCGATTTGGCCATTGTTACCTTCCGTGACAATAGTTTCAAAAATCAATTTTCAAATACAGGCTTTCAGGAGAGAAAAAATGGCGGAGAAAAACCTTGTCTATCGCGGCAAATCAAAAGACGTTTATAAAATCACCGGCGGGAAATACAAAGGAAAGTACCGATTCGTCTTTACGGACCGGGGAACAGGCTATATCGAGAAAGGCAAGGTGGTCTTCGATCCGGGCTATGATGTGGTGGTCGGTGAAATTCCCGGCAAAGGCGCCATTGCCTGCCGTTTCGCCACCTATTTTTTCAAACTGCTGAAGGCAAAGGGCGTTGCCACCCACTACATTGAAACCATCAGCGGCAACGAAATGATTGTGGAACCGGCCATCCCGCTGAGCATGAAGGAAGCCGCGCCACAATTTGCCGGATCCGCCCCGCTGACGAATCTGGAATTCACCTGGCGCAATAACGCGACTGGAAGTTTCTGGCGTCGGTATCCGTTTGTAAAACCGTGCGTAAATCTTCACAAGGTTGTCGAGGCCTGGACCAAAGGCGACAGCGATATTCTGATTACCATGGAAGCGCTGGAGGAAACCGGCGCGCTGACGAAAAAAGAAATCGCCGACAGCGTGAAGCTGGTGAAAAAAATCGCCGAAATCGTTTCCAACGAATTTACGTCTAAAAAGCTGCACGTCATTGACGGCAAATTCGAACTGGGACGGCTGAAATACGGCGACGGAAAGATTGTGCTGATCGATGAGATATCGCCCGACGTGCTGCGCGTATGCCGCGGCTTCAAACCGGACAAGTCCGGAAACTGCACGGTGTTCAACAAAT
>Ga0255346_1002178_pt1 | contig 25544 bp, 14 predicted proteins | sample wastewater_treat_FD_194410 | JGI IMG/M metagenome (GOLD analysis project Ga0255346, IMG submission 194410) | Wastewater microbial communities from Lulu Island WWTP, Vancouver, Canada - plant22 | ecosystem: Engineered > WWTP > Wastewater > Unclassified | place: Canada: Vancouver, British Columbia...
CCATGGTTTCTATAATTCTTTCAGACCTCATTCTCACAATAATGGTCTTTCCCCAGACCTTGCTGAAGTGAATTTTTTGTGAATTTTGCTTCTTTTACTTGTCCACTTTATTGACTATGGTCCACCGCTCCTCAGACATCCTCACAGATGTAACAAATGTCTTCTTCTCGTTATCCTTCTTCGCAGAGCGTTTCTTTGATGTTGCCTTTTTTATATAACTCATAACTATTCTCCTTTTGTAAGTTTATTTAAAAATGTAGTACATTTTAAAACAGTGTTAAATAATTATCATTCCCATAACGGAAATGACAACAATTCAAATTCGTAAATATCAAGAATCACACTTACTACATTGCTACCAATGAACACACAATCAGATACAATAACAGATTTATCGTTATCGCATTCATACCGTAATCGTAACACTCGGGTCCTGTCTTCATCCGTAGTCGGTGTTTTCGATATGTGGATGTTCCAGTTGTTCTCATTCATCATCGACCTACTGTATATTGTTGTATCATCGTTGTTGTTTCTGATCTGTCATAATGGTTCATCACTAATGTCTCAACACTGTCCATATGTATCTGTATCATCATGTTAATGTTGGTATGTAGATTGATGTATTGTATCGATTCATCTGTAGTGTATATGAATTGATACATTGTCTCCATGTCTCTGTATATGTGTATAACATTTATAAATGTAATAACATAAATGATATGTGTATCTATTATATTTATAATAATAAAACATGGATACCATTGTCTCTCGCATAGCAAGCGCTTCGCTTTCATGAAAGTGTAGTACACTTTCTTATTCCTATGTTATATTTCTTACAGCATAAAAATAGCCATGTCCGTTGGGGGCATGGCTATTATATATTATTCGCTACGAAGATTGAGCAGTCGTTTTTCCTTACATCTGAGACAGGATATTGGTATTGATTAATCATTAAAAATTTGTTGCAGGACAGAAATGTTTCCTGCTTTTTCCCAGTTACTCATTCTTTTTTCCATACAAGGCTTTCTGAAGTAAGTTGACCGGTAGCAACCATTTCTTTCATCTTGCTTAAATTGTATGGCCCGCAGGACTTTCCATTTATAGCTACATAATAAGCTATGTCCGCTGAAGGTATAGGCGGTGGAGCTTCTTCCGAGATAATATGATTCATGTTGTTACTTATATTTTGTCCTATTGCTCCGCCTAACATCATCCCTGCCATAGAAGCAACGTTATTTGCGCCAAATGCATTATTGAATGCTCCGTTTTCTCCCATCCTACCTAAAGCATCAGCACCTGCCACACTTACATTGGCTTGTTGATTTATCTTATGCACTTCCAGATTATCAGCCTGAGCTTTCAAGTGTTTAGCGTATTGGTCTTCTTCACGCTGAATACGAAGCGTTTCTGAGTAATTTTCTCTGTCGATTCGTCTCATCTCACGGATATCTTCTACATCAGCTGAGGTATTTGCTTCTACTATTCGCTTTTTAGTATCTCTTGTTATGTGAAGAAGCTCATTATAATCTTCACTTGATTTATCTACTTCAATATCCGATATATCGAGTGCTGTGAGTTCAACGCCAAAATCGTTTCTGAATCGCTCTCCGATATTCTTTTTAGAAATTGTGGTAATCTCTGATATCATATTTCCAATATGTATCACTGACTGATTCGACTGCTTATAGAGACCTAAAACAATTGATTTTATTTCGTTTGTGATGGCATGTGCTTCAGCGAAAACAGGTTACTCTTGTCAGCAGTAAAGAGAATATCGATACCAATACCCCACATGGCAGATTCGTACTGTCGATATTTGCGGCACTGTCAGAACTGGAACGTGAACAGACCTTGCAACGTCAGCGTGAAGGAATCGCCATTGCAAAGTCTCAGGGCAAGTACAAAGGCAGACAGCCTATCACTATCGACTGGAAGAAGTTTGGGCAGCTGTATGAGCAATGGAAGTCTGGGAATATCACAGCTGTGGAATTTCAGATGCAGATGGGACTTCGCTCCAACACTTTCTACCGCAGGCTCAGAGAATACGAAAAAGGTCTGAAATAACAAAAAGCCGATACAGAAATGTCAACTGTATCGGCTTCTTTTTACAATAGGGTATACTTTTATTCTGCAATATGTCAAAAGTCGGAAAACCATTTATGTGAAACAGTTTTTGGATGTGTCAATAGACCGTAGTCTAATGAAATACTATCAGGCTCAGAAAAATAGTTTGCATGAAAAAGTGGTATAAGTGGTAAGTTATTCTTATCAGTCATATCTTGCAGCTGTATTCTCCTCAACATCACCTGCATCAGATGATGTATCATGTGAAGTATGGCTTGCGGCAATGCGTTCAAGTATACCTATACGTGTACGCACCTGTGATGCAATTGCCATAGCACGTTCATGATCGATATACTGATTTACCTTATCATCAGCAAATATACTCAGTATATCATCTTCGATACCGTCAAGCTTTGAGATATCAAGCCAGTCGAATGATGATACAAGTTTCAGCTGTTCTGCGTGTTTACGTTTGAAAGGCTCGCTCTCAACATCGGAGTGTGGTATAGCTTTTGTCGGAGTATCGTACCACAATGAAGTTCCGCTGTCATATATGGGTGCGGCACCAAGCCATTCAAGAGTTTCGGGATCACGTAGCAAGCCGAAGTTGTTGAAGTGCCTGTCCTCATTGGCAATGATATAGTCAAGTACGATCATCTGATCGAGGGCAGGTACAATATCGATTCCGAGGTCATGGCAGATATTTACATAATGGAGATATGCGCTTTTATGGTTCGCTTTCTGCCTCAGCTGCAAAACTCTCCATGCACTGATAAGCTCGGTATCCTTAGTTACAAAATCCTCACATACGCTGTAGGGCTTATCGTCTATCCATGTAACAGTATAGGGTATATGGTCTATGCCGAGCCTTTTCATTATAACAGTCGCTATCACTTCATTGAACGGCTGTTGTCTGAAAGGAGCCGAACCTGATTTCAGCAGACAACGCTTATCGTCGATTATCTTCCATCGTTTCTGCAAGTTGCCATCAGTTGAAATATCAGGAGACAGAAAGTCGAAATCTGCATCTTTGGTGTTAGTACCGAAAAGAACATCACCGATATCATCGGAGAAGCTGTTGTCAAAGAAGTTTATATCCGCCCATGAGATATTGCTGTCATAAGGCTTTATCCAGTAATGATCGGAAAGGCTGAGACCGAGGCATTTTGTGAGCAGCAGTTTGGTGCTGTATACATTAAGAGTATCAAGAACATCCATTACTCCCATTCGGCTTGCAGGAATCGAACGTCCTGTCCACCACTGGTTGAAGGCGTACCTGTCAACTACTTCATCATCTCGCTGCATACGAACTATTCCGACAGGAAGATGTTCCTTTGATATTATATTTCTGATCTTCGTAATACCACCAAGTGCTTCGTCGATGTCTATATCGGCAACTGCTATGTTCTTGTGCATAAGTGTATACTTCAATGCTCTCACCTCCGTAATGGCTTTGGGTTTATTATAGCATTATTTTGTGTGGGAATCAATAGTAATGGGATACATAAAAAGCAGAGAATATCTGTCCCCTTAATAGGGGAACAGGTTCAGAAAAATAAGTTTATTTGAAAAAAGTGGTATAAGTGGTAAGTTACTCAGTTTAATCGTTTTTCTAATTCTTTTGATATTTTAAGAAGGATTCCTCTGTATTCTTGAATCTTATTCTTTGTATCTAATTTCATTGTATAACGCATAGGGTTGCAACGCCAGAAAGAATCAGAAGTAAATTTATCTTTGAATTTAATTGCAGGGGTAAATATGTTGCAGTTCCGAGGCATGATGAGGAAATATATGATTACTTCATCAACATCCGCTACCGCCCTCACTGCAAACTCGATGACGCGCCTAATTTTAAGCGTTACATTGTGGGATAAGACCAGTTAGAATGCCTGTTAAGGGTGCTGGGATACTGTATAAGTAGCTTGACAAAAGGAAGAAAGGCGTTCGTTTTTTTATGGCATTGGCCGGACGGGAAAGAGTACTGCACTCAATGTCCTTGAGACTGTAGTTGGCGGAGGTCTGGTCTCACACGAACCGTTTCACACAATGTCCGGAGAGAGAGCAAAAGCTCACTATCTGGGAATGCGAATGAACATAAGCCGTGAGACAAGCAACAGACCGAATCGCAACGAAGAGAGTTTCAAGAGGTTGGTTCAGATGAGTAAATTTAACACAGTTGCAGCTGTTCTCAAGTTCATCAACGGTCGCAACTACGGTGCTGATTCGCTGAAGGACATCTGCAATTACATAACTGACGAGACTAAAACTAATGGAGGCAAGCTTGTAGCTACACAGGGTTGTTCCTGTGAGCACTCTGTTGACGATATGCTCACCAACAAGCGTCTTCACAACAAAACTCACGGAAAGCAGTATGAGCATTTTGTGCTTGCACCGTGCCCTAATGGGGCGGACAAATCACCTGAAGAGGTGCTTAAAGCAGTAAGGGAGATCGTTGCTACGGTTTTTCCCGAAAATATGGCGGTTATCACCGTTCACACGGACACAAAGGTCGTCCATGCACATACGGTGCTGGATGCTGTCAATGCAGTGACATGACGCAAGTTCTCACAGAGTCCAAGTGACCTTAACAGAGTCAAGCAGAAAGCTAACAACATCCTCAAGAAGCATGGCTTTGAGATAATCACAGTCAGTGCCAATGACATCGTCGACCATACGGACTACTCTAACGAAGTAGGTTTCGACTTCCTTGAACTGGATGAGTCACAGTTTTTAACTGAAATAGCCATGCCTGAAGTCTCAGGTTATATCGCTGATAGCGGCTTCGATGATGTTTATAATACATTGAGACTGAGAGCAAATATTTCAACATATCTGAATGGAGGTAATTTTATGAATAATAAGAAACAGTGCGCAGCAGACACACAGACAATCCGGGAGCAGGCTGCTCCAACATCCGATTTCAGAGGCGCTCGTATGAGTATCTATGCACCGGCAAGCCCTCAGGCACAGCCCTTTGCAAATCAAAAACCGGTACCGGAGGTCCTGCCGCAGGCAGTTCCTGCCAACAACGGCTTCGTCCCCGCTATGCAGCAGCCACAGGAATATTCCGCTCCCACAACTACAACTGATAGTGTTCCCGCACAGGTTGAAACAACGGTAAATGGCTATCCTAATACCAATGTGGTCACAGGGCCAACATTCCATATCAAACGTGACGAGGAAACTGATTTTTCGGGACTTAGCGAACTTGTTAACGAGACTACAGCATATGCTCAGCAGCACCAGCGTGAAGCTGCTAACCTTGCCCTTGCTATACAGAAGTACTCTCAGCAGAGCGGTTATCTGTCAAATGTGGCAGTCTACGCAGGTCCGATCTTCGATATCGATCTTACTGGCTATGGCTTTGATCCATACAATGATCCTAACAATAAATTTTGAGGACTATACGCCCTTCGGGGCGCTCCTGCTTATACCTTTATTATATTACATATTTCAATGCTTTTCAAGCGGAAGGAGAAATTATTATGAAAAAGATGAACAGTATCAACGAAACCTTTAAGCTCTGCAAGGAGCACAATATCGGTATCAGCCGCAGATTGCTGCTGACCCTCGTAAACAGTGGCGAGATCCCGTCTGTTAAAGCCGGTCGCTCAATACATGCGAATTGGGAGGGACTGATGAGATATCTGGATAATCACACGATCACTCAGGATGAACCCGTGTCAAGAATCAGAAAAATCACTGCTTAAAGGTTGAACTATGGGGCATTCTCAGGAATGCCCCATAATCGTAGAAAGGAGAATATTATGGCTACTGTAAAGAAACACGTCTCAAAGAACGGGACAATTACATACTATATTCGGACGTATGATGGATACGACTGCTATGGTAAACAAATCGAAAGGTTTATGACTTGGAAACCGTCAGAAGGTATGAGCGAGAAGCAGATCGAGAAGGAGCTTCAGAGGCAGATCGTTAAGTTTGAAGAATCGGTCAAAGAAGGTGCATACTATGATTCTAATATCAGTTTCGGTGATTATGGAGATTCTTGGCTCGAAATCAACCGTCCCCCTCAACTTGCTCCGAAAACATTCGAGTGTTACAGAGGAATGTTAAAAGACATCAAAGCAGCTTTAGGAGATATCAAACTTGTAAAGCTTCAATCCCGCCATTTGCAGATGTTCTATAGTAATCTGCGTGAAAACGGCGTCAAGCGCACAGGTGCTTATGCTGTTTCGGATAGGACATTCAAGCATCAATACTACAAGCAAGATCTACATTCATGCTATCCAGTCTGCTGACGAGATCGCATCAGATGTTCTTGAGGATAAACTTAGCTTACAAGAGAAGAAATCAAAAGGAAACAAAGAATGATACAAAGAAAGCTCTCCATAACGGAGAGCCCAGTCTGTAGATAAAGTCAGATTTTATACGGCATTATCGGGCGGACGAGGGCGTCCGCCCCTACAAAATGGCTAATCTTCGTAAATGATTTTGTAGGGGACGCCGCCCTCGGCGTCCCAAAACAGTTTTTTGACAAGCTGAGCTCTCCATAACGGAGAGCCTTCTTTTTTGATCATAACGGAAATCTTAACGGAAATCTGCTGTTTTTTAATTTCCCGAAGCATAACAGAAAAAAATAAAGCCTATGTTTTCAGCTAAACATAGGCTTTTATTCTGGCTAAAGACTCCAATTTTGATACAATGCACCCTCTGTACGGTCAGGGGGTGCATTTTTGTTTGGGGTAAAAGCTATCGTTGATGATTGAAATGGAATTGGGTGCAATTAGCAGTATTTATGACTACCCTGCTCCATTTTCAAGTTATTTTTCGTCAGCCAGCTCATTCAATACACTAACAGCGTACTCCAGCACATCGTCCCTGGTATTTGCATCACTGAAAAGTTCAATAACGCCCTCACGGTCATACTCCAGTTTATAGTCAAGGACAACTCTTGCTTTTCTGTCACTTTTTGCATCAGCGATCGGAACACCTTCTTCGCTGAGTGTCAGGTTTACCGGATAGGAAAACTCAAATTCGCAGTCAGTCAGAAGGCAAGTGCCGCCAATACCCTGTGCGCAGCCCCAGGGATATGTGCTGCCAACGAGCCTGACATTATCCCCTTTTGATAGCCAGTATGTAAGGCAGTCGCCTGCACTGCATGTTCTTGAATTCACAATAACGATTATAGGGATATTGCTGAATTCCGCTTTTCCTATTTTGGCTGGCTTTGCCAGAGATACCATTTTTCCGCTTCTTGTCAGGTATGATTTTTCCGATAAAAAATCAACGTCCGCAAAAACTGATGCGATATTCTGCGCGACCATTCCCATTCCGCCGCTATTATTGCGAAGGTCTATAACAAGCCGATCCATGCCCTGGGCTTTAAGATCGCTCATTTTATTGATGATGTCCTGACGCATTTCTTCATATCCGTCAAAAAGCTCCGCTTTGATATAGTCCATTCCGCCATAGTAATAATACTCGCTATTTACTCTGAAATAGCCGCAGTTATCGCTGAGCATACAAGAAAAGAAGTTTTCGTTATGCTCTATTACGTTTCCTCTGATAACGGTATCTATAGCATTATGCAAACGGCTGTAATAGCTTCCAATTCCGGGAAGTTCAGCGGTATGCTCTTTTCCGTCATCGCCGATAAAAGTTACCTCTACACTATCCCCGCCCTTGCCTGCAAGGAATATGGGTCTGAAAATGTCCTCATTTTCAATATATGAAAACGTGTAAAAGTTATCAATGCATCTGACCTGTGATGCTGCTTCATCTATCGGTTGACCGTCCCATTTTGTTATCACTGTGCCGTTTTTTATGCCATTTTCTGCCGCTTCGCTGTTTTCGTCCACAAGGACTGCAAGCACTTCACCAGCGCTGTCACGGAACATTGAAAGACCATAGTCATTTCCGGCAAGTCTCTGCGACACCTCATATGATGCCTCAAAGTCATTTATCACAACGTCCACATGACCGTCGAACAGTTCATACTTCAGTTCATAAAGCGCTTCACCGAAAGCAGCCTTATCACCTGTTTCCTGTGCCTGTCTTACCTTCGGGAGAAGTTCGCTGCGTATACTGTCAAAGTCAATGTCCTTCCAGTTGCGGTTGACATATGATTTTTCAAGTCGGTCTATGGTTTTTGAGAACGATGTTTCCCAGTCGCAGGCAGTGAAGTTTCCCAGATCGTATATCATGCTGTTAAGCAAAACGCTGCCGATCGTTATTCCAACACAGCCGATAGCTGTGGAATAGGCAAATATGCTGTAAGCTACCGGACTGCCTCTGAAATAAACGGCAATACCCCACAGCAGGGTGATTATCGAGAGCGCTCCAAGTGCGGCATAGCGCTGAAAAGACAGCGCCGGATCGCCGTGAACGAAATTCATACCAAAGAAGATCAGGAAAACGATCAGCGGCAGCACGCAAAGCAAAAGCCATAACTTTTTGTGACGTTCCTTCATAAAGCGGTACAGACCCGTCAGCAGGATAAGCGCTCCTAACTGAAAGAATATCATGAATTTCAGGCTGTCATCAAACTGTGTGAAAAGAGCGAATAGTCGTTTCAAGAAATACACCTCTTACTAATTGTTATTGGCAACACTGCCTCAGCGCAAAACTATCCCCTGTTCAGCGGTGTCTCAGATGTGTTTGCTGATACACTCGTTTATTCTGTCACAGTAAGAATGTATGAAAAAGTGACCGCCCTCAAAGAACTCATATTCGGGAACATCAGTGCAGTAACTACTATACGAGTGAACGTTCTCCTCATCAGCAGAATACATCACACACACATCAACATCTATCTCAGATCTATTTGTCTTCTCTATATACTCATCTGCGTGCTGGAGAAGAACGAAGTCGTTGCGGATTATCGGAAGAAAAGCTTTGAAATTCTCCTCATCTTCCTCGTCTTCAAGCTTAGTTCCGCCCAGACTGAGGGTATACTCTTTCAGCTTTTCATTGCTGATGTGCGCATAGTCTTCCTTGTCACTGCGTGATTCCATAGACATAGCACAAAAGAAGATATTCTTCAGACGACGGAACATTGTATGCTCCTTGTACTTGCTGTAAAGCAGGTATACAAGTTTTGAACCCATGCTGTATCCGAGGAGCGCAAAGGGTGATCCATCATCTTTTTTCTGTATCTGTCTGAACATATCATCAACGATATATTCAATTGAATCTGAAAGTACCTCGCCCATTCTTAAACCGTGCCCAGGATACTCCATAGGAACTATCTTGTATTTATCCGATGCTTTTTTTCTCAGTTCGGAATAAATAAACGAAGATCCTCCTGCATAAGGAAAGCAATATATATTCATTTTAACCTCTTTTCACTTTTTTTGCAATAGTTTTTTGTATTTATTTTTAATCCAGTATATTGTGGAGGAATATATTTTCATTTTATTTTGAAGATCACTCTCTGTTTTTCAGCACCTCTGACATATGTATCTTATTTATAACATAATTTAGTATGAAAGTTATGATAAAATACATTACAATTACAGCACCAGTGATAATAATATAAAGGAATATCGGATAATGTGTATCATAGCCTGCTTCGATATTCTGATTTGATACAGCAAACCAGACCTTATCAACAAACAGCTTTGATATCGGCATACCAACAAAGAGCGATGCCAGTATGAGGTAGAAATTTCCGTTTATATAGAGTTTTCTGATTTCTTTCCTGTTAAAGCCGAACACCTTCATGAGGGATATATTCATCTTCGCCCTGTCTATCATCAGCTTTATCATAAGGAACGTTATTATAAAGAATACTATAGCCGCAACAGCAATGAATGTGTATATTGATATCATCATTCCCGCAACATCATTTTCAGCAGCCTTGATTATTGAATCTTTTGTATAGTCGGCAAAAAGACGTTCTTTTTCAATACTGATCTTCTCCGTTGAAACGAGCGCATTGTAATAGTCATCGCTTCTGCCGAACACACGACGCATATCCTCTATATCCATGAATACATACAATCCTACAGCATAATCAACTGTACCAGCAACCTCAAAGGTGTAGTATCTGTGTCTGTCTGATGAGTATAGGGTAAAAATATCACCCTTCTTCATATTGTATTTCCTTGCTGTTCCTGTACCGATAGAAACGGAATTTCTCCTGTTTCCGGCAACGCTGAATCCGAAGCACTCTGAATCTGGCTGAATACCCATGACAGAGACGCTGCAGTTTCCTATCTTTCCTTTCATGTCAAGAGACTCGATATATACGTCCTCGCAGTTTTCCGGAATATCAGACGGTGCATACTTCATTACACATAGTTCTTCAAACTTAATATCATTCTTTGCACCCTCAATAAAAGGTCTGATCGACACTGCATAGTTCAGTGCAAGCATAAGAAACATAAGCGGCAGCAGCATTCCGAAAAATACTATAATGCTCGTTCCTGCCTCGTTAAAGAACTGCTTAATTCTGAATGAGGTGATAAACGGCAGAGAATCAAGGTTTCTTACCTTTATCTTCCTTACCTTCTTTTCGTGTCTGAGCATACTCAGTGGGCTGTTTGACAGCTTTTTGTTTACGATCAGCACTGTCACAACTGCTGATATAAGTACAGGTGCAAGCACACCCATTGCAACGATCCTGTAATCAATATGACTTACAAATTCAGGCAGAGAGTAGAAACTTTCTGTTGATGCACTCAGCAAACCTACGCCAAGAGGAGACAGACCAATGGCAGTTCCTATAATTCCACCAGTAAGTGATATGATAGCAGGTATGATAAGGTAGTGCCTGATAAGACTCCATTTTTTTACACCCATTGAGTACATAGCACCAATTACCGAAGATTCATTGTCTATTTCATGGCTTATAAATACCGTGAAAATAAACGCTATTATCATGAATACAATAATACCACAAGTCTCAGCGGTACTCATATTTCTGTCCGCAGTATTCTGTACACCGGTATGGAATGAAAGCGGTTCAAATGTTTCAATAATATCAATATCAATATCAAAGAATTTGTCAAGTTCATCGATATTATCATTGAAATCCCCTATCGCATCGCTGAATTCATTTACACCGTCTTTCAGTTCGGCTGTATGTTCAGCAAATTCCAATGCAGCATCACGTAGCTCAGTGGCATTATCTATAAGGTCAGGCATGGAGTCATGGAGTTCATCTATACCGTCATTAAGTTCACTGACACCAGTGGTATAATCCGCAACGCCGTCGTAGAACTTCCTGTAATCGTCAAGCGAACTGATAAGGTCATTAACAGACTGTGATGCTGTATCAGAGACCTGACTGCTGATATTATTTCTTATATCACTTACCGCTGATTCATAGTTATCTCTTGTAAGCGTTACACTTGTACCATATGCTGATATTCTGGAGGATATATCTTCCAGAAGCATATCAAATATAAGTTCAGAACCTTCACGAAGCTGGCTGCTTCCGGCATCTATAGTACCAAGAGTGCCGGAAAGTTCAGATATTCCCTCGTCTGCACCAGCTACTGCACTGTTTATCATATCATAGTTGCTGTTAAGTGAATCCAGCGCTCCGCCAAATTCTGGTGCTTGTGCATACTGTCCCAAACCATAAACGAACTGCTGTGATGCACCTTTTATCTGCTCAGATGCAGTTCTCAGTTCAGCCGCACCGGAAGAAGCTTCACCTACTGCTGAGGTATACGTTCTGACACCACTGCAATACTCGTCTACCTGACGAAGTGAGGAAAGAAGCGTATCAATATTATGTGCGTATTCATTTCCTGAATCAGCAAAACTGACAGATGAAAGTACACTTGCATAGTTTTCACGGGTAAGATCTCTGTTGATGCCATACTGTGCCAAGGAACTTTCCGCATTATTCAGGAACAGATCAAATATATCGCCTGCTCCATTGTTAAGGTCATCGGAATTACTGCAAAGTTCCTCTGCACCGTCTGCAAGATCATTAATTCCACCTACAAGGTCATTATTGACAGCATCATAAAATTCCTCTGCTGCATCACACATTTCCCTTGCACTGCTATCAAACTCATCAGATGTCTCTTTAAGATCATCACAGGCATCAGTCATATCATTCATAGCATTCTCAATATCTATCTTGCTTTGAAGAATATCATTGAGCATCTCTGTGAAAAAGCGGTTCTTTATTCTGGTCTCATCGAACTCAATATCTCTGAGATACTCTTCAAGAACAGAATCTTCAGTATCTTCGCTTAGTTTCTTGTATGCATATCTGTATATCTCCGAACCTATCATTTCACCGGTATTTCTCAGGCGCTCATAGCCGTCTGCTGTAACAAAGCAGTTTCCGAACATTTTATGATCGGTAGTTTCGCCGTCAATATCGAATACATATTCTGCATCAGGAGAACCGCCTATACCACTTATAGTAAATTCCAGACCGGCAATATTTATCTTATCTCCAACATGAAGATCGTTGTATTCGCAGAAATGCTTTTCAATTACTGCCTCTGAATCAGTTTTAGCCGGCTCACCGCTGTCGCAGAATACCAGATCGACCTTTTCTCTCAGCCGGAATACTCTGAGCTTTGCTTCTTCAAGAGCGGGATAGTCAAGATAGAATTCCTTTTCTATATCAAATCCCAGTTCGATTGCATTTATTAATTCATCATCATTAAGTTCGGCAAGTGCTGCGAATCGTCCGCTTCTTGCTTTATTATCACTGAAACTTTTTGCGTGATTATATCCTGCTGTGATCGCATCGCCCATATAAGCTGTGACAAGATACACGCACAGGATCACCATAAACAGTATGGCGATCCACCTTACCACATTAGCACGCAGATTTCTTGCAACACGTTTATTCAATACCCACATTTTACTCTCCTCATATCAAAGCTCAATATCTGCGGCGGGGATCATTACTGTATTCATATAATCCTCTACAATATTTCCGTCCTTTATCTTTATGACCTTATGGACCATATCCTTTATGAGTGCATTATGCGTAACGATAAACATTGTTGTACCATATTTCTTATTGACCTTTTCAAGGAGAATGAGGATCTCCTTTGATGTCTTTGAATCAAGAGCGCCAGTAGGCTCATCGCACAGAAGCAGTTCAGGATTCTTTACAAGCGCTCTTGCAATCGCACATCTCTGCTGCTGACCTCCTGACACCTGAAAAGGATACTTATGCTGATGTTCATTCAGTCCGAGAACATCTATAAGCTCATCAACATTCAAAGGGGAAGATGATATATACTCGCATACCTTTATGTTCTCTCTTAGGGTAAGGTTCGGAACGAGGTTATAGAACTGGAATATAAATCCCAGATAATCCCGGCGATATTTCTCCATCATCTTCGGATCATAGCTGACTATATTTCTTCCGTCAACTTTAAGTATCCCTTCGTCGGCAAATTCAATGCCGCCGATAAGATTCAGAAAGGTTGATTTTCCCGAACCACTCGGACCGAGAATAACGCACATCTGTCCCTTTTCAAGTGAAGTGCTTACGCCTTTAAGAACCTGGAACTTATTCCCGTTTTCGCCATAGCTCTTTTTTAAATTCTTTACTTCAATAAACATATCTTATCCTTTTAATGCATTTCTTATTATACTCTTACTTATTTATAAATCCTACTTTTTCACAATGAGCAAGAAATCTGTTCATGACAACTGATGTCAATGCAGGCCATGTGAAGCCATATTTCTCCAGAATTCTTCTTGTAAGCTCAGAACCTACATCAGATGCTCTGTAGTTCAGATCAATATTACCACCATTCATGCCATGAACAACTATCTGATTGAACATTTCATACTTAGGATCATTGCTCTCAAACAGTTTAATACCTGTATCAAGAAATTCTTTCAGAGGAACTACATCAGCATGGATATCAAGTGTACTGTCAGAAAGGCAATCTCTCAGTTCAACAGACACGTTGTTTCCGATATGGAAGTTATTAACAGGCATACCGCTAAGTGAGACAAGAAGTGCTATCGCTTTGGCTGTATAATCAACGTATGAGAATTCATACTCAAATCCATCTACATCCGGGATCATTCCAAGTTCAAGGAAAGATTTGATTATAAGAGCTATCGCATTGTTATTTATATTCTCCTGCATGATACCACGCTCATACTCAAAAAGGATATCATCGACTCTGAAAATCCTTGCATCTGTTCCTCTCTGGCGTGAGAACTGAATGAGCTTTTCAGAAATAATCTTGGTTTTGGGGTAATAACCTTCTACTTCATCAATATGATCGGTATTAACATCATCAAATTCAGTGAAGTATACACCTTTTCCTGAACCTGAGAACACACCTGTAGCATAGGTCGAGATGTGGTTGAGGGCCTTCTTTCTGCCTGTCTCTGAAAACATTATCACGTTTTCTGTTGCAGTAACATTACCGTCATAGAACTGGCTGTATTCACCGAAATGACTTGAATTTGCAGCACAGTGAATAACGCAGTCAACTTTTTGTGTAAGCTCATCGTAAACCTTGTCCATTCCAAAACTGTTCTTAACAAGGTCACCCTCGTAAACGGTAATTCTATCAGCATACTTATCATAAAGATCACTGTCAAAATACTTGCTTACCTGAGTTCTTACCCTTTCCTCTGCTGTCATACCCTTACGGGCTCTGACTATAAGCGATATTGCAGATGAAGTATTAACAAGGAGTTCACGGAGGATATACACACCAAGATAACCTGCTGCACCTGTAAGGAGTATATTATCGTAGCTTACCTTCCTGATGCCGGCAAGATCTGAAACAGAATCAGTGCGGACATTATACTTATCTATATCAGCCTTGAAGTATTCCTCTGCCGGAACGATCTGTGACATCTTTTCGCTCATTTTCATTATCATATCAGCCATTACATATATGTCTTTTCTGGAACTATCTAAGCTTGCTGCAAGTGCGCTGACAGAATCATACTTATACAGATCAGTCATGTTTATATTGTAGGCTGAACGTATCTTTCCAAAGAGTGTTGTCATTTGCAGAGAATCGTTATTGAATGAACTAAAGCTGTCATTTATATTTATTTTCCTGTAGCCGAATGTTTCAAAGCATTTCTGTGCGATAAAGCGTTCTGCTTCAGTATATTCTCCGTCATCACGTCCGGTAAGAATGATCTGTTCATCTTCAGTTTTCTCTGAGCCTACTATCTTGCTGAAATCGTCTGCAAAACTCAAGAGTTTCTCATGAAGTTCCTGTGGGAGATCTCCACTTTCAATAAGTGCCTGGCAATTTTTCAGAAGTTCATTCTCAAACCTGTTCCTGCCGCTGAATTCATACCAGCAGCGTTCCCTGACAAATGGATAAACCGGTGCGCTTACTCTTTTATACCTGTTCTTATCATACATCAGTGACCAGTTTATATCATCCCCCTCGCACCATATTTCTTTAAGGTGCTCAAGCGGTTGTTTTCCGGACGTTATGCCGTTTCTGCAGTCAGTCAGAAACGTTTCAGTTTCTTCTGTTATCTTCTTCATTCTCACAGGTTCAGGAGCAGTATTTTTTATTTGTGCCAGATACTTTTCCAGTTCATCAATAAGCTGCTGTCTTGTTTCAAAAACTATTGCCGTTCTGTACTCGCATATTTTCCTTGACGTATTTACTGTATAAACAAGATCCGAAAGTGAAATTCCTGGATTCTTTTTAAGGAAGCTGATATAGTCCTTTACAAGTTCAGTAAGTGACTCTGGTTTTGCTGCCGAAATGCTCAGTATCTTGTACTTATCCTCCTCGGTTTCCGGGACATCACCGTTATATCCCTCCAGAACAAAATGAACGTTAGTACCGTTCATGCTGAAAGCGTTCAATCCGCATCTGCGAACAGGTGAGGTCCATTTTCTGAGGGCTGTATTCACATATACTGGTGAATCAATGAAATCGACACTTGAATTTGGAACATCGAAATTTATAGTAGGCGGAATGACCTTGTTTTTTATCGAAAGAACTTCCTTGATAATACCTACTATACCTGATGCCGGACCTGAATGTGAAAAATTAGACTTACTTGAGCCTATAGCACAAAACTGTTTCTTATCAGTATACTTTTCAAATGCTTTGATAAGTGCATTTGCCTCAATAGGGTCACCAATATGCGTACCTGTTCCGTGACACTCAACGTAGGATATAGTTTCCGGATCAATTCCAGCGTTCTGCCATGCCTGGGTTATCATACGTGACTGTGCGTCCATATTCGGAGCAGTTATGCCGACTGTCGCACCATCATTATTTATAGCGCTTCCCTTAATGACAGCATAGATATTATCATTATCCTCAATGGCTTTTGAAAGCTGTTTTATGACTATTGCACAGCTTGCTTCGCCGTTATTTGTACCGTCCGAATTATCATCAAAAGCTCTTGTCCGCCCATCAGATGAGAATATATCAAGCTGACCGAGGTTAAGGACCGGGAGTGCAAAATTATAACGTATTCCGCCGACTACAGCCATTTCGCAGCTTCCGCCGTATATTGACTCCATAGCCTGATACAGTGCTGTAAGTGAACTTGAACAGCCTGTATCAATACTCATAGCCGGACCTTTAAGATCCATAATGTATGATATTCTTGAAGGTATTATTGATGCCATATTTCCCGTAAGTATCTTTCCGCCGTCATCATCATTTGTGAATATTGAGGAATATTTCACATCATCTTCACTGTATCCGACGAATACACCGATATTCTTGCCCTTGATATTTGCAGCACCGTATCCGGCATCTTCAAGTGCATGATAGCTTGTCTGAAGGAATATCCTCTGCATAGGATCCATCAGCTTTGCTTCAGCCGGATTTATCCTGAAGAAATTCCCGTCAAACTTATCTACGTCCTTCATGCAGGTGAATTTTTTGAATCTTACCTGTGTTTTGTTACCGATATAACCATTAGCGTCCATGTAGTTAAAGAAATCGTCTATCCTCTGCTTATCAGCGTAATGAAGATCAGTCTTTCCCTCTGTAAGTATTCTCCAGAACTCATCAGCATTATCAGCATGGCCTGCCTTTATGGAGATTCCGATAACAGCAATATCCTTCTTCTTTATATTAGTTCTTGCGAAGGTGTTATTAACGGGCTCATTCTCTTTTTTTCCGATCTTTATATCTTTTAATGCTAAGTTTTTCATTTTTCCCCTCTCAGCAAAACAGCTTGCTTTTTACGCTTGTGTATATTTCCTCGCAAATACGCTCTGCACCAGAAGTATTTTTGTATGTAAGTATCTTTCTGAGCATTTCTTCTGATAATCTCAGTTCATCTGATGTAAGAATGTGACCTTCATTTTTTATGCTAAGGTATATTTTTTCTATCTCCCTGTAAGGCTTAACTACATTTTCAGAATACCCTAAACTGTCGGTGTGATGGCACTTATGTGTAACAGCTTCTCTGAGAAACAGACCGTATATCATCGAATTCATCTTCTGCTTATTGAACATACTTGTGATCTGAATCACATCATATTCATTATCAAAGCTGAATGCCTCAATAGATGAATCCTTGTTTATAAAGTTTTTTAGTACTTTCTTAGGACCAAATTCAATAGCTTCAGTGCAGCCAATACTCTGCATATACATCACAGACTGATACCATTTCACAGGGCTTACTATCTGGCTTGCAAGACTTTGGCGTATATCTTCCGAGTCCTTATAAGGGGTACCGGTTATATTGGAAATGACAGGTATCTTCGGTTCTGAAAAATGAGCTGATGAAAGTATATTCTCAAATTTCTCTGCTGCGTTTCTCATCAGCATACTGTGGAAACCCGAGCTTACATTCAGCTTAAACACCTGACCTCCTCTGCTGATAACTGTCTCCGCAGCTTTACTGACAGCATCTTCTTCACCTGATATAACAACATTGTTAAGACCATTGTAATTTGATACACATACTATACCATATTTCCTGGTTTCTTCTACAATTTTTTCAGTTTCCTGTGTCGTTATCCCTCTGACGGCATACATACAGCCGCTTTGATTTACCGCTTCAGCATCCATGAACTCAGCACGTTTTTTTACAAGTCCCAGTGCCTCCTCAAAAGTCAGAACACCAGCGCAGTAAAGTGCTGCATATTCTCCGATACTGTGACTGGCTGCTGCATCAGGCATTCTTATGCAGCTTTTTCTGAATGACACAAGCTGGGAGACAGATGCCATAAATATTGCAGGCTGGGCAAACTCAGTTTTATTCAGAAGTTCAGTCTGTTCACCAAAGCAAACTTCTGATATATCATATCCAAGTATTTTCTTTGCTCTCTCAAAGTATTCTCTTACCTCCGGGTCTGATTCATACAGTTTCCGGCACATTCCGGGATATTGCGAGCCCTGACCTGAAAATACAAATACTGTTTTATCCATACTATTATCCTTTCTCAGTTTTATAGCACAGCTTCACAGGCATCGCACACAATGCCTGTGAAAAAAGTGCTTTTATGCGAACAGGTTCTTATATCAGATAGTTCATCATCTCTGCATACTGTTCCATAAGTTTACAAATCTCCTTACGGCTGATAACATCACTATTGAACCTTGCTTTCAGAGAGATATTCTTCTCAAAGGTATATCCAAAGACTATATCATAGTTTTTCAGATATTCATATGAAGTATTTCCGCACACAAACAGTGGAACACTTTCTGTATCGTTCTTGCTTATATAGCGTGTGTAGTCTGACTGGCTATAAATATCAGTACTATTTTCCAGAGTATCCTTAACATTATCAGCAATATCACTGAAACTCTCTGCCTCCGACAGGTCAACCGATGCCTGAACAGCCTTACCTGACATTTCATCGATTATGCACTGAACGGATATTCTATCTGCACCATACATTCTGCTGAGTACAAATACAAATGATGCAATCATTATCTCAGACAATGAGTAATTCTCATCTGAAATACCATCTGCTATTGCAAGTGACTCCTCACGGCTGAGGTCTATTGCAACTTCATCATCATCGCTATTGTCAGCGATGTCAAACATTTCAGGGGTGAACCTGAATGGTATTATGCTGAGTTTTTCCTTATTATTAAGTTTCTGGATTATACACTCAGCTATTGATGCTATAGTAGGATGTGAGAAGATGTCTACCAATTTTACAGCAGAAGGATATAAAGCGTCTATCCTGGTGACTGCCCTCATCAGTTTCAGAGAATCTCCGCCAACATCGAAGAAGTTATCATAAATGCCTATCCTGTCGCATCCTATTATCTCACAATATATTTCTTCAATCTGCTTTTCAATATCGTTTGACGGTGCAACATAATCTGATGCTGCCGCCGATTCTATCTCCGGCAGAGCTTTCTTGTCGAGTTTTCCGTTTTGTGTTACAGGAAGTGAATCTATCTGCATCATGTAAGCAGGTATCATGTAGCCGGGCAGAGACTTTCTCAGTGCAGCTCTGATGTCACTTACTACAACTTCTTCACCGCTTGTATAATAAGCATATATTGATTTTTCTCCTGTGCCGTCATTTTTGACTATAACGCAGCAATCCTTAACAAGTCCTGTTTCATGTATACGACTCTCGATCTCTCCGAGTTCGATACGGAAGCCTCTTATCTTGACCTGTTCGTCGATACGTCCGAGGTATTCGATATTTCCGTCCGGCAGCCACCTTGCAAGGTCGCCTGTACGGTACATTCTGCCATCACCAAACGGATCATTCACAAACTTTTCATTTGTAAGCTCATCTCTATTCAGATAACCGACTGCAACACCCTTTCCGGCAATGCATATCTCACCTGGCACGCCTATTCCGCAGAGATTGTTTCCGTCTACGATATATACATGGCTTCCGGCGATCGGTTTTCCAATAGGAATATTATCAGATATATTTTTGCTGCACACCTTATAATAAGATGCACATACAGTGGCCTCTGTCGGACCATAAGTGTTATAAACTTCTATTCCGGCTTCAACGATATTTTTTATGTACTCAGCCTTGAGAACATCTCCGCCGCTTATTACAGTCCTTACATCTGTTTCAGGAAGGAAATTCATTTCATTCACAAGAAGCGGTGAACAGCTTATAATATTCACATTGTTTTCGGTGATGATTTTTGTAAGCTTTGCTGCATCGAGGAGAGTCTCTTTTGTTACACCGACAATTTTACCTCCTGAGAGAAGTGCCGGATAAAGTTCTTCTACTGATGTATCGAATCCTATGTATGCCTGCTGCAGCATCGTAGTATTCTGATCTATGCCAAAGTGATCTATAAACTGTGATACATATGACACAAGGTTTCTGTGTGTAATAAGAACACCCTTTGACTTGCCTGTTGTACCAGATGTATAAATGCAGTAAACAATATCCTCAGGCTTGTTAATAATTGACGGTCTGCTACTGTCGCCGTTCCACACATCGCTGTCTGAAAGATCAACACATTTGATACTGTCAGGAATATCTATATTCTGCTTTGTGAATATTACCGCTGCTCTGGCTGAGCAGTCATCAAGAATATAGCTTATACGCTCCTGCGGATATGTTGGGTCTATCGGAACATATGCTGCACCCGACAGGAGGATACCATAAACAGCTTCTATCATTTCAAGGCTTCTGTCGGATATCAATGCAACAAGATCATTGGGAGATGCACCTGCCTGACGGAGTTTATTTGCTATAATGCTTGCTCTCTTGTAAAGCTGTGCATAGGTAAGCTGTCTTTCTTCAAACACAACTGCTATGCTGTCTGGTGTCTTTCTCACGCTCTCCTCAAAAAGTTCTGTTATCAGCCTGCTGTCAATATCTTCAGTGTATGGCGCATTGAATGTATCAAGTATCATCTGCTTCTCATCATCTGTAATACATTTTATATCGCTGATTGTCTGAGAAGTATCCGATGTGACTTTCTTTAATACCTCTGCAAGATGGATTAGTATTCCATTTGCTGTATCATGACCGAAAAGTGCAGTGCAGTATTCAAGTGAAACAAGGTACTTGCCGTCCTGCTCCATAATATCAAATGAAAGGTCGAACTTTGCAGCGATATCTTCCTCATTAATATACTCTACCACTGCCGAACCGAGATGCAGTTCAGATCTATCGTTATTGTGCATATCAAGCATTACGTCAAACAGCGGATTTCTTGAAAGATCACGCTTTACCCTGATAGACTCAACAAGTTCCTCAAACGGATACTCCTGATTTTCATATGCTTTAAGACAGGTTTCCTTTATTTCTTCAATGAATTCTTTTATTACCTTGTTTTTCTCAGGCTTTCCACGCATAGCAAGCGTATTGATAAACATTCCAAGCATATTCTCAGTATCTTTGTGAGTTCTGCCGCTGATAGGTGTTCCTATCACAATATCATCCTGCCTGCTATATTTGCTCAGGACTATCATCACTGATGCAAGGAAGATCATAAATTCTGTCATATTGCCTGAACGTGCAAGTGCTTTGATGCTATTGCTTGTCTCATCATTAAGAATTATTGATGTTTCAGCACCCTCATAGCTCTGCTCCTGCGGTCTTGGATGATCTGTATGCATATCAAGAACAGGTGCTTCTTCAGCAAACTCTGATTTCCAGTATTCCGCCTGTGAACTAAGGTCACGGCTGTTAAGCCATTCGCTGTAATCCTTGAACTGATGTGTAAGCGGTTTCAGCACTCCACCATTATATAGAGTAACGAACTCTCTTACAAAAACGTTCATACTCATTCCGTCACTGACAATGTGGTGCATATTAAATATAAGCAGTTTGCTGTCTCCGCAGTCAATAAGCCTTGCTCTTAAAAGAGGCGGCTTTGAAAGATCAAATGCACTGAAAACGTCTTCTTCTGATTCTTCTGTTGTTATATACTCAAACTCTGCTTCTGCATGGCTTAGTATTTTCTGAACCGGCATACCGTCTTTCATGATAAATGCTGTTTTGAGTATCTCATGGCGGTCTATGATTTTTTGCAATGAATCCTTCAATAACTGAACATCAATATCACCTGTCAGTTTTAATTTTACAGGCATATTATACGCTGTTGACGAAGTATCAAGCTGCTGTATAAGGAATATTCGCTTCTGCGCTGATGACATAGGGTAGTATTCCTTTTCTTCTGCCGCCGGTATTGGTTCATAGCTTTCGCCACTCTGGTCAGCAAGTGCTGCAAGCTGACGTGGAGCAGGTGCTTTGAATACGTCCATGATAGATATATCAGCACCGGTTTCAGCCTTTATCTGGTTAACAAGTCTTGTTGCTTTAAGTGAATGTCCACCAAGTTCAAAAAAGCTGTCATTTACGCCAACTATTTCAGTTCCTAATATCTCACTGAACATACGGCATATGATTTTTTCTGTCTTGGTTTCAGGAGCGATATACTCTTTTTCTGTACTTACCTCGATTTCCGGAAGCGCACACTTATCGAGCTTTCCGTTTTTTGTCACGGGTATCGCTTTTATCTGCATCATGTACGCAGGCACCATATACTCAGGCATTTTTGTTCTGAGAATGTCTCTTATTTCTGAAGGACTTGTCTCATTATCGCTTGTGTAGTAAGCATAAAGTGCCATATCGCCTGTTTTATCCGGCTTTGCAATAACAGCACAATCGTTTATACCGCTTATTTCACGGATCCTGTTTTCTGTTTCACCAGGCTCAATACGGAATCCTCTTATCTTGACCTGTTCGTCTATACGTCCAAGGTATTCGATATTTCCGTCAGGCAGCCATCTTGCGAGGTCACCGGTACGATAGGTCTTTCCATCCCCAAATGGTGAATATACGAACTTTTCCGCTGTCAGTTCCGGTCTGTTCAGGTATCCTCTTGCCACGCCGATTCCAGAAATGCAGAGTTCACCAGGAATACCTATGCTGCAAAGTGTCATTCCATCAAGAATATATATTCTGCTGTTAGCGACTGGCTTTCCTATAGTTACCTTTTGTGTTTCCTTGTCTATCATGAGACTTGTTGCATCAACAGTACACTCTGTCGGACCATAAACGTTGCATATGCGCTCGCAGAATTTGTTTCTGATAAGCTCATCTGCGATCTCAGTTGTAAGGTTTTCGCCGCCTGAGTAAATATATTTCAGCGTGCATAAGGGCTTTCCGGTAAGGAACATTTTAAGATGTGTTGGAGTGCAGTCTGTCATTTTTATACTGTTGTCTCTGAAAAAGCGCTGTAATCTCTCCGGGTCTTTTCTTTCTGTATCAGAAGTGATAAAAAGTGTTCTGCCCATAAGCAGTGCAGAGAATATCATTTTAACTGATGAATCAAATGCAAATGATGCAACGAGTGAAATATTGTCAATATCATCAGTATAATTTCTGCACATGAAGTTTTCGCAAAGATTTACAACACCTCTGTGCTTTATCATTACGCCCTTAGGTCTTCCCGTTGTACCTGATGTATAGATACAATAGATAAGATCCTCAGAAGCATTGATACTTTTAGCAGCAACAGGCTGAGCACTCCAGCTTTTTTTATCTGCTAAGTCGATTGTCGGTATATCACCTGTTATATCAGAATTGAGATCACCGTACTTTAATACCACCTTAGGGGAACAGTCTGAAATTATGTAGCTGAGTCTTTCATCAGGATATGAAGCCTCCGCCGGAACATATGCTCCACCTGCAAGTATTACAGCAAGGATTCCAGCTATCATCTCAATGCCTCTTTCAGCAATAATGACAACGAGATCGTCATTTCCTACACCGCATCCACGCAGTTTTCCTGCAAGACTTCTGGTCATTATGTCAAGTTCACCATAGGAAACACTTCTTCCTTCATAAACAAGTGCAGTATTATCTGGTGTATTGTGGAAGCGCTCAAGAAGAAGCCTTGATATTGATGAATTGTCCGGAATATTCACATGGTTATCGTTAAATTCGCCGAAAATAATATTTCTTTCATCTTCACCTGCCACTGAAATTTCGCCGATAAACTGGCTGTCATCTGCTATAACTGAGTCAATGACGTTTGCAAAATGAGTAAGTACCCTCTCAGCGGTTATTTTTTTATAAAGCGAAGCGCTGTAGACAAGCGTTAATTCGTATTCACTGTTATTTTCACAGATGCTGAAATTCATATCGAATTTAGCATCTGTTCTTTCTGGCGTAATATCGCAGATATCAAATTCATCTGATATTATCTCAGCATTTTCATTGTTCTGCAATACAAGCAATACGTCAAACAACGGATTTCTGGAAATATTTCTCGGAACATTTACTTTTTCAACAAGTTTCTCAAATGGGTATTCCTGATTATCATATCCTTTCAGACAAAGCTCCTTTATTTCGCTGAGAAACTGTCTGACTGACTTATTCTTTTCTGGTCTGCCACGCATAGCAAGCGTATTTACGAACATTCCAAGCATTGATTCTGTATCTCTGTGTGTTCTTCCGCTTATCGGGCTTCCGATAACTATATCTTCCTGTCTGCTGTACTTGCTGAGAGTTATCATAACGGCTGCAAGGAATAGCATATAATCAGTTATTTCTGCCTTTAAGGTAAAAGCTTTCAGTTTTTCTACTTTCTCCTTTCCGATGACGAGTTTTACCTCAGCGCCTCTGCTGTCTTGCTTACTTGGTCGTGGATAATCTGTTGGCATATTCAGAACCGGAATATCGTCATTGAACTGAGACACCCAGTATTCTTCCTGACTGCTTATATCCCTTGTCCGCATCCACTCACTGTAATCCTTATACTGCCTTGAAAGCGCCGGAAGTGGTTGATCGTTATATATAGCGAGAAGTTCGGTAATAAATATCCTTGAACTCATACCGTCACTGATGATATGATGCATATCTATCATGAGTATATAGTCGGTGCCGATATCTATGACCTTCACGCGAACAAGCGGAGGCTCTGAAAGGTCAAACGGCTGTACAAACTCAGCCATGAAACGTTCACTTTCCTGCCTGCTGCACGAAATATACTCAAAATCAAGTTCAGCATTGTCACATATTCTTTGCACTGGCTCTCCATCAATTATCATGAACTGTGTTCTCAGTATCTCATGACGGTCAACAAGTTTTCTCAGAGAACTCTCAAATTTGCAGAAATCCGGCTTTCCAGATACTTTGATACACGCCGGCATATTGTAAGCGACCGACTGGGGATCCATCTGCTGAATAAGGTACGTTCTTTTCTGCGATGATGACATCGGATAGTAATTTTTCTCCTCAGCCTTTGGTATAGGTGTGTACTCATTTGCAGTCTTTTCAACTATTTCTGCCAACTCACCAGGTGTCGGATGACTGAACACATCTTTCAGGGCAAGCCTTGTTCCTGTCTTGCTTTCAATAGTGTTAACAAGCCTTGTTGCCTTGAGAGAATGTCCTCCAAGTTCAAAGAAACTGTCTTTTGTACCAACCTTTTCAAAATTCAGTATTTCGCAGAATGACGCACATATCTTCTTCTCCGTTTCTGTTTTCGGCTCAACATACTCCCTCGTTATTCTTGCTTCGATCTCCGGAAGCGCTGGATATATAATAAAAAAGTGGACAAGTATGATATAATAGAAGACAGAAAAAGGAGGAATAAAAAATGTCTTCAAAGAACACCAAATACACCCAGGAATATAAGCAAACAATAGTGAATCTG
>Ga0255346_1002193_pt1 | contig 25395 bp, 18 predicted proteins | sample wastewater_treat_FD_194410 | JGI IMG/M metagenome (GOLD analysis project Ga0255346, IMG submission 194410) | Wastewater microbial communities from Lulu Island WWTP, Vancouver, Canada - plant22 | ecosystem: Engineered > WWTP > Wastewater > Unclassified | place: Canada: Vancouver, British Columbia...
CGGCTTCTCCGTGGTCCCTCCCAGGGTGAAGGATATGTCCCTGAAGTCGGCCTTCTCCATCCCCCCCTGCAGCCCTCCCAGCACTCCCTTGAGCGCGTCCTGAAGCGACGCGGCGGTAAGCCCGCCGATCGCACCGCCGGTAAGGGCGTTCAACACCTGCAGGTTTACGTTGCCCGCGCACTGCAGGGCCATTGTTTTGTTCGGTCCTATCGGCCCCTCGGCGGTCAGATACCTGTACAGAGGGTCGTTCTGAGGCGCGTTCGCCCTCGTCCCCTTCTCCAGTATCAACTTCCCGGTCTCGAGTCGGAACGGGACCGTCACGTTGCTGTAGCGCACACCCGACTTGTAGATGGCGGTGAGGACCTGCACGCCCGCGAACCCGGTTATCGATCCCTCCCCGATGGTCAGGGAACCCTTCCCGGAGTAGGAGAGCTTCGGGGAGATGCCGCCCGAAATCGTCGCGGATCCCTTGGCCAGGCCGCCGATCTTGCCTCCCATGCCTCCGGTGAAGTCCTGCGCGACCCCGTTCACGTCGACGCCGTCGATCTCTAGAGAGTGGGAGAACTTCATCGTGTTGATGTCCAGAGATCCGCCGCCCTTGACGGTCCCTCCGTAGAAGGACAGGGACGCGCCCTTGGAGGACAGGGTGTTCCCCTCCAGTGCCACCGGGTAGGACAGGTTCGCCCCCTTCAGCCCCATGACGGTGAAGGAGGGCGACGAGATCGAGCCCTGCCCCTTGCCGGTCGATCCTGCGAACTTCCCGTTGAAGGTCACGTCGATCCGGCCTCCTATGCCCAGCTCCTTCGCGTCGGGCAGACCGGACGCCAGCGCGGCCAGGTCGAGGTCCTTGCCGGACAGGTCGAGGGTCGCGTCCGGAGCGGCCCCGAGTCCCACGCTCCCCTTGGCAGCCAGCGACCCGCCTCCGAAGGCCGCCCTAAGCTCGTCAATGACCATCCTGTCCGTGCTCCCGGAGAGGGACGCGGTCAGATCGGTGGCGGTCATGCCGGCGACCGACACCTTGGGGGAGGTCGCCTTCACCGCTATCGACGGCGAGTCCAGCGCTCCCTTCAGCGTGACGCTGCCGTCCAGCACCCCGGCGAGCTGGACTCCCAGGCCCCCGGCTGTCGAGACTGCGGCGAGGTCCGCCTTGGAAATCGAGACCGAGAGGTCCAGCCCCCCCTTGTCCCCCGCCTTGGCCGGGAGGGCGATCGAGCCTGATGCGGAGAGCGAGCCTGCCCCGCTCCGTGCGGAGGCGGACTGAACGTTGATCTTGTTCCCGGCCTTTTTCAGCTTCACGGAGATGTCGGAGAACCCCAGTCCGGCGGCCGAGGCCGAGGCCGCGGATACGTCGAGGTCGAGATCGGCCTTGTCGAGGGCCTTAAGATCGCCCGCCAGAGAGGTCGAGGCCTTGAGCCCCTTTAACGTCGCGTCCTTGATGCCCAGGTTCGCCGAGGAGAGAGCAAGGTCTATTCGCGGTGCCTTCGCGCTACCGGTTACCACCGCCTTAGCGGTCACGGCCCCTTTGATCCCGTACTGCGCGATATCGGGATAGAATGGCGCAAGGGCCGCCGGTTGAAGGTTGTCCATCACAGCGGTGATGTTGAGTTTATCCCCTCCGCCAACGGTGCCCGACAAACTTATCGCCGCCCCGCGCCACTTCGCCTCGGCCTTGGAGACTGTGACGCTATCCCCCTTGACCGAGATCGTCGCGGACGGAGACTCGAGCAGCTCCTTCATGACGGATATCTTCTCGCTCCAAGCCTTGACCGACACGTCGGGGGCCGCGGAAGTCCCCTTGACCGACACGTCGGCATGCGCGCCCCCCTGCAGGGCGAGGTCCTTGAGATGCGGAAAGGACGCAGCGGCCTTTGCGAGGTTAATATTCCGTATGTTCGCAGTAAGGTCCAGTTTCGGCGCGGTCATGTAGTCGCCGATCGTGCCCTGCGCCGTGATGGCCGCGCCCTCGAACTGGGACTTCGCGCTCAGGCTGGCCGCGGCGGGCGTCAGTTTGACCTGGGCTCGCGACTCCGTGACCGTGTAGCCCATCACTCCCAGCTTCGGGGCGCTGAACTCCACCACTCCGGACAGGGTGTCCGCCGTGCCTGCCAGCTTGACGCTGAACTTGTCGACCTGGCCGGAGACCTCCCCCAGGTCGGGGTAGACCTTCTTGAGCTCGGACAGGTCTATTCCGGAGCCGGAGAGCGCCAGGTCTACCACCGGCGGCTTCCCCGCGCCGAACGAGAGCGACATTCCCCCGGCGAGAGGCATGCCCAGCACCCGGGCGTCCAGACCCTCAACCGACAGCCTGTCCGCTTCGAGCGACCACCTCGCGCTCACGCTGTCCACCGGATACCCCAGCACCGACCTGCCGGAGTAATCCAGATCCCCCTTCAGGATCGGGGCATTCCACTCCCCCTCTCCGCTGAAGGATAGCGACACTGCACCGTCGAATCCTTCGGGCGACAGCGCGGGCCAGAACGACGCGAGCTGCGCCAGGTCGAGGTTCTTGACGGAGCCGGAGACCGCCAGCGATGGAAGCAACCTGCCGGAAGCGTTCACCTCACCCCCTCCGATCTTCAGGGACATGGAGCGAATCTCGGCGTCGCTCCCCTCGACTCGAGCGGTGATGGATCCCTTAAGCGGCACGCTGTTGACCGCAAGGTCGATGTCGGCCTCGATATCGGGCCCCCTGGCCGACAGGTCGGTCCTGCTGATGCCCACCCTGCCCCATTTCGATTTGATCGTGCTGTCGACCACACGAACGGTCTCGATGGGCATCTCGCCTCCCCCTCCCTCGAACTTGAGCTGGGCGACCTGCGCGGCGAGTTCGTCCGCGTCGAGCTCCACTCCGCCTACCGTGAGCATGCTCAGTTTAGGGGATTTCGACAGCAGGGACATCAGGTTCAGGGAGACGTCGATATTCCGCGCGCTGAAGAGCTGCGCCCCATCCCTGGAAAGAGACACATCCCTCATGGAGAAGCCTCTTATCGGGTTCCCGCTGATCTCCGCAACCCTGAGATCAGCGCCCATGAGCTCCTTGACCGCCGAGCCCGCTTCCCTGACCACCAGGTCGCCCGCGAAGTTCAGGGTCCACGCGGCCCCCGCGGCGATCGCCACGAGCGCGACCAACGCTATCAGCACTTTCTTCATCCTTGCCTACCTCCTTCTCCAGTACTCGAGGCGCATAATGACTTCCTCGTCAACTCAGACAATTTTACCATCACGATCTCTCTTCGCATGTCCGCACCCCTCCGGGGACGGGACGACCGACCGGCGCGTGCGCGGCAGGAAATCCAGGGACCTAGAACAGCACTCCCTCCGCTACCATGACCGTCCTGCCCTTCAGGGATGCCGATATGCCTCCGTCAGGGAGATCGAAGCGCAGGGTCACGCAGTTGAGGCCCCCTGGGTTTTCCACCTCGACGGACTCCCGGTCAGGAGCTTGGCCGCCTCTCACGACCCAGGCTATCGCGGAGGCGGTGGAGCCGGTGCCGCAGGAGTCGGTCAGGTCCTCCACACCCCTCTCGTAGGTTACAGAGCGTATCCTTCGTTCACCCGGCCTCCCCGAGACGAAGTTCACGTTCGTCCCGCAGGGGAAGAGGGCGGTGTCGTGCCTAAGCTCGCGCCCCGCCTCGACCATCTCATAGCGCGTCAGGGGCGCTGCGCCCTCGAACAGCACCAGGTGGGGAACTCCGACCACCAGGAAAGAGGCCGGGAAGGTCCTGCCGAGGGCGGTCACCTCCCTGTTGAACCACGAGCCGTCGAGGGATATCCTGCCCATGTCGAGGTCGACGAAGGGGGGTTCGACCTCGGCCCTCATGATGCCCGCCAGGGTCGAAAAGGCATGCGAGGCACCGGCTATGCCCTTCTCGTGAGCGTACCTGGCGATGCAGCGGGCGCCGTTGCCGCACATCTCGCCCTCGCTGCCGTCAGCGTTGAACAGCCTCATGGCGTAGTCCGCACCATCCGCCCGCTCGAGCACCAGGATGCCGTCCGCCCCGAGGGAGGATCGTCTGGGGCAGAAGCGTCGAGCCATCTCCGGGAGCTCGCCCTCCCCGAACCGCCCGTCCCTGTTGTCAAGGACTATGAAGTCGTTGCCGTTGCCCTGCATCTTCACGAAGGGTATCATCTCGCCCGCCTCCTTGTGTGGTCACCAGTCTACTCTACACTTATTCACCGCTTTTTGCTATCATCGTCGGAAGCGATACTTGGCGACTGGAGGGGACTTGGTTGAAAAAAGAGGAATTCATCCGCTGGATAGAGGGGCATGACGGCGTGGTGCCGCTCGATGGAGGCATGGGGACGCTCCTGGCCGACAGAGGGTGGCAACCCCCGGCTCTCCCCGAGGAGATGAACCTGGACCGACCCGATGTAGTCACCTCGATTCACGAGGCCTACCTGGACGCCGGGGCGCGGATAATCGAGACCAACACCTTCGGCGGGACACCGGTCAAGATGGCCCACCGCGGGCTCGCCGGAAGGGCGCGAGAGATAAACGAACGGGCCGCCCGCCTGGCTCGCGGGGCCTGCCGCGACGGCGCCCTCGCGGCAGGCTCGGTGGGGCCGCTTGGGGAGCTCCTGGAGCCTTTCGGCCCCCTCTCCTTCGACCAGGCGTACCTGGCGTTCAGGGAGCAGATGGAGGGGCTCGTCGCGGGAGGGGTCGATCTGCTGCTGATCGAGACGATGATGGACCTGAGGGAGGCGAAGGCCGCCGTGATGGCGGCCAGGGACGTCTGCCCGGGAGTGGCGTTCGTCGTCAGCTTCACCTTCGACCAGAAGGGGCGCACCGTGACCGGCACTCCGCCGGAGGTGGCGGCGCGCTGGGCCGCGATGGTCGGAGCGGCGGGGGTCGGTGCCAATTGCGGAGTGGGTCCTGAAGCCTACGTGCCGGTCGCGCGAGTCCTGAGCGAGCATGCCGACATCCCTGTCTTCGTGTACGCGAACGCCGGGCTGCCGGGAGAGGGCGAGTACTGCTCACCGACGGCCTTCGCGGAGTGGGGGAGAAAGCTGGCCGAGGCTGGCGCCTCGGTCGTGGGAGGCTGCTGCGGCTCCACCCCGGAGCACGTCTCGGCCCTGGTCACCGCTTTGCGCGGGGTCGGGCGCAGAGGGCCCTCGCGCTCCGGAGGCACCCCTCTGGCGAGCCGGAGCCATCTCGTCCTCGCGGGCAGAGGTCACCCCTTCTGCATAATAGGCGAGAGGATCAACGTGTCGCGAAAGTCGCCCCTGAGGGACGAGGTGGGGCGATCGGTCTGGACGACCCTTAGGGAGGAGGCCCGCCTCCAGTCCGAGGCGGGGGCTCACGTGATAGACGTGAACGTCGGCCTGCCCGGGCTGGACCAGCAGGCTGCGATGAGGGCGGCGGTGGCGGCTGCCGGTCAGTCGACCCGGCTTCCGCTGTCGATAGACAGCGACAGCCCTTCCGTGTTGGAGGCCGGGCTTTCAGTGGCGACCGGCATCCCCCTGCTCAACTCGTTCACGGCCAGAGAGGAAGTCCTGCTGCCGGGGCTGGCCCTGGCCGCCAGACACGGAGCCTCCGTCATAGTGCTGCCCATAGACGAGTACGGCCTGCCCGAGAGCTTCAAGGCTCGGAGGTCGGTCATACGAAAGATCCTGCGGACCGCCGACTCCGTCGGCTTCCCCCGCGAGGGCCTGCTGGTGGACGGGCTGGCGCTGGCGGCGGGCGCCGACCAGGGCGCGCCGCGCGTCACCCTCTCCGCACTGTCCTACCTGGCCGACGAGGGGGTGACGTCCGTGCTGGGGGTCAGCAACGTCTCGCACGGCATGCCTGCACGCTCCCTTCTCAACAGGACGTTCACCGCCATGGCCATCTCCGCGGGCCTGGACGTAGCCATACTGAATCCGCTCGACACCTCGATGATGGAGACGGTCGCCGCCTCCGAGCTCCTGGCGGGGCGAGACAGAGAGGGGCGCAGGTTCATCGCTTCCTCCGCCTCGTTCGCCTCGTTCGCCTCTCCCCCTGCCGAGGCCGGGAGGGAGAGTGCGGGCGCGAAGATACCCGCCGCGGAGGACGATCTCCAGGTCGAGCCGAGTTTCGAGCCACTGGCCCTGTCGATACTGCGCGGGGACGAACAGCAGGCGGAGGGGTGCGCCAGGGCCATGCTCGACGCGGGGACCGCACCCATAGACATGGTGAACAGGGGCGTGATCCCGGCGCTGGAGGAGGTCGGGAGGCGCTACGACAGGGGGGACTTCTTCCTTCCCCAGCTGATGGCCTCGGCCGCGTCGGCGCAGCGGGCCTGCGACCTGGCGATGGAGCTGGTGGAGAGCGCGGGGGGCGCGGCGTCCAGGGGCAGGATCCTCCTTGCGACGGTGGAGGGCGACCTTCACGACCTGGGAAAAAACGTGGTCGGGACAGTGCTCAGGAGCCACGGCTTTACGGTGGCGGACCTCGGCAAGGACGTGCCCTCCTCCAGGATAGTCGAGGAGGCGGAGAGGGGCGGGTTCGACATAGTGGGCTTGTCCGCCCTGATGACCTCCACGATGAACAGGATGGGCGAGGCCACCGCCGAGCTGGCGCGCCGCCTTCCCAAGGTCCTCGTCATCGTCGGAGGGGCCTCCGTCAGCGAGTCGTTCGCCCGCTCGATAGGCGCCCACGGCTACGCGCCGGACGCGGTGAGCGCGGTCAGGCTGGTGGAATCCCTGCTGTCGGGCAGGGGGAGAGATTAGGGGGAGGTCCGCCCGTGCACATACACGAGATCCTGCGTCAAAGAAGACCGTCCATCTCCTTCGAGATATTCCCGCCCAAGCCGGAGTATCCGATCGAGACCATATACACGACTATCGCGGAGCTGAAGCCCCTCGCCCCGGACTTCATCAGCGTCACCTACGGTGCCGGCGGCAGCAGCAGGGAGCGCACGGTGGAGATTGCATCCGCGGCGCAGAACAGGTGGGGCCTGGTCTCGCTGGCCCACCTCACGTGCATGGGGTCCACCCCGGCGGAGGTGGAGGAAATCCTCGAGGAGCTGGAGCAGGAGGGGGTTCGCAACGTCCTGGCGATGAGGGGCGACCCGCGCCCCGAGGGGGGCGCGAGCCACTTCCTGCACGCCTCGGACCTCATCAGGCACATCAGGAGGGGGCACTTCAGCGACTTCTCGCTGGGCGCGGCCTCTTATCCGGAGGGTCACCCCGAGTGCCCCTCCCTGGAGGAGGACCTGGTCCACCTGAAGGAGAAGGTGGACGCCGGGGCGGACTTCCTGGTCACCCAGCTCTTCTTCGACAACGAAATCTTCTTCCGCTTCGTCGACACGGTGCGGGCGGCAGGGATCGAAGTCCCGGTCCTCGCCGGCGTCATGCCGGTGCTGAACTCGCGCCAGATCGGCAGGATCGTGTCACTGTGCGGCGCCTCCATCCCGCCCCGCTTCGCGCGCATCATGTCCCGGTACGAGCACTCGCCCGACGCGTTAGCCGAGGCGGGGATGGCCTACGCTACCGAGCAGATCATCGACCTGCTCTCCTGGGGGGCCGACGGGGTCCATCTCTACACAATGAACCGCCCGGACGTGGCCAGGCGCATCATGGAGGGGCTCTCCACCGTCCGCAGGGCGCTGAACGGGTCGGAGGGTGTCTGATCCCTACCCTCCCAGGTAGGCCCTGCGGATCTCCGGGTCCTCGGCAAGCTCCGGCCCGGGGCCGCTTTTCACGAACCTGCCCGCGTCCAGTATGTACCCGCGGTCCGCGATCTCAAGCGCGCGGGCCGCGTTTTGCTCCACCAGCAGCACGGTCACGCCCTCGCTCCTGATCCTGAGTATCGTATCCATCAGGGCGTCGACCAGTATGGGCGCAAGGCCCAGGGAGGGCTCGTCCAGCAGCAGCAGCCTCGGCCTGCTCATCAGGGCGCGGGAGATGGCCAGCATCTGCTGCTCGCCGCCGGAGAGGGTCCCTGAGCGCTGGGAAAGTCTCTGTTTCAGGACCGGGAACAGCTGGAAGCAGCGCTCCCTGTCCTGTCTCGTTCCTTCGTCGTCCCCTCTGAGATACGCCCCCATGACGAGGTTCTCCTCCACCGACAGGTCGGAGAACAGGCGTCGCCGCTCCGGCACGAGGGCCAGACCGCGGGCCACGACGTCGTGAGGCCTCGACGGCAACGGCGACCCGAATAGCTGAACCGCCCCGCCGGAGCGCTCCTTCACGCCCGAAAGAGCCCACATGATGGTGGATTTGCCCGCGCCGTTCGACCCTACGATGGCGACCAACTCCCCCTCCGCCACCGCGAACGATACTCCCTGCACGGCATGGACCGCGCCGTAGTGCACGTTAAGGTTCTCGACGTCCAGTGCGTTCATCGTTTCCTCCCCGCCCCGAGGTATGCCGCCACGACCTCGCCGTTCGCCCTCACCTGGTCCGGTGTGCCGGACGCCAGCAGGGAGCCGAAATTCATCACCACGATGGGCGAGCAGACGTTCATCACCAGGTCCATGTGGTGCTCGATGAGTAGCATGGTGATGCCGAACCGCTCGCGGATCTCCGAGATCAGGTCGGCCAACATTTTTGTCTCCCCCGGGTTCATGCCCGCCGCGGGCTCGTCCAGCAGCAGCAGCGACGGCTCGGTCGCGAGGGCGCGCGCTATCTCCAGCTTCCTCTGGAGGCCGTAGGGGAGGGTCCCGGCCGCTGCTAGAGCGTACCTCTCCAGCCCCAGAGTCATCAACAGCGAGCGCGCCCGTTCCTTGAGCTCCCGCTCAAGCCTCCGCACGGAGGGGAGACCCAGCATGGCTCCGACGAAGCTGCACTTCACCCTCTGAAGCAGCGGCGTCAGCACGTTCTCCAGACATGTGCGGCGGTTGAACAGGCGGATATTCTGGAAAGTCCTGGCGATCCCCAGCCTCACGATCGCGTCGGGCCGTCTGCCGCCTATCTCCTCCCCCCTGAACAGAACCGAGCCCGAGGACGGCCTGTACAGGCCCGTGACCAGGTTGAACACGGTGGTCTTGCCGGCACCGTTCGGCCCGATGATGCCGGTGATCGAGCCCTCCGCCACGTCGAAGGAGAGAGTGTCGACCGCCCGTATGCCGCCGAAGTCCCTGGTGAGGCCGCGAGCCGAGAGCAGGGGCTGTCCTTCGTTCATGAGCGCCTCTCCTCCTTCCCGCCGGTCCCTCTCCGGAACAGGGACGACAGCTCGGAGTAGCCCAGGAGCCCCTGCGGCCGGAAGACCATTATCAGCACCAGCAACAGCCCGTAGGCCACCAGGCGCCACATCTGCGCCACCCTCAGCGCCTCGGGCAGGGCGATGAAGACGAAGGAGGCGACCAGCGGCCCGGAGATGCTGCCCATGCCGCCTGCGATCACCGCCGCCAGCAGCTGGGTGGACTGAACCAGGGTGAACATCTGGGGCTGGATGAAGGAGAGAAAGTGGGCCAGTAGCCCGCCGGACAGGCCGCAGTAGACCGCGCTCACCACCAGCGACAACAGCCGCGTGCGGAAGAGCCTGACCCCTGCGGTCTCGGCCGCTACCGGGTCCTCTCGGATCGCTATGCAGGCAACCCCCCAGCGCGACCTGAGAAAGTTCTTTGCGACGAATACCCCCCCCGCGAGGCAGGCCGCCACGATCGGCAGGGTCGTGAAGCTGTCGATGCCGGGCAGGCCGCGCGCTCCGTTGGTGATATCCAGGTTCTCCAGCAGCACGCGCAGGGCCTCGCCGAAGCCGAGCACCGCTATGGCGAAGTAGTCGCTGCGCAGCTTCGCCCTGAGGGTGGGCGCGCCAATTATAAGGCTGACGGCTCCCGCCGCCGCCGCCCCGGCCGCTAGGGCTAGGTAGTAGTTCACGAAGTAGTAGTAGGTCAGGATGGCCGACGTGTAGGCCCCGACGGCGACGAACGCCGCGTGCCCGAGCGAGAACAGGCCGGTGAACCCGGTGAATATGGACAGACCCAGCACAGCGACCATGTTTATCCCGCCGAGTATCACAATGGAGAGAATATAATCCATCGTCAGACCTTCTCCTCTCCGCCGCGTCCGAACAGGCCCTCCGGCCGCATCACCAGGAAGGCTACCAGCAGGGTGAAGCTGAAGACATCCCGCAGCACGCTGGAAACGTAGGTAGAGACGAAGGTCTCGACAACCCCGAGTATCAGCCCTCCGGCCAGCGCGCCCGGCAGACTGCCGAGCCCCCCTATGACCGCGGCTATGTAGGCCTTGTTGGTGACCCACCCCATGGTCGGGTAGACCAGGTACTTGATCCCCAGGAAGACCCCGGCCACACCGGCGAAACCGCCGGCCAGCAGGAAGACTACGGCTATGAGCCTGTCCAGGTCCACCCCCATCAGGGAGCACATCGTCATGTCGGACACACCGGCCCGTATGGCTATCCCGGTGCGGGTGCGCCCCACGAACAGGTGCAGCCCCCAGATGGCCAGCAGCGAGAAGACGAACGCGCCCGTGTCCAGCAGACTGACGCTGCTCCCCCACAGGCTTATCACCTGCCTGCCGAAGAACTCCGGGAAGGCGTAGAAGCGCGAGCCGATGGTGGCGTAGACCATATTCTCGAGGAAGACCGAGCACCCCATCGCGCTTATCATGAGGTAGAGGGAGGGGGCCTTTCTTCTCCTCAGGCTGGAGTAGGCCAGGCGCTCGTTCAGCACGGCTATGATCCCCGCGCCGGCCACGCTCCCGGCCAGCACCAGGCCGAGCCCGAGGTTGAGCTTCGTGGCGAGCGCCAGCCCGACGTAGGCGCCGAGCATTATCACCGCGCCGTGAGCGAAGTTGCTGAAGTTAAGCACGCTGAAGACGAGCGAGTAGCCCACGGCCATGAGGGAGTAGATGCCCCCTATGGAGAGGCCTGTTATCAAGGTTTGAAGGAACAATGCGGCTCACGCTTTCTTTTTCGGGGGCGGGGAGATCAGGCCCCGCCCCCTGTGTTTTGTCTAATCCTCGACGGATACGTACTTCTTGACGAACTTGAACGCGGCGTTTGCCACGTCCACCTGCTGGATCACCGCGGGCTTGTCGAGCGGGTTGTGGTCCGCCGGGTCCACCGTTAGCACTCCGCTGGTCACCTTGAGGTCCTTGATGGTCGCAAGGGCCTCGGCCAGGGGCTCGCCGCCCGCGCCGCCGCTCCTGTCGAGGGCGTCGACGATCATGAGAAGCGCGTCCTGGGCCATGACCGGGTTGGGAAGCACCGGGTCCTCTCCGAAGGCCGCCTTGTACTCCGCTACGAACTCCTGTATGTCAGGGTCGGCCAGGTCGGTCAGGTTGACGAAGTACCCGCCGTCGATAGCGCTGCCGCCGAGCTCTATGAGATCGGGGCTGCCCCAGTTGTCAGTGCCCAGCAGGACGGCCTCGATGCCGAGGTCGCGCGCCTGCTTGGCGGCCATCGCGGCCTCCTTCTGGCTGGTGGGTATGAATATGACGTCGGGCCCCAGCTCCTTGATCTTGCCGAGCTGGGCGCGATAGTCGAGCTCCTCTGTCCTGAAGGCCTCCTTCGCAACTACCTCGCCTCCCTTTGCGACGAAGGCCTCCTCGAAGTAGCGCGCGAGCCACTGGCCGTAGTCGGAGCCTACGTCGTAGAGGATGGCCCCCTTCTTCGCTCCGAGGTCCGTTATGGCGAACCGGGCGGCCACCGTGCCCTGGAAGGGGTCGATGAAGCAGGGACGGAAGGCGTACGGACGGACCTTGTCGGTGCGCTGGTCTATGGTGACGTACGGGTTGGTCGCGGTGGTCACCACCATCGGGATTTCAGCCCTCTCGAACACCGGCGCGGAGGCTATCGCGTTGCCGCTCTGAGCCGGACCTATCACCGCCACCACCCCGTCGGACACCAGGCGCCTGGCCACGTTGACCGACTCCACCCCGTCGTTTCGGTTGTCGTACCGGACGAACTCGACCCGCTTTCCAAGGATCCCGCCCGAGGCGTTGATCCTGTCCGCGAGCATGTCGAGCGCCCTCGCCTCCGACTGTCCCCACATAGAGGCGCCTCCGGTCAGTGAGACCGAGTGACCTATCCTCACGACCTCCTCGCCGGCGGCGGACCCCGCCGCGCCGAGCAACGCCAGCGCGCAAAGCAGCAGTACAACTCTTCTCATATCTGTTCCTTCCCCCTTTTTTTTATGGTCGCTTGCTTCTTGCCCCCGAAAACGGGGCCGAAGCCTCCCGCGGCCCGGCGCGCCCGGGCCGCGCTACTCCAGGTGTCCCGGTATGACCTCGCCGCGAACCAGGTCCTCGTAGCTCTGGCGGGGCACTATCACGTCGGCCCGGCCCTCGCTTGCCAGGACCACCGCCGGTCGCGGCAGCCGGTTGTAGTTGCTCGCCATGGAGAAGGTGTAGGCGCCCGTGTTGAGCACTGCGACGATGTCTCCCCTCGACAGCGGCGGGGTCCTCATCCCCTCCACCAGGATATCGCCCGACTCGCAGCACTTGCCCGCCAGTGTCACGACCTCCGTAGCCTCCTCTTTCATACTGCCGGCCGCCACCGCGCGGTACTTGGCCCCGTAGAGGGACGGCCTGGGATTGTCGCTCATGCCTCCGTCCACCGCAACGTAGGTCAGACCACCGTCCAGCCTCTTGACCGTCTGCACCGAGTAGAGGGTCACGCCAGCCTCGGAGACGATCCATCGCCCAGGCTCTATCACCACGCGAGGGCGCTCCATCCCGAGATCGAGGCACCGGTCCGACAGTCGCGCCATCATGGCGTCCGTGAACTCCTCGATCCTCGGCGTCCGCCCCTCCTGGGTGAAGTCGACCCCGAAGCCGCCCCCCATGTTCAGCTCCTCCGTCACCAGCCCCAAGTCCCGCCTGAACTCCGCCATGGCCCCCGTCAGAATATCGACGGACATCACGTGGGAGTCCTTCTCGAAAATCTGCGACCCTATGTGAAAGTGGAATCCCTTGAGCCGGACGCGGGACGACCCCATCGCGCGGCGGACGGCTTCCCTGAGGGAATCGCCCGCCACCGGAAAGCCAAACTTCGACCCCGTGTGCCCGGTGACAATATACCTGTGGGTATGCGGATCCACCCCGGGGGAGACCCTCAGCAGCACGGACGCCGTCCTTCCCGACGAGGATGCCACTTCTTCCAGCGTCTCCAGCTCGGACAGGCTGTCCACCACGATTCGGCCAACTCCGCTGGCCAGCGCGAGGGCCAGCTCCTCGCCGGTTTTTCCGTTGCCGTGCAGCAGGGCCCTGTCCAGGGGAAAGCCCGCGGCTGAGGCGGTGAACAGCTCGCCGCCAGAGACCAGGTCCAACCCGAGCCCCTCGGACTGAACTATCCTGCACATCGCCAGGGTGAGAAACGCCTTCCCCGCGTACACCGCGGAGGCGTTCTCCCACCTGTCGATGAAGGTTTCCCTCAGCTCACCGCACCTGCGCCTGATCGCGCCCTCGGAGAGGACATAAAGAGGCGTGCCGAAGCGCCCCGCAAGTTCGACCGAGTCCCACCCCTCGAGGACCAAACGACCTTTCTCGTTCACAGCCAACCAGTCACCCATATCCTGCGCCTCTCTCCCTCGCGCTGTGTCTGTAAAAAAATGGCCCGCCCCACTGAAGGGACGAGCCATATGTCTCGCGGTACCACCCTGCTTGGGCGCGCCCCCGCGCCCCGCTCAAGCCCTGTGACGGGAGCCTCCCGTGGGCGTACTGCCGGCCGTGCAGGCCGTTTCAGCCCCCGCTCCGCGGTCTTTGCGCCCTTCGTCACTGCCGGGGGAGCCTCTCAGCCCTCGGACCCCCTTCTCTGGCGGCAGCGTATTACTAGGACAGTCCGCTTCATCGCGTTTACTCAACCACATTTGGCGGCATTATAGCCAGTAAGCATTGAAACGTCAACCGCCCGATTTTTTCAGTCGTGCCTTTCACTCCTCCCGCTTGGCATGACCGCGTCAAGCAGGATGGACGCGATCCGGGACGGATCCCCCACGTGCGCGGCCGCGCCGAGGCGAACCGCCTCCCCCGGCATCCCCCACACCACCGAGCTCTCCCGGTCCTGGGCGAATGTGACGGCGCCGAGGGCTCGCAGCTGCCCCAGCTCCACCGCGCCGTCGCTGCCCATGCCCGAGAACAGGATGGCCGCCGCCCTGCCCCCGTGGACCGCCGCCACACTCCTGAAGAGCCACGAGGCGGACGGGCGGACCAGGTGCTCCGGAGGATCGTCCGAAAGGGTCAACAGCCCCCCGGTGCCCAGCCCCATGTGAAGGCCCTCCGGGGCCACGTAGACCAGGCCTCCCTCCGGCCTCTCCCCCTCGCGGGCCATGACCACCCGAAGCCGGGCGGCCCTTCCCAGCCAGTCGACCAGGCCCGGTGTAAAGCCCTTCGCGATGTGCTGCACCACCAGGATGGGGCGGGGGAAGTGCTCCGGCAGGGGGGCCAGGAACTCAGCCAGCGCCTGGGGCCCCCCGGTAGACGCCCCCACCGCGACGATCGAGATTCGGCCGCCGTCGGCTGCAGGCGGAGTGCGCCCCCCTGCCGGGTTGACGTAGTCCGCTCGTTCGCCCGACCTGGTCGCGTTCCCCCCTCTGCGCCTGAGGCGGTTCACCCTGGAGGCTGCCGCCTCTTTGACCACCCTCAGCAGCTCCCTGGAGTAGTCGTCGCTCCCTGCGACCGTCCCGGGCGGCTTGCCCAGTATCGCCACCGCTCCCGCACCCATGGCCTCGAACGTCTTCTCCACCTCCACCGGGTCCCAGCACGAGCTCACCATGACCACTGGAAGGGGACGGTCAGACTCCATTATCGTCCGCGTGGTCTCGAATCCGTCCATGCCGGTCATGTGGATGTCCATGGTGACGACATCCACCTCCCTCCCGGCCAGGAACTCCAGTGCGGCCTCTCCGCTGTCCACGCTCCCCGCGACATGCAGTTCGGGGTCGCTCTCCAGGATTCGCCAGAGTAGCCTGCGCAATACCGGAGAATCATCGACGACAAGCACGTTGATCACGAGGAAGGACGACCTCCCCTCTACAAAAGCCGATGCAGCGCCTCCAACAGGGCCTCCCCGTCGAAGCCGCTCTTCACTAAGTAGGCGTCCGCACCGGCCTCCGCCCCTCTCTCCCTGTCCTCCTCGGACTCCAGCGACGTCACGAGCAGCACGGGCAGGGCGGCGGTGGCCGGCTCCGACCGTATCCTCCGCGTCAGCTCAAGCCCGTTCATGCGGGGCATCTCGACATCGGCGACCACGGCGTCCACCTCGCCGCCGGTGAGGAACTCCCAGGCCTCCTGTCCGTCGACCGCCACCCCGACGTCGTACCCGGCGGCGGTGAGCATGCTTCGGAGGAGTGTGCGCGAGGTTATCGAATCCTCGACCACGAGGATCCTTCGACGCCTCGCGCCCTCGTCGAGGGCACCCGACGGTCGCCCGGCATCGCCCCTTCTGAGCGACCGCACCAGGTCGGCGGAGTTCAGGACCGGCACCACCTCGCCCGTGCCGAGTACCGTCGCCCCGGCCACGTTGCGCACCCTCGCCAGCAGGCTGCCGAGGGATTTCATCAGCATCTCCCGCTCGTCAAGCACCCTGTCCACGCGGAACGCGCAGACCAGGCCGCCGGCCTCCACCACCACATAGGGCAGCCTGCCGCCCTCCGCCACATCATCCCGCGCGGGCATCTCGAGGACGTCGCCAAGGCCTGCGAGCGCCACAGGCACCCCGTCTACCAGGATGCTCTCGGACCGCCCTGTCCGCCTGACCTCCGACCTGTCCACCCTGCCCACCCTCTCTATGTTGGTTGACGGGATGACGAACAGCCGGCCCCGCTCCTCCACGAGGACCCCTCGAAGGGTTGCCAGCGCAAGGGGCAGGTTGAGACGGAAGGTCGACCCCGCGCCACTCTCCGATTCTATGCTCAACCTGCCCCCCAGCCCCTCGACCCCCTCGCGGAGTATGGCCATGCCCAGGCCTCGCCCCGAGATCTCGGTCACGGCCGAGCTGGTGGAGAATCCAGAGCGAAATATGAGCTCGAGGGCGGACGAATCGTCCAGGTTCTCCGCCTCAACCTGAGACATCGCCCCGGATTCGACCGCCTTTTTGCGCAGTTTCGCGGCGTCGATCCCGCGTCCGTCGTCCGACACCAGCAGCTCCATCCTGCCGCCCGCCACCTGGGAGGCGGATATCGTCAGCCTGCCCGACGGGGCCTTGCCTGCCGCCAGCCGCTCCTCCGGCCGCTCAAGCCCGTGGTCGACGCAGTTGCGCACCAAGTGGACGAGCGGGTCCTTCAGCCCCTCCAGCACACGCTTGTCGACCTCGGTCTCGCCCCCCAGCAGTACGACCTCCACCTCTTTGCCCAAGTCGCGGGAGAGATCGCGGACGATCTTGGGAAACGCGGACAGGAGCGATGAAAGCGGCAGCATGGCCGCGGTCCTTGCGTCCTCGATGAGATCGTCCGCCAGCCCCACTGCCATGCGGTGATCGGCGCGGAGGGAGTTCTCCAGCCTTCGCAGCCTCTCGCGCATCCTGCCCAGGGCCCTCCTGCCGGAGCGCATGAACCCCTCGAGCCCGGCCCGCGACCCCGCTCCTCCCCCCTCCCTCCTCAGGGAGGCGATGGCGGAGTCCCACTCCCTCTCCAGCTCCGACTCCAGGTTCAGCAGCTCCTGGGCGTCGCCTATGCGTACGGCAAGCGCGATGTTCATCGCGATCAGCTCCTGGGCCTTCAAAAGAAGGGAGTCGAGCTTCGAGGAGGAGATGCGCACCGTCTCGTGCGCCTGCGTCCGCAGGTCCGCGCTCGGAGCCCGGTCTCCGCCCGGCGAGCCGGCCTTGATCGCGGGGGCTGGGCTTGCGAACGTTGCCGGGTCGGCGGCTCCCACGAGCAGCCCCTCTATCTCGCGGACAAGCGGGGCCGTGGCGCCCGCGTCCTCGCCCTCCCCCGAGTCGACCATGCCCGCCAGGGTGTCCGTGGCTCGCTGGAGCAGGTCGTAGCCGTCGGCACCTAGCTTCAGCGACCCTTTTTTTATGCGCGAGAAGACGCTCTCCATCACCTGGCAAGCGGAGGATATCGCGGGGAGTTCCACGGCCTGGGCCGCTCCCTTGAGGCTGTGGGCGGCCCTGAACAGCTCCTCGACAGGCTCCTCCGCATCCCCACGGTTCCTCTCGAGGTCGAGCAGGCTCGACACCATGGTGTGCAGGTACTCGCCCGCCTCTTCGACGAAATCCTGTCTAAGTTCTTCCAGAAACTCCCTGTCCGTCAGGCTCATGAGGCTCGCTGCTGGTTCTCCCGCTTCACAGGCGATATCGCTCGACGAGCTGGGAGAGGTTCCGCCCCATCTCCCTCAGGTCAACGGACGCCGACTCGAGGTCTTTCATCATGGCGACGTTCTGTTCGCCCGCTGTCCTGATGCTCTCCATAGCCTGCGCCACCTGATCCATTCCCGACAACAGTTCGTTGTTGGCGGCCGCTATCTGGGCCGCGGACTGTGCCGACTGCACGAACCTGGCGGTCAGGTTCTGGATGGATTCCTTCGAGGGGACCGCGTCCACCGCCCACTGCTCCACGGCCTTCGAACCCTGCTCTATCACCATGACGGAGGCGCTGGTGGCCTTTCTTATGTCGCGAAGAATCCTCTGCACCTCCTTCGCCGACTGCTTCGACTGTTCGGCGAGGCTCTTTATCTCCCGGGCCACTACCGAGAATCCGCGCCCCTGCTCTCCCGCCTTCGCCGCCTCGACCGCCGCGTTGATGGCCAGCAGATTCGACTGCTCGGCGAGATCCTCGACCGTGCCTGTTATCTCGCCGACCTCCTGACTCTGCTCGTTCAGCTGCATAATGGTCTCGGCGATGGAGTTCATCCGTTCACTGACCAGTTTCATACCGCTGAAGAGCGAATCCTCGGCCCCTCTGCCCCGCTTCATCACCTGGAGGCCCTGCTGCGCGCTCTCGGCCACCTCCTTCGTCTTCTTGCTGGTGATCTCGGCGGTGGTGCGCACCTCCTCCATAGCGGCGGAGGTCTCGACTACCGCCGCCCCGGACTCCTCCGCCGCCGCCGTTACGGACGACACGGACTCCGATATCCTGTAGGTCGCGCCTGCGAGCGCGGTGGCCATATCCTTCATGGAGGAGATCTGATCGCGCAGGCTCGAGGTAAGCTCCTGGACCGCCTTCGCCAGCGTTCCCAGCTCGTCCGGCCTGGCCAGCAGATCCACCGGGATGTCGGCGCGCAGGTCGCCCTCCGTGAGACGGGACAGAAACGAGACGGTTTGCGACAGCGGCCTGACTATGCCCCTGGATATCCCGGCGGTGATGGCGATGGCTGCAAAGACCCCCAGGAACATGGTCATGTATGAGAGCATCCCGGCCCTCTCGGCCTCCCTGCGCGCCCCCTCGACGACGAGCGCAGTGTTCTTGTCGTTGTTGCCGGTCAGCCTCACGAAGGTGCTCCCCATTGCGTCGGAGACCGTCATGACCCTCTCGGCCAGCACGCTGTACTCCTGGAAGAGCGCCGCCTTGCGCTCCTCCGTGACGGCCTTGGTTATCTCGTCCAGGAGCCTGTCCATCTCTGCGTTGACCTGACGCCACGACTTGTACTGGACCTCGAGTATCCCGAGGAGTTGCCTCCCCTCCTCGGATTGCCTGGGGTACGAGAGCAGCGCGCTCCAATGTTCGTCTATGCTCCCCCAGGCGTCCCTGCGCCTCGCCAGAATCCTCCGAATGGCCTCGTCGCGGTTCGGGCGCCCCTCCGCCCGAAGGGCATCCAGAGTATCCGCCGTGATGACCATGCGCTGGTAGTTCAGCCCGGCGAGCGAGCGAAGGTCCGAGAACCGGTCCCCTGCGACATACCCCATCGTGTCCGACAGGCGGTTTATTCCGACGACTCCGATAAGCCCCAGTATCAGCGCGATCAGCACCACCGTCCCGAAGCCCATCGCCAGCTTTCCGCCGATGCTCGCCTTGCTTGCTTTATTCTCGTTTGCCATGACGACGTCCCCTTCCCCCCGTCTACACTCTATCGTCCACCACCAGCGATTCATCGCTGAGAATCCGCTCTCCGTCCAGAATGACGGTGCCCCCCGCCTCCACTCCCATCACGTACACTCCGCGCTCGCCCGCCATGGACGGAATCGGCGGGTGAATGTCGCGAGGAGAGAGACAGCGAATCCCCTCTAGCGAGTCGGCCAATATCCCCGCCTCCGCGTTTCCGGAGCGGAGGACGACGACCCTGCGGTCGGGCGAGCTCCCCGCATCGCCCAACCCTAGCAGGCTCTTGAGGTCCAACACGGCAACGACACGCCCGCGCAGGTCGACAATCCCGGCGATGTGGGGCGGCGTGCAGGGCACGGGCGTCGGAGCCCCGGGGCGCATAACCTCGCCCACCAGCGCTGACGCCACCGCATAGAGCTCGTCGCCCAGCCGAAATTCGAGCGCCTCCAACTGCTCCCCGGAATCGTTCTCCGAGGACTCCGTCGAGAGCCTCCTGGCCCTCTCCCGGAGGATCTCGTCCATGCGCTCGTGCGTCATGGCATCGTACTCCCCGTCAACCACGCGTATCATCTCCCGGCTCAGCCCTGTTCGCACAGGCTCCTCATGCTCCGCGCGGCGAGCAACAGCTCCTCCGCCGCGAGATCGCCATTCAGTCGACGCGAGAGCAGCTCCTCCGCGTTGCGGAAGTGTCTTCTCGCCTCGTCCTTCCGTCCACGTCTCAGCGCCAGGCCCCCCAGGGCGTAGTGCGCCATCGCGAGACCGGGGTCGAGGTACAACGCCCTCCTGAGGGAAGAGGCGGCGGACTCCTCGTCGCCGAGCTCGGAGGCGATAAGGCCCAGGAGGCAGCGGGGCTCGGCCGCTCTGCCGTCGATCTTCACGGCCCTCTCGGCCCACTCGAGCGCCTCGGAATGCCTGCCCCTGTCCGCGAGCTCGCGGGCCACCCGTAGACACTCCTCCAGAGACACTGCGCCCGCCTCTTCGGCGGGGGGCGGCGTATACTCGTCCGGGGGTAGATTCGCCCCGTCGAGCTCCATCTCAATACCCGTCCAGCTATCCAAGAGGTCGGACCCGAGCGGTTCTTCCGCCCCTTCTTCAAGGATAACGCCGTGGAAGGGGCGGGTCTCCTCCATCGCCCCGCGTTCACACGGTGCGTCCTTCCTGTATATCGTGCTCCCCTCGCGGAATACCGGAGTGAACAGGGAGGACAGCACGGTGTATGACTCGCACGGGGCGAGCACGAGCCAACCCCCGAGGGGGAGCATGGCGTGAAATCGGCGGACTGCCTCGACGATTCGCTCGGGCGCGAAGTAGATGAGGACGTTCCTGCAGAAGATGACGTCCGGGGGGAGCCCGTCCCCCCACAGCCGCCACCTGTCGTCCGCCAGGTTGAGGTGCGAGAAGGACACTCCCCTGCGATAGAGGGGTCTTACGGCACCGTCCCCCTCGGGCGTCCTCTCGAAGAAGAGGTCCATGTCCGCAGGATCGACGCCCCTGAACGACCATGCGCGGTAGATCCCCCTGCGCGCCCTCTCCAGGAATCCGTGATTGACATCAGTGCCGAGGATCGAGACTTCGCGCCCTGCTGCGCCGCCCAGGGCTCGGCTCGCCATCATCGACAGGGTGTAGGGCTCCTCCCCGGTGCTGCACCCGGCGCACCATATGCGCAACCTCCCGGGCCCCGACCCACGGGCGAAAGGCGCCAGCACCAGCTCCTGAAAGGTCTCAAGGGTCCTTGGCTCCCTGAAAAAGTAGGTCTCCCCCACTGTTATCAGCTCGGCAAACGCGGGGACGGCGCTCTCGGACAATCCGTCCCGGACGAGGGATCCCAGGAGCTCGAGGGGATCGCGCCGCTCAGAGGCGGCCATAGCCAGCACAACCCTCCACAGGTCGACAGGGTTTCTCCCCGACAATACCATTCCAAGACGACTCTCCACGAGGGCCGCAAGACGGGCCAGCCCTGGAGCCGCCTCCCCTGGCAATGCCCGGGAGCCCTCCTTTGTCACCCGGCTTCTCCTCCCGTCACCAGGCCGCCGATGATGCTCAACTCCTCCTCGGTGATGGAAAAAAGAGCGGAGGCCGAGGGCACGCACAGGACTCCGCCGTCACCGCCGGCGACCCCGGCGAAGAACTCGTCGAAGATGTCCTCCGCGACGTCCGGCGGGGACACCCTCTCCGGCGAGAGAGCTGTCACCCCGTCCACGTCGTCCACAAGGAGGGCGAAGAGCCTGGCATCTCCGCCGTTCCGCGTCTGCGCGCGGACGAAGAGAAGGCGGTCGCTCGGCAGTATCCTCCGCTGCGGCAGGCCGAACCGCGCCCGCAGGTCGACGACCGGCACGGGAACGCCCGCGCAGCTTATTACGCCGCGCAGGGACTCTGGAGCGCCCGGCGCGACCGTCACCTCGACCGCAGCGTGCACGCGCTCCACGTCGACCGCGGGCAGGGCGTAACGCCTGTCGCCCACGGTGAAGACAAGGAATTGTGTCTCGTTCAGCCCTGTCACCTCCGGCAAAATCCTCCCGGTCCGCGGACGACGCCTGTGCGCCTGTCCGCCGCCGGCCAACAGAATTATACCAGTCTTCGCCGATTGGACGAGGGCAACCTTGACAGGTAAAAACGGGACGTGTATGCTCGCGGATAAAGGGCAGGCTATGTCGGTGCAAGGGTTTTCAAATCAATCCATACTGGAGGAAAATAACGATGAAAAAATTATTGTTTGCGCTTCTCGCTTTGCTGGTGGCAGTTACCGCGTGCCAGGCCAACGTGATGGCCAAGGACGTGCTGCTCGTCGGCACGGAGAGCACCTATCCCCCCTATGAATTCAGGGACGAGAACAACGACCTCAAGGGGTTCGACATCGCCATGACCGAGGCGATAGCGGAGAAGATGGGGAAGAAGGTCGAGTGGGTGGACATGCCGTTCGACAGCCTCATCCCCTCCCTGCTCGCCAAGAAGATCGACCTCATCGCCGCCGGGCTCAGCGCCACCGAGGAGCGGGCCAAGAGAGTCGCGTTCTCCGACAATTACGAGGTGTCAATCAGCGCGTTCATCACTGCCTACGACAACGACGCCATCAAGGCGCTGGAGGACATGAAGGGGAAGATCGCCGCGGTGCAGCTCGGCACCGTCCAGGAGAACTACCTGTACACCCTGGAGGATGTCCAGGTCAAGTCGTTCCAGAAGTTCGACGACTGCGTGCGCGAGGTCATACTCGGCCGCGTGGACGCCACGCTGATGGACACCCCCGTGGCGAAGAGCTACGTGGAGCACAAGGACTTCCAGGGGAAGATCAAGATCGCCCTCGAGCAGGAGATCACCGGATCGGGCAAGGCCATAGCCCTGAACCTCGGCGAGCCCGAGCTGCTGGAGGCGGTCAACAAAGCACTGGCCGAGCTTCAGGCGAGCGGAGAGCTTGACGCGATGAAGGCCGAGTGGTTCAAGTAGCGGATACACTCCTCGAGAGGAGGCCTCCCGCCGGGAGGCCTCCTTTTTTATTCACCCGGCTGAGCCGAGCGGTAGGGAGCGGGCGCCTCGTAGTAGGTCTTCGGCCTGCCCGGGCGGCCATCCTGGACCCCGGCGCTCCGCACCACCAGCCCCCGCTCGGCGAGGTACTCCAGGTACCTGTGAGCCGTCACGTACGCCAGGCCGCATGCGGCTGCGACCTCCTCGCAATCCTTGGGGGAGGTGAAGAGCTTCATCCTCTCGAGCACCCTGCGCATCGTGTCCTTGCTGACGCCCTTCTTGCGCTCGTCCCAGTTCAACTGCTCGCGGTGGGAGAACAGCTTCTCGTGAAGGCGTATCCTCGCGGTGAAGTCGGCCAACCGAATGGGCTTCGTGATGAAGTCGTCCGCACCGGCGAGCATGAGCTGCGAGGCCAGATCCCCTCCGTCCTCGACGGTGAGCGCGATCAGGACGAGCTTCGACGACAACTCCCTGGCCCTCTTGATCAGGTGCAGGCCGTTCATCACCGGCATGTGGTAGTCAACGAGCAGAATGTCCACTTCGTCGAGCTTGACCCAGTCCAGGCACTCCTCGGGGACGTTCGTGGTCAGCATGCGCCACCCCTCGGTGGACGCCATGGCCTCCAGGGTGTAGAGGATAGCCCTGTCGTCGTCTATTGCTCCGATGTGTAGGGGCATCTTTCAAACCATCCTTTCGGCGAATAATCTTTAAACGGACGGGCTGACGTCGGCTCTCTTAAGCTCAACGGTCACCCTGGCGCCGGTCTCAAGGTCCTCGATCCTGAAGGCGCCCCGGTGGTTCTCCACGACCATTGTAACGTATTTGAGCCCAAGACCGGTGGAGCCCCACCCCGAGCCCTGCCGCCAGTCTCCGGCGGCGGACGCCCCGGATCCCTTTGGCCTCGTGGCCTCGAAGCCCGGTCCCTCGTCGCTCACCGACAATTGGACCCAGTCGCTCGCGCCCTCGGCGCGCAGCTCTATGTGCGCGCCCCCGGCGATCAGGTTCGCCCTGTGAGCGTTGTCAAGCAGATTGACGATGGCGCGCGACATCCTGACGACGTTGACCGCCACCCGCTCGCGGAGGACTTCGTCGTCCGCGGCGAGGGCCACCGTCTCCCTCCATGGGAACGGACTCACCTGGCTGAATACGTACTGAACCAGGTCTTCGACCGGGATGGATCGGCGGAAGTCCTCATGCAGGATCTCCGATATCATCTCCTCCATCGTCCGCCCGGCGTCCACTATGACCGCGCCGTACCTGCGGGAGCTCTCCGGGTTCTTGCCGGAGGCTATGATATCCGCGAGTCCTATCATTGTGGTGAGAGGCCTCTTCAGGTCGTGGACCAGCTGCTGCATCTCCGCCAGGCAGCGGCTTCGAAGGCCCTCCTCGCGCAGCTGGGCCATTTTAACATCCCTGTCGCGCAGCAGGGCGAGGTCCTGCAGGCGCGCCCCGTAGCTCACCAGTAGCTCCGTGGTGATGAAGCCCGCCAGGAACAGGCCGACGAAGACGGCGCCGAACGCCCTGTTCAGCAGGTACTCCCGGTCCATGAGCAGCGCCGCGGTCTTGACCGCGGCGGACAGCTCCCCCCACCCCGCGCCCCAGGAGGTCAGCGCCGGGATCACGTCCAGCCATTGAAACGAGAGGACAAGGAGCGCCAGGGCTATGGACTTGTACCCCCACCCCTCGATATCCCTGGTGAGGTACCTCAGCACCAGCACGCTGACCACGCTCAGCACGGCCGGAAAGCCGAAGTGCAGACGAGCAGCCCCCTCTCCCATCACGGCGGTCAGCAGGTAGGTTGCAGGGATCGCGATAACGGGCACCAGCCATGACAGGAAGCGGAGCGAGCGCCTCGTCGCGCCCAGCCCGCTGCCCACGAGGAACCATCCGAGGTACAGGGCGACAGCCCTGGCCGCGTTCAGCAGGACGAGCGAGGACGCCGCCGCAAGAAGGTCGCCCCCGTCCATCGTGTCGGGCAGGGTCTCGAGTATGGCCAGCACAGGCCTGGCGGAAAGGTTTTGCGCGAGCGGCCACAGGCCGAGAAAGAACAGGCCGGCCATGAGAAACCTCTCGGAGGTTGCGGCGTCCGGTTCGGCCGCGAGGCCTGTGCCCGGACCATCATCCAGAGAGTCGGCCAGGTGCCCGTCGCACAGGGCGCAGCGCGTATCGCCTGGCATGTTCACTCGTCCCTCCTCCATCTCGAGAACCACCCCAGGTACAGGGCGAACAGCAGCAGTCCGACAGCGCTCGCCCACTCACCGCCGGAGAATCGCGGCCGGGGTGCTCCGTCGTAGGGTATGCCGGAGCGGAGAGCAAGCGAGCGCAGGTCGAGGAAGTGCAGGACCGGCACTCCCGACGCAAGCAGGTTCCGAAAGACCCCGCGTCCGAGGGCGTCCGCTTCAAGATCCGCCTCGCTATAGAGCCCCCCGCCGGGTGGGACAACCTCGCCTGGCCCGAAGGTGGTGTGAGATCCTCCCACCACCATCGCAAGCACGGGCCTGCGCGACAACGCCAGCTCGCTCTTCAGTCCGATCATCTCGCCGAGATCCCGCACCTTCAACAGTGGGACTCCGTCGGCGGCCGCGGCTGAGGTCAGCAGATCCAGGCCCTCGGGAGACATGTCGCGACCCAGCTCGCTCCCTCCGCCAAGCGTGTAGTAATTCGGCCTTGAGGATATGTACCCGCCCTCTCTGAGCAATCTCCCCATCGCTGGCCACGGCATCTCGGGCATGTTGGCGCCCCAGGTGGACGACCCCAGGGACTGGATCCAGAACAAGTCCAGTCCGTACCGCTCCGCCGCCGCCACGAGGGAGAAGACCAGCCCCGGGAAGGAGGAGGATGCCAGCAGCACCACGGAGTCGCCGGGGACAAGGCCCGATCGGCGGAATTGCCTCAATGCCCAGACACCCCACAGAGGATCGGCCGCGGTGCGCTTGGCCTCAAGCGGCCCGAGCGTCGTCGTGACAGGGCTCCACTCCACTCCGATCAGGCCGGTGCGGTGCGGGTCCGTCCTGTCGAAGTCGAAATCCGGATGGGCCTCGCGGATGCCCGACCGGTCGCGCCATGCCGCCAGCATCCCTTGGCCCGCGCGGATCCT
>Ga0255346_1002202_pt1 | contig 25311 bp, 17 predicted proteins | sample wastewater_treat_FD_194410 | JGI IMG/M metagenome (GOLD analysis project Ga0255346, IMG submission 194410) | Wastewater microbial communities from Lulu Island WWTP, Vancouver, Canada - plant22 | ecosystem: Engineered > WWTP > Wastewater > Unclassified | place: Canada: Vancouver, British Columbia...
CGGGCCAGCTTGACAATGAAGCTCGGTTTGGCGTCCACAAAATGCGGATCTTCCGTGGGCCGCGCCAGCACGGTGATCGCAACCTCCCGGCCGCCGATAGCCTGCGCCAGCGCGGCCAGATCAGCGGTGGTCGCCACAACGTTGAGTTTGGCGTGTGCCATCGTCGCCGCCAGCAGCAGCACGCTCCCCGTGACCGCACGCAACCGAAGCAGGTGCGACCCGCCGGGGATACCCGCTCTGCGTTTGGCCGGTTTCATTGGTGGATCGTCTTCCCGAAATTCAGATTGGGAACCGGGGATGCGATGGCCGGATCGCCTCTCATCGGCGATGTTTGCTTGGTGATTGTTGCCATTCATACCCGCGCTAAAAACGATGCGCCCCATGCGCGCCCAGCAGGAGCTCCCACTGCAACCATAACGAATGATCCGCGCCGAAGTCCGCGCGGTCATCGTAATTATATTGCAGCCGGATTTTCGAGTATTCACTCGGATACCAAGTCAGGTTGGGCGAGAGCCGCCAGCGTTGGCGCCGGAGCGGGTCGCGCCCCCACGGGGCGCCGTCGGCGTCGGTCAACCCCAGTTTTTCATACTTCCCGCGTTCGCCGGTCACCGCGTCATACCGCAGTCCCGCGACCCAGCCTTTGCGGAATCCATAGAGCAGTTGCGCATAAAATCCGTAATCTGTGACCGTCTCGCGGCCCAACCGGGCGGGGGTCAGCGGCGCGGTGAATACTTGGGGCTGGGCTTCGTCCGCCCAGTCAAACGCGCCCAGTCCGTACCGACGCACCAGACCCTCGGTTTGGAACGAGACAAAAGGAAAACCGCCGTGCGCGTTGGCCGGCTTCCATTTCCAGTAACCATCCAATCCGTAAATTTGGGTGGTGGTGTCTCCGCGCCCGCCGCTGGCATTCGGCCCCCAAGCGGCGCTGGCGCCCAAGAGCACGGTTTGGGTTTCCGTCACATCGAACGACACCGCATACCGCGGCGTCCACAACAAATCCCCCAGGCCCCGTATGCCACGGTCATTGTCCGCGTGCCGGTAGCCCAGCGGCAACGCCGTGGAATCGCCATGCCCGCCGTGGTGATGATGTCCGCCGCCGCGAAACCCGGCGGCACCCGCGCCGTGACTGTTTTGCACGGCGAGAAATAGTTCCGAGTAAAACGGCGTTGGCATCAGCCACGAGACCCGGGCCCCGGGATTCCGCAACCCATCCGGACCGAGGAAACGCGCCGTCACCAGCGGCGCGTCCACAAACGCCCATTGATGCGGGTGCTGCCCATTCAACCGGCCGAAATCCGTCAGAAACTGGCCCGCGCGCAATTGGAAATTCCCCGGCAACGCCATCGTTTCCAGCCAGGCCTCCTCCAACTCGACAAACGACTCCCCTTCCCCATCAATCGCAAAGTTGAGATTGGCGCTGCCGCGGAAATACGGATCCACCGCCCCTTCGAATTCCACTTCCACCCCCTGCACCGTGAATCCGCGCCGGTTTGGATCGTGCCCGCCCAATTGCGTCCCGCCTTCAATATCCCGCGCGGTGGAGCCGCCCACCGCAAACGTCCCGACCAATCCAATATCCATATACGCCCCGCCTTGTCCGATCCGGATGGGATCCGTGGGCGACCACCCGCGCCGTCCCGCACCGGACTCTTCGGGAGCTTCCGCCGCCGGGGGAGACTCAGCTTTGACCGGCGGCGCCGGCTGGCGGGCTTGCAATCGCTCCACCTGCTGTTGCAAGGCTTCGATCTGCTGCCGCTGTTCGCGCATCACCCGCTCAAAGTTTTCCTGCAACTCCCGCAACTGCCGTTGCAATTGCTCCACCTCCCCGGCGCCCTGGGCTGTCGCCGCCATCACCCCTCCAATACAGAGCATGCCCAGCCATCGCATTAAACTTAATCTCATAGAAATCATCCCAAACTTGTTTTCCCGGCGGCCCTTTCCAGCGCGCCCGGATTTTCAGATCACCAACTCTGCCGGAGATTCGTCCGGCCCAACGCAAGATAAACGGAAAGCAGATCAGGCCGCCGGCGGGCCCCGGGTCGGCGCGGCCAAGGTTCCCCAATCGCGGAACGGCCAACCCATTTCCCGTGAAGACTCACCCACCCGCCAGACTACCGCAGACAATGGCGACAACGAATCCGCCAAGACGACGTGCCCGTGCATCAGCAGGCAGAGCGCGCAGTGGGGATGATGCGTCCGGTCATGCGCGTGTCCCTCGCGGGATTGGGCGTACAGCCAGTGCAGCAGGATCGCGCCAAAAACCACCAGCAACCACACGGCCAAGGCGCGCGGGAAACAGCGGCGTCTAACAGCAATTGACGGCACGCCGGCGAAGTAAACCATCCCGCCAGATCAAAGCAAGCCGGCAAGGGAACTGCGGGGCGATCGGTAAGGTGGACCCAGGCGCCGGATCATAACGTCCATCCTCGCCGCCAATCCAAATTCGTTGAACGATAGGAACCCTTCGAGTTTTCGTCCGCGAAAATTCCGCCGGGAAGAAGAGCCTTAATCCGTCTCCATGATTAAGACGGCCAAGCGCAGGGAACGCGGGCCATCGTGATCAAACTGGCCGTTGTCAGTCGGGTAATTCACCACTCCGTCGAAAGGCGGCCGGCCGATCCACATGGTGGAGGATCCCCCACCGTCGAGTTCGAGGGCGTCGCGGCAGCCCATGAACAACATCAATTCCGCCATCTCCTGCAAGGTCATGCCCTCCGCAATGCCCGGAAAACGGCCGGCCACCGTCACCAGCACCGCGATCCGATGATTGGTGATGCCGATGGCGGTACGCGGATTTCGATTGAAGGTCAAGTCATGCAAACCACTGTGCGAGAGGTACGCCCCGCGCGTCGTGGCCGGCACCACCAACGGATGGACCGCACCGGCCCGCACCAATTGGCTGCCGCCCGCCATGGCCTGCACCATGCCCGGCCAGTTCGTCGGCCAACGCGCGCCCACTTCCCAACCTTCCGCGCCGCGCGAGGCAAAGTGCCACTCCCCGGCGGCGTCAATTCCCACGGCATTGCGCCCATGCGCTTCGTAGAGTTCGTGGAAATCGGGATCGTTGACGAAAGGCCAGACAATCCCGCGAAAAATCATGATGCCGTAACCCACTTCGGAAAACGTGCGGGCGGTGCCGAACCCGCCGTTGATAGCCGCGACCGCGCCGGCATGTTCGGCCAGCACCGGCACGGTAACGCGGGAAAGCCCCCAGACATCCATCGCGGTCAGTTCGAGACGCAAGCCGGGGTGGTCGAGGTCGAGCGCCAGCACGTTCACCACCTGTGGACTGCCCAACAAATTGGTCAACTGCCGTTCGTAATACACGAGTCCGGCGCGGACCTCCTGCGGCTGCCAGCCGGTGGCTTCGAGGGTGGCGAGCCGCGGTCGCGACGGTCCCGGCGCGGGATAATGCAATCGGAAAAACCGCTGCTGGCCATCGAGGGGCACGGTCAGCCGCCATTGGCCGTTGGTGCGCTCTAGCGGCAAGGGCAGCGGCTGCCATTCCTGCAAATCGAGGGAGACCTGTGGCACCAACCCATCGGTGTAGGCTTCGGGCCAACTGAGCCGGAGATTCTGACCGTCGCGTTCGGTGGTCAGGCAGGCATCGCCGACCGGCGCGGGTTGCGTTGGCGTCACTGCGTCAAAGCGGGTGCCGAGACGCAACTCATCGAAATCCGTGGAGTAACGCCCAGCCACGCTCAACTGGTCAAAGGCGACCGGTGCAAAATCCCATTCAATGATCGGCGCGGGCAGCGCCTTTTCATGAACCAGATTGTGCGGGTTGAGCCAAACCGCGAGCCGGGCGGGATCGCCAGGCGTTGGCGGATATGCCAACCGGGCCAGGAACAAGGTCGGGACGTCCATGGGCAATCCCAAGTCGGCCGATGGCGCACCACCGCCACTGTTCAACACCTGCACTCCCCATTGCCCGGAGGAGACGGGGGTGACGTTGCCGAGACGGATGGCGTTGCCGTCGGCGTTGGCGAGTTCCACGAAGGCGTAGCGTGAGGTGCCGGCCAGCCCGTGGGCTTGCGCCAGAAAACTCATCCACAGCGTGTTTCCGCATCCGCCCACAGGGGACGCCAGGCGCCGGACTTCGCGCGAATGGTTGCCGAAGGCCGTGCGCAGTTGGTGTCCCCGGGTGACCAGATGGTTGCCGAATCCGTCACTGTAGGCCAGCGGGGCCAGGCGCGCGCCAAGCGAATTTCCGTAAGTGACCCCCGCACCGTAATCTCCGGGACCAACTGGGATGCCGGAAAAGTAATTTCCGGTGGTGGTCCACGGACCGGCGAAACCCACCCCGCCATTTAATCCATCTATGCCCTCGCCCGGAATGGCGGCGCTGACAAACCCCTGCCGGCGCTCGTAATTGAAGTCTTCATAAATCAGCAACTGCGCCAGACCCGGGATGGCGGCCAGCACCAAACACAACAAGATGAACCGGGCCCTGATGATCGGACCGGACCTGAAAGTGGGATTCATTGGGCCGTCGCTTTCAGCACCGCGAAGACAGGCCGGTGATCCGAAGTTACGGCATCGTCCAGCACGTACGTCTGGATGATCCGCCACCGGCTTGCGGGACGGGCGAAGATGTAATCAATGCGAATCCTCGGCTGATCAGCCTTGAACGTCGCGGCGGAGTTCACCGCCCCGACATCCCGCCAGTGAGGCAACAGACGTTGCAATTCCTCCGATTCCGGGGTTGCGTTGAAGTCGCCGGTGAGGATGGCCAGGGTGTCCGGACTCTGGGTTTGCAACCATTGATTGATGAATTCAATTTGGGCGAGGCGATCGGCGGGACTGACGCCGTGACTGAGGTGGGTGCTCAGGAACATCAAATCGGGAATTCCAGAAGGCGGCTGCACACGGTTGATTTGCAAAATCCGGGCGCCGAATTCGGGGCTCCCCGGCAAGGGCAACACTTCATTGGTCAACGGCCATTTCGAAAGCACCGCCTGCCCAAACTCGCCGCCCTGATAATCCCGGCACTTGCCGAAATAGTATGTCATCCCCGTCAACCGCGCGAGCTCCGCCACTTGATCTACACCTGCGGAGCGGCGCGTGGCCCGGTCAATTTCCAAAACGGCCACCAAATCCGGTTGCACCGACTTGATCACCCGGGCGGTGCGCTCCAGATCAATGCGGCCGTCCATCCCGCGCCCGTGACGAATGTTGTAACACAACACCCGCACCTGCCCGACTTTGGCCGATGGGGATGCGCATCCGGACAAAATGAGGGCCGCCCCGAGCAGAAACGCGGCGCGGAAAATTGATTTTATGTCACCCATCCAAAACCGCGGTCCCCATCGCGTGAACGGCCCCATCAAAGAGCGGGTGGGGCGACGAAAACTACGGGCCGGTGGCGATGCGTGCTGACGCGTCATGGTGGGCTCGTGTCCGACTTAATTACCCGGATTGGCAAAAATGATCAAACTCGCGCCTACCGGGCGTTCGGTGCCGGGCCGGCCTTTGACGCCGACGGGGCGATTGAGCAGCCGGGGTATCGGATCGGCAATTGCCAGCGTGGTGGAGCCGCCCCCGTCCCAATTCACGGCTTCAACCACTCCCTCTTTGATCAGAAGATCAGCCAGTTCGGGACAGGTGACACCGAGGCTGTGGCCGGGATTACGCCCGTCCACCACCACAATGACGAGAAACCCGGGGCCGTAGCCGATCCCGGTCCGGGGATGCGGTTCGTCGTTCTTGGGATAGGAAGTTATGTCCATGGTGTTGGTGCCGGAGCGCACAAGGCGGTGCGATCCACTGATGGCATTGTAAAAGTGCCCGGAAATATCGTCATCGGGGAGTTCCGGATAATTGCTCAAATACCGGCCCAGAAGCCCCAAGGCCACCTCCCACGTCTGGCGATGCTCCATATCGGTGAGCACGGAGCGGTAGCGGTCATTGGGAATCACCTCCTGCTTGTCGAGGATGGAGGGAACATTGTCTTTGGAAAGGTTGAAAGCCGGGAACGGAATGGCGATGTCTTCCCAGGCCGAATAGAGTTCGCCTTCGCTGGCGGCAATCCCCTCAATGTAACAGTGGGGCGGGTAGATGCCGGTCTTGGGGCTGAAGGTGAAGAAGGCGCCGTTGACCGCCAGGCAGGCGGCGGCGTCCCGCGCTTTTTCCTTGGCGAGCGAATCCCGCACCGTGGTCAGCCGGCTCTCCCCGGGCCGTGATGATTCTGTGACCTTGAACCGGATTCCCGGCGCCCGGAGATCCACCCGGACCACGTGGACATCAATCTGCCGGGGCTCGGTCAGTCTTTCATGCCGCAGGGTAATGCCCTGGAACGGTTTCGTGGTTTCAGCGACCGCCACCGCATTCGCGGCCAAGACCAGCACGACAGTGCCGGTCATTAGGAAAATTTTCGAGTAATGCTTCATACAATCCTTGAGTTCCTTAAACCGCAAAACGCTTTTGAAACTGCCGACCGCCTTCAATGATTCCGGTACCCCCGGCGCCACGGATTGCCGACGATGCGCCCGCGCAAAATTTCCAAGCAGTTAACCGAAGTGGGGCAACGATGAAAAGCAAAAGAGCCGGCATGCGGCGAGTGGTCACATCTCATTTCAACCAAATGATGGGACGAGGGTGGGCAGGTGACAATTCGGAAAAATTTTTCAATTTTCAAACTGACTGTCTTGACGCCGAAAAATTATGCGCTTAGGGTGGGCAAGGTTTTAATGAATTTACCCAGTTGATACTCATGAAAATCCACACAAATTACTTCTGCAAGTATCGCCTCTTACTCGCCGTCCTGCCCTGCCTGGCCTTGGCGGTGGATCGCGCGGCGGCCGAGTTGATCGCGTATGAACCGTTCGATTACGGCCGGGTGCAATGGTACGCCTCCGACAGTGTGCTGGGCGAAGGCATTGCCGGTTTGGCGGGCGGCATCGGTTGGGCCGGGGCGTGGACTTCACGGGGGTCCAAGAACGCGGGTATTCCGGTTTATCCCGACGATTATCCGGCGGGTAGTCGGGTGGCGCCACTGGTGTACACGGATGGATTTGGCCATACCTTGCAAACGTCAGGCAGTCAAATTCGGACGGCGTTCGGCAATAATTCCTGGGACCAGCGGCTGTTGTCGGAGCCCATTGGTGAACTGGGCAGCACCATTTGGGTCAGTTTCCTAGCTCAATCCGATGGAATTGCCACGGCCAGCCCGCGGTACGCCTTTGTTGAGTTGGAAAACAGCGGGACCAGCAACCCGCTTTGGCTGGGGAAAGTAACCCCGAACACCACCGGCAACTGGGGGATTCAAATGCAAAATGCGCCCGTGACTTCGGCGGATTTTGGCGACGACGCCAAGATGGATTTGCAGACCTTTTTCGTGATGAAACTGGAGTTTCCCGACGCTGTGGATGGGCAGACCGGAGTTTCCGTCTGGCTGAATCCCCTCGATCTGACCGATGAAAGCGCGCTGTCCACTCCGGTCTTCTCAGGAACGATGCAATACTCGATCTGGGATCAAGTGGGCGTCAGGGGGCGGTACTCCACCGATTTTGATGAAATCCGGATCGGCACCTCCTTTGCCTCGGTTGCTCCGGTACCCGAGCCGGCGTCCGGTTTCTTGTTCGGGCTTTCGATGCTGGGCGGATTACTCTGGTGGCGGCGGCAACGGAGCCAATAGCAGGTCATTTTCATCCGGCTTTCCCCAATGGCGCAGCGACACACAGGCCCTGGCCGCAGCGGCGGCTGGCGGCGGAATTTGGCGTTCACTCTGATCGAGCTCTTGGTGGTCATCGCCATTATTGCCATCCTGGCAGCCATGCTTTTACCGGCACTGGGCAAAGCCAAGGAGCGGGCGAACCGCACGTCCTGTTTGAATAATCTCAAGCAACTGGGTTTGGGCAGCCAAATGTACGCCCACGACTTCCGCGGCCATTACACCGCACCCACTTGGCGCTTGCCCGTCAACAGCACCACCACGGATCGGGATTCCACCGATGACGATATGACTTGGCTGTGGCCGACTTACGTGTCCACTGTGCGCAGCTTCATCTGCCCTAGCGCACGCCATACCATCAATCCCAGCAACCTGGTGTACAAGCCGGATCTGACCATGGTTCCCCGCCACTTGGTGTTCATCGCCAAGAAACGCGGGGACGAAGGACACAGCTACGAGGTTTCCGGCAACATCCGGGGCATTAAGAAAACCGAAGCCTCGGTGGCGGGCTACGTCATCACCCACTATACACCGCGGATCGGAGAAAAGCCCGGCCCCACGGGAATCTTATTGATGTTGGATGGGGATGATGCCAACGGACCGACGGATTTGAACGACTACCCGGATTCGCCGGAAGACAACCACGGCGCGGCTGGGGCGAACATGAATTTTTGTGACGGACACGCCGAATGGGTGGCCCAAAAACGGTGGAATAATGTATTCAAATTTGGACTCGACGTCGCGCCTTAAACCCCGAGCCTTCAATGCGCTAAAACCCTCCAAAATCAAATGAAAATTGCATTGCACTTCCTCGCGATCCTCATCCTCACCGCCGGCGCTTTGCGGGCGGATACAGTGGCCTTTTGGGATTACAACACCCAGGGCGAGCCGGACAACGACGGCGCCACCGGGACGCTCCAGCCCAAGATCGGCACCGGCATGGCCAACGTCATTGGTCCCACCATTGCCTACCGGTTCCAAAACAGCACCAGTTCCGATCCGTGGATCTTCGACAACAGTTGTCTGCGCATCAGTTCGTTCCCGCCCGCCACCGAGCACAACAAGACCAGCGGACTGGAGTTGCAGTTCAGCACGGCGGGCTATGAAGACATTTCCTTGAGCTGGGAGCACAACAACAACTCGACCCCGAGCCGGTATTTGCGCATCCAGTACACGGCGGATGGCAGCGCCTGGGCCGATTACATTGTCCTGACTAATCTAACCCCCAGCGTCTGGTATTTTCACACGGTGGACCTGGCCGGCTTGCCGGAGGCCGACAACAATCCCAACTTTAGCGTGCGGATCGTGGCGGAATTTGAAGCCACCGCCATCGGCGAGGGGGATAACCAGCGCTACGTCGGCATCACGGCCAATTACGCCACCGCCGGCACGTTCTGGAGTGACATGGTCACGGTCAGTGGCAACCCCGTGAATCCAGCCAACACCCGGCCCAGCATCTCACCGATTCCCGACCAAATCGTGCGCGCCGGCAGTTCGCTGCCGCCGATTTCGTTCACCGTGGGCGATGCGGAAACACCCGCGGGGGATTTGTACGTATCCGGGGAATTTTCCAATCCGAATCTCATCCAGGATCTCACGTTTGGCGGCAGCGGGAGCAGCCGCACCGTGACTGTGGTACCCACCGGGGCCCTTGGGACGTCGCGCATTATCGTGCGGGTCACCGACGGTGGCGGTCGCTACACCGAGCGCATGTTTCTCGTGAACATCCTGCCGCTCAACACCCCGCCGACCATCTCCGCCTTCGCCGACCAAACCCTCCCCCCGGGCGCGACGGCAGACCTCAACTTCACGGTCGGCGATCTCGAATCCGCCCCCGAAGGAATCTCGGTCAGCGTACGGCCGGTCCAGCCGAATTTTCTCACCTTTGACGCCACCTTCACGGGGACCGGCGCGAACCGAACTTTGCATTTGACCCCCACCAGCGGGGGCATTGGCCGGCTGGCCGTGGTGGCGAGTGATGGCGAACTGGAGAGCGAAACCACGTTCATGATCCGGGCGGAGCGTTCCGAAATCGCCGCCTTCTGGGATTTTAACAGTCCCGTACCGGACAATGATGGAAGCACTGGCACCCTGTTCCCCAGCATCGGCACCGGCGAAGCCCAAATTATTGGCAGCAGCACCACTTACCGGTTCCAAGCCAGCGCCAATTCGGATCCAAACAAGGCCGACCAAAGCGCGCTGCGCACCGGTAATTATCCCGCCGTGGACGCCGACAACAAAACCAGCGGCGTGCAATACCAGTTTAGCACCGTGGGTTATCAACAGCCCGTGGTGATCTGGGAACATAACAACAACGTATCCGCCAGCCGGTTTTGGCGGATTCAATACACGACCAACGGAAGCGTTTGGACGGATCACGTGGTGTGCTCGAATGCCTGGGATGGGTGGTTGCTGTTTTCCGCCGATTTTGCCGGTTTACCGGGAGTGGATAACAATCCCAACTTTGGCTTCCGGATAGTGAGCGAATTTGAGAGGACCGCCACCGGAGCGGGGGTGGATGCCTACGTGGCCCGGGATTCGGATTATAGCTATGGCGGCTCCAGTGGGACCATGTGGATGGACATGGTTACGATCACCGCCGCGCCCTACGTCCCGGCCGTTGCTTTGGAAGCCACCTTGAAAGAGGGCAATCTCGAAATCTCCTGGCCGGCAAGCGCGGCGGGGCAACTCAAGGCCACGGCGGATCTCAACACACCGGAGTGGCAGCCAGTCGCGGAAACGCCGGTCGTAGTGGGGGAACGAAAAGTCGTTTCGCTTCCCGTCACCGGTGCCGCACGATTCTTCCGGCTTCAGGAATAAGGGCGTATTTGAAAACTCCTCAAGGCTGGCTCCGCGAGCCGGCCTGAGGGGCATCAGGGTGACATCCACGGCCGCTTCGTCCGTTGCGGCTGGAGATTCGTCATCACGATGGCTTCGCCGCCAGTCGCGCCCAACCCGCCGAAGTTTCGTGCGGTCACCCCATCGAGTTGGATTTGGGAAAGCAATACGGATGCATGGCTACGCGTCAACGGTCAGATCCGTTGTGTATCGCGTCCCCCGCTTGTCGGGATTCAGGCAAAGAGGACTCGAATATCGTTAACGAAATTTCTCAGCGATTTCTATCCCCGAGATGGTCAGACACTCCCCGGGTTGGGCCATTGTTTACCCTTAACTGACCACACCGTAATCTCCGGGCGGCGCGAGTTTCCCAGCCAGACATTTCATCGCCAATTGCCTCGCTGAAAAGCCAACAAGTTTGCCGTCCTCCGTTGATTGACCGAACTTCAAAAATTTTATCGAACGGTAACGTGACTCCCCCAACAGAGCATTTTTAACGGCTTCCGACCGGAACTTTGGGGGGAAGGGAGACAAAATTTTCACCCATTTGCGCTCGCCCGGAAAGCAATCTACATTCCGCCCATTGATGCCCCGTGGCGGGGCTGTGTGAATATTGCCAAATTCTAACAAACTGAATTACATACCATGTACTGCGTGTTTCTGTCTTCCCTTCGGGCCACGATTGCCCAAGTTTGGCGCGGGTGGTTGATCGCCGGCGCCGTCGCGGCCTGCTCCCCAACCCTCGCCCAAGCGGACGTTACCACCGAAATTTCACTTCAACGCGGACATGACTTCTACTTCGACTTCTACTCCGTTTCGTTGGGGCTCTCGGCCACAAATCCACCGCTGACTTTTCACTGGCTGGAATCGGCCAGTGGTCAGGTGTGGCGGCAATTCGGCGATACCAATGGTGCAAGCAATCCCCTCTTGAAAAACAATCTCAACGATATCATCCACGAATGCACGAATGGCCTCTGGAAATTGTATTTGAATCGCGGTCATTCCTCGGAACAACTTTATCAATTTGCCATGTCTATTAACAACCTCACCACGGAGATATTGGGTGAGGTGACGATTGATTTTCCGGCGGACGGCAGTACGGGAGTGACGACCACGCCAACGTTCCATTGGAGCGGCCCGAGCAACACCTTATCTTCCATCTATGCGTCCACCGCGCACCAGACGTCTGGCAACTTCTGGTCGGCCGATTTGCCCGGCACGGCCACCGAGTGGAGTCCGGGGGCATTAACCCCGGGGCCTAACTGGCTTTTGGTGCGTTATTCCCGTTTTGATTTCCCTGGAATCAGTTTCTCCACCCCAACGAACGCTTTGGGAGCGCCCATAAGCGACTGGACCGGCATTGGCGGGTTGTATAGTTACAAGATCTCAAACTTCAGTGTTGCGGGCGGTGGAATGGCGGCGCACAGCCTGAAAGCTCACTACACATTCGACGATAACGATTTTCTGGGACGGGATTCTTCTCCGAGCGAAAATCACATCATGGTTTCTTCGAGCTGGGGCCAACCCGTGCATGCTTACGTCGCCGATAACATCGCCGGTTCGGGCGCCATTGAGTTTTACGGCTATTCAACTCTGTGGCTGCCGACAAACCTGTTTCCGGTTCTGGCTGGCAGTTTTACCGTGTCGGCGTGGATAAAAACAACACAGACGTTTGGCGGAGACGATGATCCCGGTTTCGCGGGCGCTGGCGTCATCTGGGGCGACTTGCCCGGCGCGGCCGCGGATGTCGTGCCTCTGGCTTTGACTGGAACAAAAGCCGCCTTTTTCACCGGCGATCCAAACTCCTACTCGGGCAACACTTTGCATTCGAGCACGGATGTAGTAGGCACTGGCAGCTATGTTCATGTGGCAGTTACCCGCAACCAAATCACCGGCGAAAAGAAGATTTACGTCAACGGTGACTTTGAGGGGGCCAGCGTTGGTTACCTTGGCGCTCTGGATGCATTGACCGATTTGGGAGATTTGCAAATCGGCGGCGACTATTTACACGCGTATGTCGGTTTGTTGGATGATGTCCAAATTTATTCCGGTATCTTGAGTGCCTCGGAAATCGCCGCGCTCTACGACGCCCCTGGCTCGACCATTCCTGATGTCGGTGGTGATAGCGAACTGGCCGATGCCGTGGATCAACCGAGCCTCCTCTGGATCACCGGCGGAGACGCTCCATGGTTTCGACAAACCAACGAAACGCACGATGGCATGGATGCAGCGCAGAGCGGTGCCATCGGTCATGGCGAAGAGTCCTGGATTGAAACGACCGTGGAAGGGCCGGGTACACTGACCTTCTGGTGGAACGTGTCGAGTGACGATTCTGACAGCTACGACTACCTCGAATTGACAGTGGACGGCGACAGTGAAACGGAGCTCTCCGGTGAATCGGGCTGGGAATTTTACGAAGTCAATCTTTCGGCTGGCACGCATACATTGCGCTGGACCTATCACAAGGATGGCGACTTTACCGCGGGAGCCGACGCCGCCTGGCTTGATGAAGTGCAATTCATCCCGGAAATTGAAATGATCATGACGCTGCACATCGAGCGGTCGTCGGATCCAACCAATCCTGGTTTTTTCGCCTATCCCTCAATTACTTACGTCCAACCCGATCCGATTACTGCGCACGAGATTGTCTCACCTGGAAACACATTCACCACCCAAAGGGATGGCAGTGGTCAGGATTCGATTTCCTATTCCATCCAACCCACACTGGCGACACTCATCACGGCGTTGGAAGCTGGCGACTGGACGATTTACATCAACCGGGGCCATCCGTCCGAGCGACAATACAAATTCAACGTCAACGTTGACACGCTTGTGGAGTCCGATTTGCCGGCCGTGAATGTCACCTCGCCCACTGAATGGCAAACTGGGGTTTCCACGGATCACATCTTCACCTGGACCGGTCCCGGTAATTATGATTCGCTTTATCTTTGTTCGTACCTCTCCGACTCGAGGACAGTCAGTGGCGGGTTTACAAATCTCGCACATGATGTGGTGAGCAGTACCGTGCCGAATCCGCTGATGCCTGGCACCAACGCGGTCCATATTAATTTTACCCTGAATGATTTTTCGGGAGTGACCATCAGCGATCCGGAGGATATAATAACGTCCACGCCGTTCTCCTCTTGGTATGCTCAAGTCAGTTTGACCTCCAGTCAGATTCGCCGCTTCGTCGTTGGCGCTGTTGAACCGCCCGCAACGCCGGTCCAGATTCTGAATCCCTGGCACACGGGGACGAACTTCAGCCTCTCTTTGCTCACGCAGGCGGGGCGCACCCACACGGTGGAATCCCGCACCAATCTCACCACCGCTCCCTGGGTAAACGTCACCAACTTCATCGGCAACGGTGACACGATGCAACTTTTCCTGCCGACCGCGACCGCACCGGAAACCTACTATCGTGTTGCTACACAATAGTTGCACCCAAGTTCGATGGAGCTTCTGCACAGGTTGAAGGACGAGATAACAAGTGCAGCGATGGTGAGCGGTAATAGCAGACGAGCAAAGCGTGGTCGTGCAATGTCACCTTACTGCTCGAAACTAATCCGTGTTCTGTCTTTCCGACCTCGTGGATATCGGACGCTTTTTTGAGTAGTAAAGGTTTGCGTTGTGCTTCCGTTTATCATCCTCTAAAATTCACTTCTAGGCCACTCCTGTGTTGGAAGATACATTCAGTTTGGTATTTTCTGCCGTCACATGAGCGTTTGGCGCGCCTTTGACTCCGCACGATCTGTTGGCGTCAGGCATGTGAAACCGTGAAAACCGTCAATATCAGATTTATTGCCATGAATCGAATCTTGATTGCCGTCGTGGGCGCAGCACTCCTGCTGAACCTGGCCGCGACCGGGCAGGCCGCCGAGGCACGCATCCAATTGACGGCACTGCCCGCAACAATGCGCGCGACGCCAACCGGCCCGCTGGCAGGCACGTCCGCTGTGGAGATTGCCGGGGCGCGGGGCGAAACCGAATCGTTTCAAGTGGTAGTGACCGGCGTGGACGAAAAACTGGAAGGCGTTACGGCATCCCTCGACCCTTTGCGCCAAGCCGGGGGGCCGTCGCTGCCGGAAACCAGCCTGGAGCTTTTCCGGGTGGCATGGGTGCCGGTGCGCCATTCGTCGCCGCGAGCCACGGTTGCGCCCGGCTTGATTGCGGATGCGTTGATACCATTCAAAGATCCTTACACCGGTGAGCCGGTGCGCGAACCTCGTTGGTCCGATGCCAAGCCGGACGGGCCGCGTTTTGGCGCAACCGGTTTTGCCTTATGGCCGGAACACCATCAAGCGCTGTGGGTGGACGTGCGAATCCCGCGCGATGCCACTCCCGGTGTTTACGAGAGTGCGTTGCGGGTGACGGCGAAGAACGCCAGTGCCGTGAAGATTCCGGTGCGACTGACCGTCTGGAACTTCACTTTGCCGGAGGGACCGACCCACGAAAATCATTTCGGCGGTTTTGGCCGGTTGCGGGCTTATCACCGCTTGGAAAACGATCCCGAAAAATACATCCGCTTGGAGGAACGCTACATCGCGATGCTGGCGGCGCATCGGTTGAATCCGCCGCTTCCCGCCTGGCTTTGGCCGGAACCGGCCGCCGACGGAACGGTCATTTTCGATACTGCGGCCGACCAGAAATTCTCCGAGTTCGTAGCGCGCTATCAGGTAACTGATTTCCCCGGGCCGCGCGGGTATCCGTTGCGCCGGTTCATCCGCAGTCACGGGTGCGAATGCCTCATCGTGGCGCCGTCGAAGATTCCCCGCGCACCGGGCGACCGCGTGAAGACCGACCGCCGGGATGCGGCTCCACTGGCGCGGTTGTTCCGTGCGGGAGAACTCACGGGCATCTACGCGCCCGACCCGCAGGACGAGGCGGTGCGGGACTTGATCCGGGCGCGTTACCAGGTGCAGCGGCAACAGCATCGGGCCCGGCAGCAGCGCAAGATGTTTTTGCTGCGGCAAAATATCCGCTACGCCAGGATCAAGCCGTGGACGCAGAAGCATCGGCACTATCTGGCGACGGTGAAGTTGCCGTATCCGGAGCAACCATGGGGGTTTCAAGAGCTGGTCCACGGGATCACGGAGGCGGGCGAACGCTTGGAACGGGATGAGCAGCAGATCGGGCGCGTGGGGGAAGGGTGGCGCTGGCAGCCGGGGGTCAAAGCGTTGATGAGTCGGCGCGGGGTGGCGGAGTTGACGGGGGCGACGCTGGTGGCGGAGTTGGGCGATCTCCATCGGTTTGAGAGTGCGCCGGCGTTGATGAGTTACCTGGGGTTGTGCCCGAGCGAACACACCCGTGGGACGACGCGAAAGCAAGGCGGGATCACCAAGCTGGGCCACGGGATGGCGCGCAAGACGATGATCGAAGCGGCGTGGAACAACAGCCGCGCCCCGCGCATGAGCCGCACGGTGCTGGCGCGGCAAGCCGGGTTGCCCAAAGCGGTGACGGAAGCGGCGTGGAACGCACAAACGCGATTGCATTCACGCTACAAACACCTGACGGGCGTGGGAAAGAAGAAGTCGCAAGTGGGCGGCGGCGGCGTTGGGGCGGGAACTGGCGGGGTTCGTGGGGGCGATTGGAAGGATGGGCCAACCGCGCGCGCTGACGCGTGAAGGGAAGCAGACCGCCTGAGGACGGGAACCAAGACCAAGATCGCTTTGAATAAAAAGACCCAGAATGAAAACCAGCGCCTGGCAGACTTGATCGTGCCGGAGACCGGGCCCCGGTCAGGCGAAACGCTGGAGGGTCGTTTGCGGCGGCAACCCATCCGATCCTCGTGCCTAGACTAAGCAAACCGCCGCGTCGGACCGGGTTCGGTTGATAACTTCGCGTGCCGCGCGAGCGGTGCGCGAGTGGACTCGCGTATCTCAGCCTTGATAACCGCAGGAAGCCCAGCGTTCCTGTCTCCGACCCGATCCAGAAGACGGTGAAGAAAATGCCGGCAGGAAAAGAATGAAAATTTCCGGAGCGCAGACGCACTGTGCGCTTGACAGTTTTAAGCCATATCAACGTCAGAACTGAGCGACAACCGCCCCGCTGTGATAACGCCCGTGACCCTCGACCACCAGAGCGCGTCGCCGAAGCCTGCGACTCTCGAACTGCGAAGCGGGGCGGCTGTTCGCTCCAGTGACCTTGTTCGCATTCACTTCATCCTTTCCTGATTAACAGCCGTGCGCGCCGCCCAGTAAAATCACTCGGTCAACTTCTGACCGGGCTTCGGATAGCCCTTGGGCTGCTCGGTATTCTCATCAACGGTCTGCTTGCCCGGCATCAGCACATAAAGGTGCATATTCGTTTGGAGAAGCACGGTGAAGGCGACGGAGCTGAAACCAAAGAGGCTGCCGTGCGCCTCGCGGTATTTCGGATCCACGTGAAACGCCGAGATATCTGAGAACCGGAATTGTTGCTTGTTCTCTGTCTTGACGAGAATGCCGCCCGAACCGTGCGGGAGGCGACTGAATCGGCTAGGAGCAACTTCAATCTCCTTTCCTGACTGCATACTAGAAACCCAAACCTTGGAGGGCGTTCCGTTCCTGAAGTTCACAGCCATGTTTGTCCGGCAACCGCTCCCCAACGCAAACAGGGTGACACAACACAACACGGTCAAGTTGCGCTTGTTCATGTTCAGTGGGTTTCTTGCTGGCCAGGCTGAATATAGTGCCTGGGGTGGTAGTGTCTGAATGGCCACGGAACGAGAACTCCGGTGAAGCCTCTCCAAATGCTCCCTGAGGTGCCGCTGACGAAGGCGCTCTGGCCACTGTTCGAATCGCAGGCGAACACAAGGCCGAGTCCCATTTTGTATGGCAGGTTGAGCGTGGCATACTCCACAAGTGCATCGCCCCTTCTGCTCGCCAGGAACTGAGTGTTTCCGTGGCCCCAAAAATACAAACCGTGAAGTTCCTTCGCTGCATCTTTTGAAACCAGAAGGGCCTGCAATGCCATGTTGTTCTCCGCTTGGTGGCGATGTTCATCAACGTTGAATCCGCGTCGTCCGAGATACCTGACGCTTGAGTTCCACCGAACCCACCATCGGCCGACGCCTCCCAGGTCGCCCGCCCAATAGGCAACAACAGTGTTCGGGATTTCGAACTTGTCGCACGTGGTCAACCCTTGATTCGCCGACGTTGGCATCGCTGTTCCGCTTACGGGCGTCAGCCAGTTCCGATACTCGGCCGGGTTCAACCCTATGAGACCAGCCAAGTCCGCAACAGTGTCGCCCGCTTCCGGTTCAGCCGGGGCTTTTCCACCGCCCTGTCGGTCCACCTTCCACCGCAATCCGAGGAGGTCGATGTACCAAATCGCATCGTTGCCGACGAAGACGTAAAGATTCTCCCCGCCGACTCGTTCGGTTTCCGTGCTGATGGCATCGTCGTCTGCTCCGGCTTGTGTTACGGGCGTGACGCTACCGCTCACCAACGCGAAGCCGGGCTCCCCGATGGGGTCACGGCTGAGCCAGCGGCCCTGTCCGGGCATGTAGTACGCAAACGCGTTGGTTGCCAGCGTGGCAAACAACAAACCGATCATCATTCTTTTCATTTCAGTTTTTTCCTTTCACGTTGTTCAAGTAGACCTTGAGGAACTTCGAGTCCGGAAACGAGCGTAGGGCAAGGCCGTACGCCTGCGCCGCCTCTGGAAACCGCTGATTCTCCTCCAGACATGCTGCCCGAATCTGCGCGAACACACCCAACTCTTCAGCTGGCGAAAGACTCTTGAGGTATTTCTCGGTCCTCATCTCATCTTCGGTGAATGGATGCGGCCAGCCGCGGTAATACGAGTCCGGTTTGCTGTCCACGCCCTCAATCGCGGTCTCGATGTTGAATCGCTCGCTACCGTCCTCCCATCGGCAAAACAGATGCCCCTTGCAAGCCGCCAGATAAAGCGGATACCCACAGCGCCGGCCAACCGCAACCATGAGCACCGGGAGCGAAGCGCAGCTTCCTTTTCGTTTTTCTGTGAAGCCGTGCAAAAACAGGTCGGCCGAATCGCGGAAGAAGCGCGTGCTGCGGATGTCCGCCATGACGCCGGACGTCACAAGCTCCTTGTTGTAGTCGCCTCCCAAATCCTGCTTGAGCGTGAGCGCCAAATTCACTGCTTTGAACTTCGCGAGGGAGTTGTCGTAGCGGGCCGGATTCTGATGAAACTGCGACAGGTACTTGCGCTCAGCTTGCCTGACCACCTCCGCCCACTGGTTCAGCACCGTCAGGCACTGTCTCACGTCGAGACCCTCCGCGCCCGGCAACCCGTCGGCACAAAGCAAGTTCATTCGGGCAATTTCCACCTTTGCCAACTCCGCCTCCGGCATGGCCATCAACTCGGCGTAAGAGGACGGGCCACTTCGATGCGCCGTGGACGGCGACTGTTTCAGAAGCACGAAGGCGCCGCCACCTATGGCGGCAACCGCAACCGCCAGCGCGACGAATCTTTTGAGCGCGTGCGATTTTATTGCGAACAGTTAAGTGAGCGACAGTTGCCTTGGGGTGTTTGTCGCCATATCATGGCGGGCGTAAAATAACCGATGGGCAAGATGCTGTCAACCCGTGAGTTCGCAAAACCACCCGAATTTTTTGTCGCCTAGCAAGGCGCTAACGCGACAGCGCCCGTTGGGGCGGCTGCCACCCAATCCCAAGTTGCCCTGGCGCCAGCAGGTGGCCGAGGGGAGGCGGGTTTTCCATTATTCGCCGCGGAAGGAAAGGGCGGGCGAAAAGCCAAAGGCGGGAAGGGAGGCCAACCCGGACGTTTCCGAAAAATTCGCCGGACGGGTTCCACCACGGATGAAAAGGACGCTCGATGCGATCACGCCCGCACCGGAGCCGACAACCGCCCCGGCGCCGGACACCTCACTGAAAAAACTGGCGGAAAACACACCCTCCTCTTGCCGATCCTCATCGGCGCGGCAACGCCTGATGAGCCCACTCCCCACCGCTGCGGCGGGGCAATAACGCGATAAGCGGCCTGGCGGGTCGCCCGTTGGCACCGTTCAGTGGTGGCGCCGGGCGGCGGCAGGCAACCCGGCCGGCCAGGGGGGCCGCCAACCCCGTTGGTTAGGGAAGCACTGATTTAACCACGAATAGACACGAATCAACACGAATATCCCGACCCAAAGCCTTGATTTTATTGGCGTGCATTGGTGGGCCGTCGTGGTTGGTCTGAATTATTCAGCGTTTCCTTAGCTTGGGGCCGCAACCGCCGGGCAAATCATAAGGGATGGCGGGACGTTCTGAAGGAATCTTTATCGAGCGCGCCGAACTGAGCGGCCATCGCGCGGCGGATGGATACGGATGCCAAAGACTGGCGGCGCCAAGTTGGCCACACGGTGCTGTTCTGAAGGGGGTGTGTTGGCGTGGCGCTAGGCCGGTTCGCAGGATTTGAACCCGATACAACCAGGAAAACCTCAAGCTCGGACGGGACGTGAAGTCAGCGAATCCGGAATGCGGTTCCGTTGGGAAACGTCGCCCGCTCCGCCGCAGCCGCGCTTACCAAACAGCCGGCCAAGGCGCGTTTCCCCTGCTCCACCCGATTGGCGGCGCCGGTCAAAGGCAACGACCCCGCGCCATCACAGCCGGGGCGCGGTGCGTCCCAAAGTGATGTGGTCCACGTCCCGCGGGTCCCACGGCTGGCTGTGCAGCGGGTTGGTGCCCACCGACGGGCGTTGCGTGCGGGTGTCGTCGGCCGAGTATTGGGCGTTGAGTTCGCGCAGCCGCGATCCCTTCCATTTGATCAGCGACGAATGCCCGTCAAAAAATGAGAAGCCACCGGCGTTATTGTGCCGGTTGGCCGGAAGATTCCAAACCATGGCTTCCCCCTCGCGCATGAATCCCATGGCCCCGTTGTCAATGCTGATCTGGTTTTCCTCAATGAACACCGAGGTTTCCGAGGGATTACGGACGTCCGATTGACGCTGCGCGATCCGGCCCAGCGGATCCAGCGTGGGGTTGCTGCCCAGCCAGACCGATACGGCGTAACTCCGGTTGTGGGGCACGATCGCGCCGCGGCCCACGCCCTGCAAAAAGGCCTTGCTCGCCGGACACCGGTAAATGCCCACCGAGGTGTTGTACGGATACAACACGCCAAACTTGGGATGGTCCTCGTAATCCGCCATGTACTCCTGCACGTTGCCTTTGATCCAGGAATTGGTCGGGTTCACCACGCCGGTCACGGTATTGTCCATGAGGCGGTTGCCGTTTTCGGTGGAGTACATCTCGTAGGCGGTCTGGAGTTGCTTCAGGTTGCTGAGGCAACTGATGCCTTGGGCGCGGGCTTTGGCCTTGCTCAGGGCGGGCAGCAGCATGGCCGCGAGAATCGCGATGATGGCAATGACCACGAGCAGTTCAATCAGGGTGAAGCCAAGCGCGCGACCGGCGGCGGAACCGCCACCCCGGACGCGGGTTTGCAACGTGGCGCGCTGTCTTTGATTTTGGATCATAGTAATACGCATAGAATACTCGCCAATTTCAAGGGCAATGCAAGTTTAATTGGCCCGCCGCGAACTGACGCAAATACGCCATGACGCGAACACGTCATTGACTCCGCCCCCTGACCGGCCTATTGTGTGCGGACAACAACCAAACCAATGAAGCAATCGCACTGATATGAAACATCTCACCAATACATTTCGATCCCGATGGAGCCGGTATCTGACGCTGCTCGCCCTGCTCGGCAGCCTGGGCTGGATGCCGCTCGCGCAAGCACAATCGCTCGTCCTCTCAAACCTCTGGAGTGCGGCGGCAGGAACTGAAAGTTACCCATTCCTAAAGAATGACCACAGCTCGCGGGGCCTCGCCTATAATCCCGTCACCGACCACATCCTGGTCCCCAGCCGCACCGGCACCCCCGCCATCCACATTCTGGACAGCACGACCGGAGCAGTGCTGGGCACGCTGCCATACGATGCGGGAATCATTACTGGCGGCAACTTCGCGGTGAACATGATCGGGATCACGGATGACGGTGTCATTTACGTCGGTAATTTGACCACTGACACGACTGGCGCCAACGGTCCGTTCAGGCTGTATCGCTGGGCGGATGAATCCGCCCAACCGGAATTGGTATATTCCGGAGATCCCTCGAACGGGGAGACGGAGGCGAACGCTCGGCGCTTTGGGGATTCCCTGGCGCTCCGGGGCACGGGCACGGGCACCCAGATTCTGCTCGGGACCTTCCTCCCCAACGCAGCTGTGTTGACCACCACCGACGGCACGAATTTCACCGCGACGAGCATTCAGACCGACATGGCCGCCCAAGACGGCCGCTGGGGTCTCGTTTGAGGGGCGGGAAATACGTTTTATGCCAAACAAGGCACGGGTCTGCTGAAGAAATTCAACCTTGATCTGGGCCTCGGGCAGGCCGCCGTGGTTTCCACCATCGCGCTGCCAGGCCTCAACGGCGGCCCGCTGGCGCTGGATTTAGATCGAAATATAGTGGCCGTTGTGGACACGACCGCGCACATGCTGCGATTGTACGACATCGCTGATGTCGCCGCGCCCATTCAATTGGACGCCAAGGATTTCCCGGCGAAAAACAGCAACGGCAACTTCACCGGCGCGATAGCGCTGCGTGACAACCGATTGTTCGCCCTGGAAACCAATAACGGCATTCTCGCCTGCTCGCTGCATGAAGTATATCTGCCGCCCACGATTGTCACCCAGCCAGGCAACATCAATCTCTGGTCCGGAGCGCGGAATTATCCCTTCCGCGTGGAGGTATCCGGCACGCCGCCGTTCAGTTTTCAGTGGCGTTTTCAGGGCGTGGATATTCCCGGCGCCACCGAACAGACGTACGTGCTGCCGGAAGCTTCCGATCCTCAAGCCGGCGCGTACAGCGTGGTGGTCAACAACAACGCCGGGACCGTCACCAGTGCGGACGCTACTCTGACCGTGACCTCGTCGAGCCCTTCGGCGCAGGTCACGAATCTCTGGAACGTGGAAGCCGGCACGCGCCCATATTTCACCTTCCGGCCCGCGGGGGCAGCCACCGGAGGTTACGGCACCTACGGGGTGGCCATCAACCCGGTGACGACCAACATCATCGTCGCGACCCGGAAGATTCCAACCAACATGCTCGCCGTGCTGGACATCCACACGGGTGAACACAAGCACTACATTGATTACTCCGGCCTGGGCGTGGACCAGATGAACCGGGTGGATGTTGCGGATGACGGCATCGTCTATGTCTGCAACATCGCCACCACCACCGCCACCGCTTTCAAGATTTTTGCCTTTGGGGACGACAGCCCGTCGAACCCAGATCGGTGGCTGGCTTACAGCGGCGATCCCGGCAACGGCCAGACCGCCGCCGACAATGGCTGGGGGACCACGCTTTCCGTACGGGGCGGCGGCATGGACACCGAAATTCTGATCGGCGCGTTGCGCGACACGGCCAGCACCTTCGCCATCCTCCGTCCCGATATAAATTATGCCTTCGACTCCAAACTGATCACCGTTTCAGGTGTCAACGCCGGTTGGTGCCGCCTGGGTCTGGATTGGGGGCCGCTGCCGAACACGGTCGTGGGCAAGACCGCCAATGGCAATTTGACGGTGGTCCAGTACGACTACGATGCCGGTACCGGTTGGCTGCTGTATTCGTACCCGCAAGCCGTGTCGCTGCCCAACATCACCCGGACCGTTCCCCCCTCCTTCACCGGATTGAAATATGATCCGGCGACCAAACTGTTGGTCGGCCTCCGACATGGCAGTCCGCCCAGTCCGGTGAGTGTGTTGCTGTATGATCTGGCGGATGTGAATGCCGGCCCCTTCCTGGCGGATCAGGAACTGTTTCCGACCTACAATGCGGATATCGAGTTCCAAGGCGTGGTGGACTTTGCCAATGGTTATCTCGTGGCGCTCGGGATCAACAACGGGCTGATGGCGTTCAAGGTGGATCCGGAATTCAACAAAATTCCCGTGATCCTGACGCAACCCGCCGACGCCACGGCATACCTCGGCACGGTGGCCAGTTTCAGCGTCGTAGCGGACAGCCCGACCGGCCTGAATTACCAATGGTATTTGGATGGCCAGATCCTTCCGGGAGCCACGGATGCCACGCTGAACCTGACGGATATACAAACCAGCCAGGCGGGTGTTTACACCGTGCGCGTCTCCACCGGTATGGGTGACGGCTACCGCGAAAGCCGTCCCGCCACGCTCACAGTAATCGAACCGGTTCAGACGGGCGTGATCACCGATCTCTGGTCGCTCGCGCCGGGCAGCCGATCCTACCTGAACACTGACTACAACGAGTACGGCATGGCCTTTAACCCGGCCAACTCCAACCTGATCGTGGTCAGCGTGGTCGGCGGCTATCCCACTGTGGCCGTGCTGGATGCGTTGACCGGCGATGACCGGCACATTCTGGATGTGACCACCATCAGCGGCACCGGCAAACTTCTGCACAAGGTTGACGTGGCCGATGACGGTGTGGTCTATGCCGGCAACCTGACCACTGCGGCGGGCACCAGCCCGTTCAAGCTTTATCGCTGGGCGAACGATGCCGCCGACACGGTGGCGTCCGTGGCCTTCGAAGGCGATCCCACGCCAACCGTTTCCCCCGGAAAAGGCTGCGGCTATACGCTTGACGTGCGCGGGGCCGGCGTGGACACAGAAGTCTTGGTCGGCATGGGAGCGTGGGGCGCGACAACCAACACCGTCTCGATCCTGACGACGACGGATGGCGTCAACTTCACCGCCAACGAGATCTGGGTGACCAACGCCCCGGCGGGCTTCTCCCGATTGGGATTGTGCTTCGGCGAGGGCAACACCTTCTGGGGCAAAGCGTGGCGCGATGAAACCGTCGCGCTGGGCCGCCTCTACTTGGTGGAATACGACCTGGCCGCGCGCCGGGGGACGGTGATCCAAACCTACGAAACCACCCAGGTTTCCAGCACCATCACCAGTCTGGCGTACCAGGATGAGTTGAAACTCCTCGCCGGGATCGCCCGGGATGATCAAAAGAACGTCATGCTCTACGACGTGTCGAATCCCGGCGCCGGGCCGCAGTTGTTGGATCAGATCCTGTTCCCGACGTACAACCCCAGCGTGGAAGCCAACGGGGAACTCGACTTCGGCGGCAACACCTATCTGTTCGCCCTGAACGAAAACAACGGCATCATGGCGTTTGTTATTGATCCCGCCTACCAGCCGCCGGTCACCGCGTTCAAGATTCTGAACGTGGTCGCCGCCAACGGCGACATCACCCTCCAGTGGGAAGCCCGGGCGGGAACGAAATACCAGGTGCAGTATGCCACGGCGGTGACCGGCAACTGGACGAACCTCGGCGACGAAGTCACCGCCACCAGTTCCACCGCGTCCTACAAGGATACGGCGCCCGCGGATGGCGCCCGGTTCTACCGCATCTTGGTGAAGTAGTCTCCTTTGGCTGAGCACCCGCCGTCAGCGTCCGCGCTGACGGCGGTTTTTCTTTGGCGAACGCGGCGGCCGGACAAGCCGCCACGCGCGCCGGCTAGACGGGGTCACCCGTTACCGGGCACGATCTTGCCCAGCACCACCGCGCGCCGCGCCCCGGTGCTGCCGATCACATTGGAGGGCTGGCCGTGCAAGGTCGCATGAGCGAGGACGGCGAACGCGAGCGCTTCTTTTGCGGAGTCGGGAATGCCAAAATCTTCGTGGGTCCGTAATTCCGCGTGCGGCACCCGCTCGGCCAGCAGCCGGCGCAAGGTGGGATTTTTTGCCCCGCCGCCGCCCAAGATGATTTGCACCCGGGCCAACTCTGCCGCCGTCAATCGGGGAAACACAAAACGCCGGTACGCGTCGGCAATCGTCTCCGCGGTAAACGCCGTG